>Ga0182745_1003033_pt1 | contig 14656 bp, 14 predicted proteins | sample eDN3rd30CKraftBY_FD_128523 | JGI IMG/M metagenome (GOLD analysis project Ga0182745, IMG submission 128523) | Enriched backyard soil microbial communities from Emeryville, California, USA - eDNA 3rd pass 30_C Kraft BY (version 2) (version 2) | ecosystem: Environmental > Terrestrial > Soil >...
CCAGGCAATCTGGGGCCGGATCGCCCGGAAGGCGCGCGTGGACGCCCAGGCCTCGCCTCCGCCGGCCTGCTGGAGCGCGGTGCGCCACACGTCCTGGGAGAGCGGCGTCTCTCCATGGGTCTGGAGCTCATGCACCATCTGCAGGTGGACGCGGCGGGCCACGCGGAGCAGCTCGATGTTGGCCGCCACCTCGGAGCGGGACCTCTCCAGCCCCCGGGGATTCCCCCCGGCCAGCGCCGACATGACGCCCAGGAGGATGACACCGGAGGCCCACAGCGGCGCGGAGCGTCCACGCGCCAGCTCCCAGCCCAGGCGCGCCGTGCCCACCGCCGCCAGCACCGAGCCCAGCAGCACCAACCACCGGGGCGCAGCGCCCACGTGGAAGGGCTGCCCCAGGGCATGCACCAGGTGCGTCCACTCGGGGAGCGCCACCACGCCGACGCCCGCGGCGAAGGCGAGGAACAGCGCGGCGTGCACCAGCCGCAACCCCAGTGGGGACGGCTGCCCCACCTCGCTGCGCGCCGTCACGGGAACGGCAGGTTCAGCACGAAATAGAAGGAGTCGTAATAAATCTGGTACGCCTCCATGAACAGGTCGATGACGTTGGACTGACGATCCTCGGTCCAGCGGACCTTCACCGACGCGCCGATGATGAGCGCGACGACGAGAATCCAGTTCAGGAGCGAGTACTCCAGCATGGCCTGCCCGCGACGGTTACGGGCGCGGGAACGCAGCGTCTTCGGGTGGTTCACGGCGAATCCTCTGAAGTGTCATGTCCGTGCCCGGCCTCCGCGTCGCCGGGCAGGTCGTCCATTATAGCATCCGCGTACTCCAAGCGGACCTTCGGTGCGTCTGGCGCGGGGATGCGCATGCGCGGCTTGGCATCGATGCCGTACTCCGCCACTTCCATGGCGTGGCCGATGCCGGGAATCTCCAGCTTCGCGAGGTTGAGCAGCGGAATCTCGCGGCTGAGCCACATCCGCTTGATGACGGTGTTCTTCATGACGACCTCGACGGGCACGGCCGCGACCGTCCCGGCGAGCGTCATCAGCCGGGACTCCTTGCCCGTCCGCGTCGTGGGCTTCACGCCCTGCGGCAGCCGGGCCGGCTTCTCCGGCGGCGCGTTCTGCGGCTTCTGCGCCTCCGCCTGCTGCTGCTTCAGCACATGCTGGAGCGCCTCGTCCGAGTACTCCTGCGGCTGATTGAAGCCCGTGCCGATGTAGAGGCGGGAGATGGCGTCATAGCGAATCTCGTCGCCCTCCCGGGCCACCAGCATGCGCATCTGCGCCAGCGGCGACTTCATGGCCGGATGCGTGCCCGCCTCCATCTCCACCCACACCGCGTCGCGCCCTTCCTTGTCCTTCTCCTCACCCACGACGGCCAGGCGCCAGTAGTAGACGCGCAGCCCACCACCGTTGAAGCGATACGTCACCCAGTCGCCCAACCGGGCCGGCCGGGCGCCGCGGGACATGTGCTGCACCAGCTCACGCGCGGGATTCGCCTCCGCCTGCATGGGCAGGCTCAACACCAGCGCGGCCACCAGCCACAAGGCCCTCACTTCGCGCCCTCCCGCTTCTGCGCCTTCTCCCAGGCCTCGCGGCTCTGGCGGACGGCATCGTCGTTGGGCACCGCGTCCGGGCGGTCCGAGCCAATCCACATCTGCACCACCGCGGTGATGCCCTCTTCCGCGGGGGACAGCGTGGTCACCACCTGCTCCCCCTTGCGCGCGTGCTCCATGGTCAGCTGCGTGCCGCCCCCCACCTTCATCGCGGAGTGGCGCACCGGGGCGTATCCCCGCTTCTCCAGCTCCGCGCTCACCTGCTGCTGCACCTGGGTCAATTCCCCCGTCACCAGCGTGGTGCGGCTCTGCGAGCCGCCGGGGTCATCCCGGGTGGCGAGGTCCTGGCTGTACAGCGCGCCTTCCAGCGTAATCAGGCCGGGCGCTGGCTTCTTCGGCGGCCGCACCCACAAGTCCCGGAGCACCGTGAAGCCCACCGTCTTGCCCAGGTGCTTGCGCAGCACGACGCCACGCTGCAGCCCCTCGCGCGTATAGAGCGCCGACACCACGCCCTCGTCCTTCATGTCCCCTTCCACCACGGTAGGGTAGCCCTCGTCCTGCCACCTGCGGGCGAAGTAGGCCGCCACCTTCTCCATGGAGTCCGGCGTCGTGAAGTACGCGAGGCGGTAGTACTCCCCGCCGATGACGAGGTCGTTGCCGATGCGCGTGTGGAGGGTCCCCGGGTAGATGGGCAGCTCCTGCTCGGCCGCCGCCGGCCCGGAGGCCAGCAGCAGCGCGCCCAGGAGGCCCGCCCGGAGCGCCCCCACCCTACTCGCAAGGAATCTTGAGGTCTTGCTCATCATTCCGCGTGGACTCCGGCCGGGCATCCGGGTCGGTGGGGTCGTCGGCCATGGCCCGCTTGCACCCCATGTAGAACTCGCCGCGCGCGTTGAAGACCTTGATGTAGTTGCTGTTGTTGTACGTCATCTCGTCGCGGAACGGCGCGGTGTCGAAGCAGTTGGGCCGCTCGTGGTCGGTCAGCTTGAAGTTGCGCTTGTGCATGACGTGCAGGCCGCTGCTCGCCTTCGCATCATACTGGGCAAGGCCGGTGCAATCGCCCTTCTGCGAGGCGCCCACACCGTAGTTGCGCGACACCACGAAGGTCCCCAGGAAGTTGGGGAGCACCGAGGCGACGACGTCCAGGATCCCGCCGATGCCCAGGCTGTCCAGCGTGGAGCTGAAGCCCAGGAACACCATGCGATCCACCTGACGGTAGAGGCCGTGGGGCTGGCTCAGGTCGCCCCCGGTGTGCTGACCGGCGCGGCGGCCCCGGACGATGGCATCACCGCCGTCCGGCATGTGCCAGCCGTTGGCGTACATGGAGTACTTCGACTTGAGCCTCAAGCTGCCCAGGTCGCGGCCCCCCATCATGTTCTCTTTGAAGAAGCCGCCGTTCCCACCACTCTTGTCCAGGTAGCTCCTGGGCAGGATGGTGTTCTCGTAGTTCATCTCGACCTGGCTCTCGACCCAGCCCTTGTTGTTGAACCCCCACTGGTTCAGGACCCAGCCCATGCCGTTGTTCAACGGACTGAGGATGGCGCCCGCCAGGCCGCCGCCTTCGCTGGTGCTCGGGCGGCTGAGCATGCCGCTCTCCAGGAGCGCGATCTCCTTGTTGGAGATGGTCGCGGTCACGTCCGTGTAGCGGGCGATGAAGTTGCCCGGGCGGCCGTTGGGCTCCACCGAGTCCATGTCCTTGTAGCGCTCGACGAACTCCTTGTGCGCCTCCTTGCGGGCGTCCTCGAAGGCGTCGTCGTGCTTGCCATTGGCGAAGTCGGATAGCGCGTAGCTCGTCATCTCCCAGACGGCGTAGCGCGCCGCCTCCTGGAGCTTGAGCTTCGCCCTCACGAGCTCCGTGAGGTACATGCTGAACATCAGGATGGTCACGAGGAGCGGCACGGAGAGCGCGAACTCGACCGTGGCGGCACCTCGTGAGCGCGAGCGCATTTTGAGACGGGCACGCATGACAGTCCTCAGTGCGTAATGATCTTCGGGGCAATGCCCTGGAGCGGGCCGGGCAGCGCATCCAACATCTCGCCAACCTTCGGCAGCGAGTGACGGCCCTGGAACACGGAGGCCAGACGCGGCCGCCAGTACGGGTTGAAGAAGTTGGGCTGCTCCGCCCAGTTGCCGGGGCGGTGGTAGTAGGACTGCCCGCGCGAGATGACGTTCAGGCCCTCGACCAGGCCGAGGAACTTCTTCCGGTTGTTCAGCATCTCCAGGCCGTCCGTATCGGGCGTGAAGGCGAACTTCACCTTGCCGTCCTTGTTGAGCAGGGCCGGCGCGTTGGTCCCGGTGCCGTCCTTGTTCTCACGGTTCACGACCTGCTCGGGGTCCTTGTTCAGCGCCACCCAGGCGGTGGGCTGGTTGAAGTCCGCCTGGCGCTGTGCCGCGTTCGTCATCGACGCGTTGGCGGTGGGGTTGCACACGGAGCCGAGCTGGCCCGGCTCGAAGTGCATGAAGGGCGTCAGGCCACCCCAGGGGTGGTGACCGTCCTGCACCGGCCGCACGTTCGCCGCGAAGACGTCGGTGCGGGCCCAGCATATCCATGCCAGTTCCAGCACGCAGATCTTCGAGCGGTGCAGCCCCACCTCGCGCTCGGGGCCACCGGGCCGCATGTGGCCGGACCAGCGCTCCGGGTTGTCCGGGTAGTTGACGCGCCAGTGCAGGCCACCCTTATGGCGGCCACTGTCGCTGTCGTTGAGCGCCCAGATGCTCGTCTTCGTCATGTGCTTGTAGGGCAGCTTGGTGCTGTTGTTGTCACCCTTGCCCTTGCGGTTGTCGCCGAAGCACTTCCAGTAGTCGTCGTTCTTGGTGCACGACACCGGGTTGTCGGCCTTGCCCACGCCCACGTCGATCTCCGCCGGACCGAACTTGAGCCAGTACGGGTCGTCCGAGCCGATGTTGTCGCCCTGCGCCGTCATGCCCCAGGGGTTGAGGTTGTCGTTCCAGTCGCGGATGTAGTTGCGGCCTTCCTGGCCCGGCCCACGCCCCGCCCGGAGCGCATTGGCGTTGGGGAAGCCGGTGGAGAGCATGCGCGTCTGGCCGATCTTCCCGAACTCGAAGATGCCCGGGATGTCGACGCCACCGTTGAAGAAGTCCCGCATGAAGCTGAGCATGTCCGGCAGCGGCAGCAGGTCACCCATGCGGCGGCTGGTGATGAAGCCCTGGGGGCATGCGCCGCCGTTGGCGTCGCACGCGTAGCGCGTGGCGTTGGTGATGCCACCCATGGCGCGCTTGGCGCGGGCGATGGGGTCGTTGGCCGCCTTCTTCGTCACGTCCAGCGCGCCGAAGGGGTTCTTCCAGGTGTTCGGGGCCAGCGGCTTGCCACCCGCGTGCGGGTTGTGCGCCTGACTGAAGAGGCACTGGCTGTAGATGCCGGTCGCCAGCTGGCTCGCCAGCGAGGAGATGTTGCTGTCGTTGTCGTCGATGACCGTCTGCGTGGTCTGCGTCACGTGCGTGGACGCGGACATCATCACCGCCTGCGACGCGAAGTACATCACGCCGTTCATGACCCGGTGAGCGGGGATGATCCACTCACCGATGATGCGATCTGGATTCAGCCGTCTGATGACCTGCTGGATGGGTTTGAGGAAGTAGTTCCTGTACGCATCCATGATCCGGCCAATCGCCTTGATGACCGCGCTCACGTACGGAATCACGTTTTCCAGAATGGGACAGGCAATCTTCCAGAAGAGATTGTTCGTCTTGCCCGCGCACGGATTCAGCGTGCGCATGAAGCCGTAGATGTCCGTGAGGAACGCCTCGGCGGAATAGATGAGCGACAGCAGCGACTGCCACATCATCGCCGACACGTAGTGCGACACCTGCGTGCGGTTGGCGTACGCGTAGAAGTTGAACGCGCGCGCCTCCATGGCGGCCATGGAGTACGACGCCGAGTCCGCCGTGTTCTGCAGGCGGATGCGCTCATGCACCGTGTGGCCGATGTTGACGGTGGTCAACACGGCGATGGACATGACCAGCACCATCAGCGCGGCCAGGACGAGCGCCTGGCCTTCCTGACGGCGGAAACTCTGTCGGAGGGTCCGGGTGAACATGGGTCGGGAGTCCTCTTCCTCTTACAGACCCCAGTCGGGGTTCAGGTGCATGATCCACTTGCGGTGGAAGTTGGACTGCATGCGCATGCTGTAGGTGGCCGTCAGCGGCATGAAGTACCGCTTGCCGGCCAGGTTGGAAACGATGGGAATGCTGCCGTTGGCGAGCATCCAGAGCACGGTCATCTCGAGCGGATAGACGGAGTCGTACCCCATCTCGTGCTCGATACCGCGAGCGCCCCCGAGCAACGGGGTGAGGTTGCCGCGCCGGTTCATCATGTTCGCGCGCGGATCCACGGTGCCCCGGTCGATGGCGCCTCGCAGCGCCATGCCCGCGTTCGAGGCGAACCAGGAGTAGAAGATGATGGAGTTCGCGAAGGGGACGCGCAGCTGGTACCAGTAGCGGAGGCGGATGGTGAGCCGCGTGGACTTGCGATACACGAGCTCCGCGTCGTCCGGCTCCGGCAGGTTGAAGAACTTGCGGATGTGGTTTTCGAGCGACGGCACCTCGGGGAAGGAGTCGGCGCCGTCGAAGTCCAGCTCCTGCCAGTTGTAGCCGCTGCGCAGCTTCCACATCGAGTCGATGGGCGTGAAGTACGCCGGACTGATGGTGTCCACGCGGATGATGCCGAACAGGTTGGAGCCGTTGACCGTCCGGGGCACGCGGCCGCCGCCGAAGTTCAGCGTGCGCATGCCGGAGTCGTAGAGCTGGTGCAGGATGAACGTCTTGCCCAGCTCGACGATGTCGTCCGTCCGCCCCATGGTGGGAAGCAGCGCCACGATGGCCGCGTCATGCATGCGCTCGTTGTTGCCGTTCCACACGATGCCGGCGCGCGCGGCCTGATAGGCGGCGTACTCCGTCATCAGCTTCGCGTGCTGCATCATCGTGAGCTGGATGATCCCCAGCGTCATGAAGACGGCGAGCGGCATGATCATCGCCGCTTCGACTGCGGCCTGCCCCGACTGCCGCCGAGACACCCCCTGCGCCCCCGGCTCCTGTGCTTCCTGTCCCATGAAGCCATTATCGAGGGAGCGGTGTCAGAAGCGCATCGGTCAAATGGACAGACCTGCGCCTACGTTTCCCTCCCAATTGCTGAGAAAATACCGACAACTATTTCGAGGGTTTGCCGGGTTGTGCGGGTGCTGTTTCACTCGCGAGCCGACGGCGGGCCGCACTGGCCGCGCTAGACGCCGGCGCCTCGTGTATCACGAGGTTACACGCCTCGACGGCCCTTGAATACATACCCAGAGCGAACTCGGACTCACACAACTGGTTGAGCAATTCCCACCGCTCCGCTCCTGAAGCGCCAGCTGCCAGCGCCGCGCGGATCAGCCCGGCCTCCCGCGCCCGATCCCCCGCCTGGTGCGCCATCCGCGCCTGCCGGGACAGCTCCGCCACGGAGACCGCCGGGATCCGATCAGCGGAGGGCGCTTGCTTCTTCATGACCGGGGCAGACGGAGGTGGAGGCGGCGCCTCGAAATCGGCCGCCCCGGAAGACGCCTCCGCCACGGGCGCCCCGAACGCCCTTGCCTTGGGAATGGACGCGGCCTCGGCCTTCATCGCGGCGGGAGCCGACGCCATCGGCGCCTCCCCTGGAGCGTCAGCCCGCGCCACCGGCCGTGGCGTCCCCAGCCGCAGCGCGTCGCGCGGAGGCCCCTCTTGGGGCGCCGGGGCCTCCGTGGCGCGCCTTTCGGCCATGCCGACGGACTCCTCGTCCACGGACGCCTCATCCGCCGTCACCTGCGCGGGCTTCGCCGCGTCGGCCTTGTCCACCTTCTCCTCCGAGCCGACGCGCACGCTCAGGGGCGGCGCGGCCTTCGCCTTGCTCGCGGTCCCACGGCGAACGCGCGTGTCGAACCCGCCGCCGCTGCCCGCGTTGGCCCAGTCGTCCGCGCGCAGCGGCTCACGCCCCTTGAGCTCGGCCGTCACCGCACGCTTGCTCGGCGCGGCCCGCTCCCTGGCGCCCTTCCCTTCCCACTCCGCCTCGGCGGACATCACCTGCGCGGCCGGTGCGGCTGCCGGGGGCAGTGCTGGGGCCGCGGCCGGAACCGCGGCCGTGGGGGCCGGCTGGGTCTCCTTTGCGCTCCCGGGCTCCTGCACCGCGGCCGCGCGCAGGTCTGGCCGGGTGAGCTCGGGGGAGCGGGCGTGGAACGTCAGGACACCCAACGTGCTCACCGAGGCCAGCCCCACCACGGGCAACAGCCAGCGGCGCCAGCGGCTTGGCTTGGGCGCGGGTCCCGCAGCGGCGCGGCGCGCGGCCTGCTGCGCGTACGCCATCAGCGAGTCCAGCCCCGCGTCCGGCGCGGCCTCCACGGAGAGCTGGGACATGGTGGCGCGCACGCCCCGGATGTCATCCAGGGCCTGGGTGCAGCGGGCACAGCCCTCCAGGTGCGCCTCGACGAGACGGGCTTCGGACGCGGGCAGCTCGCCATAGGCGAAGTCGAGCAGGCGGTCCTCCTGCGCGTGCGCGTTCTGCGGCTTCATCCCACCACCGTCCTTCCATCCTCGGCGAGGTCGCCGTCCACGCCAATCTCCGCCAGGCGGCGCCGAAGCCCCTCGAGGGCGTAACGCATGCGGCTCTTCACCGTGTTCTCGGACACTCCCGTCACCTCCGCGATGTCCTTGAAGGGGATGCCGCTGTACTCACGAAGGGTGAAGACCTCGCGCTGCTCCTCCGGGAGGGAGGCCAATGCGCGCTCCAGCATTGGGCGAAGGCGGGCGTTGTAGGCGCCGCGCTCGGGGCTGGCCCCCGCGTCGGGGAGTCCATCGCCCAGGGGACGTGCCTCGTCCCGCTCCGAGCCCGGCGCGGGCGCCTCCAGGGAAGACGCCTGGCGGTAGCTCTCTTTGCGCGCGCTGTCCACGCAGAGGTTCCTCGCAATCGTGTAGAGCCAGGTCGTGAACTTCGCCTTGGGCGTGTAGTCGCCCGCGCTCCGGACCACCTTCAGCCACGTCTCCTGCAGCACGTCCTCCGCCCGTGCCCGGTGCCCGGTGAAGCGGAGGATGAAGTTGAACACCGGCGTCCGGTGCTTGCGCACCAGCGCCTCGAACGCGCGCGCGTCCCCCGCCTGGAAGGCGAGCATCAGCCGCTCGTCTGAGGTTTCCGGTCCCAACACTCCCCCAACTCTCCTTGGAGCCACCCGTCCCCTGCCCGCTCCACCCTCCGTGCCCACTTAACGGGCGGCGGGACGCCAGGGTCTATCCGGGACGAGGTCTCTGGTAAGTGGCGAGAATGACAGGGACGGCCACCGCTGTCACCAACGCGCCCTGCGCCAGGAGGACGGCGGGCAGCGGCTGCTGCAGGTGCACATGCAAGGAGCGGCCGAGCGCCAGTCCCAACAGCACGCCCGTCAGCGTCCGGACCGCGTTGGAGCCGGAGGCCGGGCGGAAGCGGCCCACCGCCCAGTCCGCCAGCGCCGGAATCGTGAGCGCCAGCACCACCGGCACGTCCAGCGGCCACCGCAACGGCGCGCGCAGGGCGAACAGGCCCACCAGCGCGGCCAGCGTCACCGGATAGGTGCCCAGGCAGCGCGCGCAGACGCGCACGCCGCCGAACAGGTAGGTGCGGTTGTACTCATCTGGATGATGGTGGCTGAGCCAGAACACCGGTGCTTCCTCCAGAGGGTGCCTCGGCCGGGGCCTCTCGCGCATCGGGCTCCGCCAGGAAACAAGCCGCGAAGTGCCCCCCGCCCAGTGGGTAGGCTGGTGGCGCCTCTCGCCGGCACCGCTCCATGGCATGAGGACAGCGCGGATGGAAGGGGCAACCCGGCGGCGGAGCCAGGGGGGATGGCGGCTCACCGGGCACCAGCAGCCGCGTGCGCGCGCGTCCGGGCTCCGGCACGGGGACCGCGGACAGCAACGCCTGGGTGTAGGGGTGGCGCGGCTGGCGGTAGAGCGCGGCGGCGGGGGCCAGCTCGACGATGCGCCCCAGGTACATGACGGCCACACGCGTGGAGACGTACTCGACGATGTTCAGGTCGTGGGCGATGAAGACGTAGGTGAGGCCCCGCTCGCGCTGGAGGTCCACCAGCAGGTTGACGATCTGCGCCTGGACGGACACGTCCAGCGCGCTGATGGGCTCGTCCGCCACCACCAGGTCGGGCCGCAGCGCGAGCGCCCGCGCGATGCCGATGCGCTGACGCTGGCCGCCGGAGAACTCATGGGGGAAGCGCTCCAGCGCCTCGCGAGGCAGCCCCATGGCGTCCATCAGCGCCGCCACCTCACGCTCCCGCGCCCCTGGCTCTCGCGCCAGCCCGTGGATGACGAAGGGCTCCTCGAGAATCTCGCGAACGGTCATCCGCGGATTGAGCGAGGCGTAGGGGTCCTGGAAGACGAGCTGCATCCGTTGCCGCAGCGGCTGGAGCTCGCGCTGGGACATCTCGGTGAGTTCCTGCCCGTCGAAATGGATGGAGCCCCCGGTGGACGCCACCAGGCGCAGCACCGCGCGCCCCAGCGTGCTCTTGCCGCAGCCACTCTCCCCCACCAGCCCGAGCGTCTCGCCGCGGAGCACCTCGAAGCTCACGCCGTCCACGGCCTTCACCGCGCCGCGCACCCGCCCGAGGACGCCCCCACGCACCGGGAAGTGTACCCGCAAGTCCCGCACCTGGAGCAGCGGCCCGGCGCTCATGGGGCGGGCACCGGGTTGTGGCAGGCCGCCAGCTGTCCGGCCCGCGGCGCGGTCAGCGCGGGCGTGACGTGCGCGCAGACGTCCAGGGCCCGCTCACAGCGCTCGCGGAACGCACAGCCCGGGGGCAGGCTCCGCAGCGACGGCACCATGCCGGGGATGGCGCGGAGACGCTCGCGGGCAGCTGGAGCCCCCGCCGCCGTCGCGCCGCGCCGGACTGGAATCGACCGCAGCAGCCCCGCCGTATACGGGTGCGCGGGGCGGGAGAACAGCGCCTGCACCGGGGCGCGCTCCACCACGCGGCCCGCGTACATCACCACCACCGCGTCACAGCTCTCCGCCACCACGCCCAGGTCGTGGGTGATGAGCAGCACCGCCATGCCCCGCTCCGCCTGAAGCCGCGCGAGCAGGTCCAGAATCTGCGCCTGGATGGTGACGTCCAGCGCGGTGGTGGGCTCGTCCGCGATGAGCAGCACCGGGTCGCATGCCAGCGCCATGGCAATCATCACCCGCTGCCGCATCCCGCCGGAGAGCTGGTGGGGATAGGCGTCCACGCGCTCGCCCGGCGCGGGGATGCCCACCTGCCGCAGCATCTCCACCGCCCGCTCCCGGGCCTGCGCGCGTGAGGCGCCCAGGTGGAGGCGGACGCCTTCGGCAATCTGCTCGCCTACGGTGAACACCGGGTTGAGCGACGTCATCGGCTCCTGGAAGATCATCGCCGCCTGCCGGCCGCGCACCCGGCGCAGCTCCGGCTCGGACAGTGTCAGCAGGTCACGCCCCTGGAAGCGCACCTCGCCGCCCACCACGCGCACCGGCGGCTCGGGGGCCAGCCGCAACAGGGACAGCGCGGTGAGGCTCTTGCCACAGCCGCTCTCCCCCACCACGCCCAGCGTCCCGCCTGGGGGCAGCGAGAAGGACACGCCGTCCACCGCGCGCACCGGCCCCGCCTCCAGCGTCAGCTCCGTGGTGAGCCCGCGGACGTCGAGCAGCAGCTCCTCGCCCGCGGGTGTCACGGCGGCTGTCACTTCTGGGCCAGCTCCTCCAGGAACTCGGCCTCCTGGATGACGCCCTTCCGGATGAGCAGCCGGATGAGGCTGGCCACCATGCGCGCCGGCTTCACCTTCTCGGTGTCCAGCGAGGCGTCCTCGCCACGGGAGATGCGCTCGATGTCATCGAGGACCGCCAGGTCCTCATCGGAGAACTGCGGCGTCGGCGTGAGCGACACGGAAGGCCGCGAGCCCTGCGCGGCGCCGCCGAACACCACCACCGGCACCCGGGGCTTCCCCGTGGCCGCGTCGCCATCCGCGTCGGCCGGAGGCGGGGGCGGAGGCCGGACAGCCGGCGAGGCCTTCCGGCCCAGGAGGTCATCCAGCGCGTCCACTCCGGCCTCGTCCTCCGTGGCCTCCAGCGGAGGGGGTGGCGGCGAGGACGGGCCACGGAACGCGGGGGGACGGACGGCGGGCGGCGGAGCAGGCGGTCTGGACTTGGGCACGGGCTTCGGAGCCTCCGGGAAATCCCATTCGAGCGAAGCAGCCGAGGCCGGTGCCACGCCACCGTCATCCTCGTCCAGGGCCACCGCCTCCACGATGTCCAGCGGCTCGCCCCGGGCACGCGCCAGCGCGGCGTCCAGGTCGTCGGCGGCAGCGACGTAGACACGCATCTGCTTGCGGAGCTGGAACCGCAGCTCGTCCACCAGCGTCACGTCGCCCGGGTCGTCCACCGCGACATGGATGCGCTCGCTGCGGCCCTCCACTTCCATGCGGAAGGGCACGATGCGGTGCTCGGATTGGAAGTCCAGCGACACCAGGCCCGACACCGCCGGCGGAATCTCCTCCGGCAGCTCGATGAAGGGCAGCGCGTGCTGGACCGACAGGGCGCGGGCGATGTGCGTGGGCGTACAGAACCCCTGCGCCACCAGCGCCTCGCCCAGCCGCTGACTCCCGTAGGAGGCGCCCTTGAGCCCCAGCGCGACGCGGACCTGCTCCTCCGTCACCACGCCGGCTTCGACGAGCAGCTCACCAATCTTCTTGCGCATGGAGGACTACCGCTTGACCTTCGCGAGGTACTCCTCGCGGCTGAACACGCCCTTCTCGATGAGCAGCTCCACCATCGCCTTGAGGGCCGCGACCTCCTTGCGCTGCACCTCCTCCACGCTGCGCAGCAGCTCCGCCGGCGAGCCGGAGGCCGCGGAACGGGCCGAGGACGCATCCGCCGCGGGGGCGCGAGCCGGGGCGGGCGCGGGCCGAGGCGCGGTCGCCGCCGCCGCGGGGTCCACGTCCTTGAGGTTCTTCACCACCGTGCGGCCCTGGGCGTCCACCACCTTGAAGTTGGTGTCCGCGTCCTCCAGTTCGTGGTTCTGCTCGTAGATGCGGGCGAAGGCCCGGGCGATGGAGGTCCGGCCCGCCACGTTGGGGATGATGCGGCACTTGGCGATGGCGCGCAGCTCGTCGAGCATGCGCACGTTGAGGGGGTCCGCCATCGCCACCACGAGCGACTTGCCGTCGTCGCGCAACTGGAGCGGCAGCACGGAGAAGTCCCGCGCCGTCTGCGCCGGAATCTTCGCCTTGACGTGCGGCTGCACCATCTGCACCGCGTCCAGGTTCACCGCCGGCATTCCGAGCTGCTTGGACAGGGCGCGCACCAGGATGTCCTCTGAGACGAGGCTCATCCGGACCAGGATCTCCCCCAGCTTGCCGCCCCACTTCGCCTGTTCGGCGAGCGCGGCCTTGAGCTGGCTCTCCTGGAGCACGTTCGCCTTGATCAGCAATTCTCCAAGCTTGATCTGTGCCATGTCGTGCCGATCACTCTAGACTGTCTCGGCAGCGTGCGCCGCTTCTTCCGCGCCTGGCCGGTCAGGAGCCCGGCGCCAGGGGCGCGGACGACCCGGATGCCGGCGCCCCAGCGGGCAGCTCCCTGCCGGCCTCGTCGACCTCCACCACCCGGGCCCCCTCGGGCGCTACCACCTCGTACAGGGTGAGGTCCGGCCGCGCGTTGAGCTTGATCTGCTGGTACCGCACCTGGAGCTTCGTCCGCGCCTGCTTCGCCTCCAGCTCCACGCGGCCGGGGAAGATGAGGTTTCCCCGCTCCAGGAAATCGCCAAAGCCCAGGTCATACCCCGGGATGCCCCGCACCATGCTCTTCATCACTCGCAGGTACTTGGTGTGGACGTGGAGGATCTGGGTCGCCTCGCCCCGGTACAGGGTCAGCACGTAGACGCCCTTCTTGTGATCCAGCTCCAGGGTCATCCGCTCGGGAGGAATGAGAGGCACCTGACCGAGCATGATGGGCACCAGCTCCTCGCCCGGCAGCATGACGGGCAGGAAGCGGGACACGTTCGCGGGGCTGGCGGGGCCCTGGTACCAGGTGTTCGTCTCCGCCTGGTACAGGCCGAAGCGCTGACCGTCGGAAGTCAGGGAGGCGAGCGGACGGTTGAAGAAGTCGAACGTCTCCAGGTGCAGCATGGCCGGCCGGGTGACGGCGACGAACATGCTCAGCGTCCCGCTCTGGTCTGGCAGCTCCGCGCGCAGCTTCGCGTCGCCCTCCAGCGATACGACGTTGTCCTGGTTCTTCAGGACGCGTTGGTACACGGTGTCCGCGTCGGTGAGCTCGCCCTCGGGGCCGAACTCGATTCGCTTGGGGCAGGCAGAACAGAGCACTACCAGGAAGATTGCGGCGGCTGCGCGGTTCATATCTCCTAGTCTGGGCCATGCCGCCCTGCCCGGTCACCCACCAATGAGCCTGAACGACATCCTCCATTACCTCCGCCTGGGCGGCGTCACCCTCGCCCTGCTGATCTTCGCCTCGGTCGCGGCGCTGATTGTCGCCGTCGAGCGCATCATCGCACTCTGGGGCGTGGGGGAGCGCTCACGCGCCCTGGGTGAGACAGTGAACAAACACCTGCTGCGAGGGGACGTGACGGCGGCCCGCACCGCGGCCGAGCGCTCCGACGCGGTGGCCGCGGACATCTTCCTGGCGGGCTTCGACCGGCTGGAGCGCACGCGCGTCGCCGGGGGCGCCGGCATCGAGGCCGCCGTGGAGCGTGAGCGCGCCCAGGTGGCCCTCAAGCTGCGCCGCTACCTGTGGATCCTGGCCACCATCGGCTCGATTACCCCCTTCGTGGGCCTCTTCGGCACCGTGGCCGGCATCATGCGCTCCTTCAAGGACCTGGGCCTGGACGTGGAAGCGGGCGGCACCGGCGGCAGCGTGGCCGTGATGACCGGCATCTCCGAGGCGCTCGTGGCCACCGCCGTCGGCATCCTCGTCGCCGTGCAGGCCATGGTCTTCTACAACTACTTCCAGGCCCGCCTGTCGCGAGTGCTGGTGGAGCTGCGGCTGATTGGCGATGAGTTCGTCGAGCTGCTCAAGGAGCGGGCCGCCGGCCTGCCCCCCGCAGAGCCCTCGCCCCCCCCCCCCGGCCCCCCGGG
>Ga0182745_1003036_pt1 | contig 14652 bp, 15 predicted proteins | sample eDN3rd30CKraftBY_FD_128523 | JGI IMG/M metagenome (GOLD analysis project Ga0182745, IMG submission 128523) | Enriched backyard soil microbial communities from Emeryville, California, USA - eDNA 3rd pass 30_C Kraft BY (version 2) (version 2) | ecosystem: Environmental > Terrestrial > Soil >...
ACGAAAACGCAGACTGTAAACTCATGATCAAGCCTCCTTGGGGTGTCTAACTTGCGTGTGGTTACGAAGGTAAACGCTCAAGAAGGCTCTTTTTCTACAGACCGTGTGAATCATCCGGGCTAGGGGTTTCAGCCAGAGATCGATTGCGGCCTTCGCCTTACTCACGCCTCGTGGCCAGAGGCGTTCCACCAGAATACGCAGGCCATCCTGCTTCGAAGGTTCTTCGTAGACACGCTTAAGCTGGATCATGCTGGTTTCCTTTAAGAAGCGATCCCTTCCAACACGCATTTCAGAGTCAGCAGATCAGCTTCCACCATGCTGGCATCTTTGGTGAATTGCTCGCCAGACATGCCAGGAACCTGAAACAGCGTGAACATCACCTCGCTCCGGTTACCGTTGGCGACGACCCGCATCGGATTCAGAATCGACTGGCCATCAGGCAATGTCACTGTGTGATCCAGGACTCCAAACTCATTGTCCGGAACAAAATGAATCCCGATCCAGCCAGAAGGAGTTTCCATCTGCCAACCCTCTTCGCATTTTTTCACCGACAGACAGAACGACTTGATCCATTGCGGCAGATTCTCAGGGGTCGAGGCGAAGTGATAGACCTCGGGAGCAGGACGATTGATTGAGCAGGTGATAGTGCAAGAGTTCATCAGAGCAGTTTCTCACTTCAGTAATGTCAGGAGCATGATCAGCGGCAATTGGGCCTGGATGCTGTGCGGCGTCCTGGGAGCCATTTGAATCCAGGTTCCAGGTTTGCCGTTCACCGACTCGTTTCCCACTGTCAAAGTGGCTTCACCCTGAATGATCTGAATGATCGCTGGCAATGGTGCGACATGTTCAGCCAGACCACTTCCAGCAGCAAAGGCAAATAGAATGACTTTGGCATTCTCGTCATCTTCCAGGACAACGCTCTGCTTTCCGGATTCGGGCAACGAAAGTTCGTCAACAAGTTGGCGGATTTGGTAATTGGTGGTTGTCATCTCGATGCCTTCCTCAATGCTGCGAAACCCTGATCTCAATCCCGTAGCGAGGAGCGACCTCCAGCAGCTTTTGGATTTCCTCGGCAGTCGGTGGTGAAACCAGTTCTACATCATCGGCAAGTGGATGTCCCACTTCGAGGAACATTTGCTCCAATCCAGCCGGAGCAACAGAGATCAGCATCCTGGCTATTGTGTTGCTCTCATTCTTGAAGCAGTGCAGACTTCCGACCGGCATGTTGAGAAATGTCCCCGCACCGGCCACGATCCGTTCCTCGCCAAGTTGAAACGTGATTTCCCCTTCAAGAACCAGGAATGATTCCTCCTCACGGGTGTGAATATGGGGAAGGGGACCACCTCCGGGAGGAACCAGAGCATCAAACGTGGCGTATTTGCCATCGGTTTCGTCGCCGGTCGCCAGGAACCGATACGTGTCACCGACAATCCCGATTCTGTGACCTTCTCCTGGTCTGCGGATGGTGGCTGGGTGAGTCATGGTTACTTTTGCTTTCTCTTCGCCGCCTTCTCTTTGTCTTGCTTCACTCGTAGTTTCACAATCCGCCGAATCAAATCGAGGGGTATCGGCTCATCCAGCGGGAATTGAAGATTGCCTTTCGGTCCGGCATAGTGAGCAACCGCCTTCTCCAGCGTTTTATCACCGGAGATCGGCGGATACAGGCCGATATGGTTCTTCCAGGCGGCGAAGTACACCAGAATGCCGTGTTGCCTGAACGCTGGCATCTTGTAGCTGATGACTTCCTGAGCACCAGGGGCAGAATTGCGGATTGTCTCTCGAACCTGCTCAAGAACGACCTGTATGTCGGCAGGAAATTTGGCGATGTAGCTGTCGATCTCAGTGCGTTTCTCAATCTTTTCCGTGCTCTGACTCGTTTGCTTCTTCGGTAACGTCTTCACGAATTTCACCGCACATTCGATCCAGCCGCTCAACTGGTCGTGGTCTTCGATCCCTTTCGGCTCGACCAGCACCCAATTCCGCATCGGCTTTCCGGTGATGTCAAACTCCCTGACATATGGTTCCTGCAGTGCTGCTTTCCCTGCGTCGGAACCGAGCCGGGCAACGAGAGCATCCTTCCAGACTCCGACGAGAAGGTTGCCATGGAGCAGGAAACAGATGCCGCCGAACATCTTCTTTTCTTCGATGTTCTTCTTACGGGCCAGGATCGCACGGATACGAACAGCGAGGGATTCATCAAAAGGCATGGGCGACTCCATTCATTCAATAGATTCCGTCGCTCAGTATGCCCTCACGGCTGGCAAGGAAGAGGATATTGGGCTGGGAATTCCGTGATGTCATGATAACCAACCATGTCGATTTCATCGCTGTGATCATGGAACAGGCGACGAAGTTCGCCCAGGCTGGATCGTCGCCATTCGTCATTGTCCGCACGATGGGAAGCAAGTGCTGAGACGGGATGGTCATCCTGAGCCAATTCTGCTCGCAAGTAATAGGCATCTCCCACATGCAGCAACCATCGGTTGTCTTGCTGGATCGCCACACCGCAATGTCCAAGTGTGTGGCCGAAGAGAGGAATCAGCAGAACTTCGGACGAAAGTCCCAGTGGAACCGGGCGGGCGTCCAGTCCATACCATTTGCGGCTGACTGATTCGTGGGGATGCCATTGCGGTTGGTGTTCAAACTGACGGGGAACATATCGCCAGTGACCGGAACGAAGATGAGCCAGTTCTTCCTGGGCAATGTAAACCTGAGCACTCGGAAAATCCGCCAACCCGCCCGCATGATCCGGATCGCAGTGCGTGAGAACGATATGTTTCACATCTTCCGGTGAAAACCCAAGGCTCTCAATCCGCCTGACGGCTGTGTCTTCTTCATGGAACTGAAAGCCTGCGAGATCAATCAGTTCCTGTCCCAATCGCTCAACAGGATTTGTTACGTCGAGCAAGCCGATGCCCGTATCGACCAGAGCCAGTCCGGCTTGATCTTCCAACAACAGGCAATGGCAGACAACCGTGGGATAGCCCGGCACCAGCAACGTTCCGCAATGGATGTGGTGAATGGTTATCATCTTGAAAGTCTTTCAATTCCTTGCAGATGAGAGCGACAAGCCGTTTTTCTCCATCATATAAACCAAGGCGTAGCTTCTAACGTTGGGTGCAACGTGAATGGTTCTCGCTGCCGAAGAAACGCTGCCGTCAGATATGCAATGTCACTAGCATACTTAATTGTGATTGGCTCACCACAAAATGCATCCGTTGATGCCCAATTCAATTTTGTCAGGCTTAGGACTTGAAGGGCAAGACTGCGTTGATCGTAGTCACTCGGGTCTTCATCCCTTGATGCAAAGTGCAGAGCCGTCAACTCAAGTGGATGTGGGGTTCCCATCGCCTTCCGGTAAGGATTGGAGCCCGTTGTGGAAAGTAGGATTCGCTGTCGAGATAGGGAAACGTAGCTTCCTCGTCGAACGCTTCCATCTGTCTCTGGTTTTCTGTCGAACATGCGGCTATTGCTATGGCTGTTGATCCACACGAAGGTGGCTGACGCATCCGGTGCCACCTCTCGTACCGCTTTCAGGATTGCTGTCCGGTCATCCCTCCCAATCCTGACGGAATGATGAATGACGAGGCTTGCCGAGCTTGGCAGCGAATGAGTTTGCTTCAGGCGTTCGAGTGTACCTCTCGCCAACCTGCTCAGATGCCGAGAGCGTTCGCTGACCTCGAAAGTGCTTGTATTGCCAGTATAAAACGCCCAACGACCGTACTTATTGAATACGTTGGCGAACCCCATGATTCGGGTGCCGTCTTTTGACTCTGTGTATGAAAGACCAATAAAAAATCGGCGTCAGGAACTCGTTCTGGCAATACCCAAGGCGTGATTCCGCACTTGGCAGCGATGTTCAATGCGAGATTAAGGTCTTTCCAGTCCGGGTTACTGATCGTTGGGGAACCCACCATTTGACAAAGTACACCAGCTTCAAGCAACCTTCGCTTAATTACATAGTAGGGAGATGACTCGTCGTCGCTGGAATACCCGACTTCAGGGCATTGGACGAGGAAAAGACGACTGAGCTTACTATCGCCGGTCCAATCAGGATTCTGCCTCAGTAGCCGTGCCACCTCACCATCAAGCTCTGTGGCCGTAGAAGCGTTAATCACGTTGCGATATGAAAACCGGGTGCTGAAAGTTCGTTCCGAGCCACGATATTTGAACTTCCCTTCCATCAGCCGGTGAATCAGTTCTTCCATCCGAGTTCGATATGAATCGAGAGAGAACGGAATCAGTTCTATCGTATGTTCATCATTGTCAAACGATCCGAACCGAGTGATGCCTTCTCGAACATCTGATGAGGCGTTTCGGTCTCTGAATAGTACTTGAGGTTCATTCAGACGGCGAACTTCGAGTGAGTTTTTGCTGCGACCTTGTTTCCGCAATTCGATTGGAACCTCGGATATCGAAACATCGTACTCTCCAAATGCAACTGGAAAGACATTAGAGGCAATATCAGCCACAAATTGTTGAATCTTCTCAACACGTAAGCGTGCCGCTGCCTTCTCAGAAGCAAGACTTGCACGTTTAATTGCAGCGTGGAGATCAACTGCAATCTTTTCTCCTTTGAGCAAGTTTTCAATCTGCCGAAGTGATAAATTGGAGATTACCTCTGATTTAACACGGGTTCTGCCTTATCGCAGTACGACGGATTACATTGAGGGAGTGGTGATCACGTTTGTGGATATTACTGCCAAAGCCAATGCCGAACTCGCTGTCCGTCAAAGCGAAGAGCGTTTTCGGGCTTTGGTGGATGCCTCCGCGCAAATGGTTTGGACCGCCAATGCCGTCGGCAGCATGACGGAAGACTCCCCTTCATGGCGTGCTTTCACCGGGCAGTCTTTCGAGCAGCTCAAGGGGGACGGCTGGTTGAACGCGATTCATCCGGATGATCGAGAGAGAGCCGAAGAGGCATGGAGAAGGGCGATTGAATCGAAAGTGACGTACACGGAAGAATTTCGAGTTCATCATGCCGCCGGCACCTACCGCTGGACCAGTGTGCGGGCCGTCCCGCTCAAGGACGCCCAGAACGCAGTGCGAGGCTGGATCGGTATGAACTCCGACATTACAGACCGCAAGACCGGCGAGGAGACCCTCAGAGAAGCGGACCGGCGCAAGACGGAGTTCCTGGCGGTTCTGGCGCATGAACTCCGTAATCCCCTGGCTCCCATCCGCTCAGGACTGGAGATTCTGAAATTCTCCCCTGTCGAGCCCGAACTTCTGAACGAGGTTTGCAGCATGATCGAACGGCAGACGTTGCAACTTGTAACGCTGGTGGATGATCTGCTGGATATCTCACGCATCACGCGCGGTACATTGCACCTCCGAAAGCAGCCCGGCCGCTTTCAAGACATCGTGCGCAGCGCCGTGGAGGAAGCGAAACCGCTGATTGAAACTCGAAGATAAGCCCTCAACATCTCCATCCGCGAAGAGCCTCTGCCGATTCGGGCGGACTCAAACCGGCTCGCGCAGGTTCTGGCGAATCTCCTGAATAATGCCGCGAAGTATACTCCCGAGGAAGGTGAGATCTTTCTGTCCGTCGAATCCCGTCATGGAGAGATCGTCATCGCCGTCAGGGATACAGGCAGGGGAATTCCTCCTGAACAACTCGACAGCATTTTCGAAATGTTCGTTCAGATCGAACATGGCGAAAACCAGATGGCTGGACTGGGGGTGGGACTGACACTGTCGAAACAGCTCATTGAAATGCACGGTGGAAAAATTGAAGTCCGCAGCGGCGGCAACGGCAAGGGATGTGAGTTTCTTATTCGTCTTCCAATCGTCATTGATGCCGTGGAGCTTCAGAACTCGGTGCAAGAGGATGCGGCGGGAACCGACGAGCGAAAACTCCGCGTGCTGGTCGTGGATGACAACCTCGGCGCCTCGCACATGCTCAGCACGCTGGTTAAAAAACTGGGGCATGATGTCAAAACCGCCGGGAATGGATCGCAGGCCGTTTCCCTGGCAGCGGAGTTTCGGCCGCAGGTGATTCTGATGGACCTGGGAATGCCGGAAATGGACGGCTATCAGGCGGCCCAATTGATCCGCCGAGAGACATGGGGAAAAGAGATCCTGCTGATTGCGTTGACCGGTTGGGGACAGGAAGCCGACCGGCAGCGGACAAAGCAGACGGGATTCGATTACCACATCGTCAAACCCTTGGGGCTCGACGAACTGAAGACGGCTCTTGCCCGACAGGCATTCCGTTGAGACCGATCATCAGGGACATCATCGTCACATCCTCCGCTCCTGGGGAACTCTCCCACATCCGCTCTTGAGATGCAGTGATCCGATGGACACTTACAGGCTTTCCTCAATGTGCTGCCGCCGGTATTCGCCGGGCGTCTGGCCGGTCATCCGGCGAAACCCACGGACAAAGTTGTTTGTTCCTGAGTAGCCAAGATCGTGGGCGATTTCCCGGATTGTCAACATCGGATCTGACAACATATCGCAGGCTGTATTGAAACGCAGACGATCAAGTAGGCGGGTGTAGGTTGTTCCTGTCGTGGCGAGTTGCCGCTTCAGAGTTCTGGGGCTGACCTCCAGGATCTCCGCCAGTTTTTCCAGCGTCGGCAGCTTTCGATAGTGAAACTGTGAGGCCAGCAGTCGATGGAGTTTTTCCGTGGTCGGCTCCGCTCCTTCCGGTCCGAATTCCCACTCGTGTGCTGCTGAGGAGTTGCCGGAAGAGGGCGTCCAGCACAACCGCCGGCTCAGAAACTGCAATGGGAATGCCAAGCCTGTAGAATCCGAGTGAGCACTCGCCTGACAATCTCGAAAGAGATCTGTTGTGCGATGGCGAGCCAGCAGCAGACCTCTTGTTCGCAACTGTTCCGGCCGCCATTCTTCACCCGTTGTCGCGCGAATCAGGTGGTAGTACACCGCCAGCGTCATGTCATTAATGAAGGTCTGTCCCTCGGAAATGACACGCGGCTCTCGATAGCTGAACCAGGAGACGTCGCGGTCCAGCTCCAGAAAATACTCGTTCCCCTCGAACGCCGTGCTGCCGAGGCGTGCACCTACTTCCAAGGCTTCCTTCACTGTTTGACAGGCACTCATTGCGTGCATGATCGGACCGAGCAGCGACAAGTCGAAGTCGGCATAGGCCAGGAAAATCGCATCCGGACTTCGCAATCGCTGCACAATGTCAAACGCGAAATCATACGCCTGCTTTTTGGTGATCCAGCCGCCCGATTCGACCAGTTCACCGGGAATTCTGACGCGGTCGAGAAAGGGCTGGCTGCGGGTTCCCTGCGTGTCGAGAAACCGCACCAGCGGGGAGAGCATACGGGCGTCGAACAGTTGAATTTGCATCTACATACTCCCGCAAAAACATGATTGGCCCCAAATGAGCGCAAAATTTGTGAGATTGTGGCGACTGACGGATGTATCATCAACGAGTGCCATTGCGAAGTGAATGACATCGATTGCGTTCAATCAAGAGCAGGAGGAGACCTGAGCCATGAAACTGTGTTTCCCGTTGATGCTACAGATGGGACTTGTGTGGGTCGCGTTCGCCCCGGTTCAGGCACAAGAGTCGCTCCCGCCGCCCGATCCGGAGTTCCAGGGGAAAATCGGCGAAACCTACAAGAACTCTGAAGCCGATCCCAAACTGTTTGCTTCGCCCGCAGCGCCGAAGAAGGCCCCGAACATCTTTCTGGTGCTCATCGATGATATTGGATTCGGAGCATCGAGCACGTTTGGCGGTCCGATCTCGACCCCGACACTGGACCGGATTGCCAAAGCGGGGCTGAGCTACAACGCCTTTCATACGACGGCACTGTGTTCTCCGACTCGCGCGGCTCTGCTGACCGGCCGGAATCACCACAACGCCGCCACAGGCAATATCATCGAACTGGGGACCGGCTTTCCAGGTTATACGGGGATCATCCCCAGGGATACCGCAACGATCGGTCAGATTCTTCAACAGCATGGCTACAGCACCTCCTGGATCGGGAAGAACCACAACGTCGCCGACAATGTGACGAGCATCGTCGGTCCCTATGAGCGTCGACCGAATGGCCTCGGATTTGACTACTTCTACGGCTTTATGGGCGGGGAGATGGACCAGTGGTATCCCACTCTCTACGAGAACCAGAACCCGGTGCTCCAGACTCCGTCTCCGGAGGAAGGGTATAACCTGACGCACGATCTGGCGGATAAGGCCATTGAGTGGATGCGTTACCAAAATTCCATCGCGCCGGACCGTCCTTTCTTCCTCTATTTCGCGCCGGGAGCCACGCACGCACCACATCAGCCGCCCAAAGAGTATCCGGAGAAATACCGGGGTAAGTTTGCGCATGGCTGGGATAAAGAGCGTGAACTGACGTTCGCCAGACAGAAGAAAATGGGAATCATCCCGGAAAGTACCAAGCTGACCCCTCGCCCGGAGCAAATGCCCGCCTGGGAGAGCTTCGACGCCGAGGCCCGCAAGCTGATGGAACGGCAGATGGAGACGTATGCGGGATTCGGAGAGTACGCTGACGTTGAAGTCGGCCGAGTCCTCAGTGAGATCGAGCGATCGGGGGAACTGGAAAACACACTGGTGATCTATATCTTCGGTGATAACGGCTCCAGCGCGGAGGGGAGCCTCGTCGGTTCCGCCAACGAGTTGCTGAATCTCAATGGAATTAACCCCACCATTGAAATGAGCATGAAGTTCTATGACGAGTGGGGCAGCCCGAGGACATCACCTCACATGGCGGTCGGCTGGGCCTGGGCGATGAGCACGCCGTTCCGCTGGACGAAACAAGTGGCTTCGCACTTCGGCGGGACACGGAATGCGATGGTCCTTTCCTGGCCTGCCCGCATCAAGGCCAAGGGGGAAATGCGACCTCAGTTTCATCACGTTAATGACATCGTCCCGACCATCCTCGATGTGGTCGGGATTGAAGCCCCTGATCACTACAACGGCATCCAGCAGAAGCCGATGGACGGAGTGAGCATGGCCTATACCTTTGCGGAGAATGCCGCCGGCGCCCCCAATCCCAAAACAACTCAATACTTTGAGATGTTCGGACACCGCGCCCTCTACCACGACGGCTGGATTGCTTCCGCGTTTCACAACCGCGTCCCTTGGGTCAATGCCGGTACCGTGCCGTTCGAGGAGGACAAATGGGAACTGTTCAACCTGAACGAAGACTTCAGCCAGGCGGTGGACGTTTCCGACCAGCATCCCGAGAAGCTGAAAGAGTTGCAGAAACTCTTCGACTCCGAGGCCAAAAAGAACAACGTCTATCCGCTGGATGACCGGTTTGCCGAACGGACGGACGTCAGCCTGCGGCCCAGCTTCATCGAAGGACGTGACAAAATCACATTTTATCCCGGGACGATTCGTTTGCTGGAAGGCTCCGCCCCGAACATGAAAAGCCGGTCTCACTCGATCACTGCCAATCTCGTCATTCCGAAGGAGGGAGCCGAGGGGGTGATTCTGGCCATGGGAGGCGGAACAGCCGGATTCTCCATCTATGTCCAGAACGGAAAGCTCACCTACTTTTATGACTGGTTCAAATTCAAGGACTACACCATTACCACCGATCAGCCACTTCCGACGGGTGATGTGAATGTCCGCATGGACTTCAATTACGACGGGGGCGGAGCGGGCAAGGGGGCGGAGATCGTCCTGTTCGTGAACGGGAAGAAGGCTGGTTCCGGGCGATTGGAGGCGACCGTGCCTGGTCGGTTCGGTCTGGATGGAATGGACGTGGGCATGGACCTCGGGGCTCCCGTCAATGAGGCTTACAAGACGCCGTTCAAGTTCACCGGTGAAATCAAGGATGTCACCATCGACCTCAAATAACGGATTTGGCATTGTGATCACTCCACTGCAACGAGGAACACCATGAAGTCCATCATTGTTCAGATGCGTCCGGCAGTCGTGACGGCGGCGATGCTGCTGTTACTGGTCGGCACTGCCTGCGCACAGGGGCCAGTGAGCGATCGATTTGAAAGTCTGGCCAATCTCCCGTTCGAAAAGAATCGACCTACTGAGAAGACGGCAGAGACCTTGAAGGAGGAATTGCTCTTTCAACGGGCGACTCAAACCTATCTCTGGGCCATGCCGCAGCTCAATACGATGGGGATGCGCGACGGCTTCAATGAGGCATTCGGCACCGGCTACAACGTCATGGCGATCTGGACCAGGCGTCTGGATGCCAAAACGAGAATCACCACGCCGAACTCCGATCTCATCTATGGCATGACGTTCGTCGACTTGTCCGACACCGGGCCGCTGGTCTTTGAGGCTCCGCCGAAATTACAGGGGATTCTGCTGGACTTCTGGCAGCGGCCGATTCCGGTCGACGGTGGCAAGTTTTTTGGTGATGTCGGTCTGCCCGGACCAGATGCGGGTGCGGGTGGGAAGTTCCTGATTCTGCCTCCCGGCTATGACGGAAATGTCCCCGAGGGCTATTACGTTTACCGCTCCGGGACCAACAACGTCTTTATCTTCCTGCGGTCGTTCTACCAGACGCTGGAGAACATCAATCCCGCCGTCGATGTCCTGAAACAGTCGGTCCTGTATCCGCTGGGGAAGAAGGAGAGCGCCAAGCCGATGGCCTTCAAAGACGCCTCCGGCACGCCGCATGAGATGCTCCCCCGGTCCGACTTTTCGGCCTTCGAACAGCTCAAATGGCTCGTGGAGGCGGAAGGAAGCACGCTCGCCGGTCCCGATTGGCTGGGGATGCTGGCAGGTTTGGGAATCGTCAAAGACAAGCCGTTCCAACCGGACAGTCGCATGAAAGAGATCCTCTCCCATGCGGCCAAAACCGGGTACAAGATGACTCGGGTGATCGGCATGCAGCCCGGTGTCGGCAAGACCGATTTCCGAGTCTATGAAGACCGGCACTGGCTCAATCCGGTGAACAACCTGTCGTCGCGATTTCCCGACTCCTTCGTGGACCTGGCGTTCCAATCGAAAGAGGGTGGATACCGCAACCTGGATGCCCGGGCCTGGTTCTTCACCGACTATTATTCGATCAGCCCGGGGATGGTCTCGATGACTCCCGGCAAAGGGGCGTTCTATATGATCGCCTTCCGCGACGCCGACGGGCATTGGCTGAACGGCGAAAACCATTACACACTGACGTTGCCTAAAGACATTCCCGCAGGTTTGTTTTGGTCGGTCACTCTCTACGAGGCGGAGAATGCCTCCGGTCTGGACAACGGTCAGCCCTTCCCATCACTCGGCCAGCTCAACAAACCCGCTCAGCAGAGCGACGGGAGCACTCTTTTGCATTTGAGTCCGAAAGCTCCCGCAGACGCCGAGAAGAATTGGTTGGCGACGGTTCCGGAACGAGGGTATTTCGTGATCCTGCGTCTCTATGTGCCAGAGCAGGCTGCTATCGACGGAAGCTGGAAGCCGGGTGATATTGAAAAAGTCAGGTAACCGAAAAAGAGGAGCGGTGATCAATGCTCGATGTCGTCACACTGTTGATTATCATCGTCGTGGTGGGAATCAATGTCGCCTTCTTATTGTGGCTGGCGGCGCTTCCCGGGCAAATTGCGCAGGAACGTCAGCACCCGCAAGTCGATGCCATCAGAGTCTGCGGCTGGCTGAGCCTGCTCACGTTCTTTGCGACCTGGCCGGTGGCCTTGATCTGGGCCTACACCCGGCCGCTCCACGTGGCTGTTCAGCCGGGAGAAGAGAAGGCGGGCACATCCCGCTGAACCCGTTCATATTCTCCTTCTTTCGGGACATGCAGAGAGGAATCTGTTCCCATGATCATGCTGCTGATCGACATCTATGTCCTGGGCCTGTGGTTGATCTTTTTCAAATTCAAACTGCTCAAGTTCAATCTGACGGCCAAGATCTCCAGTGCCGTGATCGGAGTTCTTTTGTGCTTTGGCGTGTTGATCGCGGTCAATTTCCTGCATCCTCAATCGATGGATGCGCGAGTCATTCAGCACATCATTCCCGTGGCTGCCAATGTCCCTCATTCCGGACCTGTCACTGAAGTTGCCGTTCAGCCTAACCTTCCCGTGAAAGCCGGAGACATTCTGTTTCAGGTGGATCGTCGTCCCTATGAACTGGAGGTCTCCCGACTGGAAGCGGCGCTGGCAGAAGCGGAGCAAAACGTCCCGCAGTTGGAGGCGGCGCTCGCAGCCGCGACGGCCGAGGTCGATCGACTGAAAAATCAACTGACTTTCGCTCAGATTGAATTTGATCGCAGTCAGAAACTGGTTGCCGAGCAGGCTGGAACCCAGGAGAGCTTGGACCAGGCGACCCGGAATCTGGATATCGCCAAAGCAGCATTACGGGGAGCCCAGGCCGATGAGGAGAAAGCCAGACTCGCTGCCAACGCGAAAACATCCGCTGGCGAGAATGTGGCGGTTGCTCAATTGAAAGCCGAACTGGAGACCGCGAAGTACAATCTGGAGCAAACGACCGTCCGGGCTCCAGTCGATGGGATGGTCGTCAATCTGGAACTGAAACCGGGTTTTGTCGTTCCTCCCGGCGAGCCGGTGCTGACCTTTGTCGTCAACCCGGAAGGGATCGTCGTTGTGACGTTGCCGCAGGAATATCTGTCGTTCGTTGAACCGGGAAATGAAGTGGAAGTCGCACTGGATATGCATCCCGGAAAAATGATTCAAGGGAAGGTGGATGCCGTCGTCTGGGCAACAGGTCAGGGGCAACTGACACCGTCGGGAACACTTCCTTCCGTCCTCGAAAAAACTCCGGCCGGACGCTTTGCCGTCAAAGTTCAGATCGACCCGAGTGAACAGAACCGATACCGGCTTCCTGCAGGGGCCGCCGGTGCCGCCGCGATTTACACCGACTACGGGAAACCGTTCCGGATCGTTCGCAAAGTGGTCGTCCGCTGGTACACGTGGCTGAACTATCTGTCACTCGCCATGTGACGGCCGGTTATCTGCTACTTGATCGTGTCGGGAAGCCGTGACGACAACGCGAATCCCAGGTGAATAAGGCGATCACCCTCTTCGTAGGGAAGCATTGTCCAACGCGCCGTCACAGCCGTATCGTCACCATCTCCCCCCTGAAAGTCAGAGGGACCGGTGCCGGATTGAAAAAGCCCGATGGCGAACGTGGAATCTTCCTGTTCATTCCATCCGAACCAGGCCAGTCCCCAGTTTCTCGCAGGATCGAGAGCATTGATAGGGGACCGCTCCATGAACGCAAAGGAGTTCACACTCGTACTCCCTTCCAGACTGAACGGCTCGCGGAAGTGCCCGACGCGGATTTCGTGGAGATCTCCGGGATTCCGAAACCCAATAAACAGATCCCGCAGCACGACACGGGACTGAAAATCACACAAGTTTTGAACGAGAATTTCGCGGTCTTCGCCGGTAAGCTCAATACACTCGACGAATACCCGTTACGGTTTAATTCGAAACTGGGATTGGATCGCCCAGGAATCGGCGGGTTCATGAATACGTCACTGGTCTTCAACCCCATCGTGGCCCGGACGGTTCCCTATTCGGCAGCCGCCGTCGGTGCGGCGATCCTCAAGGATGGAGAACCGCTGTTCAGCCTGACGTTCATGGATCCTCGTGAACGGGCGACGATCGGCCTGGAGGATCTGTATGCCGAGGGAGTTGTGATCATGCCGGACCTGACTCTCCACGGGGAGATCCTCGGACGACCATCGACGATCAATCTCGGAGGAACCTACAGCAACGCCGTCTACACCTCCGTCGATCCCGCCTCCTACCTTATTCTTCCCTCAGGGATCGTTGCCGGTCAGCGGACAGGCTCCTGGTCGCTGTATGCCAACGCCTATCATGCCCTGTGGGTCGACCCTCACTCCGAGAGCCGGCACTGGGGAGTGTTCGGACAGTTCGGCATTTCCGATGGAGACCCGAATCCCATTCGCTTTGTGGCGAACGGCGGTATTGCCGGCCGCAGCATGCTTCACGGTCGGACGAGAGACACGTTTGGAGTCGCCTTCTTCTATCTGGGACTGAGCGACAACTTTAAGTCACTGACCGCCCCGGTGCTTCCGCAACAGGATGAGATGGGAGGGGAACTGTTCTACAATATCGCATTGACTCCCTGGTGCCGCTGGACCGCTGACCTCCAGATCGCACAGCCAAGCACTCAAGCATTCGATACCGTCATCATTCCCGGAATGAGAATGGAAGTCGTGTTCTGACGAATTCTTCGAATGCGCATTTTCGCAAGCATTGGGAATTGCCGTGAAAAACTGGCATGACCAGAGGAACAGGTGGTGCAATCTGCATATGCAACGGGCATCACTCCAGCCCTCCAATCGTCGGCTTGTTGCCTTTCGGAGGAATTCTGAAACGATGACAGCTGAGTAAATCTGGCGTGTCCCGGCTCCTCACAGTCCGAGTTCCGAGAGACTCGGGTGATCATCGGGGCGACGTCCGAGCGGCCAGTGGTATTTCCGGTCCGATTCCTTGATCGGCAAGTCGTTGATGCTGGCGATCCGGCGGCGCATGAGGCCGGTTTCGGTGAACTCCCAGTTCTCATTGCCGTAGGACCGATACCAGGCCCCCGAATCATCATGCCATTCATAAGCGAAGCGGACGGCAATGCGAGCACCGTCCGCCACCCAGAGTTCCTTGATCAGCCGGTAGTCAAGCTCCCGGCTCCATTTCCGCTGGAGGAACGCGACAATCTGTTCGCGGCCGCAGAGAAATTCGTTGCGGTTCCGCCAGACGCTG
>Ga0182745_1003037_pt1 | contig 14652 bp, 9 predicted proteins | sample eDN3rd30CKraftBY_FD_128523 | JGI IMG/M metagenome (GOLD analysis project Ga0182745, IMG submission 128523) | Enriched backyard soil microbial communities from Emeryville, California, USA - eDNA 3rd pass 30_C Kraft BY (version 2) (version 2) | ecosystem: Environmental > Terrestrial > Soil >...
AATTGCGGCCGGGACGCCCGCGCTCCCAGGGAAAAACAATTGCGGCCGGGACGCCCGCGCTCCCAGGGAAAAACAATTGCGGCCGGGACGCCCGCGCTCCCAGGGAGGAAACGCCGGTGCCGGTGGGCGGTGCTAAGCCTAGGGGGATAAGCTTTTTTTCCCCTGGGAGCGCGGGCGTCCCGCCCGCAATTTGGGTCATGGGCATGGTGTAAGACATTCACGTTTGCGAGAGATGAGCGAACGTTGGGCGTTGTTTAGATCGCCTGGCCGTTATCGTGGGAATGCGGGCGGGACGCCCGCGCTCCCAGGGAGGGGCTTGCGAGTGGAGGAAGCTTTGGTGTGGAACGAGGGCTTTTCTCCCTGCGTTATCTTAGGAATGCGGGCGGGACGCCCGCGCTCCCAGGGAAAAGCCCTCGTTCCACACACTGGGTAACACCAACCTCAAGACCGTCCCTGGGAGCGCGGGCGTCCCGCCCGCATTCCGGGGCATACGCATGGAGTAAAGCATTCACGTTTGCGAAATTTAGGCCTGTTTCGAGCGTCGCTCGAAACACCTCGAACTTACTTTTGAAATTGTGAAACGCGAGCGGGACGCCCGCGCTCCCAGGGAAAGAGACGCGGACCGCGACTCAAACCAAAGGTGTCCCGTTAGGGGTTCGGCCCTTTGATCATAGGTAGCCGAGGTCGGCGAGCCGCTGCTGAATCTCCGCGTCTTCTTCCTCGCTGTAGGCCGAAGGGACCGGGGCTTCATCCGCCGAGTTGCCCGGGCCTCCCGGCGCGGAGGACGAAGAAGCCGCCGTCGAGGCGAAGGCGGGGGTGAGAATCTCGGCCAGGACGCGACCGTCCATGTCCTCGGGGACCGGCACACCGAGCAGGTGGAGCACGGTCGGGGCAATATCGAGCAGGGCGGCCCCTTCGGGCTTGGCCCCTGGGCGAAATGGAGCGCCCGACGCCACGATCATCCCTTCCATGCGATGGTCGCCGGTCGGCCCGAAGGCCGGAGAGATCACCTTGTTGGTCGTGAAGTCGTGCAGGCCGATCGTTCGGTATCGCCAGTCGCGCAAAACCACCGTCAGGTCGGGGGCCAGGTGGGCATGCGGCCCCGAGTAGAGGTCGTCTCGCTCGCAAACACGCTCGACCAGTGGCTCGCCCGTCTCGGGGTGTGGGATTTCCAGCAGGGCCCCCTTGAGCTCGTCGAGCAACGCTCGAGCGTCTTCGGGCTCGACACACCCTTGGGGTTGCCGCCCCTTCAAATTCAGGAAGATTTGCCCGAAATTCCCCTGGGAATAGGCCCGCGTCTTCGACCAGTCAATATGCCGGCGCGATAGAAAGGCCGACTCGGCCAGGCGATCCAGCATCCCGGTCTGCTTTCCTCGGAACCGGCTGACGCGCTGACCCGCCATGCCGAACTTCGCCATCAGGCCATAGAACCACTCGGGGGTCACGCCTCGCTTGTAAAACCAATGCTTCTGCTTGACGTAGAGCGAATCCTGGAGCGCCAGGTCGCCTCGCTCCAGCAGCCATACGTTGAAGTTCACATACCACTCGATGGGACCGAATCCGTGATCGCTCATGAGCAAAAGCGCGGAGTCGGCGGGAAGGGCCTGTTCAATCTCGCCAATCCCCTGGTCGAGCCGCTTCCAGAAATCGACGCACCCTTGCGCGAGGGTCGAGAGGTCGCGGCCCGAGGCCAGGCGATGCGAACGGTCCCAGACGTGCCAGAGCTCGTGCTGGATCCGGTCGGTCGCCATCAGGTCGAACATGAATAGATCCCACTCGCAACGATCCATGAGAAAGCGGACCGCCTTGAGATGCTGGTCGAGGAACGCGGTCAGATCCTTGAGGACCTGGGCTTCGTTCCCTCCGTCATGAACGCTGGACGACCAGGGCTGGTAGGGGCCAACTTCCTTTTCCAGGTCGGCGAAGACCTGGGGATCGCTGGCGAACCCAGGCGCATTGGCGGGACTGAGGAAGTCCCCCAGGTAGAACCCAGGGGCCTGACGGTGCGGGTAGCTCATCGGCACCCCTCCCGCCACGCTCTTCTTCCCATGCCGGCCGGCGATCTCCCAGACCAGGTCGGTCTTGATCGCTCGAGAGGAGTTCACGCGCCCGTGCAAGGGGTCGTGAGAATACTCGAGAAACTCGAAAACCCCGTGCTTGCCCGAGTTCTTCCCGGTCATGACGGAGGTCCAGGCGACCGGGCTCAAGGGGGGGAAAACCGACCCGAGCGTTCCAGAAACCCCTTGGTCCATCAGTCGTTTCAGGTGAGGAAGGTCGCCGTTGCGAACCAGGGGGTCGAGCAAATCCCACGTCGCCCCATCCAGACCCAGCACGAAGACCTTCATAACCAGCTAATCCCTTCCAGCACGTCCGTCAGCCGTTGCGACCTTGCCTCGAACTCGATTTATGGAACGATCTTACCGAACTCGCGTCCAAGAATGCGATGCGCTTGGTTTGACCAAGAAACGATTCCTCGTAAAGCGAGTGAACATTTGACCCAAAATAGCGGGTCGCTTTCCATTTAACTCCGATTCCGAGGTTAGGCTGGGAGAAATCACCGTTTAAACCTCATGATTTGAGTTGAAAGAGTGCGGGCAAGCCGCGAATCATCCTTGCAAGAATGCACTCAAACATGATGTATTTGTTATACATTGATCACAACAAGCGAACTAGAAATTAAGCGAGAAGCGGCCTCGGTTGGTCTCGAGATCTTTTTGAATCCGAGACGCGTTCAGAATGGGAATCGAAACCTGAGGATTCTTAGGGGCATCAGGTAGCAACCCCATTGACTTGACGCATTATCCTAGGAATAGTTGAAGATCGACCACATTCATTGCCTGCACAATCCGCAGAAGTCCACCTTCTTCAACCCCTGCAATCAATCAATCACCACCTCACAACCTTTGGTTGTGAATTGGTTTCTCAACAGCCGTGGCCAGAGTCATTGAGTTTGGTTCCCCATTTCAACCGATCTTCTCTAAGTTCGTGAAGTAGTCGTTCATTCCGCTAGCTGAACGAGGATTCATCCCAAGATGCATCGTAAAAGAAGTCACTGGATGGGGATTACGGCCACCCTGATTGGCCTCGTGACCATGAACGGTTGCGGGGGTGGAGACAGCCTACCGCGCGAGGCGGTTTCCGGCTCAGTCAGTGTCGAAGGAAAGCCGTTAGCCGCGGGCTTGATCACCTTTCTTCCCGATTCGCCCGACGTACCGACGCAGGGAGGAGCGGCGATCATCGACGGTAAGTACGAGATTCCCAAGGCTCAGGGGCTCGTGCCGGGGAAGTACAAAATCGTGATCTCCGCTCCAGAAGATGAAGAGCCCGCCGTGGACCCAAATCTCCCTCCCGGCTTCCCGCCTCCTCCTAGAAAGGAAGTGATTCCTTCTCAGTACAACGCGAAATCCTTGCTCACCGCCGAGGTGACGGCGGGACGTCAGAACGTGTTCGAGTACAACCTGACGAGCAAGGTTCCCTCGAAATAATGAAAATCAGGTCAATCATTCTCTCACATCGTTAAATCCAGTGGGCTGGTTGCTATCACATTAGGATGTCACGAAATCCTGGCAATCCGTCTTTTATTCGTTTGATCATTCGCCGTTATTCCTTTCCAACGAATCGATTCAAGGGAGGTTCACAATGAAACGACGGGGCTTCACGCTCATCGAACTGCTCGTTGTCATCGCCATCATCGCCGTGTTGATCGCTTTGCTGCTCCCCGCGGTGCAGGCGGCTCGCGAGGCGGCCCGACGCTCCCAGTGCGTCAACAACCTCAAGCAAATCGGGCTGGGGATGCATAACTATGAGAGCACCCATAGCTCACTTCCCCCAGGTGTCAAAAGCAGCGTTTACGGGACCTGGATCCTCTTCCTCCTTCCCGCCGTCGAACAACAGGCGATGTACAACGCCTGGAATATGAGTGGCGGACCTGGGATCCCGGACGAAGGGATCTTCCGCTACGCGGGTGTGACGAACATCACCGTAAGCTCGGCACGTATCAACAGCTACATGTGCCCTAGCGACGGCACCGCGACCAGCCTCACGACTTATGGGGTGACCATCGCGGGCAAGAAACTGTCGGTAACCTCGCAATCTTACGTGGTCAACTTTGGCAACCTTCACACCGTCCAGCCCGCCAACTTTTCCTTTGGAGGCATTACCCACAATTTTGGTGGGGCTCCGTTCACCGACATGATCACACCTGGCGCGGGCATGAACAAACAGGCCGTCACCACCTTCGCCAACATCAACGACGGCTTGAGCAACACGCTCATGGCCTCCGAGGTGATCGTTGGCACGGGTTCCGGCGGTCAGTACAGTGCCGGGAACGACCTGCGAGGATTCTCCTGGTGGAGCAGTGCCGCGAGCTTCACGGCCTGGCAGCCCCCCAACTCGACCTTGCCCGACGTGACCGAGTCGAAGAGCTACTGCGTCTATCCCTATCAGGGCAATCCACCCTGTACAGAACCCACCACGACTCTTCCCAAGCTCAACACGGCTCGTAGCCGTCACTCGGGAGGCGTTAACGCCCTGATGTGCGATGGTTCCGTTAAGTTCATCAAGGACTCAATCAATATTCTGACCTACCGCGCGATCTCCACCACCCGGGGTGGAGAAGTGGTCAGCGCCGACGCATACTGAGTTCTTGATTTCTCTGCCGACAATTCTTCCGTTCGTGATCGATTCATGGAGCGCCAACCCACAAGGTTGGCGCTCCATCTTTTTTTGGGGTAACCCGTGCTTCTCTCCGCGCGTGAAGAGCGAGAACAATGATTCAAAAAGTGGTCACTGGTGGAGAGACGGGGACGGAGCAGGCCGCCTGGACCGCGGCGCGGCGGGCGGGGATCGCCACGGAAGGGTACATGCCTCGCCGCTTCCAGACCGAAGACGGCCCCATGCCACGCCTCGGGGCGCTCTATGGTGGACTCGAATTCCCATTCGATGAGGCGCGCAGGATCCGCGCGAATCTTCGTCGGGCCGAGGGGCTGTTCTGGATTGGAGACGCTGACTCACCCCGAGCCCTGGCGACGTTTGAAGCCTGCCGGGAGCTCGCGAAGCCGTTCCTCACCATCGACCTGCGATTCACCCCACCCACCGAAGCGGCCCACTGGCTGAGCGTATTCGGCACAACCTCTCTCGTGATCACCGGCGATCCCGCCTCGAAGTCGCCAGGGATCGGCCAGGGCGTCGAGGTGTTCCTGGAACGAGTCTTCGCCGCGCTCAGACGCCTGGACGCCCAGGGGAAGGCGTCACGCCGAGGCGGGATCAAACGGCCAGGCGACCCGAACAACCCAACCGCAAACCCAAAACCCTGAATTGATCCGGTCGGTTTCTCGACCAGCGAGGAACGGCCCTGTGAGTCGTCAGGCCAACCTGTAAACCTTGATCGCGTTATCGTGAAACAACTTGTGCTGATCGCCCTGGGGCCGGTCTCGGACGATCGTGCGTAGGGCTTCCACCCACTGGCGAAGCGACGCGGCCCGCGTGCAGACGGGCCAGTCCCCTCCAAAAACGACCCGGTCGGGCCCGAAGGCGGCCAGGACATGGTTCACAACGGGGGCCAGGTCTTCGGGAGTCCAGGGATCGGGGGCCGCCGAGGCGACGATTCCCGAGACCTTTCCCACCACGTTCGGACGCTCGGCCAGCCGAGAGATCGCGTCGCGCCAGGAGCCCAGGTCCTTGGAGCGCACACTCGCGTTCCCGCAGTGGTCGAGGATGAACGCGGTTTTCGGACACTGGTCGACCAGCTTGATCGCGTCGTCCAGCTCTCCGGGACGCATGCACAGGTCGAAGCTCAGGCCACGGTCTCCCAACCATCGGATCCCGCGTACGAACTCCGGAGTAAGGCAATATCCCGCGGGCGTGCCACCGCCATGCAAGACCTGACGCACACCTTTGACCAGCGGTTCATCCCGATACCGGTCGAGCTCCTTCCCGAATTCCTCCGAGCTGGGGCGGCCTCCAATCACCGCTCCCGCCAGTGGCCCGACCTTGCGGCGGCAGAGGTCGAGAATGTGGTTGGCCTCGGCCCGATGCTGGGTAGGATCCACATCCACTTCCATGTAGACAGACTTGACGACGCCAAGTCCCTCAACCTCCTTCAGGTAGTCGACCATCAAATGGTTACGGGCCAGGGGGGTTCCCTCCTTGAGCCAGGGGAGACGGAGCCGCCCGAGGTCCCAGAGATGCTGGTGGGTATCGATGATCGGCGGCCAGGGATAGGGCGAACGCGCGTTTCGGTCGGAGCTGGAGTTGGGATTCACATTGGGTTCCTTCGAATCGCCCGGTGGGGCATCGCCGTCTCGCGGCTCGGCCGCGAAGCCTTTTGGTCCCGACCCCGCGGCGGCAGCCAGGCTGAACGCCAACGTGTGTTCCAGGAACCGCCTGCGTTTCATCCGAGATTCCACTAACTGGCTCATGGTTTATTATCCTTTTGTGGACATAACATGATTTCCACGCCACCAGACCAAAGAGCCAGCGAGCGAACGATTTGGGGTTTCTGATAAGATTCACTCGCTCGTAAAAAGAGCCACGAAACCGCGTTTGTCTTTACAAGCCCGAAGCGCAAGCGAGTGAATGTTCTTTTGATTTCCACGAATACTCACTTAGTAATATTTTTGGCTAGCCGTAAAAAAACGAAGAGATTCACTCGCTCGCGCTTCGGGCTTGTAAAAAAATAAAGAGAAAAGAGATTCACTCGCTCGCGCTTCGGGCTTGTAGGAAATCGAAGAGATTCACTCGCTCGCGATTCGGGTTCGTAAAAAACTGATGAAGAGATTCACTCGCTCGCGATTCGGGTTCGTAAAAAAGAAAGGTGGAGTTGGCTTGCTCCAACACAGGGACCCGTACGGTACGATAAGGGATTCCAAGAGACTGGCAAAGGGGTGATCCATCCGAGGTGGAACCACCCACTCGCAAAGGGTGAAGTGATTGCGTTGCGAGGAGTCGACTCGAAGTTGTTGAGCATGATGGGGTTCTCGCTCTACTTGATCTGCTGCCTGATCCAGGGAGATCCCGCTTCCCAAAGTGAGATAGCGGAGGTCGACACGCTAACCACGGCGCGTGCGATCCGGCTGCTGACTCCCGAGCGGGCCTCGCTCGGGTTGCCGGTCCGGATTGAAGGGGTGATCACTTTCTTCGACTCAGGCGAAACCGTGTTTCTCCAGGACGAGACGGGGGGCTCCTTCTACCAGGGGCTCAAGCGAGACCCGCGCTGGCGGCTCGGCCAACGGGTTCGGGTCACCGGCCGAACCTCTCCCGGCCTGTACGTTCCCGGAATCAAGGCAACCCGCGCCGAGGTGCTTGGACCTGGAATTCCTCCCGAGCCCATCACGGTCACGGCGGAGACCCTGGCCTCGGGCCGCTTCCATTACCAGTGGGTTGAAATGGACGGGATCGGCCGTTCGATCACGGCGACCGGCGAGAATACCTCAGTCTTGCGCATGGCCTCGGGCTCCCATCCTGTTGAGATTTTGATCGACGAGGCTCCTCCCGGCGAGACGCTCAACCTGGTCGATGCCCGCCTGAAGGTGCTCGGCCTGGCCGCTGGCTATATCAACGACCGCCGACAGCTCGTCGGCCCTCACCTCAAGGTTTCGAGCTATCGCGACGTGATCGTGCTCGAGCCCTCGCCCAACCCCGAGGAGCTGAGCCGGGTCTCGTTCGACGAATTCCTCCGCTTCGCCCCCAACGGCCGGTCGGATCGGCGGGTCAAGGTAGAAGGGGTGGTCCTTGGCCAGTGCCCCGGCGGCCCCCTCTTCGTGCGAGAGAAGGAGCGTGGCCTGCTGGTCGAGTCGAGGCAGGTCGACCGGTTTCAGCCGGGTGACGTCGTGGAAGTCCTCGGCTTTCCGGCCATGGGGACCTTCCGCGCCTACCTTGCCGACGCCACGCTCCGGCGCGTGGGGGAACAAGATCCCCCGGCGCCTCGGCCGAGCACCACCAAGAACCTCTTAACGGGCCTGCACGACGCCGACCTCGTCGAGCTGGAAGGAGAACTAGCCGCCAGCGATACCAGCGTGAACGAGGCGGTCCTGACGATCCAGTCGGACGAGGCGACCTTCCGCGTGCGAGGAGTTCCGGGGCCGCTTCCCCCCTGGCCGCGCGGGAGCCGTCTGGCCGTGCGCGGAATCTGCCGGATCGCCGGCACGACGGACCAGGGCTATCGCGTCCGGCCGGCTTCCTTCGAGCTCTGGGCTCGCTCGCTCGAGGATATCCGGGTGCTCCAGGCCCCCTCCTGGTGGACCCCTCAACGGCTCACCGCGGCGGTCGCCGCGCTGGCCTCGGCCATCCTCGCCGCCCTGGTCTGGGTTTACCTGCTACGCAGGCGGATTCGCGAGCAAACATCGATCATCCGATCGCAGTTGGCCCGCGAAATCGTGCTCGATGAACGCCAGCGGATCGCGCGCGAGGTTCACGACACGCTCGAGCAGGAGATGGTGGGCCTGGCCCTTCGACTCGACGCCGCCCTGAGCGTGGCCGACCCCAGAGTTTCCACGATCCTCGACTCGACGCGCCCGCTGATCAGCCGGATCCAGGGGGAGCTCCGTTCCCTGGTCTGGGACCTCCGCGAGCAGGCGGAAGGTCCTCACAACCTGACAGCGGCCCTCGAACAGACCGCCCGGGAGCTCCAGGCGGAGACGACGTCCACCTTGCAATTCCAGCTCAAAGGGGTTCCCTGGTCCCTCCCCGGCTCGGTTGGGCACGACCTCTTGCGGATCGCTCGCGAGACGATCGCCAACGCGCTCAAGCACGCCAACCCCAGCACGATCAAGGTTGAGCTTTCCTATGCCCCAAACCACCTGACCCTGAGCGTGCAAGACGATGGGCAGGGCTTCGAGCTAAACAACCCATCCCTGGCCAGGCCGGGTCATTTCGGCCTGATTGGTATTCAGGAGCGTGCGCGTAAGATGGGGGCCGGGCTCCAGTTGAAAAGCAAGGCAGGGGAGGGGACCCTGATCGAGGTCAGGGTTGGACGAACGCTCGGTCTGCCAGGAGATTCCTTACACGATGAACCCTAGCCCCAGTCCTGGTCCAAGCACTCCCACGCCCCCACTCGCCCGAATCACGATCCTGGTGGTGGATGACCACTTCGTCGTCCGCAGCGGTCTGACCGCTTCGCTCGAGCTCGAACCCGACCTCAAGGTCGTGGCCGAAGCGGAGCGTGGGGAGGACGTGCTCGAGCAATACGCCCAGCACCAACCAACCCTCGTCCTGATGGACCTGATGCTCACCGGGATCAACGGGGTCGAGGCCACCGAGCGCCTCCGTGCCCAGTTTCCGGAGGCCAAGGTCCTGATGTTCTCGACGTTCGCACGCAACGAAGAGATCTACCAGGCGCTTCGGGTGGGGGCCAAGGGCTACCTTCTCAAGACTGCCCCACGCGCTGACTTGCTCGCGGCCATCCGAACCGTCGCGGCTGGCGAGAACTACCTTCCCCCCACGCTCACCGGCCGTCTCGCCGAACGCCTGGCCCAATCCGAGCTGACTCCCAGGGAACGCGAGATCCTCCAGCTTATCCGGACCGGCCGCGGCAACAAGGAAATCGGCGCGGCCCTCTTCATCGCCGAAGACACCGTGAAACGCCACGTCAGCAACCTGTTCCAGAAACTCAAGGTGAGCGACCGTGCCCAGGCCGTCGCCGAAGCCATCAAGCGTGGCTTGATCTCGGCCGATTGAAGCGCGACAAGCTTCGCTTGGGAAAATCGGCCGCGTCATCTAGAGCATTGATATCCGATTCATTTGTCCACCGACACGATCGTGTTAGATGAAGTTCCCACCTGGGTTGGATCGACGAGGGTCAAACGGATGTTTAAAGTATGGATGAGGAGATGGGAGTTGGCTTTCGAAGGGGAGTTGATTCCTGGATCGAAGTGAACTGGGGCAGGCTGTTTCTTCCTCGCGTTGATCAAGGATTGCCAATGTCATTGATCTTGCCGCGTCGGGCGATCACACTGGGATTGCTGTGGGTTGGGGTGATGGTGGTGGCTGGCCTGGGGGCGGCGCCCACGCCTCAGGACAAGCCGGCGAAGCCCAAGCCTAAACCCACCCCCGCATCGAAAAAACCCGACCCAGGGCTGCGCGTGGCTGTGCCGTTGGATGAGGCTCGGCTGCCGAAGGACAAGGTCCTGGTCGAGATCTGCGAGGAAGGGGTGCCCGAGAACGAGACCTGGTCGCCGGTCCCGCTCACGTCGAAGGAGTCGTATCAGGTCGAGGCGTTCGGGTTCTCGCTCATCCCCAACCGCTACATTGAAACCGGGGTCCGGGCGAGTCGGTCCAATCCGTTTCTGCTGCGGGCGGTGGCTCGAGTGGAAATTCCCGCCGGGCGGCATCGCTTGCTGTTGAGGGGACGAGGGGCGTCTCGGCTGCTCATTAACGGTGAGCTCGTGCTCTCGACCCCCTTCATCCTGCCCATCTCCGACGGACACACTCCCATCCCCACCGAGGCGCTCGACCTTGGTCCCAACTTCCGCTTCGTTCCCCCCGGGAACCGGGAAGAGTGGACGCCCTTCACCAGCAAGGGGGGAACCCACCTGGTGATGCTCGAAACGATCGTCGGCGGCAAGAAGGGGGCCGAGCGCCGCAGACTCGAGCCGGGAGAAACCGTGGTCGCCCTCGCGCTCGAAGGGTCCGACCAGTTCCGCCTTCTCGCTCCCGAGCGGGTTATCTCCTATGACGACGAGGGGTGGGATACCTACGCGGCGGAAGAGGCTAAGGCGATCGCCAAACTCGAAGGAGAACGCCGAGCCATCGCATTCCAGGCCCATTACGCCCCCTGGGCCTCCAAAAGAGAGCATGCCAGGCAATGGCTGAAGGCCAACCCCGGGCCCAAGGTGCCGGAGATCCCTAAACCGAACGCCAAGGGGGAGGTCGTCCCGATCCTCAACGAGATCGACCGCTTCCTCGCCCCCGCGCTCGCAAAGGCAAGCCAAGGGGACACGGGCCGGTCGAATCGCACGATCGACTTCGCGAAGCAGGTCCGGCCGATCCTGGAAGCTCGATGTTACTCGTGCCACCAGGGGGAGAAGGTTCGGGGCAAGCTCCGGCTCGACCAGGCCGAGGGAATGCTCAAGGGGGGGGCCTCGGGGGAACCCGCCATCGTGGCTGGGGAACCGGACGGCAGCCTGCTGATCGAGCGAATCACCAGCCAAGACGCCGAGGAGGTGATGCCCCCAAAGGGGGATCATCTGACCGCGAGCGAGGTGGATCTGTTCAAACGCTGGATCGCGGAGGGGGGATCGTGGGAACCACTCCACCAGCAGGAGATTACCCCGCTGACCAACGACCTCGCCTTTCTGCGCAGGGTGACCCTCGACACGGTGGGGTTGGTACCGAGCGAGGCGGAGATTCAGGCGTTTCTCGCCGACTCGAGCCCCGACAAGCGCGCCCGAGTGATCGACCGCCTCCTGGACGACCCGCGCGGAGCCGACCACGGCATGGGGTACTGGCAGGATGTGCTCGCCGAGAACCCGAACATCCTCAACCCCACCTTGAACAACACCGGTCCGTTCCGCTGGTGGATCCATGAGTCGCTCCTGGACAACAAACCGATCGACCTGTTCGTGACCGAGCTGATCCGCATGCAAGGGAGTCTCGACCTGGGAGGACCGGCCGGATTCGGCATGGCCTCGCAGAACGACGTGCCCATGGCCGAGAAGGCGGTTATCGTCACCGGGGCCTTCCTGGGCCTGCGCATGAAATGCGCCCGCTGCCACGACTCCCCCGCGCACGAGACCACGCAGCAAGACCTGTTCGAGATCGCCGCGCTCCTTCAAGAGAAGCCGATCACCTTGCCCAAGACCAGCAGCGTCGAGTTGGGCAAGCTTGGCGAAGGGGGACGACAACCCCTGATCAAGGTGACCCTCAAGCCGGGGACCGCCGTCCAGCCCGCCTGGCCGTTCCCGGAGCTGGCGAGCGAGGAGGGATTGAGCGCGTCGGATAAGGCCTCGCCCCGGTCTCGCCTGGCCGCGTTGATCACCCAGCCCGAGAACACCCGGTTCGCCCAGGTGATCGCCAACCGGGTCTGGAAGCGGCTGATGGGCCTGGGCTTGGTGGAGCCGGTCGATGATTGGGAGAAGGGGGCCCGCATCCACCCCGACCTCCTGGAATACCTGGGCCGAGAGCTGGTCCGGAGCGAGTACGACCTGAAGCACCTGACTCGCCTGATCTTGAACTCGCACGCCTACCAGCGAGCCTCGGCCCCCGAGGCGACCGAGCCCGACCCCAACTTCGCCGCCCCAGCGCGTGGGCGGCTCGCCGCCGAGCAGATTGTCGACTCCCTCTTCCACGCCACCGGAAAGGGGATGAAGACCGAGGAAGTGAATCTCGACGTGGACGGCCGCCGCTCCATGCGGAACTCGATTAACCTGGGCAAGCCCCGGCGAGCCTGGCAGTTCGCCTCCACCTCGAACGAGCGAGACCGGCCCAGCCTCGCCTTGCCTCGGGTCCAGGCCGTGAACGACGTGCTCGAAGCTTTCGGCTGGCGGCCCACCCGCCAGGACGCCTTGACCGTCAGAGAAACCTCGCCCAACCTGATCCAGCCGGCCGTGCTCGCCAACGGTACCATGGGGGTCTGGCTTACCCGCCTCTCCGAAGACCATGGGATCACCCAGCTCGCCCTTGAGGACCAGGAGCTCGAGAAACTGGTCGACCGCCTCTTCCTCCGGATCTTGACCCGCCTCCCTCGGGAGGATGAGCGGGCCTCGGTTGTCTCGTACCTCCAGGCCGGCTACGCTGAGCGTAAGGTGGTTCCCACCAAAGCCAAGTCGGAAGGAAAGGACGACGTTTGGGCCGGTCCAAGAAAACGCCCGCGCTATGTGTCGTGGTCGAACCACCTGACCGAAGAGGCGAACATGATCAAGGTCGAGCGCGAGAATGAAGCCAGGCGCGGCGACCCACCCACCGACCGACTCGATCCCACCTGGCGGCTCAAGATGGAAGATGTCCTCTGGTCGCTCCTGAACTCCCCCGAGTTTCTCTTCAGCCCCTGAGCGGAACGAGCCGAACTCGAAGCCGAAGACCAACCCCAATCCCTCTCCCTCCGCCCAAGGCTCAACAACCGGGCGGAGGCCCTACAAGCCACCAAGCCAGACCGATTGCATGGCATAAACCCAGGAATCAGGGCTCTCTCATGAACGCGTCCGTTCCGCCGCTCAGTCGTCGGTCGTTCCTCGCCGCGGCCTCCACCACGGCCCTCTCCGCGACCGCCGCGACCTGGCCCGCCTGGGGGGCGACCCCGCCGCCCCCCGTCACCTTCGGGAAGGCCGAGCATTGCCTCTTCCTCTGGCTGGCTGGCGGGATGTCGCAGATCGATACGTTCGACCCGAAGCGGCTCGGCGACGCGAAGGGAAAGAAGCCGGGCTCGGCCTACGGCTCGATCCCCACCTCCGTGCCAGGAGTGCGTCTCTCCGAACACCTCAAGCGCACCGCGCGGGTGATGGAGCAGGTGACGGTCGTTCGAACCGTCAACCACAAGGTCGTGGACGAACACGCCTTCGCCACCAACCTCGTCCATACCGGGCACCCGACCACCGGCACCATCGTCTACCCTTCGGTCGGCTCGGTCATCGCGCACGAACGAGGGGCGGTCACCGAGGGAGTCCCCGCCTACATCCTGATCGGCTATCCCAACGTGAGCCGAGGCCCCGGATTTCTCGGCCCCAAGGCCGGCTACGTCTACCTGACCGACACCAACGCGGGCCCGGCCGGCTTCACCCGACCGGCCGACGTCTCCCTCGAGCGCCAAACGAACCGGTCGAAGCTGCTCAACGCCATCGGCCGCGACGCCAAAAGCGCGGCGCCGGTCGCGGCCTACGCTGAAGCGGTGGAGGAGAGCCTCAGACTCGCCGGCCCCCAGTTCAGCCGGGTCTTTCGCCTTGAGGAAGAGCCCTCCTACCTCCGCGAAAGCTACGGCGGCGAGTTCGGTCAGCGCTGTCTGCTCGGCCGCCGCCTGGTGGAGTCGGGCGTGCGCTTCGTCGAGATCTCGCACAACCTCGGCTTCCTCAACGGGACCGGATGGGACACCCACAACGAGGGGATGCGGAAGCAGCACCTGTTGATCCAGGAGCTCGACTCGGCCCTCTCCACCCTCATCACCGACCTGGACCAGCGCGGGCTTCTGGAAAAGACCCTCGTCGTGGTGGGGACCGAGTTCGGCCGCCCCGCCCACTTCGACGCCCGAGGCGGGCGCGGGCACCAAGGGACCTCCTTCTCCCTCGTCCTCGCTGGCGGTGGACTCAAGCACACGGGGGCCCACGGCGTCACCGACGACCTCGCCAAGACCATCCTCGAGAACCCCGTCTCCATCCCCGACTTCCACGCGACCATGTATACCGCCCTCGGCATCGACCCCTACAAGACCCTCCACGGGGGCCTGCGCCCGATCCCCATCACCGACGGCGGACACCCCGTCCAGTCGTTGATCGGATAATGGCAATTTTAATTGATTAATCAATAGCCAGCGAGCACGCTTCCATGAGGCGTGCTCGCTTTTATTTGATCGACTCTAAAAAGTGAAACTCGATCCAACTCTTGCCTAGCGCTCATAAGGTGGCGCGTGACTTCAGGAGAAATGCACAAGATAGACAAGTCAAACTCAAGACGGTTTCGATCGGATCAGGAGCTAAGGGGCATGACATTGACGGTGGGATGGTGGAA
>Ga0182745_1003039_pt1 | contig 14646 bp, 10 predicted proteins | sample eDN3rd30CKraftBY_FD_128523 | JGI IMG/M metagenome (GOLD analysis project Ga0182745, IMG submission 128523) | Enriched backyard soil microbial communities from Emeryville, California, USA - eDNA 3rd pass 30_C Kraft BY (version 2) (version 2) | ecosystem: Environmental > Terrestrial > Soil >...
ACCGAGCGGAGTCAAACGCGGGAGGCGGCCGGCGCGCGCTCCCGCGTCATCGTCGCGGGGTTTCCGGGGCTCAGCGCCTGAGCAGCCGTCCGAGCGCGAACCCCGCTGCCAGCAGCCCCGCGACGACGAGCCCGGGCCGCTCGCGGGCCCGGTCCTGGGCGTCCGCCACCAGCTCCGCGGTGGTCTCGTTCTCCAGCCGGTCCGACGTGCGCCGCAGCAGTCCCGCGGCGCGGCCCAACAGCGGCCGGGCCACGCCCGCTTCCTCCGAGCGCGACGCGCTCTCCAGGTTGGACGCCAATCCCTGAAGGCCCCTGGCCAGCCCACCCCGGTGGCTGTCCACCTGCTGGTAGAGCTGGTCCCGGGGCGTGCTCCCCGGGCGCGGTGGCTGGGCGCCGCGGCCTCGCGCGGATGGCGCTTCGTGGGTGCCTTTGGATGTCCGTGCCGGGTGCGAGGGCCCACCGCGGCCGGTTGGGAGGTCGATGTTCGTGCCACTGCCCATGTCGTCTCCTCCTGTTGTGTTCGACGGGGCCGCTCCACGCACTTGTGCCCGAGCCCCTTTGCCCAGAAGGTAGGTACGCGGCGTCGATGGGCGGACGCGGGGCCCGGCCCTCTGGCCGGCCGGGCGGCGGCGGAGGGCTTCGGCCCGGGACAAGGCAAGGAGCTGGGCGGATGGCGCGCAGGCAGCGGACACCCAGGTGGCTGGAGGCGGCGAGGCGGAGGGGGCCGGAAGACGTGCGTGCTCCCGGCAAGCCGGACTGGCTGGCGAGAGCGCTGGGCAAGGCGGGGGTCATGCCGCGCGCCCAGGCCGAGACTGCCATCCGCGAGGGGCGGGTGACGCTCGGCGGGATGGTGGTGCGCGAGCCCTTCGCCCCGGTGCACCCTGGTGTGGAGGTGCGCGTGGACGGCGAGGTGGCGCGGCTGGAGGCCCCCGTGCTGGCGTTGATGTTCCACAAGCCCGCGGGGCTGGTGGTGCACGGCACGGACCCGGAGGGTATTGGCACCGTCTTCGAGCGTCTGCGTGCCGTGCTTTCCGCGCCGCTGCTCGGCTTCGAGTGGCTGGCCGTGGGCCGCCTGGACCGGGACACCACGGGCCTGCTGCTCTTCACCAATGACGAGCGGCTGGTGCGGCATGGGACGTCTCCCGAGCAGCACCTGCCCAAGCGCTATGTGGCGGGCGTCGCGGGGCGGCCGGGAGCGGACGCGCTTCGGCGCCTGCGCGAGGGCCTGATGCTGGAGGACGGCCCGACGCGGCCCGCGGAGGCCCGGCTGCGCGCGCCGGACGTGGTGGAGCTGACCCTCACGGAGGGCCGTCACCATCAGGTGAAGCGGATGCTGGCGGCGGTGGGGCACCCGGTGCGGACGCTGCACCGCGAGGCGGTGGGTGGGGTGACGCTGGACGTGCCCGAGGGCGCATGGCGACGCCTGGAGGACGGTGAGGTGTCAGAGGGGTTGGCCTTCGCGCCGTCGCCGGCCTGATGGCGGCGGTGGCCATGCCCCGCGTGTAGACTCGTGGGCCATGGACGTCTCTCCGGCCCGCCAGCGCGACACGCTCCCCGCGCGCGCCTTCTGGCCCGGTCTCATCGCCGTCACGGCGGCCTTCAGCCTCTTCATCCTGGGGGTGGAGTACACGCCGGACTCGCTGCACTACCTCTCCGTGGCGCGCGGGCTGCTGTCCGGCTCGGGGCTGTCGGGCACGCTGCTCGCGGTGGACACCGCGGTGCCCCGGCCGCTCGATTTGTGGCCACCCCTGTTCCCCATGGCCTGGGCCGCGCTGCTGTGGCTGGGGCCGGACGCCGCGGTCATCACCCTGCACCTGCTGAGCTTCGCGGTGCTCGCCGCGGCGTTGTTCTCCATGGCGCCCACGGGACAGGGCGCGCGGTACGTGTGGACGTGCGCGGCGCTCATCGTCCTCTACCGTCCCTTCGGGCACGTAGCGGGGGCCGCGTGGTCCGAGCCCCTGTGCATCGCCCTGCTGGCCCTGGCCGTCGCGCGGGAGGTCCGGGGGGCGGAGGGCGTGGGGCGCTCGTTCGCGGTGGGGGGGCTGCTCGGCCTGGCGGTGCTGACGCGGTACGCGGCGCTGTTCTTCCTGCCCGGGCTCCTGGTGTGGCGCTTCGTGCGCGCCCGGGAGTCCAGCGGGCCCTGGCGGCGGCACGTCGTGGAGGCGCTGGCGCTGATGGCGGGGCTCGGAGGGGTGGTGGCGCCGTGGCTCCTCCGGAACGTCGAGCTGTTCGGCAGGGCCATGGGGCCGCCCCGCGCGCCCCGGCAAGGAGGGCTCGTGTCCACGCTGCTGAGCGGCGTGGATGCGCTGCTGGGAGAGGCTTCGTTCGGCGCCTTCGGTGTCCTCTGTCTGGTGGCCACGCTGTGGCTGCTCGCGCCGCTGCTCCGTGGAGGGCGCGCGCCGGACGCCTCGCTGGCCCGGCTTCGCCCCGCCGCGCTCGTGGCCGTGTCCTACGTGCTGTCCCTGTTCTGGACGGCGACGCGTACGCAGATGGACGCGCTGGATGCCCGGCTCCTCGCGCCGCTGGGCGTGGGGCTGCTCCCGGTGATGGCGGCGGTGCTGGTGTTGCTGGCGGAGCGCTCCCAGGTGTTGACGCCGCCCGTGCTCGCCGTCACCGGCGCGGTGGTGGCCGCTGGCTACCTCTGGGCGCCGCTGCACGAGCGGGTGAAGCACCCCCGTCAGGGCATGGCGCACCTCCGGAAGCGGATCGCCCCGGTGCCTGAGTGGGTGGAGGCCCACGTCACCGAGCGCGACCTGCTCCTCGGGCCGCAGCTCTACTGGGTGTATCCCTTCTCACCCGCTCCCGTGGTGGCGGACGGCTATCCCGAGCGGGGCTTCCTCACGGACCAGACGCTGGGGCCCTACCTGGAACGGTACGCGGAGACATACGAGCGCTTCTTCTGGCTCGGCACCCGGCCCCCGCCCGTGGCACCCGAGTCGTTCGAGGTGGTCGAACGGGCCCGGCTGGCGACCAACACCTACTGGTCCACCGTGTGGAACGCCGTCTGGGAGATTCGGCCCGTGTCCCGGGGCGCCTCGCCCGCCGCGAGCGAGGCCGCGGCCGGACCGTAGTCCTCGCCCGGGGAGGCTTCAGCGCTCGCGAGCCGCCGCGGCTTCGACAAGCGCCCGGACTTCCCGCGCCAGCCCGAGGCTGTCCGGCAGCGCCCGTCCGAGTAGCTTCGGCACGCCCGTGGCCAGCAGGGCGGAGTTGGTGAAGACGCAGGCGCTCACGTCCGCCAGCCGAGCAGCGGGGATGGGACGCTCCACGACGGGCAGCGTCCCCACGTGCCCCGCCTCCAACAGCACCTCGCGCACGATGCCCGGCAGGCATGGCGCGGACAGGGGCGGGGTGACGAGCGCGCCGTCGAGCAGGAAGAAGACGTTGGCCGTGGGCAGCTCGCAGACCTCGCCCGCCTCGTTGCCGAGCAAGGGCAAGCGCTCCATCCGCGCGTACTGGCGGAAGTAGGCGAGGCCCTTGTGGTTCAGCGTGGCTTCGCCGCCCCGGTACGCGCCCGGCTCCCAGGCGTCCAGCTCCCGTCCCTCGCGCTGCTGGCGTTCCATCTCGAACGCGTGCGCGCGGAAGGTGAGCAGCACCCGGCCATCACTTGCCGACAACTTGCCCACACCGTGGAAGTCCGGCCCGAGCCCGGCGTCCGCGTGCAGGCAGCGCCGGAGCGCCTCGCGCACCGCGTCCTCGGTGAGCTGCTCGGGCGCGGGAGGGCGGACGGCGCTGGGGAAGGCCGCCAGGCTCGACCGCAGCCGCTTGAGGTGCCGTGCGAGGAACCAGGGCACCCCGGACTCGATGCGGAAGGTCGTGAAGAAGCCCGCGCCGAAGAAGAAGCCCTGGGCGAAGTCCCGCAGCCGCAGCTCTTCCCAGCGCCGCACCTCACCGTCCACCGCGACCGTGGAGAACATTCGGGCCTCCCGCGCGCTTCAGCGCGCCGGCTCCAGGAAGTTGGCGAGCAGCCGGGGCCCCTCGGGCGTGAGGAACGACTCGGGGTGGAACTGCACGCCTTCCAGCCGGGGCAGCTCGCGGTGCCGCAGGCCCATGATGAGGCCGTCCTGCCATGCCGTCACCTCCAGGCACGCGGGCAGGCTCTCCCGCTCCACCACCAGCGAGTGATAGCGGGCGGCGGTGAAGGGCGAGGGAAGGCCCCGGAAGACCCCCTGGCCCGCGTGCTCGATGGCGGCGGTCTTCCCATGCACGGGGACGGGCGCGCGCACCACCTTCGCGCCGAACACCTGTCCCAGGCACTGGTGCCCCAGGCACACGCCGAGCATGGGGACGCGCCCGCCCAGGGCGCGGATGACGGCCATGGACACGCCCGCCTCGTTCGGCGTGCAGGGCCCAGGAGAGATGAGGATGTGGTCGGGCCGGAGCGCCTCGACCTGGGCCACGGTGATGGCGTCGTTCCGCACCACTTTCAGCTCCGCGCCCTGGGCGCCCAGCGCCTGCACGAGGTTGAAGGTGAAGGAGTCGAAGTTGTCGATGAGGAGAATCATCGCGTCTTCCTCACGGCCGACAGCGCGAGGAGCTGGGAGCGCGCCTTGTTGAGCGTCTCCTTGTACTCCTGGCGGGGCTGCGAGTCGTGGACGATGCCGCCTCCCACCTGCGCGTAGGCCCGGCCGTCCTTCACCACCATCGTGCGGATGACGATGTTCAGGTCCAGCTCACCCGTGAAGGACAGATACCCGAGCGAGCCCGTGTAGAGCCCCCGGGCATGCGGCTCCAGCTCGGTGATGATCTGCATGGTGCGAATCTTCGGCACGCCGGTGATGGTGCCCCCGGGGAAGAGCGCCCCCACCACGTCCAGCGGCTCCACTCCTGGGGCGAGCCGCCCCACGACCTCCGACTCGATGTGGAGGACGTGGGCGTACTCGACGATGTCCATCAGCTTCGTCACTTCGACCGAGCCATGGGCGCACACCCGCCCCAGGTCGTTGCGCTCCAGGTCCACCAGCATGGCGTGCTCGGCGCGCTCCTTCTCGTTGGTGCGCAGCTCGTGGACGAAGCGAGCTTCCTCCTCCGGTGTGCCTCGCCGTCGCGTGCCCGCGATGGGCCGCGTGGTGGCGCGGCCCTCCTCCACGCGGACCAGCCGCTCCGGGGAGGCGCTGACCACGTGGAAGCCGTCACCTTCGAGGTAGCTGGCGAAGTGGACGGGGTTGATGGCGGACAGCGCCTCGTAGAGCGCGAGCGGCTCGCCTGGGAAGTCCACCTCCAGCCGCTGGGAGAGATTGACCTGATACGTGTCGCCGGCGCGGATGTACTCGCGCACGCGCTCCACCGCCTCCAGGTAGGCGTCCTGGGTGAAGTTGGAGCGGTACGCCGCCCCAGGCATCTCGGGCGGCGGAGGCGCGGGGGCGGGAGTCGGGACCGCGGCGCGGACGCTGTCCTCCAGGGCGTCCAGGCGGCGCTCGCAGTCCTCCCAGTCCGCGCCCGTGGCGACCAGGAGCAACTGCGCCTCGTGATGGTCCACGGCCAGGAAGGTGTCGACGAACGACAGGGCGATTTCAGGCAGGCGCAGGTCGTCTCGTGGGTGGCGCGGCAGGGCTTCGAAGCAGTGCGCGGCTTCGTAGCCGAAGAAGCCCACCGCGCCGCCACAGAAGAGGGGCATGCCTGGGAGCCGCACGCCGCGCCACCGGCGCAGGAGCCCGCGCAGCACCTCCAGCGGAGAACCTGACTGGCGCGCGCCGTCGATGAAGCACTGCCCCTCCCTGGCGGTGTAGCGAAGGAAGGGACGCGCGCCGAGCAACGAGTAGCGCCCCTCCGCGCTGACACGGGTGCTCTCCAGCAGGAACCTGTCTGCCTCCGGCAAGGCCCGCAGGAGGTCCACCGGGCGCAGCCTCCCGAGCGGAAGCCGCCGCACCAGGGGCACCTGATTGTAGCCCTGGGCCACGAGCGCCTCGAAGGACGCCCGGTCGGGGAAGCGGTTGGGGAGAGGCGGCCGGTCCATGTGGAGGCGCTTGATACCAGGAACCGTGCCTCCCTACGTCAGAACCCTGTGTGTGGTCGAGCCCCCACGCAGGGCGCGTGAGGCCCCCGGGATTTGGGGACCTCCCCTGCGCGGAAGGAGCGTCAGCGCGAGCCGCTGGCCTTGGGCATCCTGGCGGCGCCGCTGCGCTCCAGCGTGCGGCGCGCCTCCTTGAGGATTTCGTCCTCGGGGAGTTGGTCCGTTCTGATGACGGACCGGTCCGCCTTGAGTTGCTGCACCTGCCCGTCGCGCAGCGCGTGGAACTGCCCCGGCCGCTGACCGGGGAGCTTCGCGTCCGCGTCGATGCGTGCTTCGGTGAACATGGGGCGGAGGCGCCGCAGGGCGTTCTCCTCCTTCACGCGCCCGACGAACCAGTTCCGGACGTTCTCCCTGCACTTGTAGTCGAAGTCACCGGGGCTCTGCGTGGCCAGCATCACGCCCACGCCCGCGGAGCGCGCGCGCTTGAGCAGGTCCTCCATGGGCTGCTTGGTGGCGGGCTTGCTGGTCGCGGGCAGGTACATGTCCGCCTCGTCGAACATCAGCACGGCTTGAAGCTGGGACGTCGGATGCTGGCTCGCCCAGCGATTCGTTTCCAGGAGGAGCTGCGATACCCAGAAGAGGATGCGCGTGGTGTCGCCCAGGAACTTGGTGCTGATGATGCTCAGCCGCGTCTTGCCGGGCGTCCCCGCCGCGCCGCGCCCGAGCAGTTCGTCCACGTCCAGGCGCTCACCCCCCGCCGCCAGCATGGGGCGGATGTTGAGGCGAAGGACTTCCAGGTCCTGTGCGAGCTTGGAGAAGGTCTTTGGGGGCAGGCCGCCGGTTTCCCGGAGCAGCGACTCGTCCTGGTCAGCGACGAACTGCTGCACCATCTCCAGCGTGAGTTCCTGGCCCGGCGGACGTTGGACGAGCAGGCGCAGGGCCTGGGTCAGCAGCGCGCGCGCAGCCTTGTCGTTAGGGCTGGTCTTGTACTCGAGCATTCCCGCGATGGCGTCCGACGCCTGCTGGACGCCTTGCTCGCGGTCGTCCGGCGCCAGCGCTTCGAGCCCTCGCGGAATCACGGGGATGGCGAGGGGACGGCCATCCGAGCGGCCGGGGGTGTAGAGCGCGACTTCGACCCGCTCACGCAGCAAGCGCCGCCGCTCGATGAGGGCGGGGTCCGCCAGGGGTTCATCCCAGGCGCTTTCGCGTGCGTATATGGCGAGGTCTCCCTTGCGGTCGATGAGGATGGCGGGGATGCCCCGGACAAGGAGCTGCTCCAGGACGTTGAGCGCCAGCGTCGTCTTGCCGCTGCCCGTGCCTCCCAAGAAGGCACTGTGCCGCGTCAGCTCGAAGGACGGGTCCAGCATCACCGGCTGGGAGAAGACGCCTTCCGACGCGCCGATTCGAAGAGAGCCCGTGAGATCTTCGGGGGAGGGAGCAGAGGGCGGAGTCTGGCCGCTGACCTGGCCCAGTGGAAGCGCAGTGTCCTGAGCGGGTGTGACGGTGCGCACCAACGGCAGCAGCTGCGATTCGGCCTTCATGTTCTGCAAGGGGTCGTCATGTGCTGGCTGTGGGCTCGGTGGTGCATCCACGGTCGGAGCCTCGGGTGCTTCGGCGCGCTTGGCGTCACCGCGATTTTCCGCGGGGGCGGCGGTCTGCGTGGACGAGCCACTGAGCAGCTCCGACTGTCCCTTGGTGGCCGTGCTGCGGGCACCCACCTGCCCCAGGGGCGATTCCGCTGCGCTCTTGGCCTCGGTCCGGGTCGGCTTCGGGCCCGTGGGCGGGGGCGTGACGCCTTCCGGTTCCAGGCCGAGGATGTCCCCCACGGACTTGAGCCGGGTGATGGGCCTCGCGGTCCGGCTCCATTCGGTGAGCGCGGCCTCGGCCGCGTGCTTCTCGCGGAAGCTGCGCAGGGCCACGAGGTCTCGCAGCTCCGTGTCGCCCACGATGACCCGGCGGCCGCCCTTGCCAATCAGCACGCCAATCTGCTCCGCGACTTTGGTCCCGGTCGACGAGGGAAACGCCGAGGTCCGCACGAGGACCGGCGTCTTCCCCGCGGCCTTCTTGAGCGCCTCCGTCATCTGCCGGCCCAGCCCGCCGCCTCGCGGGCTCCTGTTGCACAGCGCGATGAAGAGCTTGTGGCCATCCGGGTGGACCTGGACGTCGAGCATCTCGTGGTCCTTGGGCTTCACGTCGAAGCGCGGCTTGCCCCCCAGCTCCTGGCTGCCGGCCTCGATGGCCCAGGCGAGCAGGGCCGCGACCTCGGAGTCCTCCTCGGGCAGCTTCGCCTTGAACGCGGCGCGGAAGTCCGTCCAGAGCTGGTCCATGTCCGGCTTGGGCGTGAGGGAGGGTTGCGTCTGCGGCTTCGCTTCGGCGTTCGGCCGCTCGAGCGGGAACGTCTTGGGGAGCTTCTGGTCCTGGATGGCGCGGTCGCGGAAGCGGCGGCACTCGTTCAGGACGTCGCGAGCCCGATGGCCGCCGAGCACGTCGAAGCCAGGGGCCGGCATGGGCCAGGTGGGTGCCGCATCGTCGATGGTCGCCCCCCGCTGCTCGAACAGGGAGCGCAGGCGCCGGGCGGCGAGGTCCCGGGCCGTGTCGGCGGTGACCGTCTGCTCCAGCATCACCGGCTCGGGGTCGTTCTCGATGCGGTCCACAATCGACTGATTGAGGAGCGGCCGCATCTTCGCCCAGTAGTCGGAGAGGCAGCAGAACACCACGATGGACCGGGGCACCCGGCTGGCGATGGCCGCGAGGCTGTTCATCGCCCGCCGGAACGAGCCCTCCATCTGCGGCCGCTGCTCGAAGTCGCTGACGTCCTCCACCTGGTCCACGCAGAGCACGAGCGCCTGGTCCAGCGCGCCCATCAGCCGCCCCAGGTGCTCCACCATGCGCGCGGGCGCGTCGTCGGCGGTTCGCGGAATCAGGTCTCCGATGACGCGCCGGTCCGCCTGGGACAGCTCCTCGCAGCGCAGCCAGTGGAAGATGCGGCGGTTGAGGCGGGGGTCCCGGCGCTGGAGGTAGATGAGCGCTCGCAGCAGGTCTACCTCTACCTGCTGGAAGCGCGAGTCCGAGAGCAGCTCGTCCGCCACCGCGCGGATGGTGCCGTGCAGCTCGTCGTCCTCCAGGACCTTCTCGTCCGGGATGAGCGGCGCGAAGGCGCTGTTGCACTGGGCCATCAGCGTGTCCGAAAGCTGCATCAAGCCGCTGTCGTCATCGTCCCCCGCGAGGTCGAAGGGCTTGTCCAGCGAGTCGATGAGGTTGGACAGGATGTAGCGGTCATACTGCGACGCATCGACGGTCATCGGCATGTAGCCGACGAAGCCCTTGCGCTGGCCGTGTGCGAAGTTGCGGAAGGCACGCACCAGGTGCGTCTTGCCACTGCCGGACTCACCGAGCAGGAGCAGCAGCTTCCCCGCCTCTGGAGGCGAGTCCGACGTGGCCCGGTCGAGCAGCCGCTTGAAGGCGCGGCGGGCCGGGGCATTGAGGGCCTCCACGTCGAACGGGTCCGCCTGCCAGATGTGCTGGCCCTGTTCGACGCTGCTGAAGACCTCGCGGGGGTCGTTGAGGAAGATATCGAGTCGAGGGTCTTTGGCCACGGGACGCTCCTGGATGACGGGCTAGACGACGACGAAGTGGAAGCTGGCGCCGAACGAGCGGACTTCGGATTCGGCGACATCCCTGGGGTCCATCGCGGACACGAGGTCCGCGCGGGTCAGCGACAGCAAGCGGGTGCGGTTGGCCTCCAGCAGCGCGGCGTCGAACGCCTCGCGGTTGCTCCACTCCGGCTGGAGGGCCTTCCACACGTGGGAGATGAAGACCTTGTTCTGACCGAAGCGGCCGTTGGGCAGCGCTCGGGCCACATTGAGCACGTGCCTCGCGAAGGCCTCGGGCGAGTGGGGGGCGCGTCCAGCCGCTGCGTCCTCCGCGGGAGCGGGAGCCGTGGAGGCGGTTTCCTCCATGGCCGTGTCATGCGCTGACGCGGCCGTGGGGGGCTCGGGCGGCGCGGCGGCCTCGCGTGGGGTGGCGGCAGACACCTTGCGCGCGGCGGCACCCTCGGAGGGCGTCGGCGCGTCGGCCTGGACGGTTTTGGAGGCACCTCCCTTCGCGCGTGCGGGCGCTCGGGTGGTGTCGGAAGCCGCCTCATCCTCGGAGAAGGCCCAGCGCCGCAGCAGGGACAGCCGCACGGCCTCGGAGTCCACCCGGCTGGCCCCCGCCGCGCGGGCCGCGAGCTGTTCCACGCCGCGCTTGGCGTCCTTCGTCTCCGAGTCGAGCAGCTTGCCAAGGAGGTGCGCCTGCACCGCGCTCAAGGTGAAGGGACGGTCCGTCTCCACGCCGAGCTGCCGCCACAGCAGCCGGTCCCGCGTCTGCGCGAGGGTGAGGCCTTCCTCGGCGTCCAGCCCATGGGCGCGCTGCAAGGCGGAGGCGCGCACCCCATCCGCGTCCTTCATCCGGGCCAGCACGGCCTTCGAGGGCGGCAGGTCCAGGCTGCATGCCAGCAGGTGCGTCGCCTTCAGCTTCCTCCAGGTGAGGCCGCGCGGTGGCTGCTCCAGCTTGAGGAAGCGCAGCACCTGCGTCCGCCCCGCGGCCGTCAGCTCCAGGGCGCTGCGGGCACGTGCCGCCACCAGGCCGCCCTCCAGCAGCGCTTGCAGCAGCGCCTCGAACTGGCCCTTCCATTCCGAGCGGCTGAGCCGGTGCTCCACGAAGGGCCGGAGCGCGGCCTCCAATTCCTTGCGCGTGCCACGGCGCTCGTTGCGCGTCATGAGCCATGACAAGGCAATGCCTGAAAGGCGGTGTTCAGCGCTTCCCATATGATGAGTCCTTCCCGGTGAGTTCACCCCTTCGGGTGGCAATCAACGTGTCGAGGGTTTCGAGAATCTCTTCCAGCCGGGCCACCACGTCGTCCGCGAGGAAGCGGACCACCCAGTAGCCCGCGCATTGGAGCGCCATGTCCTTGCGCCGGTCGCGACGGAAGCCGTCTGGATTGCGGAAGTGGAAGTAGCCGTCGAGCTCCACCGCCAGCCGCAGCTCGGCGCAGAGCAGGTCGACTTCCAGCGGCCGGCCTCCCGTGCTCGGAGACACGCGCCCGTTGAGGACGAAGAGGCCGCGCGTCGCGGGGTGTTCCTGGAGCCGCGCGTGCAGGAACTTCTCCGCCTCGCTGCGGGCCCGGCCGTCTGCGTCCGTGTAGGCGGAGGCGAGGGTGCGCGCCGCTGAGTCGTAGAGCGAGACGACCTGCTCGGACGCGCCTTCCTGCCGGAGCCGCGCGCGCGTCGCGGCCACCGCCTCCACGCCGGAGGCGCCGGGAAGGTCCGTCACCTCGTGCGCGAGGTCCAGCCGCCCCTCCCGCAGCATGGCGAGGACGTGGGACTCACCCCGCCGGAGGTGCTCGGCGAGCGCCTCGGGCGCGAGCACGCAGCCCGTCGTGAGTGTGGGGGCGGCGGCACAGAGCGCCGCGGCGGTGCGGAGGGCTCGGAAGTCGGACGGGCCGGTCCGGACGCGCAGCGCTGGGGTGCGTCCGTCGGGCGCCAGCGCGAGCAGGGCTTGCAGCGCAGGCAGGGGGGCGCGGGCAATGGCCTGGCGGATTGCTTCCGGCAGCACGCCGGGGGGCACGGGGGCAGGGGCCTCCAGGAGGGCCTGACAGAGCTCCCAGGTGGCGGCATGGGCATGGGGCGGTGGCGTCAGTCCTTCCAGCAGCACCCGGCGCTCATGGGCGGTCTTCCCCTGGAAGCGGAGCGTCCGCGCCTGGCCCGCGGGCTGGTGGCGCAGCACGAAGGACTCCGCGTCCTCCTCCAGGTTTCTTTCCCTGGCGAGGGTCGCGGCCCAGGCGGCGACGACGGCGCGTACGTCATCCCCATCCACGATGACGACGCTCGCGCCCCGGCGATGAATCCACTCCGTCCAGACGGTCAGCGCCCGCTCCGGGGGGCCGACGAGCGCGCTCAATGTTGCAATGCCTTGCGCGCGTCTCTGGGCATGGCGGTCCAATGCGTCGAGAAGCGCTGCATCCACTGTTGACTGCAAGCCATTTCCCCCAGGGTCGCATCCGTGTGCGCCCTCGCGATGGATGGGAAGCCTGCGCCTCTCATGGACTCCAATGCAACCCCCAGGGGAGGTATGGACAGATGCAATTCATTGTGCTGGGGCGTTTGGGATGAGTCATTCACCACAGTCCGAGGTCTTCCAGACCCCAGCCATTGCAACGCCAGACACCGAAGTCCGCGCTCAGCGGACTTCCACGCCCAGGGCCGCGCGAAGCTCCGGCAGCCGCGCGAGCGGCACGGCGCCGAAGACGAAGCGGTCGGGCCGCACCACCGCGATGTCCGCCCCGTGCCCCCGGAACCACTCCGACAGCCTCCCGGTGTGGTCCTCCACGCTGTCCTCGTCCGTGCCGGGGACGCCCGCGGAGCGCACGGTGAGGGCGCGGGCGCCCAGGGCCTCGGCCAGCTCACGCGCCGCGTCGTGACCCGTGCCGCCACCTCGGCTCAGCACGGCGAAGCCGGTGCCCAGGCTGTCATCCAGCAGGTGCTCCTCGCCCGAGGCCCGCCGGACGCGGGGCTGGGGCAGGTAGCTGCCTTCAGCGGCGTGTCTGCCCGAGCGGCGGCCGCCCAGCATCCAGCCTTCCTCGATGGCGGGCGCCGGCTTGAAGGGGAACTCCTCCACGAAGCGCCGTGCGGCCGGGAGGGCCTGGAGGCCCCGGAGCACCGTGTCCCGCACCCAGGCCATGGGCCTGCTGCGCGCGTTGAACACGGAGCCCAGCCGCGAGGAGACGTCGAGCAGGGCCCGCACGTGCGGCCGGCGCTCGGAGGCGTAGGTGTCCAGCAGCGCCTCCGGGGCGCGGCCCTGGAGTACCCACGCGACCTTCCACGCGAGGTTCGCGGCGTCGCGAAGTCCGGACACCAGCCCCTGGCCCAGGAAGGGGGGCATCAGGTGGGCCGCGTCGCCCGCCAGGAAGGTGCGGCCCACGCGCCAGCGCTGCGCCACCACCGAGCGGAAGCTGTAGAGCTGCGCGCGCTCCACCCGCACCCGGTCCGGATTCACGTAGGGGCCAATCAGCCGGCGGATGGTGCCCGGCTGCATCATCTCCTCACGCGTCTCGCCGGTGCGCAGCCGGAACTCCCAGCGGAACTGTCCCAGGGGCCCGCGCCCGAGGAAGCCGGGGCGCTCGGGGTCGCAGACGATGTGGCACTCGGCGGGCGCGTCCTCCTCCGACACGGTGCCGGAGATGGCAATCCACGGCTCCTGCGTGCCGCGCTCCTCCAGGGGAACCCCCAGCAGCGCGCGCACGGTGCTCCGCCCGCCGTCGCAGGCCACCAGGTAGCGGCACCGCACGGCGTGCCGGGCGCCGGTGGCGGGCTCGCGGTAGCGCACGGTGACGCCCGTGCCGTCCTGTTCGAGCGACTCCACGTCGGTGCCGGTGCGGAGCTCGGCGCCGGGGAAGCGCGAGAGGCCCTCGCGCAGCGCCTTCTCCAGGAGCGGTTGGTAGAAGAACCAGATGGGCGTGTACCCGAAGCCGGATTCCACCTCCCCCAGGCGCACCTGCGCGATGGGCTGACCGCCCACCCCGGTGAACGTGACGTTGCGCCCCTGGCGCAGGTCCGGCTTCAGCGCGTCGATGAGGCCGGCGGACTGGTAGATGCGCAGGGCCTCGTCATCGCAGGAGAAGGCGCGGGGCTGTCCGTGGGGCGCGTGCTCGCGTTCGAGGACGAGCACGCGCACACCCTGAAGGCCCAGGAGGTTGGCGGTGAGCACGCCCACCGGCCCACCTCCCGCGATGACGACATCCACTTCCTCGACGTCCGCTGACATGGACTTCCCCCCGGAAGCAGGTCCGCTGTGGGGGGAGTCTAACGCGCCTCGCTGCCCGCGGGGAGGATGGGCGCCGACTCGCGGTAGATGCGCAGCGTGTCCGCCACGCTGTGCCGGTACTCGAAGCCCGTGGCGTCCAGGAAGCGGCGATTGTCCACGACGATGGGGAAGCGCAGGTGGTCCAGCGCCCCCACCGACAGGCGCGGGAAGCCCGCCCGGCCCAGCAGCAGCGACAGCAGCGGCGCGGGAAGGGGCACCCCCGTGCGCCCCGTCTCCCGGACGATGACGGACAGCGGAATCGGCGGCGGGCCGGCCACGTTGAAGATGCCGCGAATCTGCTTCTCCAGCGCCAGCGTCAGCGCCGTCACCACGTCCTCCTCCTGGAGGACATGGAAGAGCGGGTCGTACCCGAGCACCAGGGGGACGCGACGGCCCTTGAGGAAGGAGGACAGCGTCCCCGTTCCCGGCGCGCCCAGCGTGTAGGGCAGCCGCAGCACCGCCGTCGTCATCTTTGGCAGGCGCCACAGCGCGGTGGCGGCGTACAGGTCGGCGGCCACCAGGTCCGCCAGCTCGGGAATGGCCTCCAGCGCGCGAGGCGGCTCGTCCTCGGAGTGGTACAGCGGCGAGTCCGGCGCCGCGCCGTAGAAGGTGTGCCGCCCCACGAAGAGGACCTGCTTCACGCCGTGGGCCGCGCAGTGGTCGAACACCGCCTTGGTGCCGCCCAGGTTGATGCGCCCGCGCTCCTTGCCCGGCACCGTGAAGGCGGTGACGGTGGCCATGTGCACCACCGCCTCCGGGCGCCAGCGCCGGAAGACGTCCTCCGCGGCCCGCTTGCGCACGTCGCCCCGGTACACCTGGATGCCGGCCTCGCGCGCCTCCGGCCAGGGGCGGGTG
>Ga0182745_1003041_pt1 | contig 14643 bp, 8 predicted proteins | sample eDN3rd30CKraftBY_FD_128523 | JGI IMG/M metagenome (GOLD analysis project Ga0182745, IMG submission 128523) | Enriched backyard soil microbial communities from Emeryville, California, USA - eDNA 3rd pass 30_C Kraft BY (version 2) (version 2) | ecosystem: Environmental > Terrestrial > Soil >...
CGTAATGGGGAATTGGACGATTGGCGTGAAAGCCACGAACTTCCCGAGCGAATGCTTCCCGAGCCAAGCCGGAGGGTCGCTTGAACTCAAGGGCTGGCGCACCATCTTATGAGCGCTAGGAATTTTTTATGAACGAAAAAAAAAGGGCCGGAACGGTAGCTCTCCCTAACCGTCCGGCCCCTTTTGAGACCAAAGCCATCCAGCCAGGAAGAGCTTCGGCCGGGTCCCCCTTAAGTCAACTCCCGTGCCGACGAAGTCTTTTGAGTCTCAAGCAATTTGAGGGTCGCGAGGGGATCAACCTCTGTTTCACAGGTTGGACCGCCCTGTTCTACTTCCGTTAGATCGCTCGAACGTCCTACGATAAAAAGCTTTAGGTAGACCCCTTCGCGAGGAGAACTCGCGTGGGGCTTTTGCCTTGGAGTTCTTGCGGCACGCTCAGAAAAAATCGCGAAAAGCTCGTTAAGAAACCTAGGCGTGCCTAAATTGCAGGCATGAAAGCTTAGGAATTAGGCGGAGCCTCGACATTTGGACTCACGGGTTGTTCGGGTTTGGATGCTGCGTTCGCGGTAGCGGGGCATGAAAGTCGCCAGGCGTAAAGGGCGACAGCGGTTGCGGTTGCGGCATTGAGCGACTCGACGCGGGGGTCCATGGGGATATGGCGACGGGTGCCCTCGCGCAGGTGTGCGGGGAGTCCCGGGCCTTCGATGCCGGGAACGAGGCCGAATGAGCTGGGGAAAGGGGCTGAGCCGAGCTCGGGACCATCCGTCGCCAGGGCGATCAAGGGGACCTGACGTACCACGAGCTCCTGGATCGAGGGGCCGTGCCACAGCGGGACCTGGAAGAGCGCGGGGCCCGCGGCTCGGGCGGCCTTGGGATGAAACGGGTGGGCCGCCTCGCGCAGGAGGACCACGCGCGCCGCGCCAAAGGCCGCGGCCGACCGAATCACGGCCCCCACGTTCTCGGGGTCCTGGAACGGGACGAACAGGGTGCAGCCCGTCGGCCAGGGGGCCTCGTCGGTCCATTCGGGCATCTCAGGGACGCGCACGAGGAGCAAGGGGGAATGGGTGCCCGAGGCGTCCAGGGTTTGGAACAAGGCGTCGGACAGGCGATACCAGGTCAGTCCTTTGCGCGGAGGGGGGGAGCCTTGTGAGTCGGTCAGCCAGCCTTCCGCATGGTCGGGAGCGTGCTCGAGGACCTCGGCGATGGGACGCGCGCCGGAGAGCAAGGCCCGGCCTTGCTTGCGGATCCCTCGGCCTCCGAGCAGGTCTCGGCAGAGCTTGAACGTGGGGTTCGCCTCGCTGGTGATGGAAACCTCGGAACCGCTGAACACGGGCGTGCCGGCTCCCGCTTGCCCCTTGCCTCGCGCGGGCTCCTCCAGACGCTCGTAGACCACGAGCCGCCGGTCGTGAGGGGTACCGGGGATCTGGTAGGCGTGGTCGGCCACGAGCTTGAACCGTGAGGCGTGCGACCCCCGGGCCTCGCGGATCTCGTCGTCGCACTCGGGGCCCTTCATGAAGAGCATCCGCCCCCCGGGCTCGAGGCAGTTCGCGACGCGGTCGAGGGTCTCGGGGATGGACGCCACCGCCCGCGTGATCACCCCCGCGACCCTTCTTCTCAGCTTCGAGGTGACCTTCGAGTCGAGCACCTCAACCTGGTCCAGCTTGAGCGTTTCGCAGACCTCTTCGAGAAAGAGAGCCCGAGCCCCGCGCGGTTCGGCCAGGATCATCTGGGTGTTCGGACTGGCGATCTTGAGGGGAACCCCCGGCAAGCCCGGGCCGCTCCCCATGTCCATCAAGGGGGAAGGGAGCTCTTCAAAGTTCAGGACGAGCAGGCTATCCACATAGTGTTTCAGCACCATGTTCTCGAAATTATGAATTCGAGTCATGTTCAGCTCGGCGTTGGCTGCGCGGAGCATTCGGTGATAGGCCCAGAGCTGGTCGAGCTGCTTGCTCGAAAGCTGGAACCCACACCCTCGGATCATCTCCTCCAGCGCCGATCGGCCCGGCTTCATAACGTGCTCCCGTCCCGCCTCTTTTTTTTCGCTGCTCGATCTCGGACCGATTCGCCCTCCGCCCGGCTTCACCCTCCAGGGTTGGGAGCCCAGACATCGGCGTTATCAGGTCAGTAAACAAGTGTCCATAATACGGAGGTTCGCCCCGATTCGCAAGATGACTCGTTCCAATCATTTGCGCCGAGCGGTCCTGGCTTGGGCGGGGGCGAACCCATCGACTTGAATCATCGAATGAAGTGGTGGATCGGGAGAGGATGGACCCTTGACGCGGGGGGGATTCAAAGGAAATCCCCCTCCTCGGCCTTCGGCTCCGAAGTCCAGAGCGAAGGCCGAGGAGGGGGTGAAAGCGGACTGGGATTCGAAGCGGGGCCAGGCGGTGGGTGGGGTGATCGATCACCCCGGTCCAGGTCGCGTTAGCTGCTGGCGCTTCGATACGAGCGGAGGGCATACTGGAAGAAGCGGCGGCTGACCCAGACAACGCCCAGGGTGGCCACGAGTGTGAAGGCCACCATCTTGGGGTCGAGGGCCTGAACCATGGTGGTCGCCGGCACGTTCACGACCAGAAGGATCGGCAGCACGAAGGTGAAGAAGACTCCGATCGGCTCGGCCCAGGTTCCGTTGAAGATTTCCTTGGGATAGCGAGCCAGGCTCGAGAACAGCCACCACATTTCCATCAGGCTCTGGTTCCTGACCATCCAGACGGTCAAGGCCGTTAGCGCGAGCATGAAGCTATAGGCGATGGCGGTTCCGCAGGCGAACATGACCAGAAAGATCAGGATGAGCCAGGGGTCGAACTGCCATCCCATGCTATAGAGCGACGCTCCCATGACCGCGGCCCCCATCAGCACGTTGGGCATGCTTCCCCAATCCACCTTGCGGCAAGAGATCAGGAACTGCTCGTCGATGGGGCGAAGCAGGAGGAAGTCGAGGTCGCCGGTACGGACGAGCTCGGCGAAGTCGTTGCAATTCTCCAGGAAGAGGGCCTCGATCAGGCCGCTCAGGGCGAAGAAGCAACCGACGAAGAAGAAGTACTTGTCTTCCGGCCACCCCGCGATCAGGCTCGTGCGGGCGAAGACGGTCCGGTAGAACGCCACCAGGATGCCCAGCCAAAGCACCTCGACGGAGATCTTGACCAGAAAGTTTCCGCGAAACGAAAGCTCGCGGTTCAACGTGTAACGCCCCAGGTTCCAGTAGAGGCGAAGATAGCGAGTCGGCCAGGCGTTGAGCACGGGGTCAACCTCCGAAGGCGCTATAGCGGCGGAGCCCAAAGCGATAGAGCGTCCGCGACAGGACCAGGAAGAAGACCACCCAGAACACCTCGGCGATCAGGTAGTATGCCAGGGCCGCCCCCTTGATCTTGCCCAGGAAGATTACCGCGGGAAAATAGGCCATGTACTGGAACGGCAGGAACTTCAAGATCGAACCCCAGGGCTCCGGCAATAGGTCGAGCGGTAGCATGTGCCCCGAAATGAAGAAATTTAAAGTCATCACAATGTAAAGAAGTGACGTAACTTCAAGGAACCAGAATCCCACGGTCCCGACGCTCGCCTCGAAGAAGAAGCCGATCAGGAACCCGAGGATGAGCGACAGGAAGAACGCCGCCATGGTGGGGGCGTCGGGCAGGCCGTCGAAGAAGCCTCGGCAGACATAGAACAGCAAGGCATACGGGATAAACGACGTGACGATGTAAGCAACTTTATGAGCGATGCGATAGCAGAGCAGATAGCCGATCATGTCCACCGGCTGGATCATGTAGCGTTTCAGCGTGCCTTCGCGGATCTCTCGGGCAATGCCGCCGGCCAGGCCCGGCATGCTGGAGAACATCCGGCTGATGTTGGTCAGGAGCAAGTAGGCGATCATCTCGCGGTAGCTGAATCCAGCCAGGCTCTGTTGCCCCGACCCTTCGTAGATCGCGCGCCAGAGGAGGATGGTGGTGATCATCGGCAAGAATCGGAGGATCGTGCCGAAGAAGAAGTCGCCCCGGTAGGCCATGCGTTCCACCAGCGAGGCCCGGAAGATCTTGTAGTACTTCCGGATGGTGGAAAGTGGGCTGGTGGCTCGCTCCGGCCCGAGGGCGTCGGTCTTGGCCTCGAAGTCGGTTGTGGGCTGAAGCCCCTGGCTGGCCGGCTCGAGCGTATCAGGCAGCGTCATGAGACTTACGCCCCTCCTCGAAAACGCGGGCGATCACTTGCTCCAGCGGCGGATCCTGCACGCTGACATCGGCCACCTCGTGCTGGTCGAGGATGGTGCCCAGGACCTCGGCGACCTTGGAACGCTCGATCTTCAGGTCGGCTGAGGCGCCATCCCGCTGGGTGACCTCGCCGAACCGTTCGAGGTGCTCGGGAATGGTCCCGTCGGCGAATTGCAAGCGGACCACCTTCGACTGGCCGAACTTCGCGGTAATGCCCGAGAGAGGCCCGTCGTACACCAGGGTTCCATGCGTGATCACGAGCACCCGGTTGCAAAGCGCCTCGATATCCCGCATGTAGTGGCTGGTGAGCAGCATGGTCACCCCACGCCGGGCGTGGTAGTCACGTAAGCATTTCTGGATAGCAACCTGCGCCACGACATCCAGACCGATGGTCGGCTCGTCGAGCAAGAGCAACTGCGGCTGATGCAAGAGCGCGGCGATCAGCTCCATCTTCATCCGCTCGCCGAGCGAGAGTTCGCGCACCGCCTGGCGGGTCAGCTTGGTGACACCAAGCAGTTCCGTCAGGTCGTCGAGCGTGGCCTTGAACTCGGCGGGGGGGATCGAATAAATCTCGCGGTGAAGCTGGAAGCTATCGGCCGCGGGAAGGTCCCACCAGAGTTGGTTCTTTTGCCCCATCACCAGGGCGAAGCGGCGTCGGAACGCATCGCGACGCTCCCAAGGGGTGAACCCGAGCACCTTGGCGGTTCCACTGCTTGGGTAAACCAGGCCCGAGAGCATTTTCAAGGTCGTGGTCTTTCCCGCTCCGTTGGGTCCGAGAAAGGCGACCATCTCCCCCGGCTCGATCTTGAAGCTGACCTGGTCGACCGCCTTGACCTCCTTGTACTCGCGCCGAAACAATCCCTGTAACGACCCGAGTACCCCTTCCTTCTTCTGAAACACGCGGTACGTTTTTGATAAGCCGTCCGCTTCAATAATCGCCATCGGGTTTACTCGCACAGTCCCTTTCAGCCGTTCAAACCTCAACATTGTAGGCTCAGACGCAAGGAATCAAAGGTCAACCGTCATTTACGATGTCCGCCGTCTACCCGCCATCCAAGAGGCCTGAACGTAAGTTCTTGTCTCATGAGAGGTATGGGCGTGGACTCTCTGGGGCCTGGTTCTCGCCCCGGACAAGCGGAATTCGGCTGAGCCAGGAAAGCTAGGCCGCATGGTGGGGTCGGAGTCGGAAATCCAGAGGATTCAGGCCCTATCCTCGCACTAGTTCTGTTCCACGTTGGGAGAGCAAGCACGGGCTTCGCGGCGTCTTGTTCCGTCTCGACCCCATGAGTCAGCCAGGCCCCGGCCCTGGTTTGGTCAGTCACACCTCGATGCGATTGTGAGGAACGAATGATGGGAGCTCAAAGTCCGCTCTGTCCGAAGTGCGAGGGGGGAATGGAAACGGGGTGGATCGTCGATCGAGGGCCGAACATGGGAGGAAACTTTCCACTGGCCTGGACGCAAGGAGAGCCGACTTCGTCGTTCTGGTCATCTTTTCAAGGAGGTGAGGCCGCCATCCGTAACGAATTGATTCGCATTCAGGCCCATCGTTGCTCGTCGTGCGGATACCTGGAACTCTATGCAAAGTAAGAATGAATCTGAATCACGGAAAATGTTTGATCGAATTCGCCGAGCGCAACCATTCATGGTTCAACGCGGTCGTCCCAGACATGGCGGGAGGGTTTCATTTGATGACGATGCCTCCGCTATTCCCCCGACGACTGCCTCGTCTCGCTGCCCCGCGAGGGAGTGAATCGCCCCCCCTGTTTTCTACAAGCCCGAAGCGCAAGCGAGTGAATTGATTTGTGCTTCTATTTGATTCGATTGTAGTGAAATGCCTGACGTATGATAAAGAGATTCACTCGCTGGCGCTTCGGGCTTGTAAAAAACTGATAAAGAGATTCACTCGCTGGCGCTTCGGGCTTGTAAAAAACTGATAAAGAGATTCACTCGCTTGCGTTTCGGGCTTGTGGAAGATACGAGTGCGGGTTTAACCGCATGGACCGAGGCTCAGGCGGTGTTGAGAATCTCCTCGACCACCCGGCCGTGGACGTCGGTCAGCCTGCGCTCGATCCCGTTATGGTAGTAGCTCAGGCGTTCGTGGTTGAGGCCGAGCAGGTGCAGGATGGTGGCGTGGAAATCGTAGATGGTGGTGACGTTCTCAACAGCCTTGTGACCGAGCTCGTCGGTGGCACCGTAGCTAAACCCGCGTTTCACGCCGGCGCCGGTGAGCCAGGTGGTGAAGCCGTTGGGGTTGTGGTCGCGTCCGCTGGCCCCTTTCTGGAACGTGGGCATCCGGCCGAACTCGGTGGTCCAGACGACTAGGGTGTCGTCGAGCAGTCCGCGCTGCTTGAGGTCGCGGATGAGGGCGGCGGCGGGGCGGTCGAGGATCGGGGCGTGGATATCGTATTGCTCCTTGAGCTTGCGATGCCCGTCCCAGTTGCCGATCCCTTCCCCCATCGCGTACGACCCGTTGAAGAGTTGGACGAACCGCACCCCTCGTTCGAGCAGGCGACGTGCGAGGATGCAGTTGCGCGCGAAGCCGCTTCGGATGGGGTCGGGGTCGTCCGCGCCATAGGCGCGGAGCGTGGCGGCGGACTCGCGCGAGATGTCGGCGACCTCGGGGACGGAGAGTTGCATCTTCGCGGCGAGCTCGTAGCTGGCGATCCGGGCGGAAAGCTCGAAGTCTCCTGGATAGGTGGCGAGGTGCCGCTCGTTGAGCTGCTTGAGCAGGTCGCGCGCGGCGGCGTCTCCGCGGGCCGACGCGCCGGCGGAACGGGCCAGGTTATAGATAGGCTTTTGTGCGTTGAAGGGAGTCCCTTGAAAGACCGCGGGCAAGAATCCGTTCGACCAGTTGTTCACGCCGGCCTGCGGAACGCCGCGCGGGTCGGGGATGGCCACGTACGCGGGGAGGTTGTCCGACTCGGAGCCAAGCGCGTAGGAGACCCAGGCCCCCATGCTCGGAAAGCCGTCGAGCGTGAACCCGGTACTCATCTGGTTTTCGGCCGGTCCGTGCGTGTTGCTCTTGGCAACCATCGAGTGGATGAAGCAGAGGTCGTCGGCCAGCTCGGCCAGGTGCGGGAGCATCTCGGAGATCATCTTGCCGCTCTCGCCCCTCGGCTTGAACGGGTACTGGGGGCGGACGAGATTTCCGTTCTCCCCTTGAAAGGTCAGAAAGCCTTCCTTCGCGCCGGGGAGGGCTCGGCCATCCATCTTGATCAGGGCGGGCTTGTAGTCCCACGATTCGAGTTGGCTACAGGCCCCTGAGCAAAAGATCAAGAGCACCCTCTGGGCGGGGCCCGGGAAGTGGGGGGGCCGGGCCGCGAGCGGATTCTCCGCCCGAATGAGGGGTCGGATCGGTTTGTGCTCGGGTTCCACCTCGGAGCCAAGCAATCCTTGCCGCGCCAGGAGGCTCGCCAGCGCGATGCCCCCGAGTCCCGTCCCCGCCTGCTCCAGGAAATGCCGGCGGTTCAGCAAGCTTCGTCCGGCATGCGACAAGGTCTTGTCCTGGTTTCGCGCTGGCATGGAAAGAGGGCCTCTCTGAGTAAGATGGAGGAGGAACAACCGGATCCTGAATGACTTGACTTGAGTTGAGTCAAGGATCAGATGCTCAGGATATCACCTTATGGGGCCTTGAATAAGTGAAATGACCATGGCTTATGTGAGAGAGTTCTCGCCGACCACCCGCTCGTTTTTCGATCCGAACGCGAGGGCAAGGCAAAGGGGCTCGGCTGGTTCCGGAGGTCATCCGTCGTTGATCTGTAAGGTGAATGCCTTGTTTTTCAGAGGCGGAAGCGTGAGCGACGCTCTTCTTTGCTTGCTGTGTCGGTCATCCGTCGCTGATCTGTAAGGCGAAAGTCCTGTTTTTCAGAGGCGGAAGCGTGAGCGACGCTCTTCTTTGCTTGCTGTGTCGGTCATCCGTCGCTGACGCTTCCGGCTCTGTAAGAGGAATGCGTTGTTTCTCAGAACCTTCCGCTCCGTAGGCGTCCACGACGAGGTTCATCGCTTGGATGGGAAAGGGCGAGGCGAGGACACTCGCTCCAGTCGGTTCAGTTCATGCCGTTTTTTTTGACCCTAATGGAATTTCAGACTTTAGGGAATGAAGAGAAATTCATTCGTGTTGAGCAGGATCCGGCAGAGAGTTGCCAGGCCCTCGGTTTGGCTGAGCTCGAGACAGAGGCGAAGCTCGAAGTCGTCCGGGTCTCGGCTGAAGACCAGTTGATAGGCGCGTCGAACGCGCCCTTCGAGGTCGGGGGCCTCGCTCTCGAGCCTCGACCTGAAGTGCTCGGCCTGCTGCGCGACGAACTCACTGTTGAACAGGTTCAGGGCTTGCAAGGGGGTGGTTGAGCGCGGGCGGCTGGGCTGACTCTGGCCGGCATCGGGGCAGTCGAAGGCCCCGAAGGTGGAGTCCTGCGCCATCCGAACCTTGGTCTGGTAGATCATCCTCCGCCAGTCTTCCGGCCCATGAGTTTCCTTGGGGTTATAAACCCGCACGTAATTATTATTTGGAGCGAACGCGCTATAACCTGGCCCTCCCATGCGAAGATCCAATGTGCCGGAGACGGCGAGCATGGCGTCCCGAATCGCCTCTGCCTCGAGCCGGCGCGGGGGGAATCGCCAGAGCAGTCGCGTACCGGCGTCCCGCGCGAGTCCTTCGGGGTTGGGCTGGCTCGACTGCCGGAAGGTGCTCGACATGACGATCTGCTTCTGGATCGCCTTGATACGCCAGCCCTGGGCCACCAGCTCACTGGCGAGCCAGTCGAGTAGCTCCGGGTTCGAGGGACGGGCACCGTTGAGGCCGAAGTCGCTGGGGGTATTGACGAGCCCCTCGCCGAAGTGATGGTGCCAGAGTCGATTGACGAGGACTCGAGGGGTGAGTGGGTTTTTGGGGTCGGCGATCCAGGCGGCCAGGGCCAGACGCCTGCTTTGCTCCGGCATCCCTTCCGGAAGCTCGAGCTTGGGGGGAATCTGGCTCAGTACGCCGGGGCCGAGCCGTTCCTTGCGCTGCATGGGATCGCCCCGGCTGAGGCGATAGGTGTCGTCCGCGTTGGTGAAGAGGCCGGCATAAACCATCTGCCGTCGCTCAAGTGCCTCGATCCGACCCTGGAGTGATTGGCGTTCCGCTTGCAGGCTCTTGAGCTCGAGGACCCGCGACGGGTCGAGCCCTTCGAAGGAACCGGCCGGCGCGAGTTCGGCACCTGGAACAAACGGCCGCCGGTCTCGCGCTGAGGCCACCTCTTTCCACTCCCCCGAAGGGGTTTCGACCTCGACCCGGTAGTCGGTGGGAAGGCGATCGACGTAGGCCCCTTCCCGGTCGCGCGCCCAAACGACGCGGTCGATCCGCTCGGCTTGTCGGAAGGTGACCTCAACCCAGCCCTTCCCGGCCTCGTTGGAAATCCAGCTCCGGCCGTTGCCATATCGGGCGTCGTTGATGTGCTCTCGCTTATGGATCGTGAAACCGGGATAGGAGCCCGACACCTTCACCTGGGCCCCCGCGCTGGCCAGGGCCACGTTGCGCGGATGAGGCTCGGCCGTGAAGGCTTCGAGCTCATCCAGGCAAGGTTCCTGTCCATTGGTGGCGAGGATCGTGAATCGGACCCGCATCGCTTCGATCGGCGTGAAGCGATCCACCGCGAGTCTTGGGTGGACGGGGGGCCTCCTGGCCTCGGCGTGGGCCGCCACCTCGGTCAACGCGTTGGGCGAGAGACCGGCCTCAACGGTGTAGGCGGTGGCGAGCCGGTCCTGAAGGCGGCCTTCCCGGTCCCGTCCCCAGTTCACCTGGTGGATCATCTGGGGCTTGGGGAACTCCACCATCACCCAGCCGGTCCCTTTGTGGTTGGAGACCCAGCTTCGGTCGTTCCCATATCGGCCGTCGTTCAGGTGCTCCAGCCGGTGCCGCGCCGAGCGAGGCAAGGTGCCGGAGGCCGTGACCTTGCTCCCCGCGCGGGCGAGCGCCACATTCGTACCGGCCGTTGTGAAGATCTCGAGCTCATCGAGGCAAGGCTCGAGCAGTCCCAGCCTGGGATGAAGGTTCGCTTCCTGGATTGTGAACCGTAGATATTTCGCCAAGGTTGGTTCGAATGAGACTTTGTTCAAGCGAGGGTCGGTCGGCTTCGGGGCCTTGAAGGAGGGGTTGGCCAGGGGCTCGAACCGGGCGATCTCGAGGTCGAGCCTTGAGAGCTTGGATCTGAGTTGCGAGGCTTCCCGCTGACGGGTTTCGTCATCCGGTGTCCGGAGGGGGCGTTCGCCGTGGCGGGTACCGGCGAACAGGGCGGTCATCGCGTAATAGTCGCGCTGGGGGATGGGGTCGAACTTGTGGTCGTGGCAGCGTGCGCAATGGATGGTGAGACCGAGAAAGGTGGAGCCAGCGTTCGCGACCATGTCGTTGAGCTGATCCTGACGCGCGAGGCGGATCGACTCTTCATCTCGACCGGTCTGGCCGGGGAGCAAGGCGGCCTTCGCGACGATGAAGCCGGTGGCGGCGTCGTGCCCGGTTGCGTCTCCCGCGAGCTGATCCTTGATGAACTCGGGGTAAGGCTTATCGGCGTTCAATGCGTTGATGACGTAGTCGCGATAGGGCCAGGCGTTGGGTCGAGGCGTATTGACCTCGAATCCGTGTGTCTCGCCGAACGCCATCACGTCGAGCCAGTGCCGGGCCCAGCGCTCACCGTACCGAGGTGACGCGAGCAGGCGGTCCACCAGTTCCTCGTAGGCATTTGGCCGGTCGTCGGCGAGGAAGGAAGCGACCTGCTCCGGTGTCGGGGGGAGTCCGTGCAAGATGAGGTAGAGGCGGCGCACCAGCGTTCGGCGGTCGGCCTCGGGCGAGTGCGCGAGCCCCTGCTCACGCAGCTTTCGGGCCACGAAGGCATCGATCGGTTGATGGAGTTGGCTTGTTGCTTCTCCTTGAGCCGTTAGAGAAGGAGCGAGAGGCCGGCGCACGGGTTGGAAGGCCCAGTGGGTTTTGGCTGGCGACTCGATAACGGCGTCCGCCGAATCGGGCCAGGTCGCCCCTTGATCGATCCACCCGCGGAGCAGAGCGACCTGATCGGAGGTGAGCGGCTCTCCCTTGGGGGGCATCTTCATGTCGGGGTCGGTCCCCGCGACATAGTCGATCAAGGGGCTCTCCGCACTGTCGCCCGGTACGATCGCGGGGACCTCGCTCGACCCTCCTTTGAGTGCCGCGGCCTTCTGGTCGAGTCGGAAGCCTCCGCTCTGCTTCGAAGGTCCATGGCACTTCAGGCAGTTCTGTTGAAAGATCGGTTGAATGTCTCGAACGAAGTCGACAGAGACCCGAGTGGATGGTGCTGGCTCGGTCCCGACCAGGGCGAGCGCGAGTGTAAGCCCGGCAATCAAGGGTACGACCTCCTCCATCGCTAGCGCGGGAACACCCGGAAGCTCCAGTCGGTCCGTGTGGTTCCAGTCGCCACCAACATCAACTCAGGTCCGCTATTGAGGTTCGGTTCGTGGAACCCCTCTTCTCTCCTCTTCATTCGTGTTGCTTGCCCATCGGCATGCCACCAACATACCTCCAAGCTCGGTTGATCTCAACCTGGGCCCAACCTGAGCCGCTGGCTCGGCCGTTCAGTACGAGTTGAAGATGGGACTTCGCCCCGTGGCCATTTGCTTGGCCATGTAATGGGCGTGATAATGCTGAGCACACTTGATGATGTAAAAGAGCACCAGGCCAGGGTCGGGGCGTTTGCGCACGAGGTTCCAGACGCGCTTGCGATATTCCTTACGGAGCGATTCTTCAGGAATGCCGCGCATCATGCGCAGGTAGAGTCCGAGCGACTGGGCGACCCACATCGCGTTGGTTTTGACTCGGGTCCAGGGATGCTTTTTCCAGTAACGCGTTCTTCCTCGTCCCATGTCGATCCGAGCATCAAGATAAAGGGCGTCGAGCCGGCCGAAGTACGCATCGGGCGAGTAGAGGTCGTTCATTACGCTGACGTAACCGTCGCGAAGGGCCTCTCGGCTGATGCGGGCGGGGATGACGTTCGTGCCGTATTCGGGCTCGTCGGCCGGGTCGAGCCGGCCTTCCGCCTTGAGCCGGTCGTGCAAGGGGGTCTTGGGGATGGCGTAGAGCATGCCGATCATGGTGCTGGCGATCCGGGCGTCGCGGATGAACTCGCGCTGGGCGTCGAAGATGGTCTCGTCGTCGTTGTCGAAGCCCAGAATCATCCCGCACCAGACTTCCAGGCCCGCCGCCTGGATGCGGTGGACCTTCTCGAGCAAGGTCCCCCCCTGGCGGACGTTCTGGAACTTCTTGGTCTCTCTGAGCGATTCCTCGCGCGGAGTCTCGATTCCGATGAAGACTGAAAGAATGTTCGCGTCGACCAGGAGCTCCATCAGCTCCGGGTCATCCGCCAGGTCGATGGAGGCTTCGGTGACGAAGGTCAAGGGGTAGCCCTCGCGGACTTGCCAGGCCACCACATCCTTCAAGACATCCTTAATCGCTTTTTTGTTGCCTATGAGGTTGTCATCAACAATGAAAATGATATTGATGCCTTGTGCATGGATCGCTTCGAGCTCCGCGATAATCTGGGCGCTGGTTTTGATGCGCGGGCGGCGGCCGAAGGTGACGATGATGTCGCAGAACTCGCATTGGAAGGGACATCCACGCGAGAACTGGACACTACCGAAGAGGTAATGCCGGTTCTTGAGCAGGTCGAAGCGAGGGGTTGGCACGGTGGCCATATCCGTCTTCTCGATCTGTTCGTAGCGGACCTGGTGGAGCCCTTGTTTCCACTCGTTCAAGAACTGGGGCCAGGTTTCCTCGGCCTCGCCGATGAAAATCACGTCGGCCAGGTTGCCGAAGTAGTCTTCCTGGACGGTGACCAACGGTCCCCCCACGACCGTGAAGATGCCACGCCGTTTGAGCTCGGCGAGGATCTCCTTCATCCGAAAGCGCTGGACGCTCATGCCGGTCACGCCCACGATATCGGCCTTTGAGAGCCGTTCATAGTTGAGCGCTTCGACATTTTCATCCATTAAAGTGACCGTGTGCTCCCCAGGTGTCAAGGCTGCCAGCAACGGCAGACAGGCCACCGGCAGATTGGCCCGCTTACCCATAAAGGGTAAGGCATGTTCCATGCCCCAGTAAGAGACCTCGAAACGGGGATTGATGAAGACGATGTCCGCCATGGGTGGGCCGCTCCTTGGATCGCCTTGGGCAGGGGGCCTTAACGAATACACGTAACACACGGTAAGCACGAACGACATCTTATCCGGGTCGCCCAGAAACCCAAAGCATCGTGAAATTCGTTTTTTCAGCAAACATTGGGCCGTTGTGCCCGGTTGAGGCAAATGCGGAATTGGCGGATCGGGGGCAGTTTGCCGAGGGCGACAAGATTGAGGTCGGCGTGTGTTGCGCAGGCGGAAAACGCGAGCCGAGATTGGAGGGGGGAGCTCTTGTCCGGGTCCTGGTCTGGCGGTGCTGGTTGGTGCTAGCTAGTGGCGGCCACGAATCAAGGGATCTTAACGAGAAGATCCCGACCACCGCGGAGGGCGCTTTTGCAGGAAGGCGGCAATCCCCTCCTGGGCGTCGGCGAGGGTGGCGTTCTCCGCCATGATCTCGGCCGCTCGCGCGTAGGCCGTTGACTCGTCGAGCTCGGCAAGCTCGTAAAACGCGCGCTTGCCGAGTTCGAGAGCCTGGGGGCTCATGGCGATGATCTCGCCGGCCAGTTGATCGACGGCCGCGTCGAGTTCCTCCGGGGGGACCACGCGGTTAACCAATCCGAGCTCTCGCGCTCGCTCCGCGGAAATCGGCTGGCCGGTGAACAGCATCTCAAGCGCCCCCTTGGAGGGGACGGCCCGCATGAGCGGGACCATGGGGGTGGTACAGAAGAGTCCGATTCCGACCCCTGGCGTGGCGAACCGGGCCGAGGTTGAGGCCACGGCCAGGTCGGCCGCCGCCACGAGCTGGCAGCCCGCGGCGGTCGCCATCCCTTGCACCCGCGCGATCACCGGTTGCGGTAGTCCGCGAAGGCCCAGCATCACGCGTGAGCAAGCCTGGAATAGATCGAGATATTCCTCATGCGTACGTCCGACCATCTCCCCCAGGTCGTGCCCCGCGCAGAAGACAGGGCCTCGCGCGCCGAGCATCACGACGCGAACGGATCGGTCGCGAGCGATGGCTTCGATCGCCTCTTCCAACTGTTCGAGCAACGATCGCGCGAGGGCATTGCGCGTCGAAGGTCGGTTCAGCCAGAGCGAGGCGACCCCCTTTTGTATTTGGATCTGCAACGGTTGATCGAGCGATTCGGGGCTGGAACTCATTTGCGTCTCGTTCTCCCACCGCCGACTCGCTCGATGTGGCCGTTTACACGGAAACTTAGCCGAAAGCCTACACCCTTTAGGGGTGGGATGAAGGCGTGTGGTCTCGATGGATCAGCCAATTGCGGATAGCATGAAACTGCCTCGCAAGAGGCCGTTCTTTGGAAAC
>Ga0182745_1003042_pt1 | contig 14638 bp, 11 predicted proteins | sample eDN3rd30CKraftBY_FD_128523 | JGI IMG/M metagenome (GOLD analysis project Ga0182745, IMG submission 128523) | Enriched backyard soil microbial communities from Emeryville, California, USA - eDNA 3rd pass 30_C Kraft BY (version 2) (version 2) | ecosystem: Environmental > Terrestrial > Soil >...
ATATCCACTTCAGGAAATTGCTTCCGGATACTAGGCAACAGGTCAGTACCGAGCTGGTCAGGCATGTAAACATCTAATAGAAGCAAATCCGGTCGATGCTCCTCCAATAATTCAATCGTCTCTTTGCCATTTAGCGCTTTCCCCACTACGTCAATTTCTTTGAAGTTCCCTAAGAATTTTTCGTGGATGGCCGCAACTCGGAAATCATCCTCTGCAATGACTGCTTTAATATTCACTCGTATCCCCTCCGCTTAGTTTCTTAGGAAGATACACTGTAAAAACAGTACTTTCTTTCCCATTTTGCACTTCAATAATGCCCCCTAGTTCTTTCACAGCGCGATTTGCATTTGAAAGTCCATATCCTCTAGGATTTTCTCCCTCTTTTGATGTAAAGCCCCGTTCAAATAGCACTGGCAATACTTCATCTGAAATTCCTTTGCCATTGTCGCTTACTTCGAAGATAATATCTTCTCCTAAATCCGTTGCAAAAAACTTGATGGTTGGCTGCTCTTGTCCATAAACAGCCTCGAAGGCATTATCTAGAATATTTCCTAGTATCAAAGTAAGCTGTGATAGATTAATATGCTCTGGCAGTTTCTCAATATAGCTTTCGGCATCGATTTCAAACAAAATCTTTTTTTCAGAGGCCTTCCCTAATTTCCCTATAAGGATAACTTGAACTTTTGCGTCCTTGATTTGCTGGAAGACAATTTGATTTTGGAATTCGAGTTCCGAGGTCTCCCCCTGAATCATTTTGATGGCTTCGTCGTACTCGCCTAATTGCAGCAACCCCGACAATGCATATAATTTATTCGTAAATTCGTGCGTTTGCGCGCGTAACTCCTCAGAGTAGGTCTTCATCTCTGATAAAGTGTTAATCATTTGCTCAATTTCTGTTTTTTCACGAAATGAAGCCACCACACCTGTAACGTTTTTATTATCCAAGATTGGCGTATAGCTGACGATTATCGTTTTTTCTTTCCAGTCCACCTCTTTATCGAACTTCGGTTTCCCCGTTTTCAGCACTTCGTATAATTGGCTCGTTGGAAAGAGACCATCGATTTTAAAGTGACGTACCGACCCACTAATCCCCAGCAAACTCTTTGCCCGCTGATTCATCGAGGCAATCATCCCTTTATCATTAACGGACAAAATCCCTTCCTGCACGGAATGCAAGACGGCATTTTTTTCTTTATAGAGATTCGCGATTTCATATGGCTCCAATCCCAGCGTATCTTTGCGAATACTTTTGGAAAGCAGATAACTGCCGATAATGGATGCAATCAAAGCTAGGAGTGAAATGAGCATCTCTTTCGAAATAACCTTAAAGATTTGATTTTCGATGTCTTCTACTAGGAAACCTACTGATACAATGCCAATGATGTCTCCATTTTCGTTGAATATTGGTGATTTCCCTCGCATGGAAAGCCCCAAAGAACCGCGCGCTTCCGATATGTAATAGTCGCCTTTTTCAATCGCCTTTTTGTTGTCGCCACCCATCATTTTCTTCCCAATTTCGGATTCTTTAGGATGGGAGTAACGAATGCCCTCTGTATTTCCGACTACGATAAATTCAGCCCCTGTTTTTGCTCGAATTTTTTCTACAACGGGTTGAATACTTTCAGACGGGTCCTCCAATTCAAATGCTTCAATAATTGATGGCATGAACGAAATGGATTTCGATAACTCTAAAGCCAGACGACCGCGGTCTTCTTCTATTTGCTTTCCATTCATATAGGTAAAATACGAGGTTAGGAGAAGTATGAGTAAAATGCTAAGTGATAGAGTGAGCCCGAGAATTTTTGTATGTAATGTTACTTTCGCCATCTGATCGCAACCTCTTTAAGTTCATTTCTTCTTATTCTATCGGTATATGAATATTCTATCAATTTATTTTGGCAGTTTTCTTTTCCCTAAGTCAAAGAGCTTCTAATCGCATAAAATATAGATGGGCGTGCTAAACAGCAAGAATCCAACCAAAAAAGCACCTTCTGCAAGAGAAAGTGCCCATAATTTTTATTGGTTATAGCCGTCGTCTGGGTTTAGGGATGTGCGGTGGCCAGTGTTTAGTGCTGTGATGGCTGCGACTTCATCGTTTTGCAGGCTGAAGTTGAAGATATCTAGGTTGTCGGCAATGCGTTCTGGTGTTGCTGATTTCGGGATGACGATGTTGCCGATTTCCAATTGCCAGCGTAAAACGATTTGTGCTGGCGTTTTCTCGTATTTCGCAGCTATTTGTTTCACTACAGGATGTGTAAATACAATTCCCGTACCTAGTGGAGCCCAAGCAGTGATGACGATATTTTCTTTTGCACAGAAGTCGCGTAGAGCATTTTGTGATAAAGATGGATGACATTCTACTTGGTTGACCATTGGTTTGACTGTGCATTCTGCAAACAATTGCTCGAAGTGATGCTCGTGGAAGTTCGAAACCCCTGGTACACGGATTAGTTTTTCTTCATATAGGCGTTCAATCGCTTTATATGTGTCTACTAAAGTTGGCTTTGGCCAATGTACCAGATATAAATCCACATAGTCCAAATCTAATTTTTTCAAGGAAGTTTCAAAGGCTTTTAGCGTATTATCGTAGCCTTGATCTGAATTCCATACTTTCGTTGTGATGAATAAATCCTCACGCGGAATACCAGAATCCTTGATGGCTCTGCCCACTGCTTCTTCATTTTCATAAATCGCAGCTGTGTCGATTGCACGGTAGCCTGCATTGAAGGCATCTACAACACCTTGATAAGCAAGCTCATGGTCTTTCATACGGAATGTACCGTATCCAACGCGCGGCATTTCTACGCCATTTGCTAGTGTAATTGTTTTAGAAATTGTCATCCTACATTTCTCCCCTTCAATCTATTATTTCGTGTATAGAAGTAATTACTCTTCTAATGTAGCTGAAATTTTAAGAGAATTCAAAGAATTTTAATTGCTTTAGTGAGGAAATTTTTATCAATGGATGGTGAATAAAATCTGCCACAACAAAAAGAAGGGCTACCATTCTCAGGCACCCTCCCAAATCCATTATTTTGTTTGCACTGACTTTGTACGGTTCAACGCATGTTTAACTGAATTCACATACTCTTGATTTGTTCGTTTACTGATTTCTGCTTCCGGGTTGACGATTTCGTATGCATGGAAGCCTCCAGGATATAGATGAAATTCCACATCCACACCGGCTTGAGCTAATTTCGTTACGTATATGAGGGTTTCATCTCGGAAAGGATCCAGTTGTCCCACGCATGTATAGGTATATGGCAGATTTTGAAGCTCTTCTACTGTAGCTCTTGCTGGTGCTGCATAGATTGGCACATTGTCCTTGCCATTTTCGCCATTTAAATAGAAGTTCCAGCCTTTTTCATTTAAATCATGGTTCCAAATATAATTTCCTGTAATCTCGAAGCTTGATGGCGTATTATTTCGGTCATCAATCATTGGATATAATGGCATTTGGAAGCAAATTTCCGGTCCTTGTCGATCTCTCGCAAGCAGCGCCAATCCTGCAGTTAAGCCCCCACCTGCACTCAATCCTGAAATCCCAACTCGCTTAGCATCAACTCCTAAGTCTACTGCATTGTCCGTCAGCCACGTTAGAGCTGAATAACAATCTTCTAGTGGTGCTGGATATGGATGCTCAGGCACTAGTCGATAATCCACGGACACGACAACACAGCCTGCTTCCTTCACAAATTGCTGACATAACCCATCGTTTTCTTCAGGGGAACCTAATACATAGCCGCCCCCATGAATCCATAAAAGGCCTGCCAATTCTTCAGTTTTTGAGACAGGTTCATAGATTCGAAGCCGTAAATCATTGCCATCAATCCCTTTAATAATTTTGTCGGTAATTGCAATGTCTGGGTCTTGTGGGGCTAATGGTGCTTGTGCGGAAGCGGCACGTGCAGCCTCGTAATTATCTAAATCCAGCGGTGGAAATACATCTAAAATGTCTACAAGCTCTTGGTTAACACGGTTTTTCATAAATCAAATTCCCCCTTTGATTCTATTATTGAAGCACAACATTGGATTGCGCTTTTTCGAACGAAAAGCCTTCATAATGGTTATCAGCCACTTGATCACAAATTACTTTATATCGATCTAATCCACCTACATAAATGACAAATCCGCGCTGTGAGCCATCGATGTTGGCACCTGTATACCAGGAATTTGTATGAGGGAATAAAGTCGTATTCGCTAAATCATCACACTGTTTCCCCCATTTCACTTCGGAAACCTTTTGCGCTTCAATCGTTTGCAGCTGGTTCGTTTCTAAATAACCGATGCAATGATCAATCCAATCTACATGCTGTTCGATGGCAGCAGGCATATTCGTTAATACCGAAGGACTTTGAGGACCAGTAATCATAAAGAAGTTCGGGAAATTTTCCATTGTTACCCCTAGATACGTTTTCACATCTCGGCCCTCTCCCCATTTCTCTTGAATCGTTTGCCCATCTCTTCCTTGGATATCAATCTTTAACAGCGAGCCTGTCATCGCTTCATACCCTGTCGCATAGACAATCACATCACACTCAATGATGCCGTCTTTTAACCTCACTCCATTTTCAGCAATACTCTCAATTGGATTGTCTTTTAAAGAAACTAAATTCACATGGGCCTCATTGAAGATTTCATAGAAATTTGTGCCGATAATTAGCCGCTTTGTTGTAATGTAGTAATCCGGATGCAGCAATTCCGCTGTTTTTGGATCCTCGATAATTTCATCGATTTTATCGCGTACATATTGCGCTACAACGTAGTTCGACTCTTTATTTACCGCCAAATCTGTATAGACTGCGCCGAATGCAAGTCCGCCCGTTTCCCAAACATAATCCAGCGTACGTTTTTGCTCTTCTGCTGTTAGTTCATGGGCCGGTTTTCCAGTTGTGTACGTGCTAATGCCACCACGTGTCTTTGAAAAGGAAGCTTGAATATCTTTAAAGTTTTCGATGGCCTTCTCTTGGTCTTCCTTGCTCAACTGCCTGTTGCGCGCTTCCGTCACATAGTGAGGTGTGCGCATTAATAAGGTAAGTTCCTTTGCCTCTTTCGCAATTACGGGCATAGCTTGTACACCACTTGAGCCATTGCCGATGACGACTACTCGTTTACCAGTAAAGTCAACTTTTTCATGCGGCCAACGCCCTGTATGATACTGTTCCCCTTTAAATAACTCGCTGCCTTCAAATAGCGGTTTGTTCGTAGTGGATAAACAGCCGACCCCGCTGATAAAGTATTTCGAAACAAAGGTTTCACCTGTATCTGTTGAAATCTCCCATTGCTTTTGCTCATTATTAAAGTTCGCTTTTTTCACCCGCGTTGCAAATTGAATATCACGTCGCAAATCCAGTTCATCTGCAACAAAGTTTAAGTACTCTAAAATTTCAGGCTGGGAGGCATACCGATCCTTCCATCGCCATTTTTTGTAGAGATCCTCTGAGAATGTGAAATTGTAAAAGACTGAATCGGAGTCACATTTTGCCCCTGGATAACGGCTCCAATACCATACGCCCCCAACCCCATCAGCAGCTTCTATGACTTTTACGGATAAACCGCGTTCTCGCAACCTGTGCAACATATATAGCCCTGCAAAGCCAGCCCCTATGACAACTGCATCATACTTCTTTTCTCCCATGATATTCCCCCTTATCTGTTAGAAAGACCTGTCGCTACCTTCACTGAATGACATTGGTAAAACGCTTACATTTAGAAGCAATCTCATCTTACCAAATTCATCTACCATCAAAACATTCCTTCTTTTAGCTAATCTAGCTACCAAATTTGGGTGATTTTTTTAAGGCGAGTACTACTTTTTAGTAGAGTTGCAACATATAAAACATAAAGGGGTGATAGCAATGCACATATCCGCTTTGGCATTAGAAGAAAAACTTTCGAGTTGTGTTCACTTACAAACTCAAGAAGAAAAAATATGTCAACTTCTCCTGGTACTAGAGGAACTAGCCTTTTGCGAAACCATTTCTTTTTATCGTTACAGTCCAGTTGGTTATGTAGCTGAAGGGGTGGCCTCCATCGAAAAGGGCCAATTACAATCCCTTTCTTATATCCGAGATGATATCCGCTCCCTGCCAATTATTAAAAACGCGGTAGAAAAGCGAAAAAGCACCTATTATGAAGGAAAAGAAATTATCACCCTCACATCAAGCCGTTACCATCGGCGGGTGCCCCTAAAAGGGTTATTAGTCATTCCACTCGTTGTAAATAATATGACCATTGCATATATCTGCTGCGAGTTCACTAAGGAATGTATGTGTTTAAATGAGCAGGAGCTAGAGCAATTTACGCTATTTGGCAGATTTGCTGGCGAATTATTTATCCAGCCACAAATGATTACTCATCCAAAACTAAGTCCTCGCGAAAACCAAGTATTGAGAGCACTAGCCAATGGACTTTCTACAAAAGAACTGACTACTTTACTCTCTCTAAGTGAAGCAACCATCAAACAATACATTAAATCCATTCTCGTAAAGCTTGGTGCAAAGAATCGAGCCCATGCTGTTTCGCTCTATCTGGTACAACTAACATAAAAAGGATATCATCCAAGAGCTGTCCTCTTGGGCGATATCCTTTTATCTTTATGGGGATTTATTTTTACTTTTGGGTTTATGGGTTTTACTTGGGAAATTATTCACTTTACTTGCGAGATCACGCATTTTACTTGCGAATTTACTACTTTACTTGCGAGTTCGCACTCGTTACGTGCGAATTTTAATCTCACCCAACTGAAACCTGATTAAACACTCTCAACCAATCTTACCTGTTGGTGAATTTGAGCAATCCAGTCGCTAAAATTGTTGAAGGCATCTAATTTTAGTCCATTGTCATACTGGAGATTTGCTTTTTCCTGGATTTGGTCATCTGCAATTTCAAGCACTTTTGCATACTGAACGATGCAGTCAACCCATTTCCCGCGGTGTTCCTCCTCACTTAAAGGACTTGCCTTTGAGCCAGGTGCGTGCCGAACTTCCATCGCTAGGATTTTACCATCCGTTAGCTTAATCGTAATTTGGAACGGGATTTCTTCAATTTCCTGACTTGTCTTCGTCGTTCCCTCCATCTCAGAAACCTTCACCGAAGGAAACATTTTCTGAATTTCAGGTCGCATCACTTGGTTATCTTCAAAGCTGCTTAGTTTGATATAGCCATCCTTCAGTGCGGCTAATGCCGTATACTCCGCGCTAAACTTCCCTTGCAAGCCCGTCACTGGACGAGAGTGAACAAGCGGCATAAGCTGGCCTGGAGGGACGACAATCGTCATCTCTTCTACTTGATCGTAGGTAAGATTATTTTCTTCCTTCAATGTTAAGACCCCACGGATCAGACGGTGCGTTGCATAGCAGCATGGGAACTTTTTCACCGCTAGACCTGTATCGATTAAGTCATAAGGCTTTCCAAACGCCATCTTTTCGATTAAACCATTGATTTTCTCGACATTCTCTCCACCAGTAAAGGCATATAAAAAGCCTTCACCACCGAAGATTTCTTTGCTACCGGTAAAACCATTTTTCGCAAGAGTAGCTGCCTGAATACCTTGAGATGCACCCATTCCAACATGATATGATTTTGTCATTGTCCCAAAGTTTCTTCGTAAACCACTAGACATGGATGCGGCAATCGCAATGGCGTAGGCGCTCTCTTCTTGGTTTAGTTTGTATAAATAACTGCATGCCGCAGCTACACCAATCGGCCCTAGTGTAGCTGTTGAATGCCAGCCAAGCTGATAATGCTTTAAATCGACTAATTGACCCAATCGCAGCATGACTTCCGTGCCAATTGCGTAAGCCGTAATCACGTCTTTACCGGAGCTGCCGAGCTTTTCTGCAAGAGGTGTGATACCCGCTAGAATAGGTGCACTTGGATGAAGAATCACACTTGGCGCTGCATCATCGAAATCAAGAACGTGAGACGCTGTACCATTTATAATGGCCGCGTTCTCTGCAGTCGTCTTGAAAGGTGTTCCCCAAAGTAAGGCACCGTTTGGATCATTGACCTCTGTTGAATAGACCCTCTTGACGATTTCAACAGCAGGCTCCTTCCACCCAGCTAAACTTACTCCAAGTGTATCGATGATGGCCAACTTAGCCAGCTGTATTAATTCATCTGGTAAATTATCGTATTGCGTTTTCGTTATAAACTCCGTCATTTTATCCATGAGTATATTCGACATCTTGCGAGCCCACCTTTAGCGATTTCTACTTATTAAAATGAACGCGGCATTCCTAATACGTGTTGACCAACATAGCTTAATACTAAATTGTTTGAAATCGGTGCATTTCGCGCTAAACGAGATTCTTTCCACTTTCTTTCAATGTGGTATTCTTTTGCAACAGCATAGCCACCGAAAGTCGTCATCGCCGCTTCACCAGCTTCCCATGCTGCCTCTGAACAAAGATACTTCGCCATATTTGCTTCTGCTCCACATGGAAGTCCTTGGTCAAATTTCGCAGCAGCCTTATGCATCATCGTTTCAGCAGCCATAAGGTTTGCGTACGCTTTTGAAATCGGAAATTGTACGCCTTGGTTTTGGCCAATTGGACGGTCAAAGACAACTCTTTCTTTAGAATAGCGAACCGCTTGCTCCACAAACCATTTCCCATCGCCAACTGCTTGAGCAGATGCCAGGATACGCTCTGCATTTAAACCATCCAGAATGCAATATAAGCCGTTTCCTTCTTCCCCAACCAAAGCACTTGCCGGAACTTTCAGATCATTGATGAACAGCATATTTGTTTCGTGATGTACCATTGTATCGATTGGGTTTGCCACGATTGCATCCCCGATATCACGCGTATCAATTAAGAATAAGCTTATTCCCTTTGTCTTTTTATCAACTTTTTCAAGTGGTGTTGTTCTAGCTAGCAATAAAATCATATCGGAATGCTGATAGCGAGAAGTAAAGATTTTTTGGCCATTGATAATATAGTGATCGCCTTTTTTCTCTGCAAACGTTTTGATCTTCGTTGTATCAGAACCAGCATCTGGCTCTGTTACCCCCATCGATTGCAGTCTCAATGTCCCATTTGCAATTTGAGGCAAATATTTTTGCTTCTGTTCTTCACTACCATGTCTTAAAACTGCTCCCATCGTATACATTTGAGCATGGCAGGCAGTTCCCGCACCACCAGAACGATTCACTTCTTCTAAGATAATCGCAGCTTCAGATAAGCCTAATCCTGCACCGCCATATTCTTCTGGAATTAGAGCCGAGAGCCAGCCTGCTTCAATCATCGCATTAACGAATTCTTCTGGATACTCATTCTTCTCATCGCATTTTCTCCAGTACTCCACATCATATCTTGCACAGATTTCTCGGACTCCGTGTCTAATATCTTCTTGTAATTCACTGAACTCAAAATTCATCCTCATACACCCCATTAGTTAATTTCATATCTAAGTAAAAATGTTATCTAACCAATTCTTCTTCTAAACTCGAATCAGAAGAATCACTAGACTCATAATGTTTAAGAATCAAAGATCTCTCCACTATTTCTGCTATATCGAGCGCACTAACTTCCTCTTCCTTCTCAGCAGCCTTTACACCATCCGTCATCATCGTTAAACAGTACGGACAGTTGCTTCCGATTGTTGTTGGATTTAAGCTAAGCGCTTGTTCGGCACGTTCCACGTTCACGCGTTTGCCCTGTTTGTCTTCTACCCACATCATTCCGCCACCAGCTCCACAGCACATGGCATCGTTTCGGTTTCGCTCCATTTCAAGTACTTGAACCCCAGGAATTGATTTAAGAATATCTCGTGGAATTTCAAAGATATTATTATATCTTCCTAAATAACAGGAATCGTGGTAGGCAATTGTTTCATTAACTTCTTTTACAGGCTGAATGCGTTTTTCCTCAAGCAGCTGCCAAATGATTTCCGTATGATGGTAGACTTCTGCTTCAAGTCCAAATTCCGGATACTCATTTTTGAAGGAATTATAGACATGCGGATCAATCGTAATGATTTTCTTCACGTTATAGCTTTTGAAAGTTTCAATATTTTGCATGCATAACTCTTGGAATAAATACTCGTTTCCTAAACGGCGAGCAGTGTCTCCTGAGTTCATTTCTTCATTTCCAAGAATCGCAAAATTCATGCCTGCTTCGTGCATAATATTCACAAGGGATTTCATGATTTTCTGGCTTCTCATATCGTAAGAACCCATCGAACCGACCCATAGCAAATAGTCGAATTCTTCTTTTTCCTCAACAGTTTGAACAAGTTCCTCCATGCCTTCACGCCATTTTACACGGTCGTTTCGGTTCAGACCCCAAGGATTACTTTGTCTTTCTACATTTTGTAGATAGCGAGAAATATCTCCTGGCATTTCCCCTTGTGTCATCACTAAGTAACGGCGTAAATCGATAATTTTATCGACATGTTCATTCATAACCGGGCACTGATCTTCACAGTTGCGGCAAGTTGTACAAGCCCAAAGCTCTTCTTCTGTTATAACATCACCAATTAGGTTTTCAGCAGGTGATGCCTTGCCAGCTGCGATTTGATTGGCTGTTGTATCCGCAAAGGCAAGAGCTGGCATCCACGGTGAACGAGATGTAATCGCCGCCCCTTTTTCCGTTAAATGATCCCTCATTTTCACGATGAGGTTCATTGGGGAAAGAGTTTTTCCTGTGACAGAAGCTGGACACATATTCGTACAGCGCCCACATTCTGCACAAGCATATAAGTCGATCAACTGCTGCTGAGTAAAATCTTCAATTTTCCCTACTCCAAACTCCTCTGCTTCTTCATCTTCAAAATCGATTGAGCGGAGTCTGCCAACAGGGCCAATTTTTTTAAAGAAGACATTGAACATGGCAAATAACTCATGCGCTTGTTTAGACTGTGGCACGAATACCATGAACGACAGCACAGTCACCATGTGAACCCACCAGAAAGCGTAAAACAATACAGTTGCTGCTGTTTCCCCAATTCCTGAAAACGCAGCTGCCACGATTCCTGAAAATGGTGCAAAGACAAAGTTTGGCTCATGCCCAAGTCTTACAGTTTCAAAACCTAGTGTTAAAAGAATTGATGTCGTTAAAGTCGTTAAAGCAAAAATGACAAATGCTGCTTTTTTGTCTCTTCTCCACTGTAACCGTCGAAGCTTTTCACCGTAGCGACGGTAGCCGGCATAAAGTACGCCCCCAAGCATTAAGAATGTAGCCCACTCCTGCATCAAGCTAAAATACTTGTGAGCCTCTCCAAATGGAAATTCATAGCCACGGATGAAACCTTTAATAATAAGCTCAATAAGGCCAACTTGAATGATAAAAAACGTATAGAATAACACGAGATGCATAATTCCACTTTTCTTATCCTTAAACAGCTTCCTTTGACCAAACACATTGACTGCTACGGCATTTAACCGTTCTTTGAGACTTAGCTCAAAGTCAACCTTCTTACCGAGTTTGACAAACACATATCTCGTATAGATCACTTGGATAAACATGTAAAATGCGTAGCCAGCGACCGCTAAAAATGCGAGTAAATTCAAAAGAGTAAGCAAAACCATCCCCCCTACGACTGCTTAATCTAACATCAGAATTAAATTTCTAACATGAATTTAAACAACTGCTTCTTCTAATACCTTTTTGAATTCTTCTGTTAATAGTGGCACTACATCAAACAAATCGCCTACAATTCCATAATCGGCAACTTTAAAGATTGGAGCCTCTGGATCTTTGTTGATGGCAACGATAATTTTTGAGTTTGACATCCCAGCTAAATGTTGAATAGCACCGGAAATTCCACAAGCAATATACAAATCAGGTGTTACTACCTTCCCTGTTTGGCCAATTTGCATCGAATAATCACAGAATGACGCATCACAAGCGCCACGGGAAGCCCCGACCCCTGCACCTAATACAGCCGCCAGCTCTCTTAGTGGATCAAATCCTACTGAACTTTTCACACCGCGCCCCCCAGAAACAATAATTTTTGCTTCTGTTAAATCCACGCCACTAGACGCTTTTTTCACGACTTCTTTAATGACAGAGCGGAGATCCGTAATATCTACAGAATGGGAAACCACATTCGCCTGGCGTCCTGTATCCGCTTCCAAAACTGGGATATTATTAGGACGAATTGTGGCAAAGATAACTGAACTAATAGATTTCTTCTTTTGGAATGCTTTTCCTGCATAGATTGGTCGAGTGAAAACGATTTCGCCATTTTCCACAGTTAGATCTGTTGCATCAGAAATCAGTCCAATTCCAAGTCTAGCCGCAACTCGAGGCGCTAAATCCTTCCCTGCAGCGGTATGACCCATGAAAATAACTTCCGGATTAATCGTTTGCACTAACTCATTAATCGCTTGCACATAAGCAGTTGGCGTATATTGGTCAAGCTTTTCATTTTCTACAGCATAAACCGTATCTGCCCCATACTGTCCTAAAATTGTCGCGTGTTTTTGGGCGTCACTCCCTAATACAGCGGCAACCACTTCGCCACCTTCTGCAACTCGGCGTGCAGCGGCTAAACCTTCTAATGATACATTTCGTAAGTTTCCATCTCGAACTTCAGCTAATACTAAAACTTTTTTAGACATTGTTGTTTCCTCCTTTTAAATTACTTTTGCCTCCGAACGCAACAACTGCACCAGTTCCTGCACTTGCTCAGGAATTTCACCTTCTAATATTTTGCCTGCCGATTTTTCAGGTGGTAAAAACAAATCCGTCACGACTGTCTGAGACGGGATTTCCTCAGCATTTAACCCTAAATCCGATGCACTAACATGCTCGATTGGTTTCTTTTTTGCCTTCATAATTCCTGGCAGCGATGGGTAACGCGGCTCATTTAACCCTTGCTGAGCTGTCACTAATAATGGAAGAGCAGAGTCAATGATTTCTGTATTTCCTTCTGCATCTCTCTCAAGGATGGCTTTCCCAGAATCGATTGTTAGCTTTGTCACAGTACCTACATGGTTGATATTTAACTGCTCAGCCAGTCTTTGCGCTACCTGACCTGCACCTGTATCAACTGACATATTGCCTCCCAAAATCAGATCATAAGAGAGATCTTTTAAAGCTGAAGCGAGTACTTTTGAAATCTTATATTCATCTCCAAACAGAGATTCGTCATCTATTAAAATTGCTTTATCTACACCAACTGCTAGACCGATACGTAAAGAAGATTCAACTCTAGTAGGCCCTACAGAGATTATAGTAACCTCTCCACCGAATTCTTCTTTCAGTTTAATAGCTTCCTCAAGCGCATATTCATCATAAGGATTGATGATGAATTTAACACCGTTTTCATTCACTTGACCATTGCTGATTGAAATTTTTTCTTCTGTATCAAAGGTTTGTTTCATAATTACGACAATATTCAATCTCGGTTCCTCCCTTAAACGATATCTGATTTCAGAAAATTAATTGTTTTTAGATTTATTTAAATTGTATACTTAATCTATAAATAAATAAAATCTATAAATTTAATACTAAACATAAATATTTTTTATGATTAATTGCCAACTAAAAAAGGGGATTACATATGGAGGAAAAAGATTGGTTGATCTTAAAAACACTTTATAAGGAAAAAAATATTACAAAAACAGCAGAAAAGCTGTTTATCACACAGCCTGCACTTACATACCGACTGCAGTCGATTGAACAGGAATTTGGGGTGAAAATTGTCACTCGCGGGAAAAAGGGTGTGGAGTTTACCTTCGAGGGGGAGTATGTCTATCGTTATGCAGAAAAGATGATAATCGAGTTCCGTAAAGTGAAAGAAAAGCTGCAAAATATGGATAACATGATTCAAGGAAAACTTCGAATTGCGGTTTCTTCAAGCTTTGCCTATTATCCACTGCCGATTATTCTAAAGGATTTTTTAACACTCTATCCTGAAGTCGAAGTGAATTTAGTTACGGGGCGAAGTTCAGATGTGACGAAGCTTGTGCATAAGCAAGAAGCGCACCTGGGCATTATTCGCGGGGACCATCACTGGGCAGAGGCGAAGCATGTGCTTAGTGAAGAACCCTTATTTGTCGCATCCAAGCAAAAAATTACTTTGGAGCAGTTACCGCATTTGCCGCGCATTAACTATGACACGGACCAAAGCTTGAAACGGGTCATTGACTACTGGTGGGACCAGCATTTCTCAACGCCGCCGCTTATTACAATGGATGTGAACCAAATCGAGATTTGCCGCAAGATGGTTGCCCAAGGGCTCGGCTACGCGATTTTCCCAAGTCTTGCAATAATCGATAACGAAGAATTATATAAAATCAATTTAATAGATGCCAACAAAAAACCGATTACCCGCGAGACCTCGATCATCTTCCGCCACGAAGCAATCGAAAGCTCTGTCGTCAAAGCATTTTTTGATTTTGTGCAAATTAAACTGGAGCATCTTTCGTAGGGATACATAGAGGGAAAAAATAGTTTACTAAATAGGGTGGACAGTCTAATCATACAAGCCGCATAGCCAACTTTTGGTTGTCTACGTCTTTCAGAAGCTTGATGTAACACATTTTGGTGTTGATTCTGGTGTGAAATGGCTTTCATACGCCTGACGAACGCCACTTCGATGCCGCTTTCGTTAAAATGTGGTTTTCATAACCTCGATGAACGCCACTTTGACGCCGTTCTCGTGGAAAAGTGGCTTTCATAACCTC
>Ga0182745_1003043_pt1 | contig 14635 bp, 10 predicted proteins | sample eDN3rd30CKraftBY_FD_128523 | JGI IMG/M metagenome (GOLD analysis project Ga0182745, IMG submission 128523) | Enriched backyard soil microbial communities from Emeryville, California, USA - eDNA 3rd pass 30_C Kraft BY (version 2) (version 2) | ecosystem: Environmental > Terrestrial > Soil >...
CAATACTTATCGCCAGATTGCGAGTGTGGAAAGTCTTCAGGACGTGGAAGAGCTTTCCGATGAATTGCTCGACCGGTTCGGCGATTTCCCCGAAGAAGTGGAGCATTTGCTGGCGCTGATCCGGCTGAGAATCCGGGCGAATGCCCTGAACATCGATTCCGTCGTGGAACGGGAACGCGAGATTATCGTGCGACCGGTTGTTACCCGGGACCTTTCGCGAGCGCGGCTGGACAAAGCTGTGGGTGATGCACTCCGTATCACCCCGAACTCGATCCGGATCCGGCTGCTGGAACTCAAGGTGCCCTGGCAGCAGGCACTCGATCGCGTACTGGACGAGGTGGAGCGGATCCACCATATCCAGCAGGAAGATGCTGCGGATTGACCGGGGTCCTTGGTTAGCCAAGATTCTCCACGAACACGCACGCGCTTGTGCCACGTCGTGCAGTGAGCATTCGGCTTCGCCGGGAGATGCTTCGGCTGCGGCCTCAGCATGTACTCCTATGACGGAGTTTTGGTGGCGGGGCACCAACGGCAGTTGACAACGGGACCATGCGGTCGGGTTCATGATGCCGCTTCGCGGCGTGGGCGATCATCGGCCACAACTGCGGGCATCGCCCGTACGAGGGAGCATTCCTCCCGGTAACCAGCCGGATTCGCGGGAAGGGGCTTCGTGAATTATCCGGGCTAAAGCGATCAGCAGAGAGACTGACACGCTGACATACATAGGACGATGCTGCCCCGCTTGAAACATCCATTCTACCTGGCTGGTGGTCGGCAGGACATCAGGTTTGGGGGTAGGCAGACGCAAGGATCCCTCGACACGGATGCGTCTCGCTGCGTTCGTCACCCCGGCTCGGGATGACGGTTGGGTGGATGCGTCTCGCTGCGCTCGTCACCCCGGCTCGGGATGACGAGTAATTTTTGTGCAGCGATAGTAAGCGTGAAGGTGGAATCATACGGAATCCGTGTAGACACGTCGGAGTAATCTCCGATGATCAACGCCCTACCAATCACACGGATTCCATATCAGGCATCAACTTCGGATGACAGGGTACGCGTACGGTCTGACCAAGGTAAGACTGTTATGCGGCCGAAAAGCAACAGCGATCCTGTATTCCTCCCCAGAACAGCACCACGCACAAAGCGAACATCTCCTCGATCAAAAACGCTGTGTGCAGAGGAAAACTGCATAGATTCTGTCGCGTGCGGTATGGGCCACTGGGAAGATGGCATTTGACGGTGACTACCAGTCAATGCTAACGTGTACGTACACATGGTACGTTCGGTACTTCGTATCGACGTCAGGTATTGCCGGGGAGTCCGCATGGCTGGTGCGGGGTCCCATTGGGGAATCGGCGATACCAATCCGACACAGAGGAGTCCACCCGTGGGGAACATCCGCCATCACCATCACTCCGGTCCATCGCCGGTAGCTCCGTCCATCCTGTCACAACTGATCCTCGATCGGCGAACGCTTGCCAAGGCAGCCGCAGCCTTCACCGCGATGGCCGCCTCGGTCTCCGCGCCGCGATCGAGGGTCTCCGCGCAGGGAGTTGCGACTCGCGCCGCTGAATGGGTTCAGCCGGACGGTGTGGGCGGCGACGGTGATAGCCTGGAGTTCCAGGCGGACTTTCCCTTTTACGCCATCGCACCGCACTGGCCAGGCGAGACGGACTTTCCCGCCGCCGTCGAAGTCCAACTCAGCGATGACCGTGAAACCTGGTCCGACCCCACCGTGCTTGGTCCGGCGCATATCGATGCGGGACCAATCGACCGCGACAACCGCATCTTCGGGCAACTCGCATTTAATGAACGATCCCAGTTCGTGAAATATCGTCCTATTGACAGCGATGGCAACACACGGAGCATTCCCGGTCTTTCGTTCACCTATATCGACGCCACAGGTGGACCAGGGCTCGGCGATATCTCGACGAGTTCTCCCGTCCCCTCGCTGGACCGCCCCCCGATCATCTCCCGGGAGGAATGGGGCGCAAGCCTGGCGTACGATGGTGTCGAAGCGGGTGGCAGGGACTGGCTTCCCGAGTACCAGACCGTCGAGCACGTGATCATCCACCACTCCGAAACCAGCAATTTCCGCGATCCGCTGACCGAAATCCGCTCCATTCACTACTATCACGCCATTACCCGCGATTGGGGTGATATCGGCTACAACTACCTGGTCGATTTCATGGGGAATGTCTACGAAGGCCGGGTCGGCGGTGACAATGTCGTCGGCGGACACGCGTACCAGTACGCCTATGGAAGTTCCGGCATCTGCACCATGGGTTCGTTCACCTACGATCCACCAACACCGGAAGCCATTGCCGGATTGATCTGGATCACCGCCTGGTGCGCGCGTTACCTCGATCCGCAAGGCCGGGCTGATTTCCACGAACAACCCAATCTGCCGACGATCTGCGGGCACCGCGATGTCAACGACAGCACCTGCCCTGGCGACGGGCTCTACGCCGATCTCGGATACATCCGGGAAGCCGTGTCGGAAGTCCTGGCTGGCGCCCGGGAAACCATCCCGAATCCGGAATACAGTCCTGGTGAAATCATCGAGACGACGACCGACGACGCGAATTTGCGAGAGCAACCAGGCACCGACAGTGCATCGTTGCGCACCGTACCTCAATCCAGTGTGTTTCAGGTCATAGAGGGCCCGACAACCGTCGGCGATTACACCTGGTATCACGTCAAGGGCGATGCAGGTTCCGGCTGGCTCGCGACCTCGACATTTGGCCCCAGCAATGCCGCCGCTCCAGCCGGGACGTTTGCGATTGGCGAGGCTGTGGTCATCGATACGGATATGTTGAATATCCGGGAGAGTCCATCCCTCAAGGCGCTTATCACCGCCACCCTGCCCTACATGGCAGATGCAACGATCTCCGATGGGCCGATGCCAGCGAACGGCTACTCGTGGTACCGCATCGATACGACGGACGGGGCAGGCTGGGCAGCCGAGCAATATCTCTCACGCGAGGATGAGGTCGTGCCGCCGACGCATTTCGTTGTCGGCGATGCCATCCAGGTCGGCGATCCGGAGGGACTTAAACTCCGCTCCGCTCCCTCGACTTCCTCCGCCAGCGTCGCCAGCCTTGCGACAGGAGCGCGCGGTGTGGTCGTTGATGGTCCGGTTGCAGCCACCGGTTACGTCTGGCTGCAAATCCAGACCGACCAGGGTACAGGCTGGTGTGCCGAGGAATTCCTGGCCGGGGCACCCTCAGCCACACCACCCACACCGAAATTCACCATCGGGGATGAGGTTGTCGTGGACACCGATTCGCTCAACCTGCGTGAGCGTCCCGGAGCGACCGAACCGATCGTCACCACCCTGGGAACCGGGCTTGCGGCCAAGGTGATCGACGGTCCCGAGACGGCCAACAACATGAACTGGTATCGCCTGGAAACCGGGTATGGCACCGGGTGGAGCGTCGAGACGTTTCTCGCCTTATCCACCGCGGGCTCGCCCGCCCACACGTTCGAGGTTGGCGCGCAGGTGTATGTCAGTACCGATGCGCTGAATCTGCGTGCCACACCGGCGATGACTAGTGAAGTCGTGACCGTCCTCCTTACCAATGACACCGGGCAAGTCGTCGATGGGCCCTCGGAAAGCGATGGCTTCGTCTGGTACCAGATCCGCCACGGCGACCTGACGGGCTGGAGCGCCGCCCAGTACCTGGCGAAGGGCTCCCCCGACCCATCCGGGTGGGCAGTCGGCGACGGAGATACCGTGTTCGTCGACACGGATATCCTCAATATTCGCGCTTCCGCCTCTCTCACAGCGGACATCGTTGGTGGCCTTACCACTGATCAAAGCGCAACCGTGATCGGGAATCCCGTGGAGGCTGACGGCTTCACCTGGGTCAACGTCAGTTCCGATGGTGGCACTGGCTGGTGCGTCACCAACTTCCTCGCCCGGACGCCGGGCAACGGCCCCCGTGCGGGCGACACCGCTCGCGTCTTCGACGGCGAATTGAACCTGAGGGAAGCAGGGAGCCTCGGTAGCGATATCATCGCCGTGCTTCCTGACGCCGCCTATGTCGATATCCTTGAGGGTCCGGTTGGCGGGGAAGAGTATGACTGGTTCCGGGTGAGCACATCGCGATACGGTGCGGGATGGTGTGCGGGTGACTGGCTGGCCGTCGTATAATCGGTGCGCGTTGCACGTCACCGTCGTGAACCGGTAGAATAGAGGGAACTGGCAACGCGTCCGCACCGGTTGTTTGCGTCATCCAACCCGGTGTGGTCTTTTGTGCTGATTGAGATACGTTAACGTATTGTTGTTGGAAGGTAACAGTCCATGAAAGTCGTACTCCGACAAGATGTCCCGAAACTCGGCGAGGCCGGTTCGGTCAAGGACGTCGCCGGGGGATATGCGCGCAATTTCCTCATCCCGCAGGGGCTTGCGGTGTATGCCACCGAGGGTGAGCTGAAAATGGCCGCCCATAACCAGGCGGTGAAGGATCGGAAGATCGCTCGCCAGGAAGAGCAGTTGCAGTCCCTTGCCGACAAGATCGAGGGGCAGAGCCTGGTGTTCACGGCTCGCGCCGGGGAAAATGGCCGGCTCTTCGGTTCGATCACCGCAGCCGATGTGGCGGAGCAGCTTTCCGGCAAGATCGGCGAGGAAATCGACCGGCGCCGGGTCGTCCTGGAAGAGCCGCTGCGTTCGCTCGGCAACTTCAAGGTCGCGGTGCACCTGGTTGGCCGCCTTCGCCCGGAAGTGACCATTACGATCAACCCGGAAGACGTGCCTGAAGCCGAGGCCCCTGCCGAGGAAGCACCCGCGGCGGCCGATGTCGAAGCTGCCAGCGAGCAGGAAGTGACCGCCGAGGCATAACTCCCGCGGTACATCCGCCTCTTTCGTCCACGAGCCGGTTCTGCATCGTCCGCGATGCGTCCGGCTCGTTGCATCTCTGTTGCCGCAATCGGTTATCCTGTATGTACGCGCGTTCGTACAGGCCACCAGTACGCGAGTGGCCATCGTCCCCCGAGGTCCGCCCTGCATGGAATCCACCGTTGTTGAACGGCTTCCACCCCACAATGTCGAAGCTGAACAATCTGTCCTGGGCAGTTTGCTCATCGATCGAGACGCCATTATCAAGGTGGCTGCCTATCTGAAGGCCAGCGATTTCTACATCAATGCCAATGGCCAAATCTACCAGGCCGTCATCGACCTGTATAACAAACGAGAACCGACGGACTTCATCACGTTGTCAGACGAGTTGGCCCGGCGGGAAATCCTGGACGAGATTGGCGGGGTCACCTACCTCTCCTCGCTGCTGAACACCGTCCCGACTGCCGTCCATGTCGAGTATTACGGACGCATCGTGGAGCGCCAGGCGACCCGACGGCGCCTGATCGACGCGGGCACCGAAATCGTCGGCATCGGCTTCCGGGATGGTGTCGACACCGAGGATGCCCTGGATGCCGCCGAAAAGGCGCTCTTCGACGTCTCGCAAAACCGGCAAACGAAGGATTTCGAGTCGATCGCGGATGTCATCGATCGCTATTTCGACCAGATCGATTACCTGCAGCAACATCGCGGTGAAGTCGTTGGGGTGCCGACCGATTTCAAGGATCTTGACCGGCTCACCGGCGGATTGCAGCGATCAGACCTGCTCATCCTTGCCGCCCGGCCAAGTATGGGGAAGACCTCGCTGGCGCTCGGCATTGCCTACGGTGCGGCAGTCCAGCACGGGCGATCCGTGGGCATTTTTAGCCTGGAGATGTCGTCCGACCAACTCGTGCAGCGGCTGCTTTCCACCGAAACCGGTGTGGATTCGCACCGCCTGCGGCTGGGGATGATCGACGATTCGGAATGGGATCGCATTTCGCGAGCATTTGGCCGGCTTTCGGAGGCGAAGATCTTCATTGATGACGCTGCAAACGCGAGCATCATGGATGTCCGTTCCAAAGCGCGGCGCCTGCAGGCCGAAAGTGGCCTTGACCTCATCATCATCGACTACCTGCAACTCATGTCCGGTCGCCGGTCGGAGAACCGCGTGCAGGAGATCTCGGAGATCTCTCGCGGTCTGAAGGGTCTGGCGCGAGAGCTAAATGTGCCTGTCCTCGCGCTCTCACAGCTTTCGCGGGCGGTGGAGACGCGGTCCGATCACCGGCCGATGCTCTCGGACTTGCGGGAATCGGGGTCCATCGAGCAGGACGCCGACATCGTCATGTTCATCTACCGGGAGGAAAAGTACGACGAGAACTCGGACAAGAAGGGCATCGCGGAATTGATCGTGGCGAAGCACCGGAATGGTCCGGTCAGCACCGTCAATCTCCGGTTCTTCGAGCAAACCGCGCGGTTCGCCGATCTGGAAGTTTACCGGGAACCCGATACGCAATGACCGTGACCCGGAGAATGCCTCATACCGCACGCACTACAGGGGTTCCTGTCAGCATCCCCCACGCCTTCCTGGCGGAAACGGTCAGCGAGATCACATCAATGGCGGAGCTTCAGGTGTGCCTGGCGATGTTCCGGCTCGTGGCTCAACTGGATGGCGAAGGCACGCCGATCGCCGAGCGGATGATCGTCCGCGACGACACGTTGCGACGAGCCCTGCGGCGGGACGGGATCGCCTCCGATCCGGACGACCGTATCATGCAGGGACTGGAGCTGGCGGTCGGCCGCGGTACCCTGCTGCGCTTCTCCAGTCACGATCGGACGCGCCAGACGTTCTGGTACTACCTGAACACGCCGGTGAACCGGGCGATGATCGGTGCTATGGAGCGAGGCGCCTTGCCGCCACCGGCTATCATTTGGGAAGGGAAGTCTCCACCGGCGATTTCCGTGGATCCGGCCAATGCGTTTCAACTGTACGAACAGAACATCGGTCCACTGACACCCCTCATCGCCGACCAGATTTCGCGAGCGGTGGAAGATTATCCGGGAGACTGGATTGAGGACGCCATCGGCGAGGCTGTGAACTATAACCGTCGGAGTTGGCGATATGTGCTGCGCATTCTCGAGAATTGGCAGGCCATGGGCAGAAGGCCATCCGACGAGCGGTAGCCGCTATTCTGGCAATCCGAACCCGACACTCCCCTACCCGCACTGGACTCCGTCGGACGTTCGAAGGAAGATAAAATGAAACCCATTGGCGATGTCATCAGGAATGTCTCCATCCCGAAAGACAAGTTGGGGGCGAACAACGGCACGATTCGGATCACGCGCAAGGAAGACGTCCGCTGTCCGATCTGCAACGATGCCGGATACTTGCGGGCCGATGTCCCGCCAGGACATCCAAGTTTCGGCCGGCTCTTTCCATGTCAGTGCAAGAAGCTGGAAATTGACGAGCGCCGCTCCGAGGAATTAAAACGCCTTTCCAACCTGGACGCCTTCACGAGCCACACCTTCGACGATTTCGATCCGGCCATTCCGGGGACGAGTGAGGCGTTTGAAGCGGCGTTGGCCTTCGCCCAGGAACCGGATCATCGCTGGCTCCTGCTGGCCGGGCCCTGCGGGACGGGCAAAACGCACCTGGCCGTCTCGATCGCGACCTATGCGATGCAGTGGCATCACATGAGCGTCTACTTCGCGGTCGTGCCAGATTTGCTGGACCATCTCCGGGCAACGTTCGATCCGAACTCGGGATCGGCGTATGACGATCGTTTCAATGCGATCCGGAATGCCCCACTCCTGGTGCTGGACGACCTGGGGACGGAAAATGCGACGCCCTGGGCCCGCGAGAAGCTCTACCAGATCATCAACCACCGGTATTCGGAACAGATGCCAACCGTGATCACGACAAATGTGGAAATCCGGAAGATCGACGAACGGATCGTCTCCCGCATGCTCGATCACCGCTTGACGCAGTTCATCCAGGTCGATGCCGACGACTACCGGCGCCCTGGAGATACCCATCGGGTACGTCGCGGGCGGCGCTGATTGCGGCTGGAAAACCGGTATGTTGTGAATGGTTTCACAAGATGAGAAACCATTCCGAAACGGCGGACGTTGCATCGATGTCAGCGTCAGGTGACCTGGCGTATGAGGCTGATGGAGGCAGGCTCACCGTGTAGAATTGGACGCATAGCACACAAAGTCTGGCAATTGCGGCCATCACACCGGATGCCGCGATATGTCAGCGAGGAAAGAACCCCCAATCGGAACGTTTAAGGGGTATGAGGCACTCACTGCACAGGAGATCACCAATTAATTCGCCCGAATCCCGGCGTCCTGCCGTCGATCTGAATTTCATCGGACACCGTCGATGACGAATCCTGGCTGGCTGCTTGAACGCCTTTTCGATTTCCGGGCAATCCTCGATATCCTCGTGGTCGCGTTCCTCATCTACTGGCTGCTGTGGGTGGTGCAGGGCACTAGAGCGCTGAGCCTGATCCGCGGTATCATCACGCTGTTCCTCTTCCTCTACCTGATCGGCGACGGTCTCAACCTGACGACGCTGAACCGCATCCTCTCGGCCATCTGGCCCGCGCTGATCGTCGCGATTCCAGTCATCTTCCAACCTGAATTACGGCGTGCCTTCGAACAGCTCGGGCATGCCGGTTCGTGGATCCGGAATCCATTCCCTTCGCCGGACGAGCAGGCCATTGAGGACATGATCGACGAGATCGTGCGCGCGGCGCACCAGCTTTCGCGTTTGCGATATGGCGCGTTGGTGGTACTGGAGCGGGAGACCGGGCTGCAGGATTTCGTGAGTAAGGGTGTGGCGATCAATGCGGATATTTCACGGCAACTCCTCATCAACATCTTCTTTCCCAACTCGCCGTTGCATGACGCGGCCGTGGTCATCGGTAACAACCGGATTCTTGCCGCCAGTGTGGTCTTGCCGTTGACGGACAATATTTCAGCCTCCAGCCAGTTGGGAACCCGCCACCGGGCCGCCATCGGGATTACCGAAGAGTCGGATGCCCTGGCGGTCGTGGTGTCAGAGGAAACCGGGCAGATGTCGGTGGCACATTCAGGAAGGCTTATCAGAAACCTCGATCAGGAGCGCCTGAGACGCGTGCTCCGCACGCTCCTGCGGATCGACAGGGCGGCGGTATCCAGTAACCAGAACGACAAGTTTGGGTGGCTGAAATCGATACTTCATCCCCTGACGGGAAATGGACTGCAGCCAGACGGATCCGCAGCAGCGGCCCGGCGCGAACGTCGTCGCGAATCGACACGGAAATCATGAGGGATCCACAATCAACTTCCGCTCCAACCAGCGGATTCCCACTCCGACCAACCCGGACGCAAGTCATCCGGTTCGCATTCTCCCTGATCATCGCAACCCTGTTGTGGGGGTGGGTGACCGAACTCAACGATCCGTTCATCACCGTCAATTACCGGGAACTCGATATTGGCGTGGAGTCTCTGGACGACTCCTTGACGATCGTCACCACGCTGCCGCGGGCATCTGTCACCCTGCGTGGACCAGAATCCGAGCTGGATGCCATCCAGCGCAACAATATCTCGGTCAGGCTGGATACGAGCGGGATCACCAAACCAGGCGAATACCGGCTCAAGCTCCTGGTAACGACGCCGGATGGCCCGAGCGAACGCCTCGTCGACCCAAGGGAGTTGCCGGTTACCGTTGAAGAAGACATCAGTCACGAGATGCCGATCGAAGTGACACGAATAACTCCTGAGGACGACCCGCGGGAAATCAGGTCGATCACCCCCGATTCGACCCAGGTAACTGTGTCTGGTCCCTCCTCGGCGGTGAACCGGGTCGAAAAAGTCCTGCTCCCGGTGGCGATCGACAATCACACCACGAGCTTTGTCGAAAGCTACACCCCATATGCGGTGGATGCGAACGGGCAACGCGTCAGCGAAGTCACTGTGCTGCCAGGACAGATCAGGACAAGTGTCGAAGTGCAATCCCGGGGCAAGCGCATCTCCGTCATCCCTGTGGTTCATGGCGTTCCAGCCGAAGGGTTCTCCATGCAGCAGCGAGCTGCCATCCCAGAATCCATCGTCGTGGACGGACCGGAGAGTGCGTTGGAGTCCCTCCTGTTCGTGAACACGGAACCTGTGGATATTTCCGGCGCCACCCAGTCCAAGAGTCAACAGGTGGGATTCACCAACCTGCCGCCGGGAGTGACTGTTATTGAGCCTGCGAGTGGCCGGGTAGAAGTTCGTGTGGCGATCGAGGACACGTCCAACTCCTCCCAGTCCCTCACCGGATTGCCCGTCCAACCCCTCAACCTCGGACCAGGGCTGAAGGCCTCGATCGTTCCAGGCAGTATTGATGTCACCGTCGATGGATCAGGCTCCACGCTTTCGGCCATGACACCTTCCGATGTCAAGATACGTGTCGATCTGGCCAATCTTGGACCGGGGACCTACAACGTGAGTCCGGAAATCACCGTACCGCAGGGTGTCACCTGGATCAGCAATACGCCTCAGGAAGTGGAGGTCGTAATTACGCAGGACATAGAAGCCACACCGGAATCCAGCCCGGTCGCGGCCGTGGATGCATCGGAATCCCACTGGATCGCGAAAACTCCGGATCCGCCACGTACAACCGGCAGGAGGCCCAGGCGCACCTCGCCTGCCTGAGTGGAGATTCCCGCATCGCACCCTGAGAGCTCGTCAACACGCAAACTCCCGGTAGGGAATGGATCCCTCGTGCGTTTCGGCCATAGGCCTGTTCCCTAGACCTTGTGGTCTCCCGATTTTCGGCTCGACAGCGGGAGACCACAAGCCGCAGTTGCGAGGGCCAGTTCGACGAAGGCAGTAACTGCGAACCGGAAATGCGATTTACCGGCCTGACTTCATCCAGAACCAGGAGAACCGCGTCGGCCGGACAACCGATATCCGTGAAAACCCAAAGATATCCCGACTTCGCTCGAGAGATCTTTGGGTTTTTGGTGGGTGGTGCAATCGGGTCAATGGAGTCGCTTGCCCATTGGCACGAGCATCACGAGTCACACGGATCAGTCATTGGGGGCCACCCCGAAGTGATTGCCCGGATTCCGTTGGGCAGCGAGGATGTACACGCGAGGACGCGCTGCATATGGCGAGTCCACATGGGAAAGAGTAGCGGTCGTTTCCCGGGTAGATGTCGCCTATTCGAGCGTCCTCTGCGGTTGCAGATAGCTGTTCGTTCCCCGTTTGAGCGCTGGTTGAACATTTGGAATAGTGGCTAACGACGACGTGAAGATCGTTCGGTCGGGTCGATAATAGACCTCTGCCACGTAGACGGGACTCGCATCGGCAAACACAACTATTGTCGAGAAAATCACCGGTGCCTGCTCCGCGAGCTCAAGTAAATCTGAGATAGGTGAGACGACAGATGCCGCCGATATCGATTGCTGAGCGTGGGTGATGCTGATGCCATGGTGAATCAACACCGGCATAAGTGAGCCCTGTTCGTACTCCTCAGGCTGAACCAGCGAGGCAATTGGCAATGGCAAATAGATTCGGACGTAGTTGATGGGCACGGAGCGATTTCGACCAACTCGCTCCACAACCACAACGTTCTCCTCAGCATCCAGTCCGAGCGCATCCCTGACAAACGCTGGCGGCTGGACTTCAGCCATATGTTCCATTGTCATTTGCATCGTTGTGCCTTGAAGAATGAAATCTTCCAGGTATCCAATGAAATTGACCGGCGGGACGGTGCGTGGTTCTTCGACGACAAAAGTCCCCGACCCCCGCCGACTGACCACCATCCCCTGGTCCGATAATTCACGGATAGCCTGGCGGACGGTAAGTCGGCTGACCCCAAATTCTTCCCCGAGCTCATACTCTGTAGGAATGGCGTTCCCGGCTTCGTAAATACCATGGTAGATTCTGGCGTGAATGAGGCGAGCGATTTGATGATACACAGGAAGACTGGGGGGCTTGATGCCGCCGGGGTTGGAGATCGACTTTTGCTGTCTCATGATATCGATGTTCCCTTCAACCAGTACGCGAGATCAAGATGAAAAGACCCGAATGACACTGGCTATTAGTGATAATTTCTGCTGATTCATCGCCTTGCGCTCGCGAAGTCCGTTCACATGCAGCCATGCATCCGACTGGTCCCGAAAAGCTGACAAGCGAACAGGGCTTAGGCAGGGTTGTACATATTGAGGCATTGTCCACCCGATCATAGGCGGTCATTCGCCCAGTCGCTCACTACATTCACGGAAAGAACCGTCAATGTCAGCAACAGGCCGGGAATTGTGGAGATCCACCATGCCTCCTCGAGATATTCTTTCCCTTCTGAAATCATGCTACCCCACGTCGGCACCGAAGCCGGGACGCCAATGCCCAGAAAGCTCAATGCCGCCTCCAAAATCACCATGCGTGAAACCTCTAGCGCGGCCAACACCAGCAGAGGTTTATAAATATTCGGTAACAGATGCCGTAAGAGCACTCGTGGAGTGGTGGCGCCCAGCGCGTGTGCGGCAACGACGAACTCCCGCTGCTTGAGGGACAACGTTTCAGCGCGCACGAGTCGAGCGTAGCTGACCCAGGAGGTCACAACCAAAATGATGATCACATTGGTTGTGCTTCCTCCAAGCACCGCTGCCAACGCAACTGCCAGAATTATGAGTGGGAATGCGAGTTGCACATTTGCAATCCACGTCAAAAAAGCATCGACCTTGCCGCCGACAAATCCGCCCACCAACCCGATAACGACACCCAACGTTCCAGCTACTACGACAGCGCTCGCCGCGACCAGCAAAGAAATCCTGCCTCCATACATGACACGTGACAGAACATCTCGTCCCAGTTGATCCGCTCCGAGCATGTGGCCCGACTCGCCTGGCGGTTGCAGGCGTGCCGAGAGAGTCTGCGTCTGGGGATCCTGACTGGCAAGGATCGGGGCAAAGATCGAGCAGATGACAAGGAGCAGCATAAATATCAGGGCGAGCGTGACGATAACATCTAGTTGGCGGAAGAATTTGCGAAAGCCTGAGCTACGTTCCTTCGGCATAAATGGCACTGCACTCTGCACGGCGTCCATCCTTGAATTCAGCGAGCGAAAGCTCATCGTTCCGGATCCTTCCTCAGCATTCCTGGTCTTGGCTGTCCAGCCCTTTTCATCACGAGCGACGAATCCGTGGATCAAGCATGCCGTAGATGAGATCGAGACTCGTGTTAATGACGACGTAGGTGATCGCTATAAGGAACACGAGAGTTTGGACTACCGGATAATCACGGTAGAGAATTGACTGCATCCCCAGCCTCCCCAAGCCCGGCCAAGAGAAAATCGTCTCCGTCAGGACGGCACCACCTAGCAAGGTGCCCAGGTCCAGTCCGATCAGGGTAATCGTTGGTAGCAGGGCGTTTCGGAGCGCATGCCTGTAGATCGTCGCCCGTTCCGTGATCCCTTTTGATCGCGCGGTTCTGACATAATCCTGCTTCAGGACATTCAACATCCCGACACGGACCATACGAGTGATCCGGGCAACGCTGTAGAGAGAAAGCGCACCGACAGGCAAGATGAGTTGTTGCCACTCTCCCCTACCACCGGTGGGAAGCCAGCCGAGCCGAACGGAAAAGATCAAAATCAACACCGTACCAAGCCAGTAAACCGGAATCGACTGCCCAAGAATCGAGAGAGACATGATCACCCGGTCAAGGAGCGTCCCTTGGCGATTCGCAGCATAGACACCCATCGGCACTGAAATGATCAGTGGCAGGAGAAAAGCCCAAAAGGTCAGTTCTCCTGTGGCGGGTAACCGCTCAAGGACGACGGACAAGGCTGGTTTGCCATGGAGAAGCGAATCCCCAAAGTCTCCCTGGAGCAAACGGGTGACAAAGTGCCCATACTGGACAACGAGGGGGTCATCATAGCCAAGGGACTGACGCATCGCCTCCCGCTCCATCTCCGTCGCGTCCACCGGCAAGTAGAGCGCCACCGGGTCGCCTGCAATGACCTGCAGCAGGAACACCACGATTGAGACACCGACCATAACAAAGAGCGCCTGAACAATGATTTGGCGTGCGTAAAGCAGCAAGTAGCAACCTCCTGTCCATCGTATACGTACCGCGCGGTATCAAGCGGTGGCAAAAATGCGCCAGCTGCCCAATGAACGCCAGGCATTGCGTATGATGTCGTTTCTGGGAAAAGGACCCATGACCTGTTGCCTTGTGGTGATTCAACCCATCTCGCACCGGAAGCGTCTCAACATCAAGCGGGGCCGTTCGACACCGTCCCATGAATCCATGGGATCACGTTCTGGCACAGACGATTGCGCCCCGGCTCGTCGGGTTGCGAACGTGGTGTTGCCTGCGTTCGACCTGGGCGGATACGCCGTCGTATGCATCAGGCTGCACGCTCTCCATCCCGGGATGGAGAGCGTACGACGGTCAGTCAGTCTCCGGTCACCTCCGCAGGGAAAAGCCAGACACGCTCATCCGGCCGGGGGGTCCATTCAACCCTGGCTTGCGCTCCATAAATGTCGATTTGCTGGTACAAGAAGACGTGGCTGGCATCGTCAAAGAGAATCTGGTTGACCTCTTGATAGATTTCCTTACGCGCTTCGGGATCGAGTGTCGTCAGTCCTTTTTCCGTCAGCTGATCGACTTCCGGGTTCTCATACAACGAACCGACGGCTCCGGTATTGGCGAACGCCGAGAATCCGGCGCCGCTGTCAAAGATGGCGGTGCCATACCCGATCATAAATGCAGGACTCAGGTCCTTCTCTCCCCAACGGGCAAGGAACGGGTTCCATTCCA
>Ga0182745_1003045_pt1 | contig 14633 bp, 10 predicted proteins | sample eDN3rd30CKraftBY_FD_128523 | JGI IMG/M metagenome (GOLD analysis project Ga0182745, IMG submission 128523) | Enriched backyard soil microbial communities from Emeryville, California, USA - eDNA 3rd pass 30_C Kraft BY (version 2) (version 2) | ecosystem: Environmental > Terrestrial > Soil >...
CACCTTCAGGCCCATTTGCCCGGCCCGCTTGACCATGGCCAGCGCCTCGGTCAGGCCGCCACACTTATCCAATTTGATGTTCACCACGTCGAAACGCCCGGCGAGCTGCTCCATTTCGTCCACGCCCTGCACGCTCTCGTCGGCCGCCAGGATGATGGGGCTGCGGTAGCCGGTCAGCTCGGCTTCCTTGCCGCGCTTCAGCGGCTGTTCCACCAATTGCACCTTGGCCTGCACCAGCACCGGCATCAGCGTGGTCAGCGAATCGAGCGTAAAGCCCTGGTTGGCATCCACGCCCATCCACACATCGGGGCGGGCGGCACGCACGGCGCGGACCCGCTCCGCATCCACGTCGATCTCACCGCTCAGCTTCAGCTTGAGCGACTTGGCATCGGCCACCGCCCTGGCGCCCGCGGCCATGGTGGCCGGATCGTCGGCACCCAGGGTGAAGGTGGTGATCTTGGGCACCGCGCGCGACAGGCCGGCAAGCTGCCATACCGGCTTGCCGGCCCGCTTCGATTCCAGTTCCCACAGAGCGCAATCGAGAGCATTGCGCGCACCGCCGGGGGGCATCAGCTTGAGGAGTTCCTCGCGGCTGATGCCCGCCTCGATGGCCTGGCGATGCTGTTCGAGCGTGACGACCATGCCCGCCGGCTTGTCGTCCAGGTAATAGACCCCCGACGCCTCGCCGCGGCCCTGCAGGCCGTTGCTGGTCAGCGTCACTACCACCACCTCGACGTCGGTGAAGGTGTAGCCGGAAATCCTGAAAGGCGATTTCAGCGGCAGGGACTCGACATGGACGTTCATCGATACGGCTTGCATGGCATTCATTGCTTTACAGATTGACTCGAAAGTTGAGGGATCAGAAATTCGCACCGAAGGAAATCAGATGGAAGGCCAGCGCGATCCATAGCAGCACCAGCAGCGACAGCGCCAGCACCACGGACCACAGTTTGGCATACCAGCTGCGCGAGCTGCGCAGCACCGTCATGGCGTGCCACACACCGACGGCGGCGCCACCGATGAACACGATGAACGACAGGATCTGCAGCAGGTAGATCATGCCATCGCGGTGACTCAGCAGCCTCATGTCACCGAGCATGGAGGTATCGAGCCAGCCCCATCCGGCGAGCACCAGCACGCTGGCGGCCGCGGCGATGCGCACCCAGCGATGCGCCCTGGCATCCGTTCCCGCCAGTGTGTACTTGGCGCCATAGTGACGGCGCGTCAGGGCGCTGATCGGCCAAGCCAGCGCGGTCAGCAGCAGCGCCACCATGCTGCCGATGAACGCCGGCAGCAGCCAGCTGGATGCCTTGGCCGCCGACGGCCGGTCGAACATCATGAACGGCGAACCGCCGTTGATGCTGAAGCGTACCACCCGGCCATTCTCGGCCTTGGCCCCCAGCAGTTCCTTGCTGTCCACGTCGCGCCACACGAAGGGCTCGATCTCCCGCCACTTCTTCATCACTCCCGACGGGCTCTTGGCCATCGACAGGCTGATGGTGCCGTCGCCGTTGTCGATGATCTTGGCCTCGCCGAACAGGTTCAGGAAGCTCAGGAACGTGGTTTCCATGCGCCGCGAGCTGACGTAGTTGCCGGCGATCATGCGGGCATGCTCGGCCGCGGTCTTGGCGTCGACCTTGCCGTCCGGCGCCGGCCCCGGGAAATAACGATCGGCGAACTCGGAGAACAGCCTGCCGCGGATGCTGCCGGCGGCGCCGTCCTTGCCCATGCTGTTGACCGAAACGAACAGGCCGACGCCGTCATCCATGAACAGGTGCAGATAGGAATGGAACCATTGGGTGTCGCCGCCATGGCCGATGACGCGGTGGCCGTTGTAGTTGGTCTCATAGAAACCCAGCATCATGCGGTTCAGGCGCGGCAAGATGGTGAGCGGCGTGGTGTGCATCATCTTGGCGGTTTCCGGCTTCAGGATCTGCTTGTCGCCGTAACGGCCGTTCTGCAGATGGGCAATCATGAAGTGCCCCATGTCCTCGCCGGTCGAGGCCAGGCTGCCGGCCGGCGCCGGCCCGACGATTTCATAGTACATGGGCGGCATCGAGGCCACTCGATAGCCCTTGGACATGAGCGGCTGCAGGCTGTCCGGCAGCGGCTGGCGGAAGGTGGAATGGCTCATGCCCAGCGGCTGGAACAAGTGCTGGTCGACATAGTCGTCGAACGACATGCCCGAGGTGCGCGCCACGATGTAGCCGGCCAGCGCCGTGGCATAGTTCGAGTAGGCCGGCGTTTCACCCGGTGCGAAGATGCGGGTCGGAATCCAGCGCTTGAGTATCGCGCCCAGCTCCGGCACACCGTCCTCCGGCACGCCCATGATGCCCTTGGCCTGCTCCTCGAAGCCCGGCGTGTGGGTCATGATGTTGCGCAGCGTGATCGGCTTGCCCTCGCGCGGTGGAATCTTGAAGTCGAGATAGGTGTTCACGTCGGTGTCGAGATCGAGCTTGCCCTGCTCGACCAGCTGCATCACCGCGGTCCAGGTGAACAGCTTGGACACCGAGCCGGGACGGAACAGCGTGGTCTTCGGATCCACCGGCTTGCGCGCCGCCACGTCCGCATAGCCGTAGCCCTTCTCGGTCAGGATGGCGCCGTCCTTGACTACGACCACCACCGCTCCGGCGACGTCCCCGGTCTGCAGGGCATAGGGCATGAAACCGTCCAGCCAGGCATCGACATCGGCCTGGGTCAGGCTCGGGGCCGCCGTGGACTGCGGGACGTCGGAGGGGGCCACCTCGGGCTGCTGGACAGCCGGCGGAACCTCCGGCTGCTGCGCCGCCTGGGCGAAACATTGCGAAAGGGGAATCAGCAGTGCTGCGCAAGCAGCCATGAGTCGTACTGGACGCATGGAGGCACCTCTAATAGTTGTAGATAGTAGACATCCCTGTCGCGGCCGTTTACGTATTGTCCCAATCAGGAAATAATAATCCTGATCGGAGAAGAATTGCCACCGTCCACCGCAACCTTATGCCTGGCTGGCGTGTCCTGATCCCGGGGTAACTCGCCAGGTGCTCTTGTTCCCGCAAAATCACAGCTAGAATGCCTACGATGAAACCTCCCAAGATGCCAAGCTCCCGCCCGACATTGGGACGCCAGTTGCGAGCTCTACGCCAGCGCAATGACTGGACGCTCAAGGAAATGAGCAAGCGCACCGGCATCCCGCTGTCCACCCTGGCCAAGGTGGAACACGACCGGCTCACCCTGACTTATGACAAGCTGCAACAGCTGAGCGAGCGGCTCAAGATCCGCATGTCGGACCTGTTCGCCGAACCCAGCGCCGATGTTGTCGAGTCTCCGGTCACCGCCCGCCGCAGTATCGGGCGCCTGGACCGTGCCATCCGGGTCAACACCAAGAACTACGACTACTACTATTTGTGCGCCGAACTGCGGCGCAAGCGCATGATCCCGTTGATTACCCGGATTCGGGCCAAGAGCGTGGCCGAATTCGGCGAACTGGTGCATCACGCGGGCGAGGAATACATCTACGTGCTGGAAGGCCGGGTGGAAATCCATACCGAATTCTACGATCCGCTGACTCTGGACACCGGCGAATCCATCTACCTGGACTCCAACATGGGGCATGCCTACGTGGCTGCGGAGGGCTGCGAAGAAGCCACCGTGCTGGGCATTTGCTCGGCCGCGGAGGAGGACTTGATGGAATCGCTGCTGGAACTGCACGGAGATGACGCCACCACCACGCATGCAGTGCATGCGGACGTCGGCCGCTCACCGCTGCTCACCAAACGCAAAAGCGGGGATCACCACAAGCCTCACGCCCATGCCCATGCCGACGACAGGAAGGCGGACGCGGAAGAACGCCGAGAGGAAAAGCGCGGCGACACCAAACGCGCCGAGCCCAAACGTCCGGAAGGACGCCGCAAGGCGGCCACCCGGAAAGCCTCCTGAAACCAGCCGGGCCTGACATGATCTGGCACACTCGCGGCGGCAACGGCCCCACCACCGTGTTGCTCTTGCATGGGCTCGGTGCCACCGGCGCGGTGTGGACCGGGGTCTGCCAGCAACTCGAATCCCGCCCGCTGCGCTGGATCAGCCCCGACCTCGGTGGCCATGGCCTTTCTCCCTGGCAGGACAGTTACAGCGTCGGCCAACTGGCGGCGGAAGTGGCGCCGCTGGTGCGGCAGGCTGAGCCGCTGTTCGTGGTGGGTCACTCATTGGGAGTGTACGTGGGGCTGGCCCTGGCCAGCCGCTGGTTCGGGGTCCGGGTCGCCGGCCTGCTGGGCATCGGTCCCAAGATCCAATGGAGCGCGGCCGACCTGCAGGGCACCCGGGAGCTCGCGGCACGCCCCAGCCGCTGGTACCCGCAATCCGCCGAGGCCTGGACCCGCTACCGCCGAGTCTCCGGCTTGGAAATCCCTGTCACCAGCGATGCGGCGCCGCTCGCGCGCGGGATAACGCAGGGCACCGAGGGCTGGCGTCTGTCACACGATCCGCGCACCTTCCTGGTTGCCGGTGCGCCGTTCTCGACACTGGCCGCCACGTCGGACACTCGATTGGCGCTGGCTCGTGGAGCGGGCGATCCCATGGTTTCGCTGGCGGAACTTCAGCAGTACGACCCCGGAGCCCGCGAAATCGCCAGCGCCGGCCACAACGTGCATGTCGAAAAGCCCACGGCCGTGGTCGAGTTGCTGGATGAGCTGCTGGCAGCTGGGAAGCTTGATTAGACCGGCGCCGCACCGCGCAGCGGATCATTTCATCAGTACCAGCTCTTCGGCTGCCGTCGGATGAATGGCGATGCACTCGTCGAGTTGCGCCTTGCGCAGCCCAGCCTTCACCGCCACCGCCATCAGTTGCAGCAGCTCCGGGGTGTCGGGGCCAATCATGTGCGCACCGACGACCCGGTCGTTGCCCGGATCGACCACCAGCTTGTAAAGCGTGCGCTCGTTGCGGCCGGCCAGTGCGTACTTCATGGGACGGAAATCGGCGCTGAACACGCGAACATCGCCCAGTTGACCGCGTGCCTGCGCTTCAGTCAGCCCCACGCCGGCAAGCGGCGGGTTGCTGAACACCGCTGAAGGAATGTCCCGGTAATCCACTCGCGTGGGCTTGTTGCCAAACACGCTGTCGGCAAACGCCTGCCCCTCGCGAATCGCCACCGGTGTCAATTGCACGCGATCGGTGACGTCACCGATCGCGAACAGGGAGGGACAGCTCGAACGACTATCCGCGTCGACGCGCACCGCACCGTTGGCTGCCAACTCGACCCCGGCGCTTGCCAATCCCAGCCCCGCCGTGTTCGGCACCCGCCCGCTGGCGAACAGCAATGCCTCACACTCGGTGGAGATGCCGGTATTCAAGTCGAGCGTCAGGACTTCGCCCTGCCGGGTGGATTGCCTGACCACGCCATCGATGGTGGCGTTGAAAATGAACTGGATCCCCTTGGCGGCGGACAGCTGCAACAGCCGGTCGGCGAGTTGTTCGTCGTAGCCGCGCAAAATCCGGTCGGAGCGGTTGAGCACGGTGACCTTCACGCCGAGCTGGTTGAAAATCCCGGCGAATTCGTTGGCGATATAGCCACCCCCCACGATCACCATCCGGCGCGGCAGTTCAGCCAGGTGGAACACCTCGTTGGAAGTCATGCCATGTTCGCTGCCGGGCAGGTTCGGCACGTGCGGCCGGGCCCCGCTGGCCACCAGTATCACTTTGGCGGTCAGCTGCGTCGCCCCCACCCTGACGCCATGAGGCCCGGTGACCTCGGCACGGCCGTGCAACACCTCGACGTCGTACTTGGCCAGAGTTTCGCCATACAACCCGCTCAGCCGGGAAACCTCCGCTTGCACATTGTCGCGCAGCACCGCCCAGTCGAACCGGGCCCCCTGCAACTGCCAGCCAAAGCGGGCGGCATCTTCCAGTTCCTCCGCCAGATGCGCGCCATAGGTCAGCAGCTTTTTGGGGACACAACCCCGGATCACGCAGGTACCGCCTACCCGGTACTCCTCGACGATGGCGACCCTGGCACCGTGACTGGCGGCCACCCGGGCAGCCCGCACCCCGCCGGAACCGGCTCCGATGACCACCAGGTCGTATGACTGTTGCTTGCTCATGCGCTACCTTTGCCGGGCACCCGGGCACTGTCGTCTCGGGCCACTCGCCCGCGTACGAGAATCTTGCCATCATGGCGGGGTCGAATCCCGGGCGCCACAGCCGAGTCAGCTGCCGCACGTTCCGCAGGGCCCGAAACCACGCCACCCCCAACCATGAGGGAGCCCCATGCTGTATTCCATACTCATCTATGCGCCGGAAGATCAGGTCAACGCTCTGACCCAGGCCGAAGACGACGAGCATATCCAGCGGCATATGCGCCTGCATGAGGACCTGGTGGCGCAGAATCGGCTGGGCCCGGTGATCCGCCTGATGCCTACCACCAGCGCGGTGCAGGTACGAACCGACGGCCAGCCGTTGCTCACCGATGGCCCGTTCGCGGAGACCAAGGAACAGCTGCTGGGCCTGTATGTAGTGGACTGCGAATCCCTGGAGGCCGCCGTGGAGATCGCCCGCTCGCTGCCCAGCGTGAACAGCGTGTTCGAGGTCCGGCCGGTCAGGTTGTACTTCCCCGACCGGATCAGACCGCAGAACTGACCACCTCAGCCAGCCAGGGGCGCGCGGCCCAGGCGTTGCACCGGGTTGCCAAGCAGGCGCTCGAACGCGGCGGCGATGAGCAACAGCTTGTCGTCCGAGCCGTGCCTGGCCATGAGCTGTAATCCCACCGGCATGCGCTGCGCATCCAGACCGACCGGCAGCGTAAGCGCACAAAGGCTCAACAGATTCCCCGGGCAGGTGTTACGCAGCGCCAGCAGGTTGGCCCGGCGATACGCATCGGGCTGCGCCAGATCGGCAACCACGGGGGGCGTTACCGCCACGGTGGGCGTCAACAGCACATCGATATCGGCCAGGTGCGCCGCCGCGCTGACCCCTAGATCGCGCAGCACCCGACGGCGACGCAGATATTCACCGGCCGGCATCGCGCGTGCCGCCTCGACGCGGGAAGCAACCTGCGGAGTCAGAGTTTCCAGCCGTCCCGGCAGACAGGACTGCAGAAACTCCTGCAATTCCGCCGCGGCCAGATGCCCGAGCATGAAAATCTCGTGCATGGGCTGCAACTCGGGCAACTTGACGCGCTGCAGACGTACACCGGCACGTTCCAGTTCACCGATGGCCTGCCGCACGGCCTCGGCAATACCGGGAGAACACTCTTCCCAGAAATACTCGTCGATCACCCCGGCTCGCACCTGTGACAATTCGGCCGGCGCCGCGCCCGAATCGCTGAAGCCCGAATCCAGCGCTCCAATGGCCGCGCGCAAATCAGCCACGCTGCGCGTCAGCACCCCCGCCGAATCCATGCTGCTGGACAACGGCACGATGCCTTCGGTGGACCAGCGGCCATAGCTGGTTTTCAGGCCCACCTGACCGGTCATGCTGGCCGGGATGCGGACCGATCCGGCGGTGTCCGTGCCAAGCGCCACCAGCGCGTCGCACACCAGGCTCACCCCCGCTCCGGCACTGGATCCGCCCGGAACGCGATGCTGCCCGGCATCCCAGGGATTCGTGGGCGTACCCCAGGTCGAATTGGTTCCCAATCCGCCAAAGGCGAACTCGACGGTGTGCGTCTTGCCGGTAAACACGCTGCCCTGACGCCGCAACCGGTCAACCAACGGACCATCGTTCTCGAATTCCGCCGGCAGCCGCTGCGCCGCTCCGGCGTAGACCGGATAACCCCGCAGCCCGAACAAATCCTTGACCGAGACTGGAATGCCCTGCAGCGGCCCCAGGTCCCGGCCGCCGGCGAAGGCGGCGTCCGCCAGCCGGGCATCCCGTCGCAACTGCTCCTCGTCGCGCGCCTTGTAAGCCTGCAATCGCTCGCCGACAGCCTGATACCGGGCAATGGCGGCTTCAGCCAATGCCACACTGGTCAGTCGGCCATCACGCAACGCTCGCTGCAACTGCGCCAGGGGCAGAGAGAAGACGTCATCGGTCATCTGCGAACCCACATCACCCCAGGGCACGACTGGCATTGGCCACGGTCAGCGCGGTGACGTTCACGATGCGCCGCACCGTGGCGGATGGCGTCAGGATGTTCACCGACGCGGCGCAGCCCAGCAGCATGGGGCCGATGGCGACATTGTTGCCGGCCGCGGTTTTCAGCAGGTTATAGGCAATGTTGGCCGCATCCAGGTCCGGAAACACCAACAGGTTGGCCGATCCCTGCAACGTGCTCTCCGGCAACACCATCTTGCGCAACGACTCGTCCAGGGCGCAGTCGCCATGCATCTCGCCGTCGATTTCGAGATTGGGCGCCTTGGCGCGCACCAACTCCAGCGTGTGGCGCATCTTGAGCGCCGACGGGGCATCGCTGCTGCCGAAATTCGAGTGTGAAAGCAACGCCACCTTGGGCTCGATGCCGAAACGCCGCACCCCGGCGGCGGCCATCAAGGTGATCTCGGCCAGCTGTTCGGCGCTGGGGTTTTGATTGACGTGAGTGTCGACCAGGAAGAACTGGCGGTTCGGCAGCAGCAGTGCGTGCATCGCGGCATAGACGCTGGCGCCGGGCGCGCGGCCGATGACATTGTCGATGTAACGCAGATGCCGGCTGGTGGTGCTGATCATGCCGCACACCATGCCGTCGCCCTCGCCCTTGCGTAGCAGCATGGACGCGATCAGCGTGGTCCGCCGCCGCATTTCCAGCTTGGCGTACTGAGCGGTCATGCCGCGCCGGGCCATGATGCTGCGGTACTCCTGCCAGTATTCGGTGTGACGATCGTCCCGCTCGGGATTGACGATGACGAAATCCTCGCCCGCCTTCAGGCGCAGGCCATAGCGCTTCAGCCGGCTCTCGATGATGGCCGGCCGCCCCACCAGGATGGGCCTGGCGATGCACTCGTCGACCAGGATCTGGGCCGCGCGCAGCACCCGCTCCTCTTCGCCTTCGGCGAAAATGATGCGCGAGCGTTGCTGCGGCACCTTTCTGGCGGCGGAAAACACCGGCTTCATGAAGGTGCCGCTGTGATACACGAACTGCTGCAGTTTCTGCGCGTATGCGTCGAAGTCCTCGATCGGCCGCGTGGCCACGCCCGAAGCCATGGCCGCCTTGGCCACCGCCGGCGCGATCTTGGTGATCAGGCGCGGATCGAACGGCTTGGGAATCAGGTACTCGGGACCGAACGACAGGTCATCGACGTTGTAGGCGCTGGCCACGATGTCGCTCTGTTCCTGGCGCGCCAGGTCGGCGATGGCGTGCACCGTGGCGATTTCCATCTGGCGCGTGATGGTGGTGGCGCCGACGTCCAGCGCGCCGCGGAAAATGTACGGGAAGCACAGTACATTGTTGACCTGGTTCGGATAGTCGCTGCGCCCGGTGGCGATAATGGCATCGTCGCGCACCGACTTGACCGCCTCGGGCAGGATTTCCGGAACCGGATTGGCCAGCGCGAAAATCAACGGCTGCGGGTTCATACGCGCCACCATGTCCGGCTTCAGTACGTTGCCGGCCGACAGCCCGAGGAAAACGTCGGCGCCGCCGATCACGTCGGCAAGAGTGCGTTGCTCGGTGACCTGCGCGAAGCGCTCCTTGTCCGGGTCCATCAGTTCCTTGCGTCCCCGATATACCACCCCCGCCAGGTCGGTGAGCCAGATGTTGTGAATGGGCAGCCCCAGATCCACCAGCAGATCGACACAGGCCAGGGCCGCGGCGCCCGCGCCGCTGACCACCAGTTTGACCTCCTCGATGCGCTTGCCCACCACCGCCAGGCCGTTGAGCACGGCGGCCCCGACGATAATGGCGGTGCCATGCTGGTCGTCGTGGAACACCGGAATCTTCATGCGCGCCCGCAGCTTGCGCTCCACTTCGAAGCATTCCGGCGCCTTGATGTCTTCGAGATTGATGCCGCCGAAGGTCGGCTCCAGCGCGGCGATCACTTCCACCAGCTTGTCCGGTTCGCGTGCATCGATTTCGATGTCGAACACGTCGATGCCGGCGAACTTCTTGAACAGGACCGCCTTGCCCTCCATCACCGGCTTGGCCGCCAGCGGTCCGATGGCGCCCAGGCCCAGCACCGCGGTGCCATTGGTGATCACCGCGACCAGGTTGGCCCGCGCGGTATAACGGAAGGCGTTGAGCGGGTCGGCAACGATTTCCTCGCAGGGCGCCGCTACGCCGGGCGAGTACGCCAGCGCCAGGTCTCGCTGGTTGGAAATTCCCTTGGTGGCGGTGACGGAGAGTTTTCCCGGGGTCGGCAACTCGTGATAGGCGAGCGCCGCACTGCGAATGTCTTCACGGGGGGTGTTCGGCAGGCTGTCTTGACTCATCCTTCCGATCATACCGCAAGCGCTACCGATCATTCCGCAAGCGTCGAGCGTAAGTGTTTCAGGCCAATGCGGATACCGGCGCACGCAGGCCAGCCTGTTGGCCGCGATACGCCTTGAGCCACCCCACGATCTCGTTGCCTGGCATGGGCCTGGCAATCAGCCAGCCCTGCCCCAGGGTGCAGCCGAACTGCTGCAGCATGCGCCATTCCTCCAGGGTCTCCACTCCTTCCGCCACGGTCACCAAGCCCAGGCGGTTGGCCATCTCGATGGCCGAGCGCAGGATGACCTGCAGGCTCTCGCGCTCCGGCGCTCCCCGCACGAAGCCACGATCGATTTTCAGTTCCGTAAACGGAATGCGCGCCAGCTGCTGCATCGATGAAAAGCCGGTGCCGTAATCGTCGATGGAGAGGCGAAACCCCTTCAGGCGCAGACGCGCCAGCACGCTCAACGCCAGGCCGAGCCGGGTCAGCAGCGAACTTTCGGTAATCTCCAGGACCACGTCGTCGGGCGACAGTCCATGACATTGGGCCAGCGACCAGACTTCCTGGGCCAGGTCGGTGCGATCCAGCAGCACCGGCGACAAATTGATGGCCAGCGGCAAATGCAGGCCACGCGCCTGCCAGCCGGCCATCTGCAGCATGGCCTGGTTCATCACTTCGAAGGTCAGCCGGTGGATCAGTTCATGGCGTTCCGCCAGGGCGATGAACTGATCTGGCGGCACCGGCCCCAACGTGGGATGCCGCCAGCGGGCCAGGGCTTCCACCCCCTTGATCGCACCGCTGCGAAAATCGGCCTTGGGCTGGTAATGGACGCTGATTTCGCCGTTGTCGAGCGCCGCTTCGAGCTCCGCCGCCTCGATCGACAACTCCGGGCTGCCGGTACGCTCGGCCACCGCGGCCCCGACATCTTCGAGCGCAACGCGCAGCGTGTTCAGCTGCAGCGGCTTCTGCAAGGCATGGCAGACCCTCAGCCCGAGCACCCGCCCCGCCTCCCGCACCGAGTCGATCAGCACCCGCTCGCGCGACGACACTACGATGATGGGGATGTCGATGCCGCGCTGCTGCAGTTGTACCAGCAATTCCGGACCGTCCATGGTGGGCATCTCCAGGTCGATGATCAGCAGCGCGGGAGACGGCGACATCGAGGCCAGCAGCGACAGTGCCTCATGGCCGTTGGCCGCCTCGTGGAGCGTCTCGATACCCAGTTCCCTGCACAACGCGGCGCTGTAGCCGCGCTGCGCGCGGCTGTCATCGACGATCAACACCGAGTCGATGTGTTTGCTGGCGCGCTCCTGTGACATGTCGCTCATCCTGTTGTTATGTGCCGACCGTTGCTTGCCCATTCCGTTCCAGGCCTTGCACCGGCGCCCGGCCCCTCCCATATCGGCCCGACATCGCAAGCATTTAGTGAGGGGAAACCCTCAAAGATCGGCGGGTTCCCAAGTACGCAACCCTGGAGACCAGTACATGCACCGGCCAGGAACGCGAACCGGATCACACATCGTGTGCCGCGGTGCCGCGCGAGCGGCCTGGCAAGGTGAATGACATAAGGGCCAGCGACAAAGCGGCGAATACGGCTGCCGCCTGAAACGTGGTGGCCGGCCCCAGCCGATCCCAGAGCACCCCGGCGATGACACTGGCGAGCAGCAGCAACACCCCGCGCAATAGATTGAAAACGCCAAAGGCGGTACCACGCAACCGGTCGGGAGCGGCATCAGCCACCATCGCCGCCAGCACCCCTTCCGTGAATCCCATGTGCAAACCCCAGAGTGCCGCACCGGCCAGCGCCACACCGGGTGACCGCGCGGCGCCCAACACCAGGTTCGCGGCAATGAGAATGACGCAGCCCACCATGAGCAGGTGCACCCGTGCCACCCGGTCGGCCAGGCGGCCCGCGGGATAGGCGGAAAGCATGTAGGCAACATTCATCACCACCAGCACCAGCGGCGTCCATACGATGGGCAACCCGAGCGCCGAGCCACGCAGCACCAGAAATGCTTCCGAGAAACGAGCCAGGGTAAAAAACGCCGCCACCGTCGCCAGCACCCAGAATGCCTTTGGCAGGTCGCGCGCCCGCAAAGCGGCGAGAGGTTGCGCCGAGCGAGTGACCGGCGCGGCTTCCTTGACCGCAACCCAAAGCACGCCCACCGCCAGCAGCGCCGGAACGACCGCCACCCAGAACACGGGACGCAACTGTCCGGCGGACAGCATCAGAACCCCGATGGCCAACAGCGGCCCCAGGAACGCGCCGACGGTGTCCAGCGCCTGCCGTAAACCATAGGCGGCACCGCGTTGCTCAGGTGTGGTGCAATCCGCAACCAGGGCATCACGCGGCGCGCCACGGATACCTTTGCCGATACGGTCGATGAGACGGGCCGCGAATACCGTAGCCGCACTGCCCGCCAGCGGGAACAAGGGTTTGGTCAGCGCCGCCAATCCATAGCCCAGCAACAACAGCGGCTTGCGCTTGCCGATCCGGTCCGAGAGCGCCCCGGAGAATACTTTGACGATGCTGGCCGTCGCCTCGGCGGCGCCTTCGATCAGCCCCAGCCACACCGCTCCGGCGCCCAGCGTGCCGACCACGAACACTGGCAACAGCGCGTGAATCAGCTCCGAGGAAATATCCATCAGCATGCTGACCACGCCCAGCGCCCAGATATTGAGTGGCAAGGCGCGGCGGGTCACGGATACAGTCCCCTGCCACGGGCGAACAAACGCGTCAGCCCCAGCAGCGCATCCATGGCCGGCGTGGCAACCCCCACCCGCCGGCCCAATTCACGCGGCGCCGCCACCAGGGCGTCGATTTCCAGCAAGCGGCCGGTATCGACATCCTGCAGCATCGAGGTCCGGAAGGCACCCAGTTTGCGAGTGACCTGCATCCGGTCGGTGCCGCTCTCGTCGATGCGGCAGCCGATCCGGCTGCCGATCTCGGCCGCCTCGGCCATGACCTGCAACACGAAACCCGCCACCAGTTCGTCATCGAGAATACGATCGCAGGTGGCGCCGGTGAACGCCGAGATCGGATTCATGGTCATGTTGCCCCAGAGCTTGTACCAGATCTCCTTCTGGATACGTTCCGACACCGTGACGTCGAACGCCGCGTCGCGCAGCACCTCGACCGCCCGTTCCAGACGCGGCGACCGGCCACCCAGCGCTTCGCCGATGATCAGCCCGTTGCCCATCTTGTGCTCGACGTGGCCGGGTTCCGGCGCCGTACAAGCCGCATGCACCACGGTGCCCAACACATGCTCCGGCGGCAGGCGCGCCAGCAAGGTGCCACCGGGATCGACCGATTGCAGCGCCGCGCCCTGGGCATCGTCGGAGGTCGCGAAGAACCACCACGGCACACCGTTCATGGTGGAAACGATGCAGGTTTCCGCACCCATCAGGCGAGTCACGCTATCAGCCACACTGGCCAGCGCCGGACCCTTGACGGTGATGAAGACCAGGTCCTGCGGACCCAAAGCGGCCGCGTCGTCGCTGGCTACGACCTGCGCGGTGGATTCCTTGCCGGCCGAAGACAGCCGCAGACCGCGCTCGCGCAGCGCCTGTAACGTCGTGCCACGCGCCAACGCACTGACGCGATGACCGCGCGCGGCAAGACGAGCACCGATCCATCCGCCGATGGCACCGACACCGACGATGGCAATACGCAATGGTTCGAGCATGGCGGCAACATCATGGCGACAGGAAAGCCGCCATGATGTTGATCGCCGCCGCGAACTTCAACCCGGAACTAACGCTTCAGGTCGAAGCGGATGTCCTTCATGCGCGAAGTGCTCAAGTTGAACCCGGTGACCGCGCCCGAGGCATCCCTGGTGAAGCGCAGGAAATCGCCTTTGCTGGTGAAGGCATCCGCCATGGCTGGCGTCAGCGGCTCGAGTTCCGTGACGAACTTGCGCTTCGGCATCCGCAGGGCCAGCTTGCCTTCATGCATCACCACCGGCCAGGTCACGTCCAGCTCTGAGCTGTAGAACGTCCCGGCATAGGACGGCAACTCGCCGGCACCCGGTTGAACGGGCACGAAGCGGGTCGCCCGCATCGGTTCGTCGCCGAAGCTGAATGTAAGCTGTTCGGCGGGCTGCTTGCCCTTGCCGGCAAAGCTTACCTTGGCGCCGAACGCCGGGATGACGAACTGCGACGGTCCCGCAGCGGTCAGCGGCAAGGTCGCGCCCATGGCCTGCAACGCCAACGCGCCTTCCGCCTCCACTATGCTGAACACGCTGTTGCTGTCGGTATCGAAGTAACTGCCGACGAAACGGCTGTGATCGGCCGGCTTGCCGGCTTGCTTGGCCTGGGTCGCGG
>Ga0182745_1003050_pt1 | contig 14624 bp, 9 predicted proteins | sample eDN3rd30CKraftBY_FD_128523 | JGI IMG/M metagenome (GOLD analysis project Ga0182745, IMG submission 128523) | Enriched backyard soil microbial communities from Emeryville, California, USA - eDNA 3rd pass 30_C Kraft BY (version 2) (version 2) | ecosystem: Environmental > Terrestrial > Soil >...
GTACGTCAACCAGTTTTTTAAGGACAAGGGAGATAATACGGATTATCTTTCTGAATTGAAGAAGCGAGCGGACGATGCCGGTGTGCGCAACGTTTTAATCATGGTGGATGGAGAAGGCTTGATTGGTGATCCGGATGAGGCCGGTCGTAAGAGATCGTTTGAGAATCATAAAAAATGGGTCGATGCCGCAGCCTTGCTGGGTTGCCATGCTGTCCGCGTGAATGCCGGCAGCAAAGGGACCTGGGCAGAACAGGTACAATATGCTGTGGATGGTCTGTCACGACTGACAGAATTTGCCGAGTCTCGAAATCTGCGGGTTCTGGTCGAAAACCATGGAGGGTTGTCTTCCAATGGAAAATGGCTGGCTGAAGTGATGCGTACAGTGAATCATCCGCATTGTGGAACGCTCCCGGATTTTGGCAATTTTCGGATTTCTTCCACCGAAATGTATGACCGCTATCAGGGCGTTCAGGAATTGATGCCGTTTGCGATGGCGGTCAGTGCGAAGTCATATGATTTTGATGAACAAGGGCATGAAACCTCTACGGATTTTCTTCGCATGATGCAGATCGTGACGGACGCCGGCTATCACGGATATGTGGGAATCGAATACGAGGGAAGCAAACTCAGCGAAGTCGAAGGCATTCGCCGGACACTGGAATTGCTGAAACGTGTTCGCGAAGAACTTGATGCAACCCCTGCCAAAATTGGAAAGTAGTGCTTTGTCAATTTAAAAAATTCGGGTCGGTCTTCACGCAAAATCCGACAACGGAGGACGTTTCGTGAGCACGTACCCTAAATCCAAGCCCTGACAGGGCACTAGGAAACTCATTGATCATGGCGGATTTCTATGTTGGAGTCGATGTTGGCGGGACGTCCGTAAAATGTGCCGTTGCGACAGCGGATGGCACGATTTTACAGGAAGCCAGCATTCCCACAGATTCGCATGCCGGTCCTCAAGACGTGTTGCGGCGTATTGCGGAAGCGGTTGAAATGCTGATGCAGCAGCAGGGAGGCAAGCCCCGGGCGCTGGGAATGGGGCTGCCGGGGCTGGTCGATACTCGGAGGGGAGTCACACAGTATCTCCCCAACCTGACCACGCACTGGAAAGAAGTTCCCGCAGCAGAAATCTTGTCGCGGCAGTTGGGATGTGACGTTCGGCTGCTCAACGATGTGCGCACGGCAACATATGGAGAACTGGTCTTTGGTCACGGCCGCCACCGCGACAAAATTTCGATGATGTTCATGGCTGTGGGGACCGGTGTGGGGGGTGGAATTGTCATTGATGGAAAATTGCGAATCGGCGCGATTGGCGCTGCAGGGGAACTGGGCCATCAGACAATCGATCCTACCGGCCCCTTGTGCGGATGCGGCAATCATGGATGCCTGGAAACGCTCGCCAGCGGCACGGCACTGGCAGCTGAGGGCATCCGGTTGATGCTGATGGGACTGGCCCCGGCCTTGCATGAACTGGTCCAGGGTGACCCCGGAAAAGTGACAGCCGAGACCCTGGGAGAAGTGGCCCATCAGGATGATGCCGTCCGGCAGGCCATTCTGCATGCGGCTTCTTACCTGGCCATTGGGATTGCCAATGTCGTCGTGACCATTCATCCGGAACTTGTCGTCCTGGGAGGCGGCGTTGCCAATCTGGGCGAAATCCTGCTGGGACGCATCAAAAACGATCTTCGGGAACGGGTGGGCCGGCTCTTTTCCGTGGATGACCTGCTTGTGGAAACGTCTCAGCTCGGCAGTAAAGCAGGGGTTCTGGGGGCGATTGCGCTGGCCTCACGGGGGCTGCCGGATTGAGTTTTCGGGGCGAACCGGAATTCCGCGGTTGCAACAATGAAAGCCCTGCTTTTAGAATCTCCACAGCAGACCGGAAATCAACGATCAAGTCCAGGCAGACACGTTGATCTTCGGCAGATGAGTTGTTGCATTTTGTGGAATCGTTAAACATTCCGCTCAGATTTGTATTGCTTCCTTCAATTACCGTCCAACCTTCTGGGTGTCATGAACAGGCCGACAGACGTTCGTATCAAACAAGCAATCATCACTCTGGAGGAGTTTCCATTCAGAACTCCGCTGAAATTCGGCGGGCGTGTGATGGACAGGCATCAGTTGATCAACGTGCAGGTAACGCTGGAGCAACGCGACCGAAAACATGCGTTTGGCCTGGGAAGCATGCCCGTGGCCCCGGTCTGGGCCTGGCCCTCAGAAATGGTAACGCCGGAACAGGCACAGAAGGCCATGATCGATTTCGCGGAACGAGTCGTGGAATTGGCGGACAGCCTGGACGACTTCGCCCATCCCATCGATCTGATCTATACCGTTTCTGCCGAATATGATCATCTGGGCAAAGTTGTTGCCAGCGACCATAAACTGCCGGAAGCCATTCCACAACTGGCGCAGATGGTGGCTGCCAGCGCACTGGATGCGGCATTGCACGACGGCTTTGGGAAAGTGAATCTGCGGAACAGCTACAACACCTTGTCCTCGGAATTCATGGACCATGACCTGGCTTACTATCTGGATGACCAGTTCAAGGGAGAATATCTCGACAAATACACGCTGCGCGAACCCAAAAAGTCGATTCCGCTTTATCATCTGGTGGGCGCGCTCGATCCGCTGACGGAAGGGGACGTGACGAAGCCCATCAAGGATGGACTTCCCGTTACGCTGGGAGAATGGATTGTGGCGAATGGCCTGACACATCTGAAGATCAAGCTGGCGGGCGACGATCTGGAATGGGATGTGCAACGGGTCCTGGGGGTGGAACATGTGGCCTCAGAGGTGCAATCCCAACGTGGTTGTCAGACCTGGTATTACTCCATCGATTTCAATGAAAAATGCGAAAATGTGGAGTATGTCCTGGCTTTCCTCAAGAAAATTCAGGAGGTTGCTCCGCAGGCTTACGATCGCATTCAATATCTCGAACAGCCCACGCATCGGGATTTAAAGAATCATCCTGAGAACAAGATGCACAAGGCAGCGGAACTCAAGCCGGTGGTGATTGATGAATCGCTGGTGGATTATGAAGCCCTGTTGCTCGCTCGGGAACAAGGATATAGCGGTGTGGCACTGAAAGCGTGCAAAGGGCATACAGAAGCGCTTTTCGCCGCGGCGGCCGCTCAGAAGCTGGGGCTCTTTTTGTGTGTCCAGGACCTGACCTGTCCCGGGTTTTCGTTTCTGCACTCCGCCAGCCTGGCGGCACGCATCCCCGGAGTGGCTGCCATGGAAGGCAATGCCCGACAATATTGTCCAACTGCCAATAAAGTCTGGGCACACGATCTGCCACAGATGTTTGACATTCAGGACGGTACTGTTGCAACAGGTTGTCTGACTGGGAACGGACTGGGTTTTTAAAGCCGCAAACAAAACCCCTCGGACAAGGGAAACCCTTTCGACGCGGGCACATGAGAGACCAAACTTGGTCTAGGAGTCTGCCTGAGGACTCCTTCCTATCCCATTTGATCTGTTTGATTCATGAATGAGGTTCGTTCACTTCAAAATCATTCGCCAGAAACAAAGATGAAAACACAGAGGGACACAAAACACGGAGACACACATACCTGATCTCTGTGTCCTTCGTCCCTCTGTGTTTCAAAAATTTCCTCATCATGGTGCGGACTTCAAAGTTCTCGGACAGTTCCCGTTTGGTGCGCCAAGACGCACCAAACATCGCTTCATTTGGAATCGCGGTGCGTTCAACGCACCCTGCGAGAACTTTCGACACGGGCACATGAGAGACCAACTGGTCTAAAAGACATCCATTGTGAAGTGATTGCCGGAGTGATAGGGCTTCTTACTCGGGTAGAAGTTGTACCAGTCTGCGTTGTACACTGGAATTCTCTGTTGAGTTGAATACCGGTAGTACATGTGATCGTAACTTTCCGGCGTCTGCTGAAAGTTATGCGGATAGTACACGTATGGATAATAATAGAATCGCTGCCAGTTTGTCGGCTGCCCCGGAGGTGCTGCTTCTGCCTGGCTGCAGGAAATCGCACTGCAGGCCACGATGGCCAAAACGCCGAAGCCGGCGATGAGTGTGCGTTTGAACATAAAAGACGCTCCTTGCCCCTGATATGGGGTTCAGCCTGTTGGTCACTGGCACCAGAGAAGAGGTGGACATTCCACTCATTTTTCGGCTAAAAGGTGTCTGCACATCAGGAATTTTCAGGAGAATCCATGCAACCGGCAATGTTGATCGAGTTGGTGAAGCAGGGCATTGTGGCGAAGCTGATTAGAAAATCGCTATGGAAACTGCCTCACGAGCCGCATTCAGCCTGGCGATTCTTGCGCTGCTGCTGGACAGGGATGTTGATGGTTTTGTGGCTGGGAGGCCCATGGGGAGAAGCTCCGCTTGCCGTGGCGGATTCACCCCTGACTGGAAGACTGGAAAATCGCGTTCGCAGCCATATCGAATATTTGGCCAGCCCGGAGTTACAGGGACGTTCCGGTCCGACCAAAACCAAAGCGCGTGATTATCTGGTGCGCGAGTTCATTCGCGTTGGTGCTCAACCATTTTTCCATGGGGAATGGGTTCAGCCTGTGCCCGGGCAGACGGGACTTTCTGGTGAAATTGGCCCCGCAGGAGAAAACGTGGGGGCGTGTGTGCGTGGGACCGATCCCAAGTTGCGCAATGAATGGATTGTCATCAATGCCCATTACGATCACCTGGGAAAGATAAACGGTCAGATTTACCCCGGAGCGGACGACAACGCCTCGGGAGTGGCGATGTTACTGGAGGTGGCCCGGCAGATCTCCGCACAACCGTTAAAGCGGAGCGTGGCCTTTGTGGCATTTGATTTTGAAGAGTCATTGCTGTGGGGGTCGCGGTGGTTTATCGGACACACTCCCGTGCCTGTCGAAGAGATCAAGCTCTGCATCACGGCGGATATGATCGGACGCTCCCTGGGAGGACTGGGCCTGCCAACGGTTTTTGTACTGGGAGCAGAACATTCCGACACGGTGCGCCAGGCCCTTGCAGAAACCCCGGTCCCACACAAACTGGAGGTCGCACAACTGGGGGCGGACATGATTGGCACCCGTAGTGATTATGGTCCTTTCCGCGATCAGGAAATCCCTTTTCTGTTCTTCTCAACAGGCGAGCATCCGGACTATCACCGTCCAACAGACACCCCGGACCGGATCGATTATCCCAAGGCGACCCGTATCATTGAGTTCGTGACCAGCCTGGTGCAAAGACTTGGAAATACACCGGAGGAGCTGAAATGGCAGGCTCCCGCCTACCAGAAGCTGGAAGAAGCTCGCGCCGTTCACCGTGTGACCGAGCAACTGATGCAGGCCGATGACAAAGAAACGATCAAACTCTCGATCACCCAGCGTTTCTTTGTATCACAGGTGAAATCGAAGACCGCCTACATGCTCAAACGGGAAAAAGTCTCGGATGAAGAACGCAAATGGGTGGCTCGCACCGCCCAACTTCTGTTGATCTCCGTTTTTTAGACCGGTGCTCTGTCCGGGCATTGATTTGGGGGACGTGATTTGGGGGGGGATCGCAAAACGTCCTCCGTTGTCGGACTTTGCATGAAGGCCTCCCCTCAATTTTAGACCAGTTTAGTTTCGTCTCTCCTGTGCCCGGGTCGAACAGGTTTCACTTGACGACTTGATGAAATGTGGAATGCCGCAAGGCAGGGCTCGGACAGCACGGGATGAATGTGCCGATCAATCTGCCTTGGGGGCTGATGCATTCCAAAGGGCAAGGCTATGATGCATCCTGCTCTTCAGCCGGTGTCTCTGCTCCTTCTTCCGGCGTAAATTCCGGCAGGATAGGGCGTCGTTCGGGATACAGATGGTACAGCGGGTATTCCGAACCGATTTCTCTTAAAGCGATCACTGTTCCATCGGCACTGGTGAGAAAGATCCGATCTGTTCGGTCGTTCGCAGCATGGATGGGAAAATTCCGCATGTTGATCATCCCGATTCGCTTTCCGGTCTTTCGATCCAGGACGAGGAGGTTTTTATTTTCATCGCGGGCATAGACACGGGATTCACTGGCAGCCACAAAAGAATTGACCATGGGGGCCTGCCACTGTTGAAGCCCTCCAACGGTGGCCAGGGAGATCAGCCCTTCCCGGTGGGGCACAATATAGACAGATTCCCCGACGACTCGGGGCTGTTGAAGAATGGGCGTCCCGCCGGCAAATGTCCAGAGAACGCGCCCCGATTCAATGTCCATGCACAGCATGCGGGAATTTCGATCCGCGACAAAGATGCGATTTTTTGAATATCCCAGCGGGGTATGAATCTCATTCCCCGATTCGAGTTGATACCGCAACTCCTTGTTCGCTCCTTTCAGCGAATACACGATACCGCGTCGCGATGCGAATACGACATTTTTCCCCACGCTGATGGGCGGAGAAATAATCAGATCGGGCGTTTGAAAATTCCAGAGTCGTGACCGGACGGTCCACTGCGGCAGCAGGCCGCGCCGGTAGAGACTGCTGACCTGAGCCAGATCATATGCCAATACGCTCCCATCTAAGGTTCCCACAAAAATAAAGGAATCATCCATTTCCGGGGAGGTTGACGGGTATTCCGACACAATCAATTCCCACGTCTTTTTTCCAGTGGCTTTTCGCATGGAATAAAGGTGCAGACCAATCGTGATGAGCACATCATTCTCACTGGTGGTCACGGGGTAGGACTGTTGTTCCGGAATGCCGACCAGTTGGCTCCATAGTTTCTTCCCTTGCTCGGCGTGAAAACTGCTGATGATTCCCGTTGTCGATTGCACGAAGGCATTCTGCTCGTCCACGACAAAGAATTCCACGCTATCTTGCTTGGGGTTCACACTGGCCTGAGCCCACCAACTCATTGTCAGGCCCAGCCGATTCAACTCTGCTTCATTGGGCAGAAACGAGCGCGGCGCCGGCTGTGCATATGCCGGGATGCAAACCAGAACGGCAAAACTGGCAAAAATAAGTCGAATCGTCGGCAGCATGGCAAAATCCTGGGAATAATCTGGAGCATTCTTAGTCTATCAGATCGACGTCCGCCACCCTTGGCAACCACGTTCGATGCGGCTCTGGCTCTGGTCCGCCCATCTTTCTTGAGCCTGACACATACAATCCGAACTCGAAGAGATCGCTTCTCCGGAAAAAACGGCGTAACCGACAAGAGTCGGGTAGGACGAACCGGACCGGTTCTTTCACATGCAACGAGCAGAACTCGACGTGAAAACGTCGAGTTCTGCCAATCCAAGGGCGGACAATTCGTTTCCATTGGATTAGAATCAAATGTTGTGCCCTGTCCGGGCTTGGATTTGGGGGGCGTGACCGCGATACGTCTCCGTTGTCGGACTTTGCGTGAAGACCTCCCCGAAATTTTAGAATCGACGGGGCACTCGTTTTTCAAGTTGACGAAGCAGCCGTCCTCCATTCATCCGCAAAAAACAGCTTCAGAACACGTTTCAGAATTCAAAACGGAATTCCAGACAGAGAGACGTCTATTATGAAATGCGCCTATCTCGACCAGCCCGGACCACCGGAACAACTTGTCTATGGAGAGCAACCGATCCCGGAGATTCTACCGACACAGGTGCTGGTGAAAATTGGTGCTGCCGCGATCAATCCCATCGATACATACATCCGCAATGGAACCATCCCCATGCCGGTGGAGTTTCCGTTGATTCCGGGATGTGACTTGGCTGGGACCGTTGAAAAAACGGGGAGTGCGGTCACACGCTTTCGTGTCGGAGATCGAGTCTGGGGGAGCAATCAAGGTCTCTTCAAACGTCAGGGGACGCTGGCGGAATATGCAGCTGTGGAAGAAGAATGGCTGTATCTCACTCCCGCTAAAATGACGGACGTCCAGGCAGCAGCAGGCGCCCTGACCGGCATCACCGCTCAACTCGGCCTGTTTCAGCAGGCACATTTAAAAACAGATGAATACGTTTTTGTGAATGGCGGGACTGGAGGAGTGGGCTCCATGGTGGTGCAATTCGCCAAGGCGGCTGGAGCACATGTCATTGCCACTGCGGGCAGCGCGGAAAAACGCAACTTGTGCGAGAAACTGGGGGCAGAAATCGTTTTGGATTATCAATCGCCACAACTGGATGACCAGATGAAAGCAGCCGCGGCCGACCATGGCGGGCTGGACTTGTGGTGGGAAACTCAGCGCGAACCCAATCTGAACCGTTCTATCGGAATGATGAAGAAACGCGGCCGGATTATTGTGATGGCGGGACGCGAAGCGGAATTGACATTCAAACTGGGACCGTTTTACACGAACGATCTGAAGATCCTCGGCTTCGCAATGTTCAATGCCACACCTTATGAACAACGAGTCTGTGCCGACCGGATGAATGAATGGTTCACCGCCGGAAAGTGGAAACCGCTGATCGGAAAGCAATTTCCACTCAGTCAGGCCGTCGCCGCACATCGCCTGCAGGAAGAAAACACATTACACGGCGCGGGATCGCTGACCGGGAAAATCGTCGTTGTTCCGGATTAGAACGCATTCACCCCGCATTGTCCGGGTTCTGAAGGATTCAAAGGTCAGAGAGGAAAAGAGCAGGAAAAAATCTGTGATTCATTGAACTTTCTGACATCTGATTCCCGACCTCTTGCCGTCGCTGCACTTCAAACTTGGATAGACTCTCTCTTTATTACCCGGATTCGAAGACGCCATGAATGTCCCTGAATTTATGAAGGCCAAATCGCAAGGCCGCAAATTGTCCGTGCTGACAGCATATGATTGTTTATGGGCGTCCATGCTGGATGAAGCAGGCATTGATGCACTGCTGGTCGGCGACTCCATGGGGATGGTGTTTCAAGGGCACCAAAGTACCTTGCCAGTCACGTTGGAGCAGATGATCTATCATGGAGAAATTGTGACCCGGTCCACAAAACGGGCACTGGTGATTGTGGATTTGCCGTTTATGTCGTACCAGGTCAGTCCGCGGCAGGCGGTTCGTAATGGAGGACGCGTGCTGAAAGAGACCGGAGCTGCCGCCGTGAAACTGGAAGGAGGAGTGCATCAGGCCAGAACCATCGAACGACTGACTGCCTGCGATATTCCAGTCATGGGACATATCGGTATGCAGCCTCAATCGGTTCGTAAGCTGGGGAAAATGTCAGCGATTCAAAGAGATGAAAAGCAACTTCTGGCCGATGCCGTGGCTGTGGAAAGGGCAGGCGCGTTTGGAATTGTCCTCGAACTGATCCCGGCCGACATTGCCTTACGCATTACAGAAACGCTTTCGATTCCTACGATCGGCATTGGAGCGGGGCCCCATTGCGACGGGCAGGTCCTGGTGACCCCGGACATGTTTGGCATGACAGGCTTCAAACCGAAGTTCATGAAACAGTTTGCCGAACTTCGCAGCCAGATCGTCCAGGCAACTCAGACTTATATTCACGAAGTTCAGACCTCCACATTTCCCAGCTCGGGACACAGCCATTGAAAGCCCCATCGTGTGCACGATGGATTCAGACAAGAGCAACTTGCTCGATGTGCTCCGGGAAGTACCCATCCGTTTTTTGCAGGAGCTGTCATCATGGCCCAGGCCATTGCGAATCCCGAAGAGTTAAGAGCATTCGGCATGAAGCTGAAGCAGTTTAATAACACTCTCGCCGACCAGGCTGCCATGCTCGTTACTCAATTGGAAACATTGAGTGCCACCTGGCGTGATCAGGAAAATCTGAAGTTCACAGAGGAATTCAAGGAACATCTGCGTCTGCTCGCGCAGTTTGTAGAGGCCAACAACCGACATATCCCTTATCTGCTGCGAAAAGCCGAACGGCTCGAAGAATACCTGCAGCAGCGTTAAGATGCCTGACTCTCTAGACCAGTTTGGTCTCTCATGTGCCCGCGTCGAAAGGGTTTCACCTGATGAAAGACTGAATACCGCGAGGCAAGTTCGCCACAAGATTCACAAAAACGCTCTGGCAAGACCATCTCGACCTGTGAGAGGAGCATTTCGGCGATGAACACTGTTTCTTCCCAGCACCTTTCGGCGGCATTCTCATCACGCCATGGGAATCAGCGATTGTTTTATCGCCGGAGTTCTCTTCTGCTGTTATTCGCAATCTTGGCAATACTGATGACCAGCTGGGGAAGCGCGATCACCCGGGCCGGTGAGCAGTCAATCACAGCAGCAGTAACAGCAGTAACAACGGCGACAGCAAAGCGGCCGAATGTGGTCTATCTCCTGGCGGATGACCTCGGGATTGGTGATGTGCAGGCATTCAATCCGCAGGGAAAGATTCAGACGCCTCATCTGGATGCCTTGGCGGCCGCCGGGATGAAGTTCACCGATGCCCATTCCTCTTCCGCAGTCTGTACGCCATCCCGATATGGAATCCTGACAGGAAGATATTCCTGGCGGTCCACACTGAAATCTGGCGTCTTATACGGATTTTCCCCTCCTTTAATCACCTCGGACCGACTGACCGTTCCCGGATTCCTGGCAAAGCAGGGTTATCACACAGCTTGCATTGGAAAATGGCACCTGGGACTGGGCTGGACTCTTCTAGAAGACGCAGCAGCGAAAGCGGAAACAGGCTGGCACGTGGATTACCGTCAGCCGTTTACGAATGGGCCTGTGACGCGAGGATTCCAATATTTCTATGGCATCAGTGCTTCTCTGGACATGCCCCCATATGTCTTTCTGGAAAATGACCGTGTCACCTCGATTCCCACCGTTGAAAAGAAATGGATTCGAAAAGGCCCAGCCGCCGCAGACTTCGAAGCTGTTGATGTGCTCCCCCGGCTGGGACAACGGGCCGTGGAATACATTGCCGGAAGATCTGAAAAGGCGAAGCAGGGAGAACCATTTTTTCTTTATGTGCCGCTCAATTCGCCGCACACCCCCATTGCTCCCGGTGAAGATTGGACAGGCAAAAGCGGTCTGGGGCCATATGGCGACTTCGTCCAGCAGACGGATGCCGTTGTCGGGGACATTCTCAACGCTCTGGATCGGCATGGACTGGCCGAGCAGACGATCGTGATCTTCACCAGTGACAATGGATGTTCCCCCTCGGCCGGATTTAACAAGCTGGCACAGTTTGGTCACAACCCCAGCGGACCATTTCGCGGATATAAGGCCGATCTCTTTGAAGGGGGGCACCGCATCCCGTTCATCGTTCGCTGGCCGACAAAAATCGCTCCACAGACCAGTTCGGATCAGACCATCTGTCAGGTCGATCTCTTTGCCACGATTGCGGAGATTCTGGGAATCGAACTTCCGGATGATGCGGGGGAGGACAGCGTGAGCCTCCTGCCGGTCTTACTCGGAAAAGCAGACAAGCCCATTCGCGAAGCCACTGTTCACCATTCTATCAACGGATCATTTGCGATTCGGCAAGGCCCGTGGAAATTGCTGCTTTGCCCCGATTCAGGAGGATGGAGCGCTCCCCGACCCGGACGGGACGACACTTCGAAGCTCCCTGCGATTCAGTTGTACAATCTCACCGAGGATGTCGGGGAACACACTAATCTTGGTGATCAGCATCCTGACGTTGTTGCAGGATTGACTCGACTGCTGGAAAAATACATTGCAGAGGGGCGAAGCACGCCAGGATCTCCGCAGCCCAATGACCGAAAGGTCATCATCCAGACATCCGCACAGGCATCTCGCCGTTAGACCAGTTTGGTCTATCTAAGCGGCTGTGGAGCAGGGACGGCGACGGTGCTGCTTTGTCCCAATTCCTGCAGATAGGCATAAAGATCCGCAAATTCCTGGTCGGACAGCCCTTTGAGAAGTCCGTTGGGCATGAGTGACTGGGACAATGTCCGACGCGCTTCGATCTCTTTCAGGTCGATCCGGTAGGTCTGGTTATTCACATCGCGCAGCGCCAGGGCATCCACAGCTTCATACAGAATCATCCCGGTACGGAGATGGCCATCGGTCGTCATGATCTGCGTGGTCTGGTAACGGGGAGAGACATCCTGACTGGGAAAGACGATGGCAGTGAACAGGTCGTTCCGGGAAAACCGCCCGGCGACTCCTTCCAGTGCCGGGCCCAGGGCTTTGCTGCGCCCATGGCACTGGATGCAGCCCCGCGCGGCAAAAATCTGTTGCCCCCGTGCCGGATTGCCGGACTGCCAGGAAATTGTTGCCAGCCGCTGATGAAGTTCGTCCAGACTTCCTTCGTCTCCGCCGCTGGCGAGTGCGAATTCCCGGGGGAATCGCACTTGTACTCCCTTCAGCCAGGCTGCAATTGCGGCCTGTTGAGGGTCTCCTTCCCGGCCCAGAATATAACCATAATCCGCCTGGAGATTTCGCTGCAGCAGTTCGACCAGCTGGTCCCGTGCCTGACGTTCTTCTTCCCGGTCTCCCAGTTTGCGGAGTGCCTTGGCAATCAGGACATTTTCCTGTGGGTCTGCAGAGGGAGCCAAGAGCTGCAAAGCGCCAATACACTGCAGCATGGCTTCCAGAGAGGCCGATTCCACTCCTGCCAGAAAGAGTGGCCGGTCCTGTTCTTCCGGATCGGTAGCCAGGGTCATCAGGACGGCATTGCGCAGTGCATAGTCCGCAAACTTCTCCCGCACCAACATTTTATCTTCGGGGCTGGATGAACCTGCCAGCAGGAAGACAACATCGGTGTTCCAGGCATAGTTCGGGTCCTGTCGGATCCGCTTTGAGAAAATGGCGACAGCTTCCGAAAATCTGCTGCGTGATAATTTTTTGACCAGTTGCACATGTCCCGGTTGCCCAAAATCGGGATGCTCCAGCACGGCCACGGGCAAATCCGGATCCTGACGCACAAGAGTTTCGTACATTTCGTAGACACGTTCATCCCAGTCGCTGTCTTGCTGCAACTGTCTGGCTGTGATTTTATTGGTGAGTTGAAGCAGGGCATTGGCGATGATCATTCGGTGCTGCGGAGCAGGACGAACCGGAATGCGGGAGACAGTGATCAGCCGATGCACATCATCCACCGGGCTGGATTCGGGAGTAATCTGAGCCAGCACTTTCCCCAGCAGCAGAGGACTGACGGGCTGAACCATGGCGATCACCCGTTCGAGTTCCCAGTCCACGCTTTCGATTCCCAGCGGGTACAGATCCACTAATGCAGCCTGCACTTTGGAGACTGGTGTTTCGAAGGCGGACAGATCCAGTCGCGGAGCGTAACCATCATAGACGGGTGCGAACTTTCCACCGGCCGGTGTCAGGTCTCCCAGCCCCAGTTGTAGAATCCGGACCGCCTCCAGCTTCAGGGATTCATCATGACTTCCCTTCAGGATCTTCAGTCCGATGTCAATCGTGTAGTCCGCGAAGCCTTCACGGGCACTGGCAAATGCTCCCGCCACGGGAATGGCTGCCGTCCAGCCTTTCGGGAATCCCACCTGCGCCATTTTGTGCGTGATGGAGCCGTCAATTCGGGAGAGAACCCGCATGGCGGTCTGCCGTATAAAACGATCCGGATGTGCCAGTTGCACCCCCACCGGCTGCACCAGTTCTTCCATGGTTACGTTGTCCGCCGCCATGATTGCTTCCAGTGCTGCCCGCACGACATGCGGATCCTGATCCAGCAATAATGGAGTGAGGATGGAAGTTCGCGGAGTTCGAGGCTGCGCACGTCCCAGGGCCCAGGCAACCCGTGCCCGGACGCTCGCATCTGCGGAACGCGAAAGTTGTCCGGCGAGATCCTGATCGATCCCGTTGAACTTTTCTGTCAGGATTTCAATTGCACGCACGCGCTCTGCACTGGGGCGAGATTCTTCGGCAGCCGCCTTGATAAATGGCCCGCTGGTCAATTTTTTGGCCAGCGGTTCCCAGACACGCCTGGACCAGCTGCTGAGAGGTTGCGGCGCACGCAAACAGACATCCAGTTGATCCGCAACGAGGACGGGAACCCCATTGCCCCCGGGCCAGGGGCGATAGGTTTCGCTTTTTTGCCGAGGTCGAATGCAGTACACACCGCCCCGTGTTCCCCGGCCTCCCACGCAGACATACATTTCCCCATTGGGACCGATCTCCACATCCGTGGGAGCAAAGCCATGTTGGCCCACGGCGGACATGAATTCGATCGGTTCCGTCTTCCAGGTGCTGCCATTCTGAGTCAGCGGGAGTGCGTAGACTTTGCCATAGGTCCAGTCCAGCACGAACAGCGCCCCATGATAAGTTGTGGGAAAAGCCGTGTGCTGATAGGTCGCCACACCCGTCGGCGATCCGCGTCCCATGGAGGCGGCGACGGGGGGCATATCAAAAAAATTGTCAGGTCGAATCCAGTCATTCGTCACCCAGCCGGCATGAGCCCCCGGCAACATCTGCAACACACGCGTAGGACGATACCAGGGGAGACTGATGACCTTTTCACCATCGCTGTCAAAAGTGAACAGATCTCCAGAAGTGTGAAAATCAAAGTCATACGCATTCCGTAATCCATGGGCATAGACCTCCCCTTCTGTCAGGTCCGGCTTGAGCCGCAGAATGACGCCGGCGTGCGGCTTCCGCACGGGGCTGGTTGGCATGGCCGCATACTTTTCATCCACTCCCGCAGCATTTCCCGCGATGAGATACCACCAGCCATCCGGCCCACGACGAATGGCATGCAGATCGTGTTCATTCCCAGTATGAATCTTCAGAAAAACATCCGCCGGCCCATCCGCCCGATCATCTCCATCGCGGTCGCGGTAGCGAATCAGTCCTTCAC
>Ga0182745_1003052_pt1 | contig 14617 bp, 11 predicted proteins | sample eDN3rd30CKraftBY_FD_128523 | JGI IMG/M metagenome (GOLD analysis project Ga0182745, IMG submission 128523) | Enriched backyard soil microbial communities from Emeryville, California, USA - eDNA 3rd pass 30_C Kraft BY (version 2) (version 2) | ecosystem: Environmental > Terrestrial > Soil >...
CCGCGCTGCTGAAGCTCTTGGCCACCGACCAGCTCGCGGTCCACGAGTCGGCATCGGCGCCGTCGGCGTACCACTCCGAGACGATGGCGCCGTCGCGCACGACCACCACGCCCTGGGTGTTGCGGCCATCGGCGAACGCGTACGCCCGCGCCTCCTCCAGCTTCGCCGCGTCCATCCCCTCGGCGTCGGGCTGCTCCACGGCCCACTCGTCGCCGGGCACGCGGGCGGCCGAGGCGGGCGCGGCGGGCGCGGCGGGCGCGGTCGTGCTCGTCGCTGCGGGCGCCAGACGGGTGGTGGACCGGTCCGGCGTCCCGTCGCCCGCGCTGCTGCTGCACCCCGCGAGCGCCCCGGCCAGCACGGCCCCTGCGATCCATCGACGCATCCGCCGGTTCCCCATCCGACCAGTCAACCACTCGTCGGGGCGGTCCGCGGGCGATCCACGAACATCAACGTTCTTCGATCCGCTACCGTCCGGCGATGCGCCGGACCACCACTCGCCCCACCCGCCCCGCCCGCCGACACCGGGCGCTCCTCGGTCCGATCGCCGCAGTCCTCCTGCTCGCCGCCTGCGCCGGGTCATCCGACGCCACCAGCGGCGCCGGCCGCGAGACCGCGCCGACGGGCTCCGCCACGACCGAGCCGAAGACGAGCGCACCCGGTCCCGAGCACTACGACGGGACCGACGACGACTTCTACGTCGTGCCCGATCCGCTGCCGAAGGGCGAGCCGGGCCAGCTCATCCGGGTGCAGGACCTCGGGGAGGAGGACGGCCAGCACACGGTGCGGGTCATGTACCACTCGCGTGACGCGGAGGACCGCGACCGAGCCGTCACCGGCATCATCTCCTACCCGACCGCCGCGGCGCCCGAAGGCGGGTGGCCGGTCACGTCGCAAGCCAACGGCACGGTCGGCGTCGCTGGCCAGTGCGCCCTGAGCCGCCAGGGGAACCCCGCCGGCGACTGGGGCGTCGAGGGCGTGCACGCCGTGACCGACTACATCGGCATGGGTCCGGTCGGCGAGATCCATCCCTACCTGTCCGGGCCGAGCGAGGGCAACAGCGTGATCGACGCCGTCCGCGCCGCCCGGAACCTGCCCGAGGCGCACGCCGGCACGCGGTGGTTCTCGATCGGCCACTCGCAGGGGGGCCACGGCGCGCTGTTCGCCGGCGAGCGGGCCGCCGGCTACGCGCCGGAGCTGGACCTGCTCGGCACCGTGTCGCTCGCCCCAGCGACCGAGCTGACCAAGACCTACGGCCCCGCCGACGAGGTGGTGTCCCGCATCGTCGGCGTGATGATGCTCTACGGCGCCCACAGCGAACACCCCGAGATCCACTTCGACGACTACGCCGGCGCGGAGCTGCGGGCCGTCGAGGACGTGTTCGAGGACGGCTGCTTGGACGACATCATCAGCGCCACGGCCGGCATCCCGGGTGACGCCTTCTACGCCCACGACCCGATCGAGACCGAGCCGGCCAAGGGGCTGCTCCACCTCAACCAGCCGGGTCTCGTGGCCACCGACTCGCCGCTCTTCCTCGCCCAGGGCACCGACGACGAGCGGGTCAACGAGCAACGGACGCAGGACTTCTTCGAGCGGGTGTGCAAGCTCGGCCAGGTGACCGACCTGCTCGTGGTCGAGGGCGCGAACCACGGGGGCATCGTCCCCGCGGCCGCCCCCGCAGCCGCCGCGTGGATGAACGACCGCCTGGCCGGGAAGCCGGCTCCGGACTCGTGCCCGTGAGCGATCACGTCTCGCGCCTCCCCCGGGGTCGCCACGGGCTGACGCGCGCAGAGGTGGCCGACGACCAGCGCCGCCGGATCATGACGGCGATGGCCGAGGTCATGGCTGCGCAGGGCTACGCGTCGACCACCATCGCCGACGTCATCGGGCGCGCCGGCGTGTCGCGCGAGACCTACTACCAGCAGTTCCGCTCGAAGCTCGAGTGCTTCCTCGCCGCGTTCGACGCGGCATCCGCAGCGCTGCTCGCCCCGATCGCCGGGCGGATCACCGATGCCACCGAAGGCGATGCTCCCATCGGTCCCGCCGACCGCCTCGAGGTCTTCGACGAGCTGTTCGGCGTCTACCTCGACGCCATCACCTCCCACCCGGAGCTCGCCCGGGTCTTCCTGATCGAGGTCTACGCCGCCGGGCCCGAGGCGATGGAGCGTCGGGCCCGGCTCCAAGCGACCATCACCGATGCGATCGCCGTGCTGCTCGGGCTCGGCGACGACCGCGTGCGGTTCGCGTGCCAGGCCCTCGTCGCGGCGATCGGCGCCCTCGTCACGCCGCTGCTGGCAACGGGCGACCTCGACGGCATCCGCGCCCTGCGGGAACCGATCGTGGACCTCGCCGCCCGCTCCCTCCTCGCCTGACCCGTCGTTCCCGGCACCGAGCGGTTGCACCGTCGGGGGAACGCAGGTAGGAACACGTCGAAGGCCGCGTCGGAGCGGTAGCGACCGCAGGTGGGGTGCAGGATCGAGATGGTGGGGTGACCTCGGTCGAGCGGTTCGTCCCCGGCCTCGCCGCCGCCCGGTCCTACGAGCGGTCCTGGCTCGGACACGACCTCGTCGCCGGCCTGGTCCTCACCGCCCTCCTCGTGCCGCAGGGCATGGCGTACGCGGAGCTGGCGGGGCTCCCGGCCATCACCGGCCTCTACACGTCGATCATGTGCCTGCTCGCCTACGCGGTGTTCGGCCCGTCCCGGATCTTGGTGCTCGGGCCGGACTCGTCGCTCGGGCCGATGATCGCGGCGACGATCCTCCCGCTGGCGGGGGCCGACGGGGACCCGGCCAAGGCCATCGCCCTCGCATCGATGCTGGCCGTCTTGGTGGCCGTCTTCATGATCGGTGCCGGCGTCGCCAAGCTCGGGTTCGTCGCCGACCTGTTCTCCAAGCCCACCCAGATCGGGTACATGAACGGCCTGGCCCTGACGATCCTCGTCGGCCAGCTCCCGAAGCTGTTCGGGTTCTCGGTCGACGCTGACGGCTTCCTCGAGGAGCTCCGCGGCTTCGTCCGGGGCGTCGCCGACGGGGACACCCTGGGCGCTGCCCTCGCCGTCGGCGCCAGTGGGCTGGCGATCATCTTGGTCCTCAACAAGGTGGCGCCGAAGATCCCCGGCGTGCTGGTCGCCGTGGTGGGCGCCATCGCCGTCACCGTGGTGTTCGACCTCGGCGGCGAGGGCGTGCCGCTCGTCGGCCAGCTGCCCCAGGGGTTCCCGCCCTTCACCATCCCGAGCGTCGGCTGGGGCGACCTCACCCTGCTCGTGGCCGGCGCCCTGGGCATCACGCTCGTGTCGCTCACCGACACCATCTCCACGTCGTCGGCGTTCGCGGCCCGAACCGGCCAGGAGGTCGACGCCAACCAGGAGATGATCGGCATCGGCACGGCCAACCTGGCCGCCGGGCTGTTCCAGGGGTTCCCGGTGAGCACCAGCGGTTCGCGCACGGCGGTGGCGGAGCAGGCCGGGGCGCGCTCCCAGCTCACCGGGGTGGTCGGCGCCGCGGCCATCGCCGCCATGTTGCTGTTCGTCCCCGGGCTGATGAAGGACCTGCCCCAGCCGGTGCTCGCCTCGGTCGTGATCGCGGCGTCGCTGTCGCTGGCCGACATCGCCGCCACCAGGCGGCTGTGGCACCAGCGCCGGATGGAGTTCGGCGTGTCGATGGTGGCGTTCGTCGGTGTGGCGCTGCTCGGTGTCCTGCCGGGCATCGGGATCGCCGTGATCATCTCGATCCTCAACGTGTTCCGCCGCATGTGGCGGCCGTACCGCACGGTGCTGGCCGAAGTCGACGGGCTCGACGGCTACCACGACGTCCACGAGCACCCGAGCGGCCGGCGGATCCCCGGCCTGTCGCTGTTCCGGTTCGACGCCCCGCTCGTCTTCGCCAACGCCCGGACGTTCCGCGACGAGATCCGACGGCTGGCCGCGGCGGAACCGAAGCCGATCTGGATCCTCGTGGCCGCCGAGCCCATCACCGACGTCGACACCACCGCCGCCGACATGCTCGAGGACCTCGATGAGGAACTGAACCAGGCGGGCATCTCACTGGTGTTCGCCGAGATGAAGTCGCCGGTGCAGGACAAGATCGACCGCTACGAGCTGACCCGCACGATCGACCCCGCCCACTTCTTCCCCACGCTCGACGACGCCGTCGAGGCGTTCCGCTCCCAGCACGGCGACACCCCGGAGACCAACGCATGACACCCCTGCCCGACACCGACACCGCTCCTGCGGTCCCGCCCGTCCACCACGTGGCCCCGCCGGACCGGGCCGCCGCGGTGGGCGCGCTGGTCCTCGCCGCCGCGGCGCTGGTGGTGGGTGCGGTCAGCCTCGCGGGCGACCTCGGCCGGGCCCTGCTCGCACCAGCAGCCCTCCTCGTGGTGGTCGGCGCGGCGTGGATCGCCGCCACCCGCACAAGCTTCGTCCGCCTCGTGTCGATCCTGGTGGCGCTCGCGGCCCTCGCTGTGGTGGTCGTCGGCATCTTCACCGCGGAGTCGCGCGGCCTGGGGCTGGCGATCGCGGTCGCCCTGGTGGCGGGGTCCACGTACCTGAGCCGCCGAGCGCTGCGGCGCGACCCGGCCACCCTCAAGGCGCTGCCCACGCCGGGCACGCCGGTCGGGCCCGCCGAGCGCGGCGTGCTGATCGTGAACCTGAAGTCCGGCGGTGGGAAGGCCGAGCAGCTCGGCCTGGAGGACGAGTGCCGCAAGCGGGGCATCGAGCCGATCGTCCTGGGTCCCGACGACGACCTGCGCGAGCTGGCGGAGCAGGCCGTCGAGCGGGGCGCCGACGTGCTCGGCATGGCCGGCGGCGACGGCTCCCAGGCCCTGGTCGCCTCGGTCGCCAGCGCCCACGACCTCCCGCACGTGTGCATCCCGGCCGGCACCCGCAACCACTTCGCCCTCGACCTGGGCCTCGACCGCGACGACGTCATCGGCGCCCTCGACGCCTACGGCGATGCCGTCGAGCGACGCATCGACCTCGCCGAGGTCAACGGCCGCGTCTTCGTCAACAACGTGTCGCTCGGCGTCTACGCCAAGATCATCCAGTCACCCGGCTACCGCGACGCGAAGGGCCAGACCGCGGCGTCGATGCTGCCCGAACTGCTCGGCCCCGACGCCGAGCCCTTCGACCTCCGCTTCGAGGGGCCCGACGGCGTCGATCACGCCGGCGCCCAGGTCATCCAGGTGTCGAACAACCCCTACGTGCTCTCGTCGCTCGCCGGGTTCGGCAGCCGGGCCCGGCTCGACACCGGCGAGCTCGGCCTCGCCGCCGCCGAGATCGGGAAGGCCGCCGACGTCGCCGCGTTCGTCGCCGCCGACGCCGCCGGCCGCCTCGGCAGCTTCGCCGGCTGGAGCGAGTGGACAGCCGAGCGGTTCACCGTGACCTCGGACAGCCCGATCGAAGCGGGGATCGACGGCGAGGCGCTCGTGTTCGACGCACCGCTGGAGTTCCGCGCCCTCCCGGGCGCCGTCCGCGTCCGCCTCCCCCACGACGCCCCCGGCTACTCCCCCGCCGCCATCGAGGCCCACTCCCCCGCCTGGACCATCGGTGCCCTCTTCCGAGCCGCCGCCGGCCGGCCCACCCCCGTCGACGGCCAGCAGCGCTGAGGTCCCGTCCGCACGGGTTCGCATCGGAACGTGTCGGTGGACCACCGCTCCAGGCTCCAGGCGGCCGACCGACGGCCGGGCCGCCTCACTTCGCCGCTGGTCGCGACGGGGCGGGTTGGAGGGTGTCCAGGTCGGCGAGCTTGGGGATGACGAGGCCGAAGAAGCCGGCCAGGCCGACGCCGAGCAGGGTCTCGCTGAGCCGTTCGTCGAAGCGGGAGGCGGCCTCGGCCGCGTTCCCGGCGAGCAGGAGGACGAAGACCAGGAACGTCGTGAACGCGCTCGTGATGTACCAGCGGCTGCCTCGGGTGGCCGCCACCGTCGCCACCACCACGACGATGGCGGCGCCGTACCAACCCGCCGCCGGTTCGAGTCGGACGATCCCGATCGCGAGGAGCGCCCCGATGGCGACCGACGCGATGCGGCCCGCGCTGCGGATCTCCTGCATCTCGGCTGACGGCCGGATCACGAGCAGCGCCGCCGCGCACGCCCAGCCGACGTGGTCCAAGTCGAGGGCGAAGCCGATGGCCGCCGCCGTCGCCCCGGTCGCCCCGAGCAGCACCCCGTAGGCCAGCGTCGGCACGGGCGGGGCGTGCGGCGGCGGAGGCAGCGGGTCGGACTCGGGCCAGAGCAGCGAGACGGCCGCGGCGTAGACCGCACCGCCCAGCATGACGATGGCCAGCCCGGCGGCCGTCGCCACGTCGGTGTAGCTGAGGCCGATGCCGATCATCGGCAGGCCGAGGGCCAGTGCGATGCTCCCCAGCCGGGACCGCTGCGCCAGCAGGGCGGCGCCGATGCCGGCGAGGAACACGCCGACGACGGCGACCACCGGCACGTTGGCGAGGATCGAACCGGCGAGGATGGGCACGGCGACGAGCACGCCGAGCACCGCCGACGCCATCCGGCCCTTCCGCAGCGGGCGGAGGCCGACGACGGCCGGCGGGATGACGCCGACGGCGAACGCCGCACCCTTCCCCACGTCGTGCCGGGCGACGAGCGCTGCGGGGACGGCGAAGGCCAGCCCGAGCAGCGCGGCCGACCAGTCCCACGCAACAGCAGGAGGCCGGTCGGCTGCCGGGCTCACCGGGGTGGGCGGCTCGCCGACGGCTTCGGTCATCGGCTCGATCTACCACCCCAGCCGACCCGATGCGGCGACCGCGGTCGGGAACAATCCGGTACGCTGACGGTTGAACATTCAATCAATGAGCGGACCGAGTTCCCGGAGCACGCCATGAGCACCACCTCCCCCACCGCAGCCGGCACCCGGCTGCCCACCTACTTCATCTCCCACGGCGGCGGCCCCTGGCCGTGGATCGAGGACCTGATGCCGGGCGACTTCACGCCGCTGCGCACCTCGCTCCAGCGCATCCCCAGCGACGTGGGCGTCACGCCGAAGGCGATCCTCGCCGTGTCCGGCCACTGGGAGACGCCGGAGTTCACCGTGCAGACGAACCCGGCCCCGCCGATGCTCTACGACTACGGCGGCTTCCCGGACTTCACCTACCGGATCCAGTACCCGGCCCCGGGCTCGCCCGAGGTCGCCGCCCGGGTGAAGGAGCTGCTCGAGGGTGCCGGCTTCCCGGTGCGCGAGGACCCCGACCGCGGCTTCGACCACGGCGTGTTCGCCCCCTTCGCCGTGTCGCACCCCGATGCCGACGTGCCGATCCTCCAGCTCTCCATCAAGCACAGCTACGACCCGGCGGACCACCTGGCCGCCGGCCGGGCGCTCGCCCCGCTGCGCGACGAGGGCGTGCTCATCGTCGGCAGCGGCTTCACGTTCCACAACCTCCGCCTGTTCGGCGCCGCCGGTGTCGAGCCGTCACAGGCCTTCGACGGCTGGCTGACCGCCGCCGTGGTCGACGGTCCCACCGCCGAGCGGACCGAGCGCCTCCTCCACTGGGACCAGGCCCCCGCCGCCCGCCTGGCCCACCCCGCCGAGGACCACCTGGTCCCCCTCTTCGTCGCCATCGGCGCCGCCGAGGACGAAGCCGGCGTCCTGCACTACCACGAGGACGCCTTCATGGACTCGATCAGCTCCAGCAGCTACCGCTTCGGCGACCTCCCGGCAAAGCCCGCCGCCTGACCACCCACCCATCCACCCACTCACCCAGCCCGCTCCACCCACCCCGAACTTCGTAGGCGAGCACGACGGTTCCGTCGCCCCGACCTACGAAGTTCGGTCGGGTTCGGATCTACTCCGGGAACTTCGTAGGCGAGGGCGACGATCCTGTTGCGCTGACCTACGAAGTTCGGGGTGGTAGCGGCGAGGAGGGACTGGTCAGCCGGTGACGTAGGCGGCGAGGTGCTGGGCGGTGAGGGTCTTCCTCTTGGCGGCCACCAGGGCGGCGGGGGTGCCCTCGAAGACGATCTGGCCGCCGTCGTGGCCAGCACCGGGGCCGAGGTCGATGATCCAGTCGGCGTGGGCCATCACGGCCTGGTGGTGCTCGATGACGATGACCGACTTGCCGGCGTCGACCAACCGGTCGAGCAGGCCGAGCAGCTGCTCGACGTCGGCGAGGTGGAGGCCGGTGGTGGGTTCGTCCAGCACGTAGGTACCGCCCTTGTCGCCCATGTGCGTGGCCAGCTTGAGCCGCTGGCGCTCGCCGCCCGACAGCGTCGGGAGCGGCTGGCCGATGGTCAGGTACCCGAGGCCCACGTCGGCCAGGTGGGTCAGGATCTTGTGAGCAGCGGGCAGGGCGGCGTCGCCGTCGGAGAAGAACACCTCGGCCTCGGCGACCGACATCTCGAGGACCTCGCTGATGTCCTTGCCGCCGAGCTTGAAGTCGAGGACCTCGGCGTCGAACCGCTTCCCCTCGCACACCTCGCACGGCACGGCGGCACCGGCCATCACGCCGAGGTCGGTGTAGATGACACCGGCGCCGTTGCAGTTGGGGCAGGCGCCTTCGGAGTTGGCGGAGAACAGCGCCGGCTTCACGCCGTTGGCCTTGGCGAACGCCTTGCGGATCGGCTCGAGGAGGCCGGTGTAGGTCGCCGGGTTGCTGCGGCGGGAGCCCTTGATGGCCGACTGGTCGACCTGCACGACGCCCTCGAGGTTGGCGACCGAGCTGTTGACGAGCGAGCTCTTGCCCGACCCGGCGACGCCGGTGAGCACCACCAGCACGCCGAGCGGGATGTCGACGTCGACGTCCTGGAGGTTGTTGGCTGACGCACCCCGCACCTCGAGCGCCTCGGTGGACGTGCGCACCTCGTCTTTGAGCGACGCCCGGTCGTCGAGGTGCCGGCCGGTCAGGGTGCCGCTGGCTCGCAGGTCGTCGACCGTGCCCTCGAACTGGATCTCGCCGCCGTTGCGCCCCGCGCCCGGCCCGATGTCGACCGCATGGTCGGCGATGGCGATGGTCTCGGGCTTGTGCTCCACCACCAGCACCGTGTTGCCCTTGTCCCGCAGCTGCCGGAGCAGCTCGTTCATGCGGTCGATGTCGTGCGGGTGGAGCCCGACGGTCGGCTCGTCGAACACGTAGGTCACGTCGGTGAGCGACGACCCCAGGTGGCGGATCATCTTCGTGCGCTGCGACTCGCCGCCCGACAGGGTGCCGGTGGGCCGCTCGAGCGACAGGTACCCGAGCCCGATGTCGACGAACGAGTCGAGCGTGTCGCGCAGCGACTCGAGCAGCGGCGCCACCGACGGCTCGTCGAGGCCCCGCACCCACTCGGCCAGGTCGCTGATCTGCATGGCGCAGGCGTCGGCGATGCTGATCCCGTCGATCTTCGACGACCGGGCGTCCTCGTTCAGCCGGGTGCCACCGCAGTCCCGGCAGGCGCGGAACGTGATGACCCGCTCGACGAACGCCCGGATGTGGGGCTGCATCGCCTCCACGTCCTTCGACAGCATCGACTTCTCGATCTTGGGGATCACGCCCTCGTAGGTGAGGTTGATGCCCTCGACCTTGATCTTGGTGGGCTCCTTGTAGAGGAGGTCGTGGAGCTCCTTCTTGGTGAACTTCTTGATCGGCTTGTCGCAGTCGAAGAAGCCGGAGCCGCGGAAGATGCGGCCGTACCAGCCGTCCATCGAGTAGCCCGGGATGATCAGCGCGCCCTCGTTGATGGACTTGTCCTCGTCGTAGAGGACGGTGAGGTCGAAGTCCGAGGTGCGCCCGGTCCCCTCGCAGGTCGGGCACATGCCGCCGAGGCGCTTGAACGACCGCTTCTCACGGACCTTCTTGCCGCCCTTCTCCATGGTGACGGCACCGGTCCCGCTGACGGTGGCGGTGTTGAACGAGAACGCCTGCGGACCGCCGATGTTCGGCACGCCCAGGCGGCTGAACACGATGCGCAGCATGGCGTTGGCGTCGGTGGCCGTACCGACCGTGGAGCGCGGGTTGGCGCCCATCCGCTCCTGGTCCACGATGATCGCCGTCGTCAGCCCCTCGAGGACGTCGACGTCGGGCCGGGCTAGCGACGGCATGAAGCCCTGCACGAACGCGCTGTACGTCTCGTTGATGAGGCGCTGCGACTCGGCGGCCACCGTCCCGAACACGAGGGAGCTCTTCCCCGAACCGGACACCCCGGTGAACACCGTGAGGCGCCGCTTCGGGATGTCGACGCTGACGTCTTTCAGGTTGTTCACCCGGGAGCCGACCACCCGGATGGTGTCGTGGCTGTCGGCGGGGGCGCTGGCGCTGGCGGCGCCCTTCTTCGTGGCCATGTCGGCGGGAGGCTCCTTGGGTCTCGGGGTGGTTCGGGTCTGGATCAGGGGCGGAGGGCGTGTCTACCGGATGGGCACGCCCGCCGCTCGACGTCAGGCCGCGGCGTCTTCGGGGAGCGCGGCGAAGTCCTTCTTGGCCTGCTTGTACCAGCCCATGCCCTTGATCGGGTTGCGCCAGCGGCCCTTCATCTCCTTGGCGGCCTGGGCGTGGGCCGTGTCGCCGGCGGCGACGACCTCCTTGAGGTGGGCGTCTTGGGCCTTGATGACGTCGTCGGCGGTCTCGCCGTGGTGCGCGAGGTCGCAGGGGCCGCCGAGCTGCTTGCAGGTCATGGTCTTCATGGGATTGCTCCTTGGGTTCGGGTTCGGGTTCGGTGCGCGAGGAACCAGGCCCGGTCACTCGACCGGGTGGCTCCGTTCCTGAGCCGAACTTCGTATGCCAGAGCGCCCGATTGGGCCGTCTCACCTACGAAGTTCGAATTCGGGGGGGGTCGGGCGGTCAGCGGGTCTGCTGGATCTTGATCATGTTCCCGGCGGGGTCCCGCAGGGAGCAGTCGCGGTTGCCGTAGGGCTGCTCGGTGGGCTCCTCGACGATCTCGACGTTGTCGTGCTGGGCGATCTTGGCGAAGTCGCCGTCGAGGTCCTCGCTGGCCAGCACGACCATGCCGTAGGTGCCCTTGGCCATCATCTCGACGATGGTGGCCCGCTCCTCCTCGGTGATGCCCGGATCGACAGCGGGCGGGCTGAGGACGATGTTGATCTCGGGCTGGCCGACCGGGCCGACGGTGATCCAGCGCATGTCCTGGTACCCGACGTCGTTGCGGACCTCGAAGCCCAGGACGTCCCGGTAGAACGCGATCGCGGCCTCGGCGTCGTTGTGCGGGAGGAAGGTGGAGTGGATGGTGATGTCCATGCCGTGAACCTAAGACGGGGTCTTGATCGCCGCTTCTCGATTCCTGATCGGTCGCGTGAACTGCTTGGCGACACACGCCGGGATGCCCGCGGTGGCCTGGGCCGCCTCCCGCTTGTAGGTGCTGGGCGACATGCCCACCAGCTCGGTGAAGCGGGTGCTGAAGGTGCCCAGCGACGAGAACCCGACGGCGAAGCACACGTCGGTCACGCTCCTGTCGCCGCGGCGCAGCATCGTCATCGCCCGTTCGACCCGCCGGGTCATCAGGTAGGCGTAGGGCGGCTCGCCGTACGCCTTCTTGAACTCGCGGCTCAGGTGCCCGGCTGACATGTGCGCACCGGCGGCCAGCGCCTCGACGTCGAGCGGCTGGGCGAAGTCCCGGTCGATGCGGTCCCGCACGCGCCGCAGCCAGGCCAGATCGGCCAGGCGCTGGTCGGAAGCCGGGGTGGACGCCACCGCGCCAGCCTACGACCCGCCCCACCGCCGACCCCGTGGCCGAACTTCGTATGCCAGAGCGACCAAACCAGCGTCCTCACCTACGAAGTTGGAAGCGGGGTCCGCCAACCCAGCGAACTTCGTATGCGAGAGCGACCAAACCAGCGTCCTCGCCTACGAAGTTGGAAGCGGGGTCAGTGGGCGGGGGCGGGGGCGGGGGCGGGTTCAGCTTCGGGCTTGGGGCCGCGCTTGGGGATGCGGGCGACGATCTGGGCGATGACGAAGCCGACGGCGAACCCGACGACGGCCGAGCAGAGGGTGTTGACGATCCAGGCGAGGACCCCGTGCAGCGGCCAGTCGTGGACGGTGTGCTCGAGCTCGTGGACCACGTGGTACGGCCACTCCCAGCCCAGTTCGTCGAAGCCCACGAGGATGATGTGGCCGCCGACCCAGAGCATCGCCGCCGTGCCGATGACCGACAGCCAGGCGAGCAGCTTCGGCATGCCGGCCACGAGCATCCGACCGGTCCGCTGCGAGCCCGCCGAGTCCCGCTCGGCCAGCTTGAGGCCGATGTCGTCCATCTTCACGATGAGCGCCACCACGCCGTACACGACGACGGTGATGAGGATGCCGACGAGCGCCAGGATGATCGCCCGGGACACGATGGGCTCGTCGATCACCTCCTTCAGCGAGATGACCATGATCTCGGCGGAGAGGATGAAGTCGGTGCGGATGGCGCCGGCGATGGTCTTGGCCTCGGCCGCCGGGCCGGCTTCGACCGACGGCTCGTCGTGGTCGTGGTCGTCGTGCTTGAGCGCGTGGATGACCTTGTGGGCGCCCTCGTAGGCGAGGAAGCAGCCGCCGAACAACAAGATGACCTCGACGAGCGTCGGCGCGATCTCGCTCAGCACCAGCGCCACCGGGAGGATGAACAGCAGCTTGTTGCGCAACGAGCCGACGGCGATCTCCTTGATGATCGGGAGCTCCCGATCGGCAGCCAGGCCCCGCACGTAGGCCGGCGTCACCGCGGCGTCGTCGACCACCACGCCGGCCGCCTTCACGCTGGCCCGGCCGGCAGCGACGCCGACGTCGTCGACCGATGCCGCGGCCAGCTTCGCCAGCGCCGCCACATCGTCGAGCAACCCGACCAGGCCGCCTGCCATCTCGTCCTCCTCGTGCGTCCGGTCGGCCGACCCTAGGCGGTGCTCCTCGGCCGCCACCGCGCCTGAAGCCCGCCGGTCAGGTCACGGTGAGAAACCTGAACCATCCCGTCCCTCCCCCCTTCCTGCCCCTTTCCACTGCTCCTCAGCCTTGGATCGGATGTTTCCGGAATCTCCGTGATGGAAGACCGCTCTCACCATGCGTGTTCGGCCGCCATGGGCACATGGCACCGCCTCCCGTACGCCTACCCGGCGCGCCCCAGCGACCCGGCCCGCCGCCGGTCGGTCAATCGAGGAGCTCGACGTAGCCGTCGGTTCCGTGGATGCGGATGCGCTGGCCGTCGCGGACGAGCTGCGTCGCGTGCTCGACACCGACGACGGCGGGGAGGCCGTACTCGCGGGCGATGACGGCGCCGTGGGTCATGAGGCCTCCGACCTCGGTGACCAGACCGGCGATCGACACGAACAGCGGTGACCAGCTGGGGTCGGTGCCGACGGTGACCAAGATGTCGCCGGGCTCGATGTCGGCCTCCGCCATGTCGGCGATGACCCGGGCCCGGCCCTCGACCACCCCCGAGGAGACGCCGAGCCCCGCTCGTGCCCCCGCCGGCAGGTCGTCGCGACGGTACGAACCGGCGACGGCCTCGCCCTCGGAGGTCAGGACCCGCGGCGGGGTGAGGGTCCGGTAGCGGGCGAGCGCCTCGCGGCGCTGGGCGATCAGCTCGTGGTCGACCGTGCCCGTCCGCACCGCTTCCTGCAGCTCCTCGAAGCGCAGGAACCAGGCGTCGTCGCTCGCCCGGAGGACCCCTGACGCGACGAGGCGGTCGGCCTCGGCGAGCAGGGCCTCCTTGTAGATCCCGAATCGGCGGATGTAGCCGTACTTGGGGTACTCGCGGTAGCCGGCGAAGGTCCGGACGCGCTCGATCATCGCCGCCGCCTCGGCGGCCTTCGCCTTCCCGTCGGGCAGGGCGCGGAGCCGCTCGAGCACCTCGGCCGCCTTGGCCTCGGCTTGCGCCCCACCGCGCTCGAAGCGCCGCGCCGCCTCGCCCTGGTCGAAGCCGTCGACGTCGGCGAGGATCGCGGGGACGAGCGCCGCGGGCTGCTCGCTCCAACGGGGCCGGGTGATGTCGATCTCGCCGACGCACCGCATCCCGTGCCGGGCGAGGAACCCGTCGATCGCGGCGCGCGCCTCGGGGCCGCCGGGGAGCGCCGCCAGCCCGTCGAGGACCCCGGTACCGGAGCTCGGGGCACCACCGCCGACCGAGCGGAGGTAGGCGACGACCTCGGGGTGCGGGCGTACCGCGTCAGCGACATCGAGCAGCGCCAAGCCCATCTCGGCGGTCACGTTGCCGGGTGCGGAGAGGGTCAGCGCGTCGGCCACGCTCCGCTCACCCAGCCACTCGAGCAGGTGCTCGTTGAGCCAGATCGCGGCGCCCAGGCCCGCCCAGATCACCGGGCGGCTGTCGGGATCGGTGAGCACCCGCTTGAGCTCGGGGACGTCGGACTCGATGAAGTCGAGCAGGTCGGTGCCGGTGCGGCCCTCGATGGCTCGGGCGAGCCGGGCGACGGAGGCCTCGCTGCGCTCGATCAAGGTGGCGACGATGGCGGGGTCGGCCGGGATCAGCGGGATCTCCCGGATCTTCGGCGGAGCCGGAGGCGCTTCGGCCGGCGGGTCGGGGAGGAACCCGTCGCGCCCGGCGACGGCCTCGAGGGCGTGGCCGATCAGCGGGTCCGACGTTCCGAGGGCGTCGATGACGGCCGGCCGGGTCTCGGGCGGCGCCAGCATCATGGTGACGTCGACGAACAGGCGACCCGCCGCCTCGAACATCGGCGGGCCGGCGATCCGCTGGTGGA
>Ga0182745_1003055_pt1 | contig 14607 bp, 9 predicted proteins | sample eDN3rd30CKraftBY_FD_128523 | JGI IMG/M metagenome (GOLD analysis project Ga0182745, IMG submission 128523) | Enriched backyard soil microbial communities from Emeryville, California, USA - eDNA 3rd pass 30_C Kraft BY (version 2) (version 2) | ecosystem: Environmental > Terrestrial > Soil >...
CCGTGGGGGTGCTTTATGGCCACGTAAATAATGTCCTTACTCCGCTGGCAGGCAAATATCCTGATAAGGTTACTGAACTAGCGCGACAAATCTTTAAAAGGACAACCTCGGGCATGAGCCTCCGGGAGGCATGTGTGGAGATCTTCAGGGGATTATTTCAATCGCAGGCTCATGAAGGTGCTGGGAGAAAATCCACTTCGTGGCCAGATTACGCGACACATTGACAATCGGTTTGGTAGATCCCAACGAAAATGACCTGTTGTCTGTTCGAATGAGAAATTAGACCGTTCTTGCATAATCGGGGTCTGGAGGAAACCATTCTCCCATTGTTTCCACTTTAATCCTCGAACCATTTTAGGTGCTGAGGATTAGTGTAATCAATGTTTATAGCAATACCGTCCTTAATTTCCAAAACAGGATATTCATTTAATACCCTTTGGATGTCTATTTGTCTGGATAAGTGTCTATTGATCGATGCCAAAGAACGTTGTGCTCTGACTCTGAATTTTCGTCTACCTACCTGCGAACGTCTGATTTTTTCGGACATTTTTGGCCGTCCTTTCTTTTTACTAAACACCATCCTTGCTATTAGATGATGAAGTATATTCAAAACTACATATTATTATCATACCCAAAATAAGGAAAAATCACCAACCAACTTCACCTTCCACCTTATGTCTTATATCCCATCTGGTGCAAGCTGTAATTCACTTACTGTGCTAACCCTGTTTGACATAGTGAAGAGGCATCCACCGAATTACATTCGTCTCTCTACATAATAAAGTCAAGAAATGGTCAGTATTCATACCCTAACAAAGTGTTGGAGAAATGTTCGTAAAAAGAAGGTTTTCTAATTAAAAAACACGTACACTTTGTGACAGTTTTGTGAACATTTTAGAGGAAGGTAGAATTTCCCCAAGTTTTGACGGTTTATAATATATATGAGAGGATCTTTTCACAGTGAGCAAAACACGTAAGGAATCACTCACGTAAATGGAATATTCTTCAAGTAAAAAAGAAGGATGATCAAAAAGGGATCTCACACAGAAGAAGGAAAACACTTAGAGTGGCGAATAGCAGAGGATCTCCTTAGTGTAAAAGAATCACACAATGATAGAATCCAGATTCACCCACCATGACAGAGGAGTGATGGGGGAGGTCTGCCCTTTTGTGAAGGACCACCTTACAGCAAACTTCAAGATCAAAACCTTTCTATCCATTAGGGGTATATGGTATCTGATAGCTAGCTGTACCATGCTATACACTTACCGGTGAGAAGGGACAATTCTAAATACATTAAAATGCATAGGAACTTTTTTCATGCTAAGGTGAACTGACGGTTAATTACACGCGAAAGAGGAAAAGAGACCTTACCAGAATCTCTTTGTCATTAATAGTAGTAAGTCACTCATGTACCAAAAACATAATTTTATGTTCAACTGCCATAAAGGCTCGATCTCAAGGTCAAACCTATCCCACTTCATTCATCTTAGGGAACTGCTACCGGCTGATCATAGACAACACCGTTTTGAGTATCTTTTTCCAGCGCCACAAATTCGGATTCCCCTCTAATAACAATAGTTTCTTTCATTTGAACGAATCTTATAACATTATGATTATTAAAAGGGTGGGGCTCGGAACTCCGCAAGCCGGAGGATAAAGTAACCTACTACTTCTCAGAAAAAAATTTTTATTATTTAAAATTACTAGTTTTTTCACCAAAAACGAAATCCTAATCTACTTTGTCTGATACAGACATTTCAAACACCAACAAACCAGTACACCATCTTCCAACTCATCCTGAATGGATGCCTTAATTTATGGACGCTGGATATTAGCTCCCTGATTTCCTTCGCAATATCTGCGCGCCCATCTTTAACTAAAGCTACCCTATAGTTTAAGTGAAGGGTTTCACAAATATATACTAAATTAGCATATGAAGGTCTAAAATAGACCTTTATTTTTTGAACTAGAACCAACCTAGGTTATTAGTAATAGTAACTGTCTTCATTAAAATAATTTATTCTGTTTCAAATTCAATGTCTAAATCTGGTCTTTTAAGTTTGAATTTAATTTTTTTATGTTTTAGGATATAAATAACCCCTAAGCCCCCTCCTATACCTAATGCCTTTTCAGGGTGTTTCCTTATCGCATCCCCAAACGCTTTACCTACTTCAACCCCTACTTCTTTCATCTTTTCAACATTAGGAAAAAATTTGTTTATTTCTGACATGTCTATACCACTCCTTCTTTATTATTTAGATATATCTAATATACCATTTCAAATAGTTTTAATAGTAAGAATTATAATTGCATATAAAACTGGAAGCGATATCCAGGCAGTTACTAAGATAGGAAAGTTTTTGGTTATGTTTCTTTAATTGTAATTGAATTGAACTGCCCCGTTTCATCAATAAGAAATCCGACTGAAAAGAGCGTTAATCCTTCTTGGATCAACGGCACCCGTTAATTGAAAAAGAAATAATACTTGTTTTTTCCTAACGTACACAACAAGTTTTTATTAATAAGTCGATAGCTTTATTTCACCTTAGCCTTTTAAATTTAATATTTTGATTACAAGTTTCAGGATATCTTGCCGCAGCATTCTTTAAATATTCCTCAGCTGCTTTCCTAACACAAGATAAAGATGCTGTTGGACATCCTTTAGTTACTCTGCTCATAAATGTATCAGAGAGGTCGTCATCTTTAGGCACACCTATACTTCCTGCCATTTTCACTATAAATTGCTCATTTCCAGCTACCTCATATGCACAAACTGCATTAGATAGGTCATTCTTATTTATTCTAATATCTACTAATTCTGGAGTTGATTTAGTACAACAACCAATATAAATAGCGCATTTAGCGTCATCATTTATTTCTACATTTTCCATATGGTCATATACAAATTGATAGGCTAACTTATGCAACCTAGCGAGTTCACAGTCTTTTTCATTTAAAAATTCAAGGAAACTACCTCTAAAACTTGGGTCAAAGCGACCTGAGATACTAACTAGCTTATCATTAACCTTAAAAATCTTGTCTGCGTCTTCATTTCTACCGATTTCAGTTAAGTCTCTTTCTAAGTTGATTTCTAGGGAATCAGAGCCCATTAATATATAAGGAACTTGGTCAACATTGTTGGGCCTTGCAGCAATAGCAATAAGAACAGTCATATAATTACTCCCTTCGGAACTTATGAATATATTGAATCTACGGTATAATACAACAAAAGTTTCACAAAAGAATGTTTTTTCTTGCAAAAACCCGAAAATCCTTATTGAACTAAACTGCCCAATATATACAGTATGATTTTTGACCGTAATCATCGTAAATGACGAAACAAAAACAGCCCTTTTCTATCTTTGTTTACTTGTTATCTTCAGTTAGTAATTATAGTTTTCAACGTAAACAACGATAGGACTTTACTTGGAGAGGTGGGTATGATAGGCTCGTTTGCCTGAAGAAACAACTGCTTCAGCCTTTCAAGACAAATCGTACCCACAGAGGCTCCAAGTCAAGTCCTTAAACGCTTATCTATGAATACATATAAACAAAGATAAAAGGTGCATCACATCAATGTTTTTTTGCTGATACTGTATATATCTTCCAGTTAGTTTAAGTGAAATCCTTCACAATGTAATTCCTTTTTAAGATCTTTTTGATCATAACAAAAGCAGGACAATTATTACTGCCCTGCCTTTCAATGGATTAATCTAGCAACCAGTCTTCTCAATAATAACCTTAGGATCATGAAGTAATCTACCTAAATCAATGGAAGCCGAAATTATTTGGTTGATTATATCTAATCGTTTTGATTTGTCTCTTTGGTTTAACCTTTATCAGTTTTTTGCCCGTGATAATTTAGCTCACATGTTATTTCCTCCCTTGTTTAGCTTTGAATACTTTTCACCCATAGGAACTTTCAATATCCATTAGGAATGCCTGAATTACTAGGGCATTTTAAAGGTTTTAATTTAACTGATTTTATATACTTCTTATCTTATCTTGGATGAAGGAGCATTTAAAATTATAAAGACACCAACTTCTTTTTGTCCCAAGTGTTTCTTAAGGTTTACGATAAACTACCTTTGTAAATGCAATTGTGAAATAACACCTGAGTCTGGGGTCATAGTCCTCTATTTATAGATTGGAATACCATTGTTGCTGCTTTATGTACCCTCTGAAAGATTCTTATAACAAGGATTATCTTAAATGGTAAGGTACCAGTTACCTATCTCCAAATCTCTTCCTCTGTTATTCCATTATCCCCCAATAATTATTTCAATTTCAGGCATAGATATTCCTTTTTCTGGCGAGTCTACAGTGACAATTAATGTAGCAAAACAATATTCCACATGCCATCTCCTCTCTCATTTACTAAAATTCTGGTGGAGATTATTTTACGCTTACATAGCAAAAAACACTCGCCAAAAGGCTAAGTGTCCTCCAGTATTACTTCATCTTTTCAATAAGATAACTCTTTTAACAACTTCAAGGCCCGTTACTCTATAAATTCATCTATTCCAATTTCATTAATTACTTGATTTTTCGGAAACATCTACTTTTGCCGATACAAGAATTACTAGTCAGACTTTAAATGTTGACCATTAATAACATCTTTCACTGCTCTTGCAATCACTCCTGACATGAGAGGCGGCACGGCATTTCCAACCTATGTGTACTGTGCGGTACCGGACCTTCAAATTTATGCTTTGCTGATTAGATGACCGAGTGCTTTGTTTCCATTGGTCAGAAAAACGAAAGGATATACCAAAATTTGTGCACCCGATAGAGATATAGATAAACTGATTACAGCTTACTGGTTATTCCTCTTTTTCGGTTCTCAAATCCATAATCAGGTTAGCTATACTTTTGCCTGATTTCAGCAATCCACTCTGGAAGTTTGGCAGTTAGCGTCATATTATGCCTTAACAAATTGCCAGCAGATTGGTTGGTTGCCTTGTTAAAATCAATACTACTAATGAGTTCATTAATGTAAGGAACAACATCAGGCTGTGAAGTAGAATAGGTACTCACTGATTTTAAAAGTAATTCACTTTCTAATCCCCACTCTGAAGAAAAACTAATAACCGTATCCTTCAGCTTGTCTGCTTTCCAAATTTCAAAAGCCTCATCAAAGTCTAAATCGCTCGATAATTTACCCGGCACAAGCTGTGTATCCACAAATTCCTTCAATAACTGTGCTTGCTCATGTTCCCCCATATTGCTTAACTCCTGAATTTGTTCATAAATAATACGGAGTGTTTCTCTATCCACCATTTGTATGCCGTATGGTGAGGTAATCTTTGAACCGATCAAACTGAGAATGTGATGTGCATCGATTACTTGTGTTCCCGCTAACTTCGTTTTTCCTACAAGCGGATTTATTAATGTTGGAGGAGGTGGACCGCCTGGCTTCCAGGTTAAGTTTTTATACGCACCTACGTATTGCAACCAAGTATGCTCTTCAATACCAAATGCTCCATCATCCCACTTGAATTGGTAGTATTGTTCTACCAAATTCATTTGCTCAGCAGCATCTTTAAAAGCAAGTATAAATGCTTCTTTTTTGTCTTCATTATTTTCAATTGTCTGCCACTCAGTAGGGTCCGGTAAAGTCGGAATCATTTCCGTGACCTTTATTGCTAATTTCTTCACAGCAGTTTCATAGGTGTCAACAATTGCCTTACTACTCTTACCACCGCTTCCATACAGCTTCAAAGCTTGATTTACGGTTTGCTCAGTAAGCCTTGGATATTGGAAGTTGATTATGGTTCCAAACTCTTTATTAGAGCCGTACACACGATTTGTTCGTGAATAGGCTTGGATCAAACCTTGAAGTTCAAGCGAACGGTCAACATAAAGCGTATTAAGACGTTTAGAGTCATAACCTGTAAGCAATTGGTCTGCCACTATAACAAGGTCAATATTCTTAGGATTTCGTCCGCTACCGCCTCGAGTAGCACGTTCCACGACATCTTCAAAGTAAGCATCCTCGCCGTGTTTTTTATCACCAGCAACAAACTCAATGCCTGTAAATTCAGCATAGTCTTTAAACATACCTTTGACAATTTTAGGATCCAATGGCGTAGGATCATTTTCGTTACCGAAACTAAACGTCATAGCCACATTCAACTTTTCTCCAAGGTCTGTGAGTTGTTTCTTGAATTCATTATAATAAGCAATCACACGATTTTTATAGGCAACTGTCAAAATCGCATTAAACTCTCTGCCTTGTGATTGCGATTCCCAGTTATTCAGAATTTCCTCAACTACCCGTGGGATATGCGTTTCATCTTGGTATACAAGCAGTCCTTGTTTTTTTGCTTGCTTTTCAACTTCAACCTCAGACATTTCTTGAACTTCCCGTTCAACTTCTCTGTCACCCAATTCAGGGTGTTCTTCCTTAATTATCTCAGCCAGTTGCTCTCTTAGATCATCATAACTCTTGAATTCTCCAGTGTTGATATAATCAACATGAAAACCTAGTACGTTTTTATCCGCAATCGCCTCATCAATCGTGTATTGATGTAGCTTAGGTCCAAATAGCTTTTGAGTCGTATTGATGACTTCACTTTTTTCATTGACCTTTCCTTTGATTTTATTTTCATCAAATAAAGGTGTTCCAGTGAAGCCGAAGAAAAGCCCATTTTTCTTAAAATAACTCTTAATGGTTCCCATCATCTGTCCCATTGTCGTACGGTGGGCTTCATCAATAATAAAGACGATTTTCTTGTCAGCTAAACTATCATCGTGTGCTTCTTCCAATTCCTTAACTAGAGAATTCAATTTAAATGTTGTCGTTACGACAATTCCATTTTTCAGTGACTTGATTATCTTCTTTAACTGGTAGGTGTGTTTTGTGTCATCAACAGAAACAGACTCATACTTAGCATATGCTTTGAAGTTTTCACTGGTACGATTGTCAAGCTCACGACGATCCACAAGGAAGACGACCTTATCAAATCCCGCTCTAGTCGATAAAAACAAAGCCGTCTTAAAACTCGTGATGGTTTTCCCTGAGCCGGTAGTATGCCAAACAAATCCCCCATGAGGAACTTTTTCATCATTGTCCCAGCCGAAAGCAGCACCTTCAATAGCTTGTAAGGCATATACTTGATAAGGCCGTAGCAACATATGACGCCTATTTTCTTCTTCCTTGGCTTCGTCAATCACCAAGTAATCTCCCACCATTTGATGCGCCATTGGAATCATTAAAAAACTATCAATTACCTTTTTCCAGTCGTTAATCGGTCTATTGTCTTTATCCGACCAATGAAAAACGAAACTAGGGTTAAAATCTCCTACTGTTTTTGGAGTAGCGAAATACCGAGTGGCAATTTCAGAAGTAATGACCATCATTTGTGAAAAAGCCATGAAGTTATTACTATATTCTCCATCACGATAGTATCGCATAAACTGTCCAAATGCCTCGTCTAGCGTTTTATCTGTGCGTTTCATCTCAACATTGATTAAAGGTAGGCCGTTGATAAGTAGTACAAGATCAAAACGGTTATTGTTTGGGGTTTGTACTTCTCTAGCAATCCTATAGCTTGAGTCCCCACCACGTACTTCAGCCTTTTTGAAAATCGTCAACGTGATTTGTTTTCTCGTGATTTTTGGATTGTCGTCACGGTAAATGCCATCAATCTTTCCTTTTGACTCTTCAATAGCTAAAATCTTCGCTGCTTCGTAGCTGTTGCTGATTTGATTAACTTTCGCCATAACTTGACGGAACTCATTATCCGTCAATTCCACACCTTCAAGTTGGTCAGCATTGATCCGATTTAGTTCACTACGCCAATGACTAACCAAGTCAGCAACGGTAACTTTTTGCTTATTGCCGTCGAGATAGTTAGGTGCCTCCCATTTATATTTTTGCAGTTCTTTAACAAAACTCTCTTGAAAAGTTTTCTCTGCCGCACTTTTTGGTGCATTGCTCATGGCTTACGATCCCCTCTACACAAACATCTCATTTAGGTATGCATTTTTTATATTTTGTAGTTTTTCTAACTTACGTTGATGAAGGGCGATAGTTTCGTCGAGTAGTTTGAAAAATTCTCCTATTTTAGTTTGTTCTTCTTTTGTTGGAATTCTAATAGGAGTAACTTTAGCTTGTTCAATTGTATAATGTGAAATTGTTCCAATATGAGTAATGCTATTAACATAGTTTCTAAAATATGACGTAGTAAAAAAAGTATATAAAAAAGTTCCGTTAATTGTTTCTGAACTTTTTAACCAAAGCAAATCAGCATCTTTAAAGTACAATGGGTTATCATTTTTTACCAAGTATGGGATTCCAATAGATCCTCCTCCAGTTACCAAAACGTCTCCTTTTTTTACTCGACCAGATTTTATAGACAATTTCTCAAAAAGACTTTGGGAGATAAAAGCCTTATTATTTTCAGTTCCTTTAAACTCTGATACAACATCACTGGATCTAAAAAAAGGAACTCCAGACTCTGTCCACTCATTTTTATGGACACGAGATGCAGATGAGATCTCCATTAAATCCCCTAACTTATGCTGTTCCCACTTGTCAGTGAATCCTGCAAACCTCCGTTTGGGCTCGCGCTCTTCTTCAGCAGGAAACATTTCAGAAAGATAGGCAGATTTTAACGCTTTCGTTTTCTCTAACTTACGCTGATGAAGGGTGATGAGGTGGTCGAGTTCATAGAAAAACTTACCTATTTCCTCCTGTTCCTCCTTGATAGGCAATACAGCAGGATACATGAATAAATTTTTCGTAGTAATACCGAACACTTTCATTCCTGTACCAACTCTGCCCCCGAACTTTTTGAAATCGTCAGTATGCAACAAGTAATAAAGAAATAACGGTGTGATTTCTTTTGGTCGCATTGCAATCGTATGAAGCCCTGCAACCACCTTATCGCTCGGCGTATCAAGCAATACAGACGGTTCTGCAATCCCCATATAATCTTCTGAGGCATCTGCTACAATTACATCACCCTTTTGAAGTAAGTCATAATCACCCGCTTTTATCATTGGAAGTTGTTCATCACTTTCAATCAAACCAGCAACTTTCTTATGAATATCTCCATAATGAACATAACGAAATCCACTATCTTCATCAGTTTCAACGTCACGAGAAAGCGAGTAAGATCTAACTACGTCGACCACCTTTCCCAACTCTCGCTGTTCCCAAGCTTGAGTGTTGTGAAACTCCTTAAATCGCCTTTTTGGTACTAAATTTGTTTGTTCTGTCATTATTCCACCACCAATTCACTCATCAGGGCTTCAAACACTGATTCCAAGTCTTGACTTTCTTCGTCAATCGTTGATAAGGTATCAGCATAACGATAGTGCAACATTTGTAGTGTATTAAGTTCAGCCTTCAACGGTATCTCTACCAAACCAACCATAGCATCCACTGTATTGCCGAACCATTTTTCATACATCAAGCTGTCAATTTCTTCGTTTGTCAAAATTAAGATACGTTCTTGCACGGCTTCTTTGAGGGCTTTTTCATCCGCTTTCACGGCTTTGCTAAGCGCTGATTTATCTGCAAATAACTTCTCAACCTTTTTCAACAGGTTATATTCAACTGTTTCCTTGCTTGCCTTTTTTAACTCAGCTTTGATTGATTTGGTTTCAAAAGCCTCACCAGCTTCATTCAATATTTCGCCTAAAGCATTGGCTTCATCGCTGTCTTCAACTTTCGCAGCCTCCACCAATTCAGACAGCTCCGTTTCAATCTCTTGAATACGCATTTTCTTTGATTCGATTTCTTCTAGCTCAGCGCTGTATAAACGTTTCGCAATCAACTCATTTGGCACGATACTTCCGACCCAGCCGTCTTGCTCTTCACGTTTGTTATTACCAGTTCCTTTCGATACCATATTGGGCTCACGAGTGCGTCCTGCCGAATAGAAATCACTTAACGCAATGATTTCAGTATCACGTGTCAATGCATTCTTCCAAACTTCAGCGACAATTTGATATCCGTCATAAACATCAATATATTTGAACTCTGAAAGAATCTCCTTGATTTCAACAAGCATTTCATCCATCAACTGGGTCAAGCTACTGCTGTTGTCTATATTTCGTAAAATATCCCAGTATTTATCAATATAAGATTTTGTTTTGATATCCATTCCTTTTAATTTTTCAGCAATGCGTGAGTCGCTCAATATATCCACAGAAATTTCATCAACTGGTTTCAAAAGCTCAACATAACCGTCACGAATTTCTTTCAAAGATTGTCCCAAAACATCTGGCACTGTAGACTGCAAAATATTTAAGTCATCAATGTTCTTTTGAGGTATTCCACCAAGCAGGTGAGCATCCACATCTTGAGGAATATCTTTGTCAATCGCTTCAATGTAGCGAGGAATGTTCATGTTGTATTGATTTTCGAGAATCTCTTCACGTGTTGCCAAGTGGCTATAACCTTCTTCTACTCTACGTTCGATATATGTATCAACGATTTTAGCTATGTCTTTTTCTTGAAGAACGTTTTGTTTTCCAACTTTAATAAAGCTGTTAGAAGCGTCAATGATTAAGACAGATTCACCAACTTTTCGGTTCTTCTTCAAAATAATTACAACTACTGGAATACCTGTATTGGTAAATAAATTATTAGGCAAGCCGATAATGGTATCAATGTAGTTTTTCTCAAGCAATCGTTTACGAATTTCTCCTTCAGCTGAACCACGGAACAGAACACCGTGAGGCAAGACAATCGCCATCGTACCGTGTTGCCCTAAATGAAATAATCCATGTAAAAGGAAAGCAAAATCCCCTTTAGAATCAGGTGGCAACACCCCGGCAACTTCAAAACGAGGGTCACTGACTTTTAATCCTGCTTTGTTCCAATTCTTCGCAGAATATGGCGGGTTCATAACCACCGCATCAAATTGTACGCCTTCATTTGGACGTTCTGGATCTTCTGGCCAGTCTTGAGAAAGTGTATCTCCGTTATTAATGGTCATCTTTTCTGGACGAACACCATGAAGCAATAAATTCATGCGAGTTAAGTTATAGGTTGCTGTATTCTTTTCTTGCCCGTAATAGCTCAAATTCTTTTGAACATCTTCATCTAAATGCTTCTTAACCGTTAAAAGTAACGATCCGGAACCGACAGTCGGGTCATAGATTGATCTGATGTCTGATGTTTTTGCAATAATTTGTGCCATGACTTCACTGACTTGTCGTGGTGTATAGAATTCCCCTGCTTTCTTCCCTGACTCCATTGCAAACTGACCGATAAGATACTCATAGGCATCTCCCAGAACATCGCCTTTTTGCAATGCCACCATGTTCAAGTCTGCAAACAGTAAAATCAGTGCCTTAATATTTTTGCTACGTTCGTTTAAGTTGCTACCTAAAGCAGTATCAGTTAAATCAAGCGTAGAACTGGAGAACAATCCTTTGAAGTCATCCGAATCACCAGATACGGCAATCGTACGCTCGAAGTTATTCAAGCTATCCGTTACTTTTTGAACTTCAAACTCTCCTGAATTAATATCTTTTAACCAAGTCTGATATAAATACTCAGGCGAAACATAATAACCTAGTACATTTTGAATCATTTTATCAAGCTGTTCGCCGTATTCTGCTCTTGCCTTTGTGTACTCATCAACCAATTCAGATTCAGTCATTCTCCCTAAACCGCTGGTCACTTTGAATGTCTCTAAAGTCTTGTCACTCAAAAATTTGTAGAACATCAACCCAAGCATATAATCTTTATAACGGCTGGCATCCATTGAACCACGCAGTTCATTTGCTCCGTCCCATAATCTACGTTTAATTTCTTCTGATGTAATCACTTCGTATCCTCCATAAATTTTTTCAGCCCGATAATATAGCTTATCCTATATCAACATATCACTAAACTTAACTGCCGTGAATGATGTTAATATTGAAATTCTCTCAATATGTATTTAGGACTTTGGTTACTATGACTATCGACAAACCGGTTCCTATATTGATTATATCAAGTTATTGGAGAGGTAACAGAGCCTTCATCTAAAAACCATTTACAGGTATTTTTTTACTATAGTACTGATGCTGCATTAAATTATTTGAAGAAGCAGGGCTATGCGAACCTATGATAGATAAGGGCTCAGCGCCCCTTGTTACATCATACATCCCTAAACTTTGATGTAAATAAACCTTAGTAATAATTATTATGATCTACAACATATATGAGGGGGTGGGGCACAAAACGCCATTAGCCGAAGGCTTTTAAAAGACCTAGTACCCCTAGAAAATTTTTTATAATTTTTTTCTATATATGCAATTTTTAAGAAAAAGAGAGGAATTTGGAGAAAATTAAAGGATTTATCATAGTGCACTATAAATCCAATACCATCACACCATTTGGTCAATTGTGATTAAACCTCACAACCAAGTATCAACATAGCGCAATTATTTGATTGTTTCTATAATTACTACTATAAATCAGCTGAGATAACCGTAAATCATTTTAAATAACATAGGTCTAGACCTCATTATAAATCGGGAGGAAATGCAAATGAAAGTTGAAAGTATTTTTAATGAAGAATCTAGTACTACAATCCAGGAAATAATACAGTCCATTATAAATGAAAAAATTGACACCCTTATCAAGGGTTATTATGATCAATTTAAGGTGAACACTGCTACATCTCATGTAGAAGGGAAGATAGTTTCATGAGATGCGCTGTTTATATAAGAGTTTCAACTGATAAGGAAGAACAAAAAGCCTCCCTTGGCAATCAAAGGGAACTCTTCATAAGATATATTTCCGATAAAGGCTGGGATGTTCACGACTTTTACGTTGATGTTGAAAGTGGTACTACTGATAAACGCCAACAATTACAGCAATTAATTGCTGATGCAAAAGCAAAAAAATTTAATGTAATATTGGCAAAAGAACTTTCACGTCTAGCCAGAAATGGACGATTGTCCTATGAGATTCGTGATATTGCTGAACAACACAAGGTTCATATCATCACCTTAGATAATGCAATAAACACATTGGAAGGTAATGGTCAGATGTTCGGCATTTATGCTTGGATGTATGAACAAGAATCACAAAGGACAAGCGAACGTGTCAAAGCAGCCTTGAAGAGTCGTGCACAAAGAGGTTTATTTAAAGGTTCCAATGCACCTTACGGTTACACCGTTCAAGATGGGAAACTTTATTTGAGTACAGACGGAACACCAGACATTGTAAGGGGAATTTTTAGAGATTACCTAGCGGGCAAAGGCTTCGACCATATTGCAAGAGAATTATATAATGAAGGAACTCCAACACCTGGCCAAGTTGCAGGAAAGAAAAATGCAAGTGATAAATGGCATGGGGGGACTGTAAGATTCATTCTTGAAAATCCGCATTACACCGGAGATTTAGTTCAAGGTCGGTCCACTACAAGAAGTGTTACCAATAAAAAAAGGGATCAAGTACAGGAAAGTAACCTTATCATTGTTCCTAATACCCACGAAGAAATTATTTCTAAAAGAGACTTTGAAGCAGTACAGCAACTTATAATGCATAGGAGACGGATTCGTCCTCAAGAAGAAAAACATCTGTTTACAAATACTGCTTGCTGTGCAGATTGTGGCCGCGGGATGCACTTTAAGAAGAATAAACGGGGATATATTTGTGGGAATTACAATAAACACGGTATTAAAGCATGTAGTGATCATTTAATTAGGGAATCTGATTTAAAGTTGGCAATTTTAGATGATATAAAAAAACTTGCTTGTAGTTTAGATAACCAAGTGATTCTGCAATCAATTGAATCAAAACTGAAGAAACAAAAAAAGAATGCTGAGAACCAAATTGCATCCTTTTCCAAGGAGTTGGACCGACTTAAACTCAAGAAAAAGAGATCACTCAATTTGCTCATTGACGAAAAAATATCAAAAGAAGACTATGATGATTTCGTCAATGATACCAATGAAAAAATAAATAACATATTATCTAAGATTGAAAACTTAAACGCTGCCCTTGAAACAAAATACGATGAATTGGCATTAATTGAACTAAAACAACAGCTTGACGGGGTCATTGATTTCAAGGAACTTACACCTGATATTTTGCACCGCTTAATTGAAAGAATTGAAATAAAGGCAGATGGAAGTCCGAGAATCTTTTATAGATTCTCGAACCCGTCTGCTTATTATTTAATTAATTTTATCAACGCACAGCACTCCACGTGTGTGGACATAGGAAACATATCAACTGGCTGCACTTCCACCGTTTTGTATCCTCCGTCCTCCAATATCCGCAAATCCCTTGCTAGGGTAGCTGGATTACAAGATACATAAACGACTTTTTCCGGTTTCATCTCGATGATTGTTTGAAGCAAAGCTTCATCGCAGCCTTTACGCGGTGGATCAACGACCAAGACATCCGCGGCATTTCCTTCTTTATACCACTTTGGAATCACAACCTCGGCTTCCCCAGCAGCAAACTCGGTATTTTCCATTCCGTTTAATGCGGCATTCCGCTTCGCATCCTCAATCGCCTCTGGAACTACCTCTACACCAAATACCTTCCGTGCTTTTTGTGCTAAAAATAAAGAAATCGTTCCGATCCCACAGTAGGCATCAATCACGCTTTCTTCTCCGCTAAGGTCCGCGTATTCAAGCGCC
>Ga0182745_1003056_pt1 | contig 14607 bp, 12 predicted proteins | sample eDN3rd30CKraftBY_FD_128523 | JGI IMG/M metagenome (GOLD analysis project Ga0182745, IMG submission 128523) | Enriched backyard soil microbial communities from Emeryville, California, USA - eDNA 3rd pass 30_C Kraft BY (version 2) (version 2) | ecosystem: Environmental > Terrestrial > Soil >...
GGCATGGAACGGCCGGTTCACATGGGCTCCTATGGCATCGGCCTGAGCCGTCTCGCCGCGGCGCTCATTGAGGCGTCCCATGATGAGGCCGGCATCATCTGGCCGGACGCGGTGGCGCCGTTCCAGGTCGCGATCCTGAATCTCAAGCAGGGCAGCAGCGAGACCGACTCGGCCTGCGAGCAGCTTTATCGCGCGCTCGGCGCGCGCGGTGTCGACGTGCTCTATCACGACCTTGAGGAGCGGCCGGGGTCGAAATTCGCCACGACCGATCTCATCGGCATTCCGTGGCAGGTGCTGGTCGGCCCCAAGGGGCTGGCGGAAGGCAAGGTCGAGCTGAAGCGCCGCGCCACGGGCGAGCGGGAACTTCTCAGCCCCGCCGATGTGCTGGCGAAGCTGGCGCCGCCGGTGTGATGTCGTTTGCGGACAGGCCGGCACAGAGCGACTTTCCGGCCTGAACCGCACGAATCTGTGTGCTTTCCGGCTGTCGCTGGTCTAGGCATGGCGCGAATTCGCCCGAATCGGGTGAAAAGGGTGCGCAGGAACCGATCATGACCGAGCGAGCCGGCACCCGTCCCTTTTCCGCATTCGAATGGATGCTCTCGTTGCGCTACCTGCGGGCGCGGCGGAAGGAAGGATTCATCTCGGTCATCGCCGGGTTCTCCTTTCTCGGCATCATGCTCGGCGTCGCGACGCTCATCATCGTGATGGCGGTGATGAACGGCTTCCGCTCCGAGCTGCTTGACAAGATCCTCGGCCTGAACGGCCACCTGCTGGTGCAGCCGCTGGAATCCCCGCTCAACGACTGGCAGCAGGTGGCGGAGCGGCTCTCGGGCGTTCCCGGCATCCGCCTTGCCGCGCCGATCGTGGAGGGCCAGGCGCTGGCCTCCTCGCCCTTCAACGCCAGCGGCGTGCTGGTGCGCGGCATTCGCGCTGGCGACCTCGCGCGGCTCGGCTCCATCGCCACCAACATCAAGCAGGGTTCGCTGGAAGGCTTCGACGACGGGCAGGGCGTCGCCATCGGCCGCCGGCTGGCGGACCTGCTGTCGCTGCGGGCGGGGGACAGCATCACGCTGGTGTCCCCGCGCGGCGCGGTGACGCCGATGGGGACCACCCCGCGCATCAAGCCTTACAAGATCGCGGCGGTGTTCGAGATCGGCATGTCGGAATACGACACCGCCTTCGTGTTCATGCCGCTTCAGGAGGCGCAGGCGTATTTCAACCGCGCCGGCGACGTCACCTCCATCGAAGTTTATACCGACAATCCCGACGCGGTGGACCGCTATCGCCAGCTCGTGGCCGATGCGGCCGGACGGCCGATCTTCATGGTGGACTGGCGCCAGCGCAATGCGACCTTCTTCAATGCGTTGCAGGTCGAGCGCAACGTGATGTTCCTGATCCTGACGCTCATCATCCTGGTGGCGGCGCTCAACATCGTCTCCGGCCTGACGATGCTGGTGAAGGACAAGGGCCGCGATATCGGCATCCTGCGCACCATGGGCGCGACGCAGGGCGCGATCCTGCGCGTGTTCATGATCACCGGGGCCTCCATCGGCACGCTGGGCACCGTCGTCGGCTTTCTGCTGGGCACCGTGATCTGCCTCAACATCGAAACGATCCGCCAGTTCGTCTCGTGGCTGACGCGGACCGAGGTGTTCTCGCCGGAGCTTTACTTTCTCTCGCGGCTGCCCGCGCAGATGGACGCCGCCGAGACTACCGCCGTGGTGATCATGGCGCTGGCGCTGTCCCTGCTGGCGACGCTCTATCCTGCATGGCGGGCCGCCCGGCTCGATCCGGTCGAGGCGCTGCGCTATGAGTGACACCTCCGCGTCTCCGGCTCCCGTGGAGGACGCGCCGATCCTCTATTTGCAGGGCGTCAGCCGCCATTACGCGCAGGGCGACGCCACGCTGGACATTCTGCGCAACGCGGAACTGGCGGTCTGGCCGGGCCAGACCGTGGCGCTGGTCGCGCCGTCCGGCACGGGCAAATCCACGCTGCTGCATGTCGCGGGTCTGCTGGAACACGCGGACGACGGCGAGGTCTATGTCGAGCAGCAGGCGACCAGCCAGCTTTCCGACGGCGAGCGCACGCGCATCCGCCGCGAGACCATCGGTTTCGTGTATCAGTTCCACCATCTGCTGCCCGAATTCTCGGCGCTTGAGAATGTCGTGATGCCGCAGATGATCCGCGGCCTGGGCCGGAAGGAAGCGGCCCGCCGCGCCGAGGAGCTGCTGGCTTATCTCGGCCTCCGGGAGCGGCTGCACCACCGGCCGGGAGAACTCTCCGGCGGCGAGCAGCAGCGCGTGGCGATCGCCCGCGCGGTGGCCAATGCGCCGCGCATCCTGCTGGCGGACGAGCCCACCGGCAACCTCGATCCGAAGACGTCGGAGCATGTGTTCGGGGCGCTCTCGCAGCTCGTGCGCGCCTCGGGGCTGGCGGTGATCGTTGCCACCCACAATATGGATATTGCCGGCCGCATGGACCGCCGCGTCACCATCCGCGACGGTCAGGTCGTCGAATTGCCGTAGGGAGTGCCTGGATGACCTGTCCCCGCATATGGCGCATCTGCGCCGTCGCTCTCCCGGTTTTGGGCGCGGCCATCCTGTTCGGCGCTCCCGCCGCGGAAGCCCAGTCGCAGCGCGCCTGGTGCGCCACGGCGACCAGCGCGATCGGCGGCGGCTTCGAGAATTGCGGTTTTGATACTTTCGCCCAGTGCCGGCTTTATGTGCAGGGCCTCGGGGCGATCTGCCACCAGAACCTGAACTATCAGCCGCCCGTGAGCGCGCCACGCGCGAAGGGCCGGCAGGCGCCGCAGCGGCGCGCACCTGCCCCTCGCTGAGCTGGGCCGCGGCTGTCGTTATTGGGGCTGAAGATTCGCGGCGACCGCGAGTTCGTCCCATGTTTTTCGGTCGCCGCGCAGCCGCTCTGTCATTTCCTTGCCGTTGTCGAGCACGGGCAGGGCGGCCAGCGTATTGAGGAAGGCTGCCGCCTCCGGCGATCTGGCGATGCCGCTGATGAGACTTTCCACCTTGGCGACCACCTCCGGCGGCGTGCCGGCCGGCAGATAGATGCCCCACCATGGGCTGAAGACGTAATCCTTGACGCCGGCCTGTTCCATCGTCGGCACGTCGGGCATCGCCGCGATGCGCTGACTGCTGGTGGCGGCGAGCACGCGGATGCGGCCGGCTTTCGCTTGCGCGACCGCGAAGGTGCCGTCCAGGATCATGTAGTCGAGTGTCCCGTTGACGAGATCGGGGATCGCGTCGGCGGTCGTCTTGTAGCTGACCGGCGTGGACTGCGTGCCGGTCCGCGCCTTGAACAGTTCGGTCGAAACCAGTCCGGTCGGGTTGGTGTAGGCCGAGCGGATCCGGGTCTTGCCTTTCAGCAGGTTGACCAGTTCCTGCACGGTCTTGGCCGGCGAATCCTGTCCGACCGCCAGCACGAAGGGCGTTTCGAGAAAGGCGCCGGCCGCAATGAAGGCTTTCTCCGGGTCGAACGGGAAATCCTTCACGAGGTGCTTGCCGCCGACCATGATGGAGTTGCCCGCCCACAGCATGGTGTAGCCGTCCGGCTTGGCGGCGTTGACGACATTGGCGGCAAGGATGCCGACCGCGCCGGGGCGGTTCTCCACCACCACCGACTGCTCGCTCGCCTTGGCGAATTGCGCGGCATAAAAGCGCGTCAGAATGTCCGCTCCGCTGCCGGCGGCGAAGCCGATGACCACCTTGATCGGCCGGTTCGGATAGTCGCTCTGGGCATGAGCCGGGCTGAATGCCGTCGCAACAGCCATAGAGGCGGCCGCGCAGATCAGGGTGAAGCCGGGGCGCATCGTTCTCTCCCTTATTGTTGAGGCAGTCTCGCGCTGCCGTGTCGAGGATAGTTGCGCTGGGGCGGGCCTTCGGCAAGCTCAAATCGCGTTAACCCTGTGCGAGGAGGTCGGATGGCAGGCCATTGACGAAAGAACAAAAAGAGAACTATGTTCCTTATATGTTCCAAAGGAGGTGAGTCATGGTTCGGGCATTTCTTCAGGAGGCGGCGGCGCTGGCGTCGTTGACGTTGTTCCTCGGCATGATCGCCATCTGGGCTCAGGTCTTCGCCACCATCTGACCCGCGTCCGCGGAATTGCGGATATGCGCTTTGATCCCCCGGCGCGTCGGCCCGGCTCTGAATGCGCAAGGAAACGTGACTGGCTGTGCGCGGGATGCGCGGCTGGAAAGCGGGGATCGCGGGTCGCGGGTGGTGGACTTGCGCGATGCCGGCCCTGACAATGGGGCACCATGGAATCGTCGTCCTTTCCCTCCGCCGCCGCTCCGGCGAATGCGCCTGTTCATGCGGGACCCGGCTTCGTCCACCTTCATGTCCATTCGTCCTATTCGTTGCTGGAGGGGGCGCTGGGGATCGGCAAGCTGGCGGAACTTGCCAAGGCGGACGGCCAGCCGGCGCTGGCGATCACCGACACCGACAATATGTTCGGTGCGCTGGAATTTTCCGAGAAGATCGCCGGCAGCGGCATCCAGCCCATCATCGGCTGTGCGATGGCGGTCGAGTTTGGGGATGATACCGCCCAGCGGGGCGGCGGGCCGGCGGTGGAGCGCCCGCGCATCGTGCTGCTCGCCATGCGGGAAGAGGGCTATCGCGCCCTCATGAGCCTGAACTCGCGCGCCTTTCTCGAAACGCCATCCAACGAGCGGCCGCATCTCAAACTGGACTGGCTGGAAGGTCAGACCGGGCATCTGATCGCGCTCACCGGCGGCCCGGCCGGTCCGCTCGATGTTGCGCTCGCCGCCGGCCAGCGCGATGTGGCGGAGCGGCGCTGTGCCGCGCTGGAGCGGCTGTTCGGAGATCGGCTGTATATCGAGTTGCAGCGCCATGGCACCGCGGCCGAGCGGCGGGTCGAGCCGCAGTTGCTCGACCTTGCCTATGGGCGCGGCATCCGCATCGTCGCGACCAATGAGCCGTTCTTCGCCAAGCGCGAGGATTACGAGGCCCATGACGCGCTGATCTGCATCGCGGAAGGCCGCCTGCTGGTCGAGACCGACCGCCGTCAGCTCACCGCCGAACACCGCTTCAAGACTCGCGAGGAGATGGCCGCCCTGTTCGCGGACCTGCCGGAGGCGCTGGCCGCCACGGTGGAGGTCGCGCGGCGCTGCGCGTATCGCCCGCGCGTGCAGTCGCCGATCCTGCCGTGCTTCACCGCTGGAGACGATGCCGCCGAGGAGGCGGCCGAGTTGTGCCGGCAGGCGGAGGAGGGGCTGGAGCGGCGTCTCGCCGCCCATGGCCCCGCGCCGAACAGCACCGTGGAGGACTACCGCAAGCGGCTCGCCCATGAGCTTGGCGTCATCGCCCGCATGAAGTTCCCCGGCTACTTCCTGATCGTGGCGGACTTCATCAAATGGGCCAAGGCCCAGAACATCCCGGTGGGGCCGGGGCGCGGCTCCGGCGCCGGCTCGCTGGTCGCCTATGCCCTGACCATCACCGACCTCGACCCGATGCGGTTCGACCTGCTGTTCGAGCGCTTCCTCAATGAGGAACGCATCTCGATGCCGGATTTCGACATCGACTTCTGCCAGGAGCGGCGCGACGAGGTCATTCGCTACGTCCAGCAGCGCTATGGCCGCGATCAGGTCGCGCAGATCATCACCTTCGGCACGCTTCAGGCGCGCGGCGTGCTGCGCGATGTCGGCCGCGTGTTGCAGATGCCCTATGGGCAGGTGGACAAGCTCTGCAAGCTGGTGCCGCAGAACCCTGCCGCGCCGGTGACACTGGCCAAGGCCATCGAGGAGGAGCCGCGCCTTCAGGCGGCGCGCGACGCCGAGCCGGTCGTGAAGCGCGCTTTCGACATCGCGCTGCGGCTGGAAGGGCTGACCCGTCACGCCTCGACCCATGCCGCCGGCATCGTGATCGGCGACCGGCCGCTGGCCGAGCTGGTGCCGCTCTATCGCGATCCGAAGTCGGACATGCCTGTCACCCAGTTCAACATGAAATGGGTCGAGCCGGCCGGCCTCGTGAAATTCGACTTTCTCGGCCTCAAGACGCTCACGGTGCTGGAGCGCGCGGTGCGCCTGGTGCGCCGGCGCGGCATCGAGCTGGACCTCGCCTCCATCCCGCTGGACGACAAGCGCAGCTACGAGATCATGGCGCGGGGCGAGACCGTCGGCGTGTTCCAGGTGGAAAGCCAGGGCATGCGCCGCGCGCTGGTGGACATGCAGCCGGACCGGTTCGAGGACATCATCGCGCTGGTCGCGCTGTATCGTCCCGGCCCCATGGCCAACATCCCGACCTATTGCGCCCGCAAGCGCGGCGACGAGGACCCCGAATATATCCATCCCAAGCTGGAGCCGATCCTGCGCGAGACCTTCGGCATCATCATCTATCAGGAACAGGTGATGCAGGCCGCGCAGATGCTGGCCGGCTATTCGCTCGGCGAAGCCGACAACCTGCGCCGCGCCATGGGCAAGAAGATCCGCGCGGAGATGGACAAGCAGCGCGCCCGCTTCGTCGGCGGTGCGGTGGAGGGCGGCGTGCCGAAAGCGCAGGCCGATGAGATTTTCGATCTGCTCGCCAAATTCGCCGACTATGGCTTCAACAAGAGCCATGCGGCGGCCTATGCGCTGGTCGCCTATCAGACCGCCTATATGAAGGCGAATTATCCCGTCGAGTTTCTGGCGGCATCGATGACGCTCGACATGGGCAACACCGACAAGCTGGCCGAATTCCGCGGCGAGGCCGAGCGCATGGGCATCCGCGTCATCCCGCCGTCCATCAATCGCTCCCATGTCGAGTTCGAGCCGGAAGGCAACGCCATCCATTACGCGCTGGGGGCGATCAAGGGCGTCGGCGTTCAGGCGGTGGAATCCATCGTCGCGGCGCGGGGCGACAAGCCGTTCCGGGACCTTGCGGATGTGGCGGCGCGGCTCAATCCCCGCGCGGTCAACAAGCGGGTGATGGAAGGTCTCGCCGCCGCCGGCGCGTTCGATTGCATCGAGCCGAACCGCGCGCGGGCAGCCGCCGCGGTGGACGCGGTGATGGCCACGGCCCAGCGCACCCATGACGATGCCGCCATGGGCCAGTCCGAACTGTTCGGCGGTGCCGGACCCGTGCCGCTGCCGATCCCGGCGGTCGAACCCTGGCTGCCGGCGGAGCGGCTCCAGCGCGAATACGACGCCGTCGGCTTCTTCCTCACCGGCCATCCGCTGGACGATTATGCGCCCGTGCTCAAGGGCATGAAGGTGGCGTCGTGGCGCGAATTCGCCCGGCAGGTGAAGGCGGGCGCCAGCGCCGGCCGTGTCGCGGCCACGGTGGTTTCGCGCACCGAGCGCCGCACCAAGACCGGCAACAAGATGGGCATCATCGGCTTGTCGGACCCGACCGGCCAGTTCGAGGCGATCCTGTTCTCGGAGGGCTTGCAGCAATATCGGGATGCGCTGGAGCCCGGCAGGGCGGTGCTGCTCGGCCTTGCCGCGGAGTTGCAGGGCGAGGATGTCCGCGCCCGCATCCAGACCGTCGAGTCCCTCGACGAGGCGGCGGCGCGCGCGAAAACCCAGAAGGGTCTCCGTGTCTTCCTGAAGGACCGGGCGCCGATCGAGAGCCTCGCGCGGCGTCTGGAGATGCGGGGAGACGGCGAGGTTTATGTCATGCTGCGGCTGGAGAATGCGAGCGAGGTCGAGATCAGGCTGCCCGGCCGGTTCAAGGTTTCGCCGCAGATCGCCGGCGCGATCAAGGCGGTGCCCGGCATAGAGAAGGTTGAGGCGCTGTAGATCATGGCTCGCGTCGATGTTCTTGTGCTGGGCGCCGGCATCGTCGGCACCTCCGTCGCGCTGCATCTCGTCAGGCGCGGCCTGTCGGTTGCGCTGGTGGACCGCCGCCCCCCCGGCGAAGAAACCTCCTATGGCAATGCCGGCATCATCGAGGGAGACACCCTGTTTCCGCCGGCGTTTCCGAACTCCTTCATGGGTCTGCTGCGGGTCGCGCTGAAACGGGCTCCGGAGGCCAATTATCACTGGAACGCGCTGCTCGAGGTCGCGCCCTGGCTGCTCGCCTTCCGCCGCAACTCCACGCCCGAACGGCTGATGCACACGGCGCTGACCATGCGGCCGCTATTCGCCCGCGCCATTGCCGAGCACGAAGCGCTGATGGCCGAGGCCGACGCGGCGCAGTTCCTGCGCCATACCGGCTGGCTCAAGCTGTTCCGCAAGGAGGCGAGCTTCGCGGCCTGCCGCCGCGAACTGGATCTTGCAGCATCGCTGGGGATTCCTTTCGATATTCTCGGCGTCGATGAAGCGCGGGCGCGGGAGCCGGCGATCGCTCCCGTCTTCGCCCATGCGGTGCACTGGACGCGGGTAGCGACCGTCACCGATCCGCTCGCCGTCACCCGCGCTTATGCAAACCGTTTCGCCGCGCTGGGCGGCATGCTGCTGACCGCGGACGCCCGCTCGCTGCATCGCTCGGCAAGCCACTGGCGCGTCGAGACGGCCGAAGGGCCGGTCGATGGCGATCAGGCGGTGGTTGCGCTCGGCCCCTTCGCGCCGGACGTGCTGGAGCCGCTGGGCCTCCGGCTGCCGTTCGGCTTCAAGCGCGGCTATCACCGCCATTACCGGCAGGCGGGCGGCCCGGCGCTCGGCCATACCCTGCTGGATGCCGATTTCGGCTATTGCCTTGCGCCGATGGCGCAGGGCGTCCGCCTCACCACCGGCGCTGAATTCGCCCGGCGCGATGCGCCGCCGACGCCGGTGCAATTCGGCCGCCTGCTGCCGGCGGCGCGGGAACTGTTTCCGCTGGGCGAGCCGGTCGAGGCGGAGCCGTGGATGGGGCGGCGGCCCTGCCTGCCGGACTCCCGGCCGGTGATCGGCCGCGCGCCGGGGCAGGCGGGGCTGTGGCTCACGGTCGGCCATGCCCATTGGGGCCTGACGCTCGGCCCCGCCACCGGCCGTCTGATTGCCGAGATGATGGCGGGCGAGACGCCGTTCACCGATCCCGCGCCGTTCGGAGCCGAGCGTTTCGCCGGCTGATGACGCGGACGTCCGAACCTCGCGACAAGAACATGCATCATGAAGGTCCGGACTTAGGGCCCCGCCGGCAGTGGCCGGTTTCGGGCGTTCCTGATTGGTTGCAGCATAGAGGCGAACCTGTCCGCTCCGCCGGAGGTGGCGCACAATATCGAGCAATTGCCGGCTCAATCGCGGAACGCGACGGAGCCGATCCCGAGGTCGGCGAGCAGATGTTCGTCCCAGCGCCGCCGATAGCTGCAAACGAAGGCTTCACGATACGATGTCGACGAGAGCCGATCTCAACCGGCGCCTATTAAAGCCGGAAGCGTGAGGGTCTGACGGAGACCAGTCCGCCTTGAGGACCCGCCGTGAGGAATCGTGAAAAGCACGTTCGGTCACGGGCGACGCTCCCGGCGCGCCGCGTCCGCCGGCCCGCTGAAATCCTCCCTATGCGAACCTGTCGCGCCAGGCCGGCTGGGCATCCGCGAAGGGCAGGGCCTGCGCTTCATACACGCCCCGCGCCACGGCGCGGGCCAGCACATTGGCGGCGATGGTCCCCAGTTCTGTGACCGCGAGCAGCCGCTCGAAGCCGTCCGGCAATTGCTGCTTCCCGGTCGATGCCGCGAAGACCACGTCGCCGTCCAGCGGCGCATGGACGGGATAGATCGCGCGGGCCATGCCGGTTTGCGCCATCACCGCGAGGCGGTTGGCTTCCGCCTTGGTCAGCGCAGCGTCCGTCGCCACCAGCGCGATGGTGGTGTTCTCCCGCACGGTGGCATTCTCGCCGCCTTTCATGCGGGGGATCAGCGCGTCAGCCGGCATCGGGGAAGGAAAGCCGCGCCCGCCGAACTCATCCCCGACCTCGAAGGGCGCGGCCCAGAAATGCGGCCCGCTGCCGATGGTCGCGCTGCCCACCGCATTCACGATGACGATCGCGCCGACATGGATGCCGGACGGCGTGACGGCGGACGCCGAGCCGAGCCCGCCCTTGAGCGACACCGTGGTCGCGCCGAGGCCAGCGCCGGTGTTGCCCAGCGTGAAGTCGAGCCCGGCAGCCCCGGTCGCAGCTTCCGCGGCGGCATGGCCGAGGTCGCGATAGGGCGAGAAGCGGCCCCATTTCTTGTCGCCGCCGTTGAGCAGGTCGAACATTGCCGCGCCCGCGACGATCGGCACCCGGACATCGCCGATGGCGAAGCCGCGGCCGTGCTCCGCCAGCCAGCCCTGCACGCCGCCCGGCGCATCAAGGCCGAAGGCCGAGCCGCCGGAGAGCGTGACCGCGTCGATCATGTCCACCGTGCGGGCCGGGTTGAGCAGGGCCGTTTCGCGCGTCGCCGGTCCGCCGCCACGGATATCCACGGCCGCGACGGCAGGTTCGTCGAAGATCACGACCGTCGTGCCGGAGGCGACAGTGGCGTCGCTTGCGTGGCCCACGCGAAGGCCGGGAACGTCGGTGATGAGATTGCGCATGGGCGAGTATCCTGCGGGGTGATGGTGTTGAACCTGCGCGCGTCGGATCGCGGGCGTCAATCCCGGATTGCGCTGAAGTGCCATCCTGCCTCATCTCCACGCTCAGAATGGGTGGCGGCGCGCGCGGCATGATGATGGCGCGCGCCCGTCAGCAGGAGGTTTGGCTTGGAGACCTGCTGCTCTTCCTGCGGCTCCGAAGCGGGCCATGGTCCCGAACACTCGTGGGCTGAAGAAGCGCGTCGGAAGCTTGCCAGCGTTCGACACGACTTGGCGCTATGGCATGAGGCTATCGATGTGATGCGATTCGCTGGGCATTCGCGCGGGAGGGCCGGGCTCCGGCGGAGAACTATTCGCGACCAGACCGCATCGTGGGAATGGCAGCCGGTCACACGTCCCGAGCCTGATGCGACCCTAGCCGATCAGCGTCACGCTGTCAAGGATTATTTTCCATAATAGGATTATAATCTAATCATGCGACCCCTGTATATACGCTCTCGGCGGACCGCTCCGGGAGCGCGCAACACCTGGCCATGACGGCTAAGAATGGCTGGCTAAAAACGGCTGGCCGTATGGCCGATCCCGTACACGCGACGACGCTTGCGCGGATCGTTCCGCAAAATCCGGCAGTTCGAATTGGCGGGTCCGCGCCGGCGCGCTGCCGCGCCTCCGATCACATCCGCGCGATGGCGGGCCGTGATCCGCTCCACGCCTTGCCATTGCCGGCATGGCGTCGCATGAGCTTGCGCATGTCTGCCGATATTCCGCTTCTGGCCGCGCTTGTCGCCGGCCTGCTCAGTTTCCTCTCCCCTTGCGTGCTGCCGCTGGTGCCGCCCTATCTGGTCTATCTGGCCGGAACCTCGCTGGAGCGCGCGGCGGAGGCGGGGCCGCGCCGGCGGGTGCGCCGCGAGACCGTTTTTGCGGCGATGCTGTTCGTCGCCGGCTTCTCGACGGTCTTCATCGCGCTCGGCGCGAGCGCCAGCATCATCGGCGGAGTGCTGCGCCTCTATTCGCGCGAGTTGGGCATCGTCGCCGGCATTGCCATCATCGTGATGGGGCTGCATTTCCTCGGCCTGACGCCGATCCGGGCCCTGATGCGCCAGGCGCGGATCGAGGCGCCCCGGCCGGTCGGCCTGTGGGGCGCCTATGTGATGGGGCTCGCTTTCGCCTTCGGCTGGACGCCCTGCATCGGGCCGGTGCTGGCGGCCATCCTGGCCGTGGCCGCGTCCGAAACGACGGTCGCGCGGGGGGCGGGGCTTCTGGCGGTCTATTCGCTCGGCCTCGGCATTCCTTTCATGCTGGCCGCATTCGCGGCGGAGCCTTTCGGTGCCTTCATCGCGCGCTTCCGCCGGCATCTGGGCACGGTGGAGAAGATCATGGGCGCGCTGCTCGTGCTCACCGGCATCGCCTTCCTCACCGGAAGCATCACCACGTTCAGCTTCTGGCTGCTGGAAACCTTCCCGGCGCTTGGCCGGATCGGCTGACAGGCTTTCCGGAAACGATGAAGCCGCCGTGGTGGCGGGCTTCTGTTCGAGTCTCGAAACCGGAGGGCTTCAGGTGCCCTTCGGGTCCAGCTCCGCGTAGCTGCCATCCTTGTTCCAGCGATAGACGACATAATCGAGGATCGTGATGTCGCCCTTCTGGTCGTAGGAGATCGGGCCCAGCACGGTGTCCCATTTGCCGGCCTTCATCGTCGCGGCGACTTTCTTGGCGTCGGTGGTGCCGGCCTTGGCGACGGCCTGCGCCCAGACCTGGAAGGCGGCGTAGGTGTAAAGCGTATAGCCTTCCGGCTCGACATTGCGGTCCTTGAATTTCTGGACGATGGCGGCGGCGGTCGGCTTCTTGCGCGGGTCGGGGCCGAAGGTGAACAGCACGCCGTCGGCATTCGGGCCGGCGATCGAAGCGAACTCACGATCCGCCAGCGCATCGCCGGCCATCATGGCGGCGTTGAGATTCTGCGCCCGCATCTGGCGCATCAGCAGGCCCGCTTCCTGATGGTAGCCGCCGACATAGACCAGATCGATATTGTTGACCTTGAGCTTGGAGACCAGCGCGTTGAAGTCCTTGTCGCCCTTGTTGTAGCTCTCATAGAGCCGCTCCTTCACGCCGGCCTTGTTGAGCGCCTTCTTCATCTCGTCGGCCAGGCCCTTGCCATAGGTCGACTTGTCATGGATCACGGCGATATTCTTGCCCTTGTAGGCTTTCGCCACATAAGCCCCCGCGAGGCCGCCCTGCTGGTCGTCGCGGCCGCAGGTGCGGAACGTGTTCCAGAGCTTGCGCTCGGTGAATTGCGGGTTGGTCGAGGCGGGGGTGATCTGGAGCACGCCGGCATCCGCATAGGCTTCCGAAGCGGGGATTGAGGACGACGAGCAATAGTGTCCGATGACGACCGGCAGCTTCATGCTGCCGAGTTTCTCGGCGACGGAGCGGGCCTGTTTCGGATCGCAGGCGTCGTCGCCGACCTCAAGCTTCAACTGCCGCCCGAGCACGCCGCCGGCGGCGTTGATGTCCGCCACGGCCTGTTCCGCGCCGTTGCGGAGCTGGCGGCCGAAGGCGGCCTCGGCCTGCGTCATCGGCCCGGCAACGCCGACGGCGATGTCCTGTGCCGCCGCCGCGCCGGCGAACAGCGTGCCCGCGAAGGCCGCGAGCAACCATGAAGCTTTCATTGTTTCTTCTCCCTGCTGGCGACAGCTTGCAAGGCGATGGCTTGCAGGCTGGTAAATGCGAGGCCAGAGCGCCCCCTTTGGAATTCGCGCCGATTGTCCGGCAAAGCCGGCGAAAATTCAATTCATCCGTGCGATGTCCCGCTGCAATTTCGGGTCCGCCATCGCATCGTCCCGCGCGCGCCATGTCAGCGGCGAGGCGCGCTCGAACAGCCAGTGATATTGCGTCACCATCTGCGTCGTCCGTGCAATGCGCCAGGCGAGCGCGGAGATCGCGATCAATACCGCAGTATCCATCAGGTAGGATGGCAGCGAGAGCAACTCGCCCTCGAACAGTGCGAAGTGGATGAAGCGGACGGCCGCGCCCAGCAGCGCCATATAGGTGACAAGATGCCACGTCGGCCGCCAGGTGCGGGCGATGGCGCGGCCGGCCAGCGCCGCCGCACCGCCGCCGAGGATGACGGTGATGAACAGCACCTGAAGCGGCGTCTCGGTGGCGTAAAGCTCGCCCATCAATGCCGGCCTCCTTCCAGATACGCGGCTTTCACGTCCGGGCGCGCCAGCAGTTCCGCGCCGGTGCCGGAGAGCGTCACGCGGCCGTTGACCAGCACATAGGCGCGGTGGGCGAGCTTGAGGGCGTGAAACGCATTCTGCTCCACCAGAAACACCGTCAGGCCGGTGTCCGCATTCAGGTCGCGGATCGCCCTGAAGATCTGCTTCACCAGTAGCGGCGCGATGCCGAGCGATGGCTCGTCCAGCAGCAGCAGGCGAGGGCGGCTCATCAGCGCGCGGCCGATGGCGAGCATCTGCTGCTCGCCGCCGGACAATGTGCCGCCGCGCTGGGCAAGGCGATCCTTGATGCGCGGAAACAGCACGCAGACCCGTTCGAGATCGCCGTTGAAATGCGCGGGGTCGGCCGTGGTCGCGCCCATCTGGAGATTTTCCAGCACGGTCATGCGCGGGAAGATGCGGCGGCCTTCCGGCGACTGGGCGATCTGCATCCGGGCGATAGCATGGGTCGGCAGCCGGGAAATGTCGCGGCCGTCATAGACGATGGCTCCATCGCGCGCGCGCGGATTGCCGAAGATGCTCATCATCAGCGTGGACTTGCCCGCGCCGTTGGCGCCGATCAGCGCGACGATCTCGCCGGCATGAACGTCGAGATCGACGCCCTTCAGCGCGAGGATGGGACCGTAGCCGGCCACGAGGCCGCGGATGGCGAGCAGCGGCGCGGTCACAGCCCGACCTCCGCTTCCACATCCTCGACCTCGTCGTCCTCGACGCCGAGATAGGCGGCGATGACTTTCGGATCGTCGCGGATCTCGGCCGGCGTGCCGTCGGCGATCTTCATGCCGTAATCCAGCACGATCACATGGTCGGAGATTTCCATCACCACGGACATGTCGTGCTCGATCAGCAGGATCGAGGTGCCGAGGTCTTTGCGGATGCCCAGCAGCATGTCGTTCAGCGCCGCGCTTTCGTTGGCGTTCAGGCC
>Ga0182745_1003060_pt1 | contig 14604 bp, 16 predicted proteins | sample eDN3rd30CKraftBY_FD_128523 | JGI IMG/M metagenome (GOLD analysis project Ga0182745, IMG submission 128523) | Enriched backyard soil microbial communities from Emeryville, California, USA - eDNA 3rd pass 30_C Kraft BY (version 2) (version 2) | ecosystem: Environmental > Terrestrial > Soil >...
CCTCGCGGCGCTCAACGTCTACGTGCCGATCAGCCCGCTGCCCGCCGCCCTCGCGTCCGGCGTCGCGCCCATCTGGCTCGTCATCCACATCGTCGTCGCGACGCTCGGCACCGGCTTCTTCGCGCTGGGTGCCGCCCTGTCGATCCTGCAGCTGCTGCGCTCCCGACGCGACAACGGCGGGCTTCGACGCGCCGGCTATCTCGACAGCATCCCGGCGCCCGGGCGGCTGGAGGACTTCGCCTACCGGCTCATCGTCGTCGGATTCGTGTTCTGGACCTTCACGCTCATCGCGGGCTCGATCTGGGCGGCCGCAGCCTGGGGCCGCTACTGGGGCTGGGACACGAAGGAGGTCTGGACCTTCGTCATCTGGGTCCTCTACGCGGGCTACATCCACGCGCGCGCGACGCGCGGCTGGCGCGGCACCCGCTCCGCCTGGCTCGCGATCATCGGCTTCGCGGCGGTCGTCTTCAACTTCTCGATCGTCAACATCTTCTTCAAGGGCCTGCACGCGTACAGCGGACTCTGACCGGGATCCCGATCGCCGAGCGCAGCGGTCAGGCGAGTCGAAGCGCGCGCCGAAGCCGAGCTCGCCAGAACGCGATGCGCTCGGGCGGCGCGGCATACCGCTCGAGCAGGCCCGGGTCCGCGACGACCGGACGCACACCGATGCGTCCGTCGACCGGCAGCAGCGGCTCGGTCGAGACGTCGGCGGCGAGGAGCGCCGCGGTCCCGAGACCGTGATCGAGGTCCGAGGAGAACGCGATGTCGACGTCGTGCGCCAACCGCGCGGCCGCTGCAAGCCCCACGCTGGTCTCGAGCGCGCTCGACGTGACGAACGCGACGTCGGCTTCGGCCGCGGCGGCCCGCGCGATCTCGAGCGCGCGGGCGCGACCGCCGAGGGGCTGCAGCTTCAGCACGATGACGTCGGCGGCGCCCGCCCGCACGACCTCGAGCGGGTCGCCGGGCTTGCGGATCGACTCGTCGGCGGCGAGCCGGACGGCGCCCGCGAGTCGGACGCGTAGCGCCGCGAGGTCGGGGACGCTCGCGACGGGCTGCTCCGCGTATTCGAGGTCGAGCGGCGCGAGGGCCTCGAGCGCGGTCGTCGCCTCATCGAGCGACCAGGCGGCGTTCGCGTCGACCCGGATCCGACCGGCCGGGCCGAGCGCCTCCCGCACGGCGCGCACCCGGGCGACGTCGTCGGCGAGGCGCTGGCCGCGCTCGGCGACCTTGACCTTCGCGGTCCTGGCACCGGGGAAGCGGTCGAGGATGCCGGGGACCGCGTCGGGGGAGACGGCGGGGACGGTCGCGTTCACGCGGATGGTGGGGGGCGGTGACCCTTCGAGGTCTCGGTACGCGCCTGCGGCGCACTCGACCCGCGCTCGCTTCGCCCGCTCAGGGAGCGGCCCGGTGGTGAGGACCTCGAGCGCGGAGCCGAGCCACCGCGCGGCCTCGCCGTCGTCGTACTCGACGAACGGCGACCACTCCGCCCACACGGCGTTCTCGCCCTCGATGAGGAGCGCCTCGCGCGTGTCGATCCCACGGAACCGCTCCCGCAGGGGCAGCGCGACGACGCGCGCGCGCGCGACGAGCTCGCCGAGGTCCACTGGTCCAGGGTAGGCCCGCCGTTAGGGTGGTGCCGTGGAGACTGAGGAGCCCGCCGCGCCGCGGACGGACACCGCTGTCTCGCCCGTGATCCGCGGCGAGCCCGTCGACATCCCCACGCCGGTGTGGGGGGCGCTCGTCCAGGAGGACCTGCGCCAGATCGAGGAGGCCGAGGCCGCCGACCCGGGCGCGGAGGGCACGCTCCACCCGCGGCCGAGACGGCTGCTCGGCTGGCTGTCGCTGCTGATGTTCGCCGTGACGGCGGTCCTGCACGGCCTGGCCGTCTCCGCGGCCGCGTATGCCGACCCGGCCCTCGGCGTCGCCCTCGCGTGGTGCGCGATCAGCGCCTCGGTCGCGGCGGTGGTGCTCGGCGTCGTCGCGGCGGCGCTCGGTCGCGGCCGCTGGCTCGGCGTCGTCGGGGCGGTCGGGGGACTGCTCGCGAACCCGTGGGTCGTGCTGCAGGTGCTGCGGCTGTTCTCGGCGTAGGGTGAGCGGCCGCGGCTACGCTGGAGACGTGGTCTCCGAGTTGTTCGACGCCGCGATCTGGCGCACTGTCCCGGGCTTCGGCGACCTCGCCGATGTGACGTACCACCACTCGGTCGACACGGGAATCGCGCGCGTCGCGTTCGACCGGCCCGAGGTGCGCAACGCCTTCCGGCCCGAGACGGTCGACGAGCTGCTGCGCGTCCTGACGGACGCGGCGCAGCACCCGGGGATCGGCGTCGTCCTGCTCACCGGTAACGGCCCGAGCCCCAAGGACGGCGGCTGGGCGTTCTGCTCGGGCGGCGATCAGCGCGTGCGCGGCCGCAACGGGTACGAGGCGGGCGGCGGCACGGGACGTCTGCACATCCTCGAGGTCCAGCGGCTCATCCGCTTCATGCCGAAGGTCGTCGTCGCGGTCGTGCCGGGCTGGGCGGCCGGCGGCGGGCACTCGCTGCACGTCGTCTGCGACCTGACGATCGCGAGCCGGGAGCACGCGCGGTTCAAGCAGACGGACGCGACCGTCGGCTCGTTCGACGCGGGCTACGGCTCGGCGTACTTCGCGCGGCAGGTCGGGCAGAAGTTCGCCCGTGAGGTGTTCTTCCTCGCGGAGGAGTACGACGCCGAGCGCGCTCACGAGATGGGCGCCGTCAACCGCGTCGTGCCGCATGCCGAGCTCGAGCGCGAGGCCGTCGCGCTCGGACGGCGGATCCTCGAGCAGTCGCCGACGGCGATCCGCATGCTCAAGTTCGCGATGAACGCCGTCGACGACGGGATGGTCGGACAGCAGGTCTTCGCGGGGGAGGCCACGCGTCTCGCGTACGCGACCGACGAAGCCGCGGAGGGGCGCGACGCGTTCCTCCAGAAGCGCGACCCGGACTGGTCGGCGCACCCGTGGCACTTCTGAGCTGAGGCGGCGTGGTTTCGACAGGCTCAACCAGCGGGTTTGCGCTGCTGCGCGACGGGGCGGTCGTCGAGACGAGCGGCTCGACGGGCCGGCGGAAGCGCGTCGTGCTGTCCGGCGCCGCGTTCCGCGCGAGCGCCGAGGCGGCGGCCGCCGAGCTCGGCGAGCCGGGGCACTGGGTGCTCGCGCTGCCGACGACGTACGTCGCGGGGCTCAACGTCGTCGCGCGCGCCGCGCACTGGGGACGCGAGCCGGTCGTCGCGATCGGCGGCCCGACGTTCTCGGCGATGGGGTTCGCGGCTGTGGTCGGATCGCTCGACGGCCCCTGGTACACGAGCCTCGTGCCGATCCAGCTCCAGCGGCTGCTCGACTCGGTGCCCGGCCTCGATGCGCTGCGGACGTCCTCGCGGATCCTGCTCGGCGGTCAGGCGCCCGATCCGGCGCTCCTCATCCGCGCGCGGCAGGAAGGGCTTCCCGTCACGGTCACGTACGGCGCGACGGAGACCTGCGGCGGCGTGCTGTGGGACGGCCGACCGATCGGCGACGCGGCGTTCGCGGTCGTCGATGGCGTCGTGCACCTGCGCGGCTCGTCGCTCGCCGACGGCTATCTCGACGATCCCGAGCTCACCGCCGAGGCGTTCCCCGTCATCGACGGCGTGCGCTGGCACCGGACCCGTGACCACGGCGAGGTGCGCGGCGACCGCCTCGCGATCCTCGGGAGAATCGACGACATCGTCGTGTCCGGCGGGGTGAAGGTATCGCTCACCGAGGTCGAGTTCGCGGCCAGACGCGCGGGCGCGGCCGATGCGATCGCGGTCGCGGTTCAGCGGCAGGGATGGGGTCAGGCGCCCGCGATCGTGACGACGGCGGCGATCGACGAGAACGCGGTCCGCGAGCAGATCGGCGCGATGCTCGGTCCCGAGGCGCGACCGGTCGCGTTCGCGATCGTCGACGCGATCCCGCTGCTGCCCTCCGGCAAGCCGGACCGCGCGGCTGCCGCCTCGCTCCTGCGCACCCCGTAGGATCGTCGGTCGTGGCGAAGCAGGCGACGAAGCGCAAGCCGGGACGACCGGGCGGGAAGAAGTCCGGGCCGATTCCCGTGCGGAAGGCGCGCCTGATCGACTGGATCCGAGCGGCGCGCATCGCGACGCTCCCCGTGTCGGTCACCTCGGTCGTGCTCGGCACGGCGGTCGCCTACGTCTTCCACACCGAGGACGACCCGGGTTGGCACTGGTGGCGTGCGGCGGCGTGTCTCATGGTCGCGGTCTGCCTCCAGATCGGCGTCAACTTCGCGAACGACTACTCCGACGGCATCCGTGGCACCGACGCGGTCCGGTCGGGGCCGCGCCGCCTGACCGCATCGGGAGCCGCGAAGCCGCGGGCCGTGCTCACCGTCGCGCTCGTCTTCTTCGCACTCGCCGCCGCCGCGGGCCTCATCATCACGTGGCGCACGGGCCACTGGTGGTTCATCGCGGTCGGGGCGGTCTGCCTCCTCGCGGCCTGGTTCTACACGGGCGGCCGCCGGCCGTACGGGTACTACGCGCTCGGCGAGCTCGCCGTCTTCATCTTCTTCGGACCGGTCGCGACGCTCGGCACCCAGTTCGCGATCCTCGGGCGGATCACCGACGACGGCTGGCTCGCCGCGATCGCCGCGGGCGCCTTCGCGACCGCGACCGTCCTCGTCGCGAATCTCCGCGACCGCGTCAACGACAAGGCGGCGGGCAAGCGCACGCTCTCCGTCCTGATCGGCGCCTGGCCTTCGCGCGCGCTGTACCTCGTGCTCCTCGCCGTGCCGTATGCGATCGCGGCGATCTACGGGATCTTCTACTCCGACCAGGCCTGGTACGCGTACTTCTCGTTCCTCCTGACGATCCCCGCGGTCATCATCGTGCTCACGGCCCGGACGGCGCGCGAGCTCGTCACGGTGCTCAAGCTCACGGCGTTCGGCGGGCTCGCCTACGCGCTCCTGCTCGGCTGGGCGATCGCGTTCTGACACAGCCCCGCTGATCGATCTCGTCGAGATCAGCGGGCGTCGGAGTCCTCGGCGGCGGCATCCGGATCGTCGGATCGGCCGGCGCGTCGCCGCTGTGCCCGCGCGGCGAGGTCCGCGGTGACCCGCTCGCGCAGCCCGGCGAGGAAGATGTACGAGAGGCTCAGTGCGATGAGGGCCGCGCAGATGGCGGCGAGCCACCACAGGCCCTGCGGCAGCAGCCAGTACAGCAGCGCGAACGCCGCCGCGAAGATGCCGATTCGCACGAGCGAGTAGACGACCCAGCTGCGCACCGGGCCAGGCTAGTACGGTTGCCTGGTCGCATGGCTCAGGCTCGGCCTCCGCTCAGGAGCCGCATGGGGGCGCGGCCTACAATCGGAGGCATGTGGCGCGTGATCCTCCCACTCGTCCTGACGGCGGTGATGGTCTTCTCGATCGTCGACATCTCGACGATCGATCGCTCGCGCGTGCGCCACCTCCCGAAGGCCGTCTGGATCATCCTCGTCATCCTCACGTCGATCCTGGGCTCGATCCTGTGGTTCGCCATCGGTCGCGAGCGTCGCGGGCAGGGCGGCTCGCACGCCGTTCCGGGTCGCAAGCCGCGGCCGCTCGGTCCTGAGGACGACCCGAACTTCATCGACAACATCGATCAACGCCGGCTCAACCGCGAGCAGGAGGAGCGCATCCGCGACCTCGAGCGGCAGCTGCGCGACCTCGACGACGAACCCAAGCCGGGGTCGTGAGCGCCGACCGGGCTCACGGCGGCGCGGCGCCCAGCCCGGCGACCGCCTTCGCGGCGGCGCTCCTGACGGAGTTCGTGCGCCTCGGGGTGCGCGACGTCGTGGTCTGCCCGGGATCCCGGTCGCAGGCGCTCGCGCTCGTCGCGGCGGCCCTCGGCCGGGTCGGCCACGTGCGACTGCGGGTGCGGATCGACGAGCGCTCGGCGGGTTTCCTCGCGCTCGGTCTCGCACGCGAGTCGGGCGATCCGGTCGTCGTCATCACGACGTCCGGGACGGCCGTCGCGAATCTGCACCCCGCGGTCCTCGAGGCGCACCACTCCGGGGTGCCGCTCATCGTCGTCACGGCCGACCGCCCGGAGGAGCTGCACGGCATCGGCTCGAACCAGACGACGACGCACGTCGGGATGTTCGGCGATGCCGTCGGATGGACCTGGGACGTCGGCGCGCCGACCGGCGAGCCGGGGGAGGAGCAGGCGGCCGCGGCGATCGTCCAGGCGGTCGCGGATGCGGCTCGCGGCTCGGGATCGCAGAACGCCGTCGGCCCGGTCCATCTGAATGTCGCCTTCACGGAGCCGCTGTCGGGGCGGTGGGAGGTGCCGTCGGGTCTCGATACGTCGCCTGCGGCGACACTCGACCCGCGTTCGGCCGTGGGTCGAGTAGCCGAATTGCCGCTCCCTGAGCGAGGCGGAGCCGAGTCGAAGGGCGCCGCCCTCCGCCTCCCCATCGGCCCGCGCACCGCCGTCATCGCGGGCGCCGGCGCCGGTCCCCGCGCCGAGGAGGTCGCGCGGGAGCTCGGCGCGGTGCTCTTCGCCGAGGTCGTCTCCGGCGCCCACTTCGGGCCGAACCTCGTCGTGCCGTATCGCGAGGCGATCCGGTCCGAGGCGTTCCAGGACGCGCTCGAGCGGATCGTCGTGTTCGGTCGTCCGACCCTCTCCCGCGAGGTCCCCTGGCTCGTCGAGCGCGGGGGCGCCGAGACGATCGTCGTGCGCGCCCCCGGCGCCGACGCGTACAACCCGGGCCACTCCGTGACGGCGTTCGCCGATGCCGTCGAGGTGACCGGCACGCTCGACGCGGCCGCCGCGCGCGTCTGGTTCGCGCCCTGGGTCGCCGCCTCGCGCGCATGGCTCGATGACAGCGAGGACGTCGCCCCCGAGGTCTTCGCCGCCTCGCGCGAGAAGGCGACGCACGAGCTCGGCGCGGTCCGTCAGCCGGTCTCGCGCCGCGCGCTCGTCGAAGCGGTCTGGCGGGCCAGCTGGCCGCACGACCGGCTCGTCGTCGCGTCCTCGCGGCTCGTCCGCGAGCTCGACCGGCGTGCGCCGGGCAAGGCGATCCCCGTCCACTCGAATCGCGGCCTCGCCGGCATCGACGGGAACACGTCGACGGCGATCGGCATCGCGCTCGCCTCGCAGGACGGCCTCGACGGCCCGGCGCCCTCCGCCGGGATCACCCGGCTGCTGACCGGCGACCTCGCGTTCCTCCACGATGTCGGCGGGCTCGCGTTCCCGGCCGACGAGGCGCGGCCGCGGATCCTCGTCGTCGTCGGCAACGACGGCGGCGGCACGATCTTCGACGCGCTCGAGGTCGCGGCGATGCGAGAGGACGGGGTCGAGCGCTCGGCCGACTTCGATCGCGTCATGCTCACGCCGCAGCAGGTGTCGGTCGAGGGCCTCGCCCGCGCCTACGGATGGGACTACCGCCGCGTCGAGACGCGAGGCGAGCTCGACCCGGCGCTGAGCGCCTGTGCCGGGCCGACGGTCGTCGAAGTCCCGCTCGCTCGCTGACCGGGACTATCGTGGCCGCGTGAGCGCCCTGCAACCGGTCGGCCCCGGGTTCCGTCTCGTCGACGTCGACCCGGGCGAGACGCCGGCGATCGAGCAGGAGGAGGCGGAACGCGAGATCGCCGAGTCCGCGGACGAGCTCTCCGATCTCCAGGAGCGGCTGTACGCGGAGTCGAAGGCGGGCGGCACGCGGTCGATCCTCCTCGTGCTGCAGGGGATCGACACCTCCGGCAAGGGCGGGATCATCCGCCACGTCGTCGGACTCGTCGACCCGCAGGGGGTGCGGATCACGGCGTTCAAGGCGCCGACCGAGGAGGAGCGGGCGCACGACTTCCTCTGGCGGATCCGCCGCGCGCTGCCCGAGCCTGGCTACATCGGCGTGTTCGACCGCTCGCACTACGAGGACGTGCTCATCCACCGGGTGCGCTCGCTCACGCCGCTCGACGAGATCGAGCGGCGCTACGGCATCATCCGGGACTTCGAGGCGGAGCTCGTCGCGGGCGGCACGCTCGTCCGCAAGGTCATGCTGCAGATCTCCCGGGACGAGCAGAAGGAACGCCTGCAGGAGCGGCTCGACCGGCCGGACAAGCACTGGAAGTTCAATCCTGGCGACATCGACGAGCGCCTGCTCTGGGACGACTACCAGGCGGCGTACCAGATCGCGCTCGAGCGGACGAGCACGCCGGACGCGCCCTGGTATGTGATCCCTGCGGACAAGAAGTGGTACGCCCGCTGGGCGGTGCATCGCATCCTGCTCGACGCCCTGCGCGAGCTCGACCTGCAGTGGCCGCCGGCCGACTTCGACGTCGAGGCGCAGAAGGCCCGGCTCAGGGACTCCTGACCCGGGCCTCCGCTCTGCCCGCCTCAGGTCTTGCGCATGTAGGCGCGGACCGTCAGCGGGGCGAAGACGGCGACGATCACGGCCGCGCCGAGGAGCGTCCACCAGAAGTCGATGCCGACGGTGCCGGCGTTCGCGAGCTCGCGCGTCGCCGTGACGAGGTGCGAGATCGGGTTCCACTCCGCGAAGACCCCGAGCCATTCCGGGAGCGTCTCGATCGGGACGTAGGCGTTGGAGAGGAACGTCAGCGGGAAGAGGATCATGAGCCCGATGCCCTGGACGGTCCCGGCGGTCCGCGCCAGGACGCCGAGCAGCGCCCACACCCAGCTGAGCGCCCACGCGGTGAAGATGACGAGCAGCGCCGCGAGGAGCAGCCACCAGCCGCCCTCCGGCCGCCAGCCCACGATCCAGCCCATCAGGAACGTCAGCGCGGTCGCGATCGCGTAGCGGATCGAGTCGGTGAGGAGCGCGCCGGCAAGGGGGGCGATGCGCGCGATCGGGAGCGATCGGAAGCGGTCGAACACGCCCTTCTCCATGTCCTCGCGCAGCGTCGTCCCGGTGACGATCGAGGTCGTCACGACGGTCTGGACGAGGATGCCGGGGATGAGCATCGGGAGATAGGCGTCGACGCCGCCCGCGATCGCGCCGCCGAAGATGAAGGCGAACATCGGGGTGAAGATGAGCGGCTGGAGCACGACGTCGAACCACTGCTCCGGGGTGCGGCGCAGTCGCAGGAGCGCACGGTAGGCCATGGTGAGCGACTGCGAGATCGTCGCGCCGACGCTCACGTGCGTCTTGAGACCGTCCGAGCCGGTCCTGGTCGTGGGCAGGGGGATGGCGCTCATGCGGCGGCGTCCTCGTCGTCGGAGCCGGTCGCGTCATCCGTGCCGTGCCCGGTGATGGTCAGGAACACCTCGTCGAGCGTGGGCTTCTGGACGCTCATCTCGGTGAGGCGGATGCCCTGCTCGCGCAGGCGGATGAGCAGGTCGGTGACCCGCTCGGGATCGGACATCGGCGCGGTCAGCCGTGCCGCCTCGGGCGTCACGGTCGCCGTCGTGCCGAGCACCTGCTGGATCGCGCCGACCGCGTTCTCGGTCTGCGCCGGGTCGGCGAGCCGGAGGAGGAGCGAGGCGTTGCCGACGAGTCCCTTGAGCTCGTCCGCGGTCCCCTCGGCCACGACGTGCCCACGGTCGATGACCGCGATCCGGCTCGCGAGCTGGTCGGCCTCGTCGAGGTACTGCGTCGTCAGGAGGACGGTCGAGCCGCTCGTCACGAGCCCGCGGATGACGTCCCACATCTGCCCGCGGGTGCGGGGGTCGAGGCCCGTCGTCGGCTCGTCGAGGAAGATGAGCGGCGGCTGCGCGATGAGGCTGGACGCGAGGTCGAGCCGCCGGCGCATGCCACCCGAGTACTTCTGGACCGGGCGCTTCGCGGCGTCCGTGAGATCGAACGCCTCGAGGAGCTCCTCGCCCTTGCGCTTCGCGGCCCGGTGGCTGAGCCCGAGCAGGCGGCCGAAGACGATGAGGTTCTCGATCCCGGAGATCTTCTCGTCGACGCTCGCGTACTGCCCGGTCACGCCGATGAGCTGCCGGATGACGTGGGGCTCGCGGACGACGTCGTGGCCGAAGATCCGCGCGCTGCCGCCGTCGGGCCGCAGCAGCGTGGCGAGCATCGAGATCGTCGTCGTCTTCCCGGCACCGTTCGGGCCGAGCACGCCGTAGACGGTGCCGGTGCGCACGCGCAGGTCGACGCCGTCGACGGCGCGATTGTCGCCGAAGACCTTGACGAGGCCGTCGGCCTCGATCGCCCATTCGGGCGGGGTTGTCGAAGGCACAGCGGTGCCCTCCTTCCTGATGAAGGCTTGAATGCGAGGGTCTGGAGTTCTGAAGTGCTGCTATCGGATGACGGTCGCCGCGTCGCCCATTCCGGCCTGCTCGATGACGTCGTCGAGCAGCGACTTCCGGTCGATGCCCGCGAACGCGAGCGCGCGCGGCACGGTGCCGAGCTCGGCGCCGAGGATTCCGTAGAGCAGGTCGAATCCCGTCAAGCGGTGCTGCCCGCGCCGGAAGCGCGAGGCGATCTTCTGCGCCCGATCGAAGGCCGTCCGGGCGCTCGCCCCCCAGCGCGGCCGCTGGATGCGTGTCGCGGAGAGCGCCTTGGCGTCGCGCATCGTGACGCCGACGCCCTGGAGCGAGCGCTCGCGCTCGGTGCGCAGCGCGGCGAGCCACGCCGAGTGGTCGAGACCGTGCTCCTCGAGGAATCGTCCGGTCGAGGTGTGCCGGTCGCCCGCGAGCGCGAGGAGGATGTGCTCCGCCTCGACGACCGCGAGGCCCTGGCGCTGCGCCTCGACGATCGCGGCGAGGGCGACGCCGCGGATGCTGCCGCTGATACCGGGGTTCGGGATCGACTCAGACATTCCGCCTCCTCAGATCGATGCCGGACTGCTCGAGCCGTCGGAGGTGCTTCTTGTGGACGGCCTGCCGGGTGACGCCGAGCGCCTCGGCGACCTGGCCCCATCCCCAGCCGAGGCGGAGGGCGCGCTCGACGGCGGCGTCCTCGAGCTGGTCGGCGAGCTCGCGGAGCGCGACGACGGCCGCGAGGTCGTCGGCGATCTCGCCGATCGGCTCCTGGGTCTCGGGGGGCATGCGAGCAACTGTAGTTGCTTAATTCGAAATACGCAACCCTGGTTGCTTAAAAAGCGCCGAGCTCAGCGCACCGCCCCGAGCGCCTCGAGGATCGGCCTGAGCTTGAGCTCGGTCTCCGCGAGCTCGAGCTCCGGTACCGAGTCGGCCATGATGCCCGCGCCCGCGAACGCCTGGAAGGTGCCGTCCGCGCGCAGCTGCGCGCAGCGCAGCGCGATCGCCCACTCGCCGTCGCCGTTCGCGTCCACCCAGCCGACCGGGCCCGAGTAGCGTCCGCGATCGACCGGCTCGACCTCGTGGATCCAGTCGAGCGCGGCACCCACGGGCGTGCCGGCGACCGCGGCGGTCGGATGCAGTGCGGCGACGAGGGCGAGGACATCCGAGCCGTCGGAGATCTCCGCCCGCACGTCGGTCGCCAGGTGCGTGAGGTGGGGCAGCTCGAGGACGTAGGGCTCGGTCGCCTCGAGCCGCACGACGTGGGGCGCGAGCGCCTCGGTCACGCTGCGCGCCGCGAGCTCGTGCTCGTGCCGGTCCTTGTCGCTGCCCGCGAGCGCTTCCGCCTCACCGGGTCCCGCGGTCCCGGCGAGCACGCGAGCGGTCGCGATGCCGTCGTGGACCGTCACGAGCGTCTCGGGGCTCGCCCCGACGAGCCCGTCGACGCAGAAGACGGCGGCATCGGGGTGCGCGCTCGCGAGCGCATCGAGGAGCGAGCCGAGGTCGACGGGGCCGGCAGGCTCGACGACGACGTCCCGAGCGAGCACCGACTTCTCGAGTCGACCGGCCGCGATCGCGGCGCGCACCCGATCGACCGCCTCCTCATATGCGGCATGGGACATGATGCCGTCGTGGACCGTCGCCGCAGGCAGGGGCAGGGCGCCGAGTCGCGGCATCCCGCGCTCGACGCGACGCACGCGCTCGGGCACGAGGAGGGTCGCCCCCGCGGGTGACGACGCGTCGAAGGAGAACGAGCCGAACGCGACGATCGGGTCCTCGCGACCTGCGCCACGGCGTTCTGCCACGACTCGCGACCACCACGCGGCGGCCTCCCGGTAGGCATCACCGGCAGCGAAGTGGCCGCGGACGACGGGACCTTCCCCGAGCCACCCGCGCCCGCTGCGCACGAACGCGATCGGGACCTGCTCGGGCACCGCATCAGCCTACGCCGCTCTGTCTGCTCGGGCGCTGGGGGGTCCGTGCGCAGCCCGCGCGGCGACGCCCGGAACTCCTGAAAAGAGAGGCCGGTAGGATCGGGCTGTGTCCCGCGCCAACCTCGACAAGGAGCCCGACGAGGTCGCCGAGATGTTCGACGCCGTCGCCAAACGCTACGACGTGACGAACGCGATCCTCTCGGGCGGCAACGCCCCGCTCTGGCGCGCCGCGACGGTCAAGGCCATCGCCCCCGTGCCCGGCGATCGCGTCCTCGACGTCGCCTGCGGGACCGGGACGAGCACCGCGGCGATCGCCAAGCGCGGCGCCCGCGTCGTCGGCATCGACTTCTCGGAGGGCATGATCGCGGAGGCGCGCCGCCGGCACCCCTCGCTCGAGTTCATGACCGGCGATGCCCAGGCGCTGCCCTTCGGCGACAACGAGTTCGACGCCGTGACGGTGAGCTTCGGGCTGCGCAACTTCGCCGACCCGCAGGCCGCGCTCGCCGAGATGTACCGGGTGCTGGCGCCAGGCGGCCGCGTCGTCATCACCGAGTTCTCGACGCCGCCCGTCGCGATCGTGCGCGCGACGTACTCCGGCTACCTGCGCCGCATCCTCCCGGCGATCGCCAAGCGCACGAGCTCGAACCCCGAGGCCTACGCCTACCTCGGCGAGTCGATCGAGGCGTGGCCCGACCAGGTCGCGCTCTCCGGCTGGCTGCGCGCCGCCGGCTTCACGCGCGTCGCCTATCGCAACCTCACGGCGGGCATCGTCGCGATGCATCGCGGCCGGAAGCCCTCCGACGAGACGATCCTCGCCTCGACCGCGCGCCGACGACGCAAGCCGAGAGCCTCATGACCCTCCGCGCGGCGGAGGGCGGGATCGCGCGCGGGCGCTCGGGCGTGCTCGGCGCCGCGCTCGGGATCGACGATCGGATCTTCGTCGCGCCGGCAGAACGCCGGATGGTCCGCGCGATCGAGGCCGGGCTCGAGCAGGTCGAGGAGGGACTCGCGGCCGAGCTGCGATTCGGTGACCAGCTCGCGGACACGACCGCCCGCTACCTCTTCGAGGCCGGCGGGAAGCGCGTGCGCCCGGCGCTCACGCTCCTGACGGCGCAGCTCGGCGACGGCGTGAATCCCGCGGTGATCCGCTCGGCGCAGGCGGTCGAGCTCACGCACCTCGCCTCGCTGTACCACGACGACGTCATGGACGAGGCGGACCTTCGCCGGGGCGTCCAGACGGCGCATCGGGCCTGGGGCAACTCGGTGGCGATCCTGACCGGCGACCTGCTCTTCGCCCGGGCCTCCGCGATCATCTCGAGCCTCGGCGGCCGGGCCCTTGAGCTGCAGGCGCGGACCTTCGAGCGCCTCGTGCTCGGCCAGCTCCACGAGACGGTCGGACCGACCGCCGGCGAGGACCCCGTCGACCACTACCTCTCGGTGCTCGCCGACAAGACCGGATCGCTCATCACGCTCGCGGGCCTCGTCGGGCTCATCTTCTCCGAGGCGCCCGAGCCCTACTATCCGGCGATCTCCGAGTTCGGGGAGCGGATCGGCGTCGCGTTCCAGCTGATCGACGACGTCATCGACATCACCGACGCCGCGCAGACGACCGGCAAGGCGCCCGGGACCGACCTCCGGGCCGACGTCCCGACCCTGCCGATGCTGCTGCTGCGCCGCGCGGCCGCGACCGACGCCGATGCCCGCGCACTCGTCGAGCGCATCGAAGCGACCGCGGCGGGGGAGGACGACGCCGCGTTCCTCTCGGCCGTCGCCGCGCTCAGGGCGCACGAGGTCTCGGCGGCGACGATCGCCGAGGCGCGCCGCTGGGCGGCGGAGGCCGTCGCCGCGCTGGCGCCACTGCCGGGAGGGCCGGTCAAGCGCGCGCTCGCGGAGTTCGCCGAGCGCGTCGTTGAACGAGAGGCATGAGAACGACCATGGGCAAGCTTCGTCTCGCGATCGTCGGCGCGGGTCCCGCAGGGATCTACGCCGCGGACATCCTGCTCAAGCACGAGCAGCCGTTCGAGGTGTCGATCGACCTCTTCGACCAGCTGCCGGCGCCCTATGGACTGGTCCGCTACGGCGTCGCACCGGACCACCCCAGGATCAAGGGCATCATCACGGCGCTGCGCGAGGTTCTCGACCGTGGGGCTATCCGCATCTTCGGCAACGTCCGGTTCGGTCAGGATCTGAGCCTTGCGGATCTCAAGCGGCACTACCACGCGGTGATCTTCGCGACCGGCGCGGTGCAGGACGCCGCTCTGAGCATTCCCGGCATCGACCTGCCCGGCTCGTACGGCGCCGCCGATTTCGTGAGCTGGTACGACGGCCACCCCGACGTGCCGCGCGAGTGGCCGCTCGACGCGGCATCCGTCGCGGTCATCGGCAATGGGAACGTCGCGCTCGACGTCGCGCGGATCCTCGCGAAGCACCCCGATGACCTGATGCCGACCGAGATCCCCGAGAATGTCGAGGCCGGGCTTCG
>Ga0182745_1003064_pt1 | contig 14600 bp, 19 predicted proteins | sample eDN3rd30CKraftBY_FD_128523 | JGI IMG/M metagenome (GOLD analysis project Ga0182745, IMG submission 128523) | Enriched backyard soil microbial communities from Emeryville, California, USA - eDNA 3rd pass 30_C Kraft BY (version 2) (version 2) | ecosystem: Environmental > Terrestrial > Soil >...
CAGGAACGCGCGCGCGATCTCGGCGGTGCTCAGGCCGCACAACAGGCGCAGGGTCAGCGCCACCCGCGCGTCAGCCGGCAATGCCGGGTGGCAGGCGACGAACAACAAGCGCAGCAGGTCGTCGCCGATGTCGTCTTCCACTTCGCGCTCGTGGTCGCGCACGACGCTCCCCTGCCATTCCGGCTCCTGCGCCAATGCCTCGTGCTTGCCGGCGTGCAGGCGACGCTGGCGCAACAGGTCGATCGCGCGGCGCTGGGCGGTTGTCATCAGCCACGCGGCGGGGTTGTCGGGGATGCCCTGCTGCGGCCAATGCTCCAGCGCGGCGACCAGCGCGTCCTGCGCCAGTTCCTCGGCGCTGTCCAGGTCGCCCAGCATCCGCATCAGGCGCGCGACCAGGCGTGGCGATTCCATCCGCCACACCGTGTCGAGCCTGCGCTGGAGTGCCTCATCCTGCATCGATGGCGATCACAGCATCGCCGCGGCAACCGCGCAAGCCAAGGCAGTCAGAGATCGACGATGGGCTTGAAGCCGCCCCAGAACATCCGCTTGCCATCGAACGGCATGTTCCCCAGGTTCCAGCCCTGCAGTCGCGCATCGGCCATCACCTTGGCGTTGACGCGGTCGCGGTGCGCTCGCGAACGGAACAGCACGTAGGCGAACACCACCACCTCGCCCTCCTTCAGCTTCACCGCCTGCGGGAACGAGGTGTGCTTGCCCGGCTTCACGTCGTCGCCGATGGCTTCGACGTAGGCCAGCGCGCCATGTTCCTTCCACACCTTGCCGCCAAGGCGGGCCATGCGCCGGTAGGCGGGCAGGTTTTCCCGCGGCACCGGCAATACGTAACCGTCGATGTAGGCCATTGCATTTCTCCCGTGGTTGCGTGGTGGCTCAGCCCGGCTCGCCATCCATGTGGGCGATTTCCCACAGGTGGCCGTCCAGGTCCTGGAAGCCGCGCTGGTACATGAAGCCGAGGTCGCGCGCCGGCATCGGCTCGCTGGCGCCGGCGGCCAGGGCCGCATCGACCAGCCGGTCCACTTCGGCGCGGCTGTCCGCCGACAGGCAGGTGATCACCTCGGTCCGGCTGCGCGCGTCGCACAGCGGCTTGTTGGTGAAACCCTTGAAGAACGGCTCCACCAGCAGCATCACGAAGATGCTGTCGCTGACCACCATGCAGGCCGCGTTGTGGTCGGTGAACTGCGGATTGAAACCGTAGCCGAGCGCGGCGAAGAAGGCCTTGGAGGCTTCCAGGTCGCGCACCGGCAGGTTGACGAAGATCATCTTCGGCGCGGTCATGGCTGTCCCTCCGCCGTGCCCATCGGCTTCATGCAGTTGACCATCCACGGCTTGCCGTAGCGGTCCACCAGCATGCCCCAGCGCCGCGCCCAGAACGTCTCGGCCAGCGGCATCTGCACCTGCCCGCCTGCGGCCAGCGCGGCGAACACGCGCTCGGCTTCCTCGATGCCGTCCACCTCGATGTTGATGGTGGTGCCGCCCTGGCCGTCGCGCTGCGGGCCGTCGGCGGCCATCAGCACCGCGCCGCCGGCCTCGAGCTGGCAGTGCGCCACCTGCTCCGGCCGCGGCATGAACCCGCCGCAACCTTCGGCGTCCATGTCGGGGCTGGGCGGCATGTCGCCGTATTTCATTTCCGATACCACCTTGCCACCCAGCGCCTTGGCATAGAACGCCATCGCCTCGTGGGTGTTGCCGTCGAAGCCCAGGAAAGGAATCAGTTTCATCGTGCGTCTCCTCGTCGTCGAATCAGTCGTTGCGTTCGATGCGTTCGCGCAGACGTTGCTCCTGCGCGCGCAATTCGGGGGTGAAGGCCTCGCCGAAATCGTCGTCTTCGAAGATCGGTCGGATCTCCACCTCCACCGCTTCGGTGCCGTCCGGGTTGAACGGCGCGCGCTGCAGCCACTCCACCGCCTCGTCCATCGAACGCACCTGCCACAGCCAGAAGCCGGCGATGAGTTCCTTCGTCTCGGCGAATGGCCCATCGATGACGCTGCGGCGCGCACCGTCGAATCGCACCCGCACGCCGCGCCGGCTCGGGTGCAGGCCCTCGCCGGCCAGCATGATCCCGGCTTCCACCAGACGCTCGTTGTAGGCACCCATCGCCGCCAGTTCTTCCTGCGTGGGCATCACCCCGGCCTCGCTGCCGGCCGATGCCTTGACGATCACCATCACTTTCATCGCCCTGCTTTCCTCGGTTGCGGGCCGAACGACCCGCTTCACACCCGATACGACGAACCGGCGCCACCGGAATCGACAAGACCGACCGGGAATTTTCTGAACGGGTTCAGGTTCCGCAGAGGCGATACACGCGCCATCATGGCCGCTCCCTTCTGCCGGCGCCCGCCATGAAATTCATGCTGCTGATCAACATCGACCCGGAACTGCTGCAGGCGCTGCCGCCGGCGGACTACGACGCGCTGATGCGCGACTGCCTGCACCATGCCGACGCATTGCAGGCGCAAGGGGTCCTGCTGCAATCGCAGAAGCTGCAGCCCTCGGCCACTGCCCGCACCCTGCGCACCCGCGGCGGGCAGGCCCGCATCACCGATGGCCCGTTCGCCGAGACCCGCGAGATCCTGGCCGGCTTCAACCTGATCGAAGCGGCCGATGCCGACGAAGCCGCCCGCATCGCCCACCAGTTCCCGTGGTCGGCCTACGGCAGCATCGAGGTGCGCGCCGTTGAAGACCTGCAGGTCGAGCGGGTGCGCGTGGGCGCATGAGCGCCGGCTTCGCCACTTCGGTCAAAGCAACGTGATCCCGAGCTCCCGCCGCTCCGTGGCCGCGTTGCCGCTGTAGTCCCTCGCGGTGATGCGCAGGGTGTAGTCCCCCGCCGGCAGCTCCGACACATCCAGCGACCCGGCCGCCAGCCGGCCGTCGCGCACGGTGTTGGTCAGCACGTAGCGGAAACGGGTACGGCGGCTGCCGTGCACGGTGATGCCGCTGTCCTCGGCATAAGCGAGCTTCACCGCTTCGCGTTGCGGGGGCATGCGGTTGAACTCGATGTTCATGCGCGGCTGTTCGTGACCGGGCAGCGGGCGCCCGGCGGCATCGAGCATCTGGTAACCCAGCGCGTACAGGCCGAGGCGGCGGCGCGGCAGGTTGCCGTCCACCTGATCCCACGCTTCGACCACGAGCTGCAGGCCGCCGCCGTCGCGCGGCACTATGAGGCGGCCATCGCGGTGTTCGCGCAGGCGTTGGCCGCCGGCGTCCAGCAGTGCGATGTCGTCGATGCGCGGGACGAAATGATCGGCGTAGTTGGCAAAATCCAGCCGCACGGCGTTGCGTTCGTAGCCCGATGGCCCCACCGCCAGATGCACGTGGGCCTGGTTGTTGATGCTGCCCAGCGCATCGCCGGGGTTGAAGCGGGTGCCGCGGCGCACACGCACGCGCTCGAGCTGCCCGACCTCGTCGTACACCAGTTGGAAGCGCGCCGGATCGAGTGGCCGGTTGCCGGGGTCGCGGCCGACCTTCATGTGGATGTAGTCCAGCATGTCCAGCGACAGGCCTTCGGCCTGCCCGCCCAGGTTCCACGTCGCCGCCGGGCTGCCGACCTTGGCCGCGGCGATGGCGAGCACGGTCTGGCCGACGTCGCCGCGCACGTCGAAACCGCTGTGCAGGTGGTGCCGGCTCTCGCCGCTGAAAGTGCCGCGCTCCTCGCCCAGCGTGCCGACCACTTCATGCCAGCCGCGTTGCGGCGCCAGCGGCCAGCGGCCTTCGTTGCGCGGCAGCGGGTTGTCGATCGACGGGCCCACCGCCGCCCCGCCTTCCTCCGCGCCCATCGGCAACGGCCGCAGGTGGTGGATGCGGTAGGCATCGGCGTCGGCCAGCAGCAGGCTGCCGTCCGGCGCCAGCGCGACGCCCGCCGCACGCGCGAAGCGCTGGGTGTCGCCGGCCACCGCCACCACGTGGCCGGCGGGCGACACCTGCAGCACGCGGCCGGTGCCGCGCTCGCCCACGTAGGCGACACCGTCATGGGTGAGGGCCAGCGTCATCGGCCCGCGCAACACGCGCGCGCTCCAAGGGCCGCCGATCCGCGTCGTCACCGCGCCCGCCGGCGTGAGCGTGCGCAGCGCGTCGTTGTTCATGTCCGCTACCCACAGCGTGCCGTCAGCGGCGAGCTTGAGGTCGGTGGGCGTGTCGAAGCGCGCCTGATCGCCCTGTCCGTCCGCCCAGCCGGGGTGGTTGTCGCCGGCCAGCGTCCATACCCGGCCATCGGGCTCGATCGCGCGGATGCGGTCGTTCCAGGTGTCGGCGACATAGACACGGCCGGCATCGTCCACGGCCACGCCCATCGGCCCGTTGAAGCGCGCATCGCGGCCGTTGCCGTCGGCGAAACCGGGCACGCCGCCGCCGGCCAGCGTGGTCACCTCGCCGCGCGGGGTGACCTTGCGGATGGCGTGGTTGCCGGTGTCGGCCACGTACAGGTTGCCGTGGCGGTCCAGCGCGATGCCGGACGGCGTGTTGAACGCCGCCGCGCCGCCGAGGCCATCGGCGAAGCCTTCGCGGCCGCCGGCCAGCAGGCGGAAATCACCATCCAGCCAGCGCCGCAGGATGCGGTTGTTGTCGCCGGCATCGGCGACGTAGAGCGTGCCGCCGGCATCCAGCGCCACGCCCCAGGGATCGCTGAAGCGGCTGCGCGGGCCGGGGCCGACGGCATCGCCGGCAACGCCATCGCCGCCCAGCAGTTCGACCTGCGCGCGCCAGCCCAGCGGCGTTGCCGCCGGCGCGGGCGGCAACGGCGCCTTCGGCCGCCACAGGAAACTGCCCGCCAATACCGCCGCGGTCAGCCCCGCCACGGCCATCGCCCAATGCTTGCGTGCCATTCCACCCATCCGTTCAACGAGCCGGCATCATGGCCGCTGGCCGGCGCGGGCGGAACCCTCGCGTTCAGCGCGCCGCGCGCAGGTGTTCGCCCACCGGGGCGGAGAAGGCGCGGCCGTCGGCGACGTCGCTGTTGATCGACCAGGTCATCACCCCGCGGAAATCCGGGTACGGCCGGGCCGGCTTCACCTCGTCGCAACCAACCGCCCTGGTCAGGCAGTCGAAGGCGCGGTTGATGTCGGCCGGCTCGGCATGGCCGCTGCCGGCCGCGCGCAGGCCCGACGGCAGCGCCAATGCCACCTGCTCCGGGCGCAGGCCTTGGAAACGGCCGTTGCCGCCGGCCAGCTCGAAGCCCTCGATCAGCATCGTCGCCGAGCCCACCATCATGTCCACGCTGCCGGCCGGGTACTTTTCCGCGCGGTACGGCGTGGGCAGGCCGCCGTTGTTGTAGAGCTGCACGTGCAGCAGGTCCAGCTCGTCGCGCAGGCCGTCGATCAGCGGCAGGTAGGCGCCCCAGATGCCGTCCATCGACACCAGCCCGCCCTGCACGTAGGGGTGCTCGGGCGCCATCGACACGTACAGGTTCGGGTACATGGCGTGCAGGCGCTTGACCGCGGAGATCAGGTGGGGGACCACCGGCGCGCCATGCTCGACGCCGGCGATCTTCTCCAGGTCGATGTCGATGCCGTCCAGGCCGAAGCCGTCGATGGCCTGCGCGGTGCTCACCACGAAGTTGTCCTCGTCGCGCTGGGTGCGCAGCGTCACCGTGCCCAGCTCGCCGCCGAAGGACAGCGCCACGATCCTGCCCTGCGCACGCTTGGCGGCGATGTCGGCGATCAGCCGCTCCCGGTCCAGTGCCGGGTCCGGATTGAAGGCGACCCGGCCTTCGCCCATGTCGTCGGCGAAGGCCAGCACGATCACGTCCCAGCCGTCGTCCACCTCGCCCACCGGCAGCAGCCCCAGGCCGTTGTCGAAGTTGTGCAGGTAGCCGACCAGGGCATGCTTCGGCAGCGGGTGGGCGTGGCCGGGGGCGATGCCGGCCTGCGTGGCGGCGGCGCTTTCCGGCCGGGCCTGGCAGCCGAAGGCGGCGGCGAGCGCCAGTGCGCACGACAGCAGGGTGATCGACTTCATCGCAACTCCATACGCAGGGGAAACCCGATTCTAGGCATGCGCTGCGCCTGAAAATCCTTCCGGAACATGAAGTTGCGAAAGTTGTCCTGCAATGTCGCCGGCATTGTCCACCTGCCATCGGCATGCGGCCTCCGCGATGGCGCGCGGGGCTTTGCCGGGCGTCCGCAGCGGTCAGGTCAGGTCGCGGTTGCCGGCCAGGGAAGACGGCCGGCGACCCTACCGGTTCAACCGCAGGTCCGCATCTGCCGCTCGGCTTCCCACAGCCCGCGCCGGGCCAGGTCGTACGCGCTGTCGGCCGCGGCGGGCAGGCTGTGCTCGGCTTCCACCGGGTCGGCGCCGTGGTTGTAGCGGTATTCCAGCCGTTGCAGCGCGTCCAGGTGCTGCAGCACCGGCGCCAGCCAGCGCTGGCGGTCGCCGGCGGCGCAACGCGGGTAACGCCGCTCCAGCTCGCCGATGGCTGCACGGATGCGGCGGCTGGCCGTGCCGTCCAGGCCGGGGACGGGCTCATGCCGGATCGGGGCGGCCTTCCAAGCATCGCCGGTCGCGGCGCTGCCCAGGTCGGCGGGGCGTTCGTGCAGGGCGGGGTTGAAGGCCACCTCCGGCGGGCGTCGCGCCTGCGCCGGCTGGATGTCCTCGCCGTAGAGCATCCGTTGCGCCAGCGATTGCGGTGTGCCCGCCGGACGCCTGGAAAACAGCCCGGCGGTGGCGCGCTCGCCGACGCCGGTGGCCAGTTCGTCGCGGTGCTCGAACACGCGCTCGGCAGCACTTTTATGCGCGGTTTCCCCGACCGTGTCCGGCGCCAGCGTGACCCGGCCGTTGTCGCCGTACAGATTCCGCGACCATGCCGGCGAAGAAGCATCGGGCGGTGCTGCATCCGGTGGCGGGGCGATGACCTGCTCGGGCGCCGACGGCATCGGCATGGCGGTGGCTCCGGCGGCCATGACCGGGTTCGTCGCCGTCATCGGCAACGCCTGCGCCGATGACGGCGGCAACCAGCGCAACTGGATGCGCGCTTCCTGCCGCGTGCCGCGGGCTTCCGGCAACTGCCACAGCAGGCGTGCGAGCAGGGACAGTACGGCCACGGCCGCCAGCGCGGCGACGGCATGGTTCCACAACGGTTCGGGCAAACGGGCAGGACGCATGCAACTCCGGTACAAGGCGCTCCGCAAGGCGGTCACCGGCCCTGCCACGGCACATCTGCAACCAGCGACAGACCGCTGCAGGCAGGGCAAGTTCCAGCGGACGCGGCAAAGCCATCCGGCATTCAGGCAGGCGCAAGCTTGCCGGCGCGCCCGACCTGCTGCGGTAGCATGGCGCCCCCTTCAACCACGCCGCCTCCGCACATGCCCCATTACGTCGGGCCGTTGCTCACCCGCCCCGTCCTCGACACGCTGCGGGCCGCGCTGAAGAAAGGCGCCGGCCATGCGCAGGCATCGTTCGACCTCGGGCGCAGCGAGGAGCCGGTGGACGTCGGCGGCGATGGCTGGCGCTGGCGCGGGCAGGCGTTCCCGTGGCCGGAAAAGCTCAGGGACCGGACCATCCACTACTGGGACGGCGAGGCGTTCGCCGTGGCCTCGCGCTTCGGCAGCGGCCTGTACAAGCTGGTGCCCACCGACTGGGGCGCGCCGACGTTCGAGATCGACGGCATCAAGATGCTGCCCAGCGCGCAGCTGTCGCCGTTCGAGGATGCGCGGCGCAAGGTGGCGCTGGTCGAGCCGCGCGGCAAGCGGGTGCTGGATACCTGCGGCGGGCTGGGCTATTTCGCCGCGTGCTGCCTGGAGGCCGGTGCGGCCTCGATCCACTCGTTCGAGAAGAGCAGCGAGGTGCTGTGGCTGCGCACGCTCAACCCGTGGTCGCCGGACCCCGACGCAGCGGAGAATGGCGGCCGCCTGCAACTGCGGCAGGGCGATGTCAGCCGCGAAATCGAGGGCATCGCCGATGCCTCGGTGGACGCCCTGCTGCATGACCCGCCGCGCTTCGGCATCGCCGGCGAACTGTATTCGCAGGCGTTCTACGACCAGTTGGCGCGGGTACTGCGCAAGGGCGGGCGCCTGTTCCACTACACCGGCACGCCGAACCGGCTGACCAGCGGCCGCGACGTGCCGCGCGAGGTCGCCGCGCGGTTGCAGAAGGCCGGCTTCGCGACGCAGTTGGTCCTTGACGGGGTGTTCGCCACGCGGCGCTGAAATCCCGCGGGCCGCGGCACCTGTTGACCTTGCCACCGTGGCAGGCTCCAGACTGTCGCCTTCCTTTCCGGAGAACCCCCATGCAACTGCACATCGAGAACATGACCTGCGGCGGCTGCGCGCGCAGCGTCACCGCGACGATCAAGGAGGTGGACGCCGACGCCACGGTCGAGATCGACCTGCCCGCCAAGCACGTCCGCATCGAATCGGCACAGCCGGTCGGGCGCTTCACCCAGGCGCTGGACGAAGCCGGTTTCCCGGCGCAGCAAACCCCGTAGATGCGGGGCTTGCCCCGCATGAAGCCTTCCCGGTGAAGCCCCGTGCCGGGCAAGCCCGGCACCTACGGTGGATCGTGAATGCGGGGCAAGCCCCGCATCTACCCGCCGGCCGGCAAGGCAACAACCCGACCTACGGCATGCGCTGCCAGACTTCGCGCTCGACCCGGCGCCCATCCTGCCAGCGCTCCAGCGTCCACGTACCGCCTTCCAGCGTGTAGCGGAATTCGTAGCTGCCGCCGTTTTCCAGCGGGTAGGACGCCATCAGCGGCGTCTCCACGTAGCGCGCCGCATCGCCGTCGTAGGTGCCCGAACCGCCCGCCCAGAAGGCGCCGTCGCTGGTGGTGGTGAAGGCGAAATGGCCGTCGGCCAGCACCTTGGTGCCGGCCAGCTTGCGGCTGGCGTAATCGACCACGGCGCCGTCACCATCGATGAACTCACCGGCCTGCAAACGCCATGCGCCCTGCAGCCGCGAGACATCGGCGGCGATGGCGGCACCGGCAAGGCCCATGCACGACGACAGGGCAAGCAACAGGCGCAGGGTGCGGCATATCGGCATCGTCGGCTCCTCGTGGCGGAAGCCGGCATTGTGCGTGGCGCCGGCCGGCCGTCGCCAGTACCGGATCACCGGCAACTTTCCGCGTCGCCGGGGCCGTCGCGGCGGGCGCTATCATGGCGCCCGTCATCATTTCGGCAAGCGCGACGTGCAGCAGACCATCCTCACCCCGGTATCGATCGGCGAGCTGATCGACAAGATCACCATCCTCGAAATCAAGGCCGAGCGCATCGCCGACGCGGCCAAGCTCGGCAACGTGCGCACCGAGCTGGACGGCCTGTGGCCGCTGTGGCTGCAGCAGCAGGCCGCGCGCCCGGAGCTGGCCGCGCTCAAGCAGCGGCTCAGGGCGATCAACGAGCGCATGTGGGACATCCAGGACCAGTTGCGCGCGAAGGAAACCGCGCAGGACTTCGGCGACGGCTTCATCGCCCTCGCCCGCGGCGTCTACGGCACCAATGGCGAGCGCGTGGCGGTGAAGAACGAGATCAACCGCGTCGCCGGCTCGGCGCTGGTCGAGGAAAAGCAGTACCAGGGCGAGTGAGCCGCATCGCGGGCGCGTAATGAAAAGGTTTCACCCAGGCCCAGGGATCAGGCACCGCGCGATGGCCGCGGCCTGCCACGCCCCGGGCGGCGCAGGCGCATCCACGTAGATGCGGGGCTCGCCCCGCATTGAGGCTCTACCGGCAAGGCCCCGTGCCGGGCAAGCCCGGCACCTACGAGGAGCGGGGTATCCACGGCCTGCAGGCCTGCTCTTCCCCGCAATCGCGGTGAAGAACCAATGAAAAGGCCAGGTCGACGACCTGGCCTGCATGTTCCAACGTTGTCGGTGCGGTTCAGTGCAGCGCGGCCGGTGCGTTGTCCGATGGTTCGGCCGGCACCGGCGCGGTCTTGATCGACAGGCACATCGGGCAGACGCTCTCCAGTACCTTGATCGCCGGCTGGTACACCGTGTTGCACTTCATGCACTGGACCATTCCAGTCGTGACGGCTTCCATGAGCCCCCTTTTTCGTCTTTGTTCGATCCATCCGACGTGAGGGCGCATGGCCGGCCTTTCAAGCCCCTATTCCAGCGCCAGCACCGGCACGTCGTACCAGCACGCCTGCGGGAAGCGCGCCTGCATCCAGTCGCGGAGGAAGCCGCGGCTCTCGGCGGCGATCACCTCGTCGTTGCCGTCGTCGCGGCCGTTCCAGGCGATGCCGTGCAGCGCGATGCCGCGCGCGGCGATGGCCTCCAGCGACAGCAGCGTGTGGTTGATGCTGCCCAGCCGGCCGGAGGTGACCAGCAGCAGCGGCCAGCCACGCCGGGCCACATAGTCGATGGTCAGCAGCTGTTCGGTCAGCGGCACCATCAGCCCGCCTGCGCCTTCCACCAACACCGTCTCGTAACGCTCGCACAGGTGGGCGGTGGCGCGGTCGATGGCCTCCAGGTCGAGGCTGCGCCCCTCCAGCCGCGCGGCCAGGTGCGGCGAGGCCGGGTAGGCGTACAGCGCCGGCATGGTGTGGCCGTCGCGGTCCTCGTCGAACAGGCCGCAGCCCATGATGCGCCGGTGCAGCAGGATGTCGTCCGACGCGCCGACGCAGCCGGTCTGCACCAGCTTCTGGGTGATGACGTCCACGCCTTCGTCGCGCCATTGCCGCGCCAGCCAGCCGGTCACCACGGTCTTGCCGATCTCGGTGTCGATGCCGCTGACGAAAACCACCTGTCCCTTCATTGCCGCATGTCCTCCGCGTGCAGGCCCGCCACCAGCGCGACCATGCCGTCGCACAGGCGTTGCAGTTGTCCGTCGTCGATCACGTAGGGCGGCATCACGTAGACCAGCCGCCCGAACGGGCGGATCCAGATGCCCTGTTCCAGCATGCGCCGCTGGATGCGCTCCAGCCGCAGCGGCGCGGTCAGTTCGATCACGCCGATCGCGCCGAGCACGCGCACGTCGCGCACCTGCGGCAACGCGCGCGCCGGCGCCAGCCGCTCGCGCAGACCGCGCTCGATGCGCTGCACGTTGCCCTGCCAGTCCCCCGCCAGCAGCAACCGGGTGGACGCCAGCGCCACCGCGCAGGCCAGCGGGTTGGCCATGAAGGTCGGCCCGTGCATGAACACGCCCGGCTCGCCGCTGGCGATCACCTCGGCGATCTCGCGGCGGGTGATCGTCGCGGCCAGCGTCATGTAGCCGCCGGTCAGCGCCTTGCCGATGCACAGGATGTCCGGGGTGATGCCGGCATGCTCGCAGGCGAACAGCCGCCCGCTGCGGCCGAAGCCGGTGGCGATCTCGTCGCAGACCAGCAGCACCTCGTGCTCGCGGCACAACCGCGCCAGCTCGCGCAGGTACTGCGGGTGGTAGAAGCGCATGCCGCCGGCGCCCTGCACCACCGGTTCGATGATGAAGGCCGCCAGTTCACCGGCATGCTCGGCGAACAATCGTTCGAGCGGCACGATGTCGGCCGCGTCCCACTGCCCGCCGAACGGCGTGGCCGGTGCCGGCACGAAGCGCCGCGTCGGCAGCGCGGCACCGAACAGGCCGTGCATGCCGGTGACCGGGTCGCATACCGACATCGCGTTCCAGGTGTCGCCGTGGTAGCCCGAGCGCGTGGTGGCGATGTTGCACTTGCCTGGCAGGCCGCGCGCATGCTGGTACTGGATGGCCATCTTCAGCGCCACCTCCACCGCCACCGAGCCGGAGTCGGCATAGAAGATCGCGTCCAGCGGCTGCGGCACGATGGCCAGCAACTGCTTGCCCAGGGCGATGGCCGGCTCGTGGGTGAGCCCGCCGAACATCACGTGCGCCATGCGCCCAAGCTGGTCGATGGCGGCCTGGTTCAATGCCGGATGGTTGTAACCGTGGATGGCACACCACCACGAGGCCATGCCGTCGATCAGCCGGGTGCCGTCGGCCAGTTCCAGCAGCACGCCCTCGGCACGCGCCACCTTCAGCACCGGCACCGGGCCGTCGAGCGCGCTGTAGGGGTGCCAGAGGTGTTCCCTGTCGAATGGGTCGGTCAACATTGCGGGTATTTCGTGCCACCGCTACGGCGGCATGCGGGCGCGTACCTTACCGCTTCGCCCGCACGCCCGCATCCGGCGCTGCTTCAGTCCGGCAGCCGCCCGTCGCGCCGCCCGGGCTGCGTTTCATGGAGGAACACGGTGCAGGTATCGGCCGGATGCGGCACCTGCACCTGGTCCAGCGCGTGACCGATGGCGCCACGGTGGTAGCTGGAATGGTTGAGGACGTGGAACAGGATTTCCCGCCGCGTCATGCAGCCATCGCGGCCATCGGCGAAGCGGAACCGCAGCGCTTCATCCCATTGCGCCGGGGCCAGCCCGGCCAGATGGCCGACATACCACCGATCCGAGGCCTCAAGGCGCGCGGCCAGCTCCTCGAGTGCCGGCACCTCGGCGGTATTGGTAGCCGCATGCGGCGCGGGCTCGCCGAGCAGGCGCGAGCGGAACAGCTCTTCCACGATCGCGATGTGGTTCAACTGTTGCCGCATGAACGCGACGCCGGCGGGAAACGCCTGCGCATCCACCGCGCGTACCGCCTCCAGCGTGCGCCGCATCGCCCAGCGCTTGCAGGCGAAGGCTTCATCGAACATGCGTTGCTCCACGCCCGCAGGCCGCGGCATCAGCGCGGCAGGCCGGCGATGCGGCCTGCCGGGGAGCCGGGAACAGGAAAGGAAGCGGGGATCACTCCTCGTCTTCTTCCTCTTCCTCGTCCTGCTCTTCGTCCTCGTCGTCTTCCTCGAACGCGTCCAGCTCCTCCACGCGCACGAAATTGGGCAGCGCATCGGCGAAACCGATCTGCGCGCCCTCGGCGACCATCGCCCGCACCTCGCGCTTCATCGCACTCTCCACCAGCGCGAAGCACACCACCGCCTGCGCGGCTTCCTCGCCGCCCTCGTCGAACACGGCAACCCAGCCGGCGGCGGGCATGATCTGGATGATGTTGTCTTGCATGGCAATCACCGCGGGAAAAGGAACCCGGAGATTGCGCCAAGCCCCGCGGCGGCGCAATCGCATGCGCCCGTGGATGTGACTGCGGCCACGATGAATGGCCGCGGCCCCGGATTCAGCCGCCGTGACCGTCCTCGTCGCCGCGGGTGCCCAGCGCCATGCCGGCGCCCATGCCTCCCATCGCGCCCATGCCGCCGCCCCCTCCGCCGCCCTTGCCGCCCCCGCCGGCCTCGTCCTTGCGGCCCTTGCCGGCCGCCCCCGCCGCCGGTCGCGTCGGCCCCTGCGGCGGGATCGGCAGGTCGCGCGGAATCGGCGCCAGGTCCAGCGCGTGGCGGATGAAATCGCGCAGCGACACCACCAGCGCGTCGGTATGCACCGGGCGCCCCTGCGCCAGCTCGGCGGCCGCCTGCGCCGCCAGCTGCACCTGTTCGTCGGTACCGAGCAGCAGGATGTCCGACAACGCCGCCTCCACCGCGTCGCGGATGCGCCGCGCCCGCTCCGAGCCGGCATCGTCCTGCGCCTCGCCCTGCGCGCGCAGCTCGCGCAGGTGCTTCGGGTTCACGCCGAGGTCGCCGGTGAACGAACCGCCCAGCGTCTTGTAGGCGGCGATCAGCGTGCGCAGACGCTCGTTGATCTGCCGGTTCTCGCGCTCGCGCCGCTGCTGCAGGGTCTGCATCACCACCAGGCGGATACCCACGCCGATCAGGGTGACGATCGCCAACCCCAGCAGGGTGGTGAGCACGGCCTGCCACGAACTGAAATCAAGACCACGCATGCAGGTGCCCCACGGGCGGCGACGATGCCGCCAATCTGAGGTGCCGGCGGCCGGCATGCAAGCCGCGCCACCGGCAAGGCTTCAATCCGCCACCCAGGTACCGCCACCCTGTGCGCAGCTGGCCGGCAGATCGGCCAGGTCGTCGGCCGAGCGCTCGTAGTAGTAGCCATCGAAGCTCTTGCCGAAAATCCCCCTGCAACTGCCCTGCGACGGCGACGGGCAACCCTGCATGTAGGTGATCTCGCCGGCCTTGCCGCCCATCTGCGCCGACACCTGCGCCAGTCCCTCGCATGCGCGTTGCAGCTCCGCCTCGGTGGAACCGCCGGCCAGCTGCATGCAATCGCGCGAGCGGATGACCTGCCCGAGCAGGTGGAATTCGCCGGCGATCATGCAGGCACGCGGCACGGTGGCCGGCGCATGCACCACCGCCGTCTCCGGCACCGGTTCGGCAACCTCCGCAGGCGTTTCCGGAGCGGCCGGCGGTGCCGCGGTTGCCGGTGGTTCGCTCGGGGCGCTGCATGCCGCCAACACCACTGCCGTGGCCATTCCCAACATCCATCCATAGTGTCTTGGCGGTGCCATGCGACTTCCCTCGTTGTCGAAACCACGCCGATCATAATCCAGCCCGGCCGCGGCAAGTCGCACCGCCGCGATCACCTGTCGCCCGCCTCCCCCTCCACGGCCAGCGGCCGCACATGCTCCAGCAGGCTGACCAGGGTCTTGCCCGGTTCCTCCCACGGCATCATGTGCGCGGAGTGCTCGAACCAGACGCCCTGCTTGTACGGCGCGCGCACCTGCGCCAGCCAGGCGGCGGTCGGCGCCGAGGGCGTGGTGTAGTCGTGGCGGCCCATGAACATCACCACCGGCACGGGAAATTCCTTCACGCCGCTGTAGTCCA
>Ga0182745_1003065_pt1 | contig 14597 bp, 11 predicted proteins | sample eDN3rd30CKraftBY_FD_128523 | JGI IMG/M metagenome (GOLD analysis project Ga0182745, IMG submission 128523) | Enriched backyard soil microbial communities from Emeryville, California, USA - eDNA 3rd pass 30_C Kraft BY (version 2) (version 2) | ecosystem: Environmental > Terrestrial > Soil >...
CCATTTCCCGCTGGGGCGGTTCGATGTCGAGTGGCAGCGATTCTCTCTCCATCGCCACTCCGAACCGACTGCAAGGAATCGGCACCGAGGTGGAACCGGCCTTCATCTGGCGCACAGAAAAGTGCCAGGAGCTGATTTTCATTCGCAGTGGGAAACGGTGGGTTGGCGCATACCATGAAAGCGGCCAATTGCTCTCTTCAGCTTCTCGGTACTGATGGGAAGGTAGCAAACGAAAATGGCTTCGGTCACGTCGACACCGGTGTGTCGGGGCTGTGCTATCTTTGAAGACCAGGTCTTTCTAACACTGAGTGATCGTGCCAAAACTGCGAACACTCACAATCTCCGAGTTGCTGGCGTTGAGGGCCGATGTGTCAAGCGTCACGAGCAACTCCAATGGATTGCATGGTTCGTCATGCTCTTCTGTCATAGCCGAATATGGTCAGATGGCAACGCTATTCATCTTTTTCCGTATCAATCACACACTCCGGCAGAGCCATCCGCAATGCGGAGATCTGTTCTGGAGTGACAGAAGTTCCGCCCAACCGCAGTCGGCGGAGTGCCAGCAGTGTGGCCAGATGTCGCACTCCGGAATCAGTTACTGGCGTATTACGCAAGTCTAGAATCCGTAAATCGAGTAAATCGCGACTGTACTGGTCTAGCAAGGCATCGTCGATCCTTTGGGTGGATGAAAAATCTAGCGCAGTAACATGCTTCTTGTCCTTGTCGGTGTAGACCTTTGCACCACGGACAATCGCATCCAGCATGATTTTCTCTTCAGCCTCACTGAGATCATAGCCCGGTAGCTTCTCGTACTTCTGTTGCACCTGCTGATTCGCGTTTTGATGTGGATTCTGTTTGTCGCGTTTTTCATTACGAGCAATCAGCCCCATAACACCAATCAGTAGCATGGCAAGCGCGCCCAAGCCTGAAGCAAGTCCGACAGACACTGACTCTTGTTCGGCTTCGATGCGCGTCGCTGGGACAGGTTGAGTTGTGTCGGGAAGGTCTGTAAACAAAGCCTCAATCTCGTCCGCCTTCTGGCCTTCAGCTACTCTGGATACGGAAAACAGCAGTACAAAAGCGGCCCAGCCTGTGAGGACACAGATTAAGATTCCCGGAATCGCAACAGCCCACCCCCAGTCATGAAACAGCAGAACGCCGAACAAGCCAGCGGTGACCGAAAAAAAGAGCAGCGCATATGCATGGACCCGATTCATCATTGCATCGCGACGATCAGTTTGATTGTCATTCATCACTATCTGTCTCATGCAATGAAAATGTCGAGTTCCTGTTACCGGAAGAAAGGTTTCTCGCTTGGATGTACAGTTCAGCCACTTTTTTTAGGGTCATTCGCATCGGTTCGATTCCGGAGCGATCGGCACTTGCCCCCTTGGCCCATTCCGTATGCCGACGCTGCAATTTACATCCTGTCCGACCTCCAGTCGATCGTGGTGAAAATTGAAACAGATCACTCCATTTTCACTCGATCTATGTCATCGGGTCCAAATCTTTTCCGAAGTTGGTACTGGAGGGGGCTCACGCAGCCGATTTCACCGAAGTGCACGTCCAGGAATGACGAACTTCTTCTGGGCATCCTCCAATGGGGTTATGATCCCGCGCAAAAGAAAGTGTCGGAATGAGATTCCTGACCGAATCTGTTTATCTTCGGAACATTGATGGCAGTACGTTCCAAATGTATTCTCAAGGTGGATTGGTGGAAGAGGAACTGCTGATATGACAACGACAATCGCGACAGGGATGGTGTAATTCCAGCATTAACTTATGGGCGTCATTTATTCAGTATTCCCGGTTGACTCGGAGGTCCGCGAGTGGCTCATCACAGAGGGTCTCTCTCTACCGGACAGTGATGGACATGCGCCGACTCCTCAACAACTCAAGGCGGCGCTGGAAACACTGCACGATCAAGCCATCTCCTTCAACATCGGCGAAAGAGTGTGGCAGGCACAGATTGATGACCTGAATTCACCTGAAACCGGGCCATGGACGGTGATCAACGTCATCGACTACACGTCTCCAGACGAACCTTGCGCGTTTTACTTTGAAAAGGGCTGGCCTGAACTCATCATCAAAGTCGTACATCGAATCACTCAACAGGCCGGACCAGTTGTCGTGGTTCCTGACACCGGTTGCCCGGCTGTTGTGGTGGAACCGGTTTCGGATGTCAGTGAAATCATCAACACGTGGGCACACATGACCGGATAAGCTGGTGATTGCCGGTTCAATGGCTGTGAAAGGAAGCAATATTCCGGAGCTCATCGTCGGAGCCTGTCAAGGTCAGCGTCTTGAGAGCCGCTGTCGACGTGACACAAACGTGAGTATGGGAACACAGGGATGGGGTACGGAGGCCAGTGATGCGCTCCTCTAACGACCGAACAGAGATTTCTCCCAATGGACTATGCAGCCTGGACCAGAAGAGCATCGATTTTCCTTCGCAGCTTGACGACACTGCCTGGAGAAATCGAAATCAACGACGGGATCAAGCCGCCTGGCACCGATGCCTACACACGGGATTGGCTACGCTCTGACAAGTGCAGTCTTCCTCCCGAGTTGAAAACCTTTGTGGCAACGGCCAGTTGTCGCTGCTGCTTCAACTACTGTTGGAAACCTCCAGAGTCCCTGCAGGTCGAACTTGGTGCACTGCTGCCTGGTCACCCGGAGGTCACCGGTGGCGCCGATCTGTGCGAGTCGGCCAGATTCCACAACTACGACAATCGCGGACGGTTCCAGCATGATCTTCCTCTGCTGCTGGGCGAAGCGGCGTCATCCGATATGGAATCCCTGTTGAAAAGCACGGGCGCGACGGACTCTGAGAGAATTCAGGGGCGTATTGCACTCCTGTCCCTTCCCAACGGAGACCGAATCTCTCTTGTTGACGCAGCGCAAGGGCCTCGGCCTGTGGTGTTTGTGCCTTCAACGGATTCCGGAAAGGGGCGTATCATCAGCGACAGTTTCGATCAGTTCCTGTCTGACTGGGAACAATTGTGTTACATCACCCCGAGTCTGACGAATCTCGTACCGTGGCTCGATCCTGTCAGCGGGAGACTCAACCCGCATCATGGCAAAGCGGCGCAGCTCCGTGAATTTCTGACAACCATGGCTTCCGGGAAGAGGGGCAGCCCTTGAACAGGTCGTCAAATCGATACTCATCATGGATTGATCGGGCGGAATCCTTCGTACGTCAACTCAATCACCTGCCTGGATGCTGGGGAATCTCGATTTCCATCAAACCGCCCATTTCCACCACAGAGGCCGATAATTTGGCAGAGACACTCCCGCTCGGATTGCCGGAGCCGTTGCGAGAATTCTATACGGAAGGGGCGGGAGAATGCCGGTGCCGGTATCATTGGAGTCCTGGCAAGGACGATTTGCCACAAATCCAGGAGATTTTCCCGCATCAGATGTCCTTCTACGGCGGTCCTGAGTTGATCCCTTGGAATGAATTGCGAGAGGCACATGAGATTCATCACTGGTGGGACGACTTGAACGAGAACGTCACGGAGGAACAGGAGAAAGCACGTGACGCGTGGCGTCATACGGTTCCATTCATCAACGTGGGGAATGGAGATTGCGTGGCCCTGCACATCAAGAAGAATTCACAGACGTCGCCTGTGGTGTATCTCTGTCATGATGACCCCGAAATGCCAGTGACACCGCTCAGCACGAGTTTTGATCAATTCCTTTCCGACTGGGAAACGCTCTGTTATGTGGGACCTGAAATCTGGCTTCTGGATGCGTTTTTGAGCGAACAGGATCAACGACAGCTGAACGTCCAACAAGAGAACGTGCGCCGATGGCGTGACATCCTGGGAGTCACTCGCGAATAGGAACTCCCCAAAATGAATGTGGGGCGACTGATGCCGGACAATCGAGAAGATGGCGGTCAAGCACACCGAAGTCTTTCCGGACGAAAACACAATACCGCACTGCGAAGCCACACCCGATTTTCAGTTTCTGAAGCCGGATGTGGGGACATCGTCCAAGGATATTCGATGTAAAAAGTTGGATACCTTGGGCGATTTCACCGAGGTAATTTAGAGCCGCGAACAAAACCTCTCAAACTGTGAATATTTCCTTTCCGCGAGCGGATCGGTGTCGGTTTTGTTAGGGGTTCTTATGCAAATGGCAAACAGATGGCAGAGTGACACTGAGACGAATCTTGGAGCAACAGGACTTACTCTGCAATTCGATCTTCCGGCTTGAAATCGATCTGCTGGGTTTCTCCATCCCGAAGTTCGACCGTCTTTGTGGCTAAGGTTGTGAGGGTAAATCCGTTATCATTATGCCTTGTCATCTTTCCCTGAAGTGCGACACGATAGATTGCTGTTCCGAGGGGATCTACCGTGAAGGTGTTGTCCTTTTCGGGGAGAGAGAGGGAACGAGAGCCGAACATCTCGGATGAGATCGTGAGATGCGTCGCATCAGAAAAAACCATTCGATCAAAATGGATTTCCAGCTTGGCTGCCGGAACGGCCACCACCACAATGTCGTTTAGGTTGTCATGTGTCTCGGCGAGTTTCCGAACCATTCCCGGAGCCATCGTGCCTCCCCAGTAGAACAGGTCAAGTTCCGCATCTCGTTTCACCATCGGAAACCGAAAAATGCCCTGTGAGTCGGTCACCACACTGAGGAATTGAAGGCATCCGGAAAACTGCTCAATCTGTCCATTCTCGACCATCTGCCAGTTTAGAGGAAAACGGCTCCATTTCGCTCGCAGTTCTTTGCTGACAAGTAGTTTCACGATGATACCAGCTAATGGAGTGCCATCGGCAGATTGTACGCGACCACTGACCTCCTGATAGTTTTTGGGGTCAACTCGGGTCAGTTTGAATTCCGGGATGTCATCCTCAGATCGGGACGCGATCACCCGCTCGATGACCTCTCGTTCGTACTGGGGGGCTTCAATTGTCATTTGATACGGTGCGAGATCGACCAGGTCGTTGATCACAAAGTTCCCGGTTGGTCCAGAGAAATCACTTCCCGGTTTACTCAAGTCAGATCCCATCGACATGGGTCTGGTATCTCCTGGTTGCGGTCTCTGGCAAAATCCCAGTTTCACATTGAATACCGGGACAGGCTCTCCAGTGTCGGCATCCACGACTCGTCCACGAACCGCCGCTGCAGGTTCGAGACGCACTTCCACCTCATCGTCACCATCCAGAGGCAAATCCAGGTCTTGCCGTTTGCTATAGCCACTGGGAGCATAAAATGTGAAGGTGCAGGGTTTCGGGAGTGAATTGAAGGAAAATCGCCCGTCTTTGTCGGTCGTCGCCTTGTCTCCGAATCCGCCGTAAGTGCTCTCCCCATGAGCGAAGAAGACCCATTGACCGGCTGCTGGAGAACCATCCGACAACAACACGCGTCCCTTCAGGGAATGCCCGCGTTGCAGGACAATTGAAATTTCTGTGGGAGTTTCTTTTCCCGGTTCGCAGTTGACCTTCAGCGGAGCATAACCTGGAGCCCGCACGACAATTTCATAGCCGTTATTGTTCCTGAAGAGATTTTCCAATAAGCATTGACCCTGGTCATTTGTGGTGCCGGTCTTCATGTCATTCGAAGATCGTCCGTGATTCTGAATGGTTACCTTTTCCAGTGGTTCTCCCATTTCATTTCGCACCGTGACGTGTATGGAACCACTTGCCAGACGCTGCTGCAGTGTCATGTTAAGAGTCTTGGTTCGATCATCCGAATTGAGGACCACGCTCCGCCGTTCGGCGACCCAATCGTTCTTCGAGAATGAGACTTCCAGGTCGGACAAGGGGAGATAGTGGAAGGCATAACGACCATCAGTGTCCGTTTCCACATACTCAATCTGCGGACCACGATGGTTTCCCGGGAAGACACTGATGCCCACATCAGCCAGCGGCTGTCCAAGAGAATCAATGACTCTGCCTGACAATTCTCCTCCTGCGTTCAGAGCGAACGTGACCTCGGTCTGCAACTGCTGAGCATTCAATACGAGTTGTCGTGCCTCGACAGCATGCCCTGCAGCCGCAGCTTCAAAATGCCACCGTTCCGAGGTCAGTCCCAGGATCTCCACATTGCCATGAGCATCGGTGAAGTGATCACGGTCCGTGTCGGTCCATAGCAAGCGGACCCGGGCATTCTCCAGCGGTTGTTGCGTCACATTGGAGATGACATGGACTTTCACTCTGTTGCCGGGCCACAGTTCCAGCTTGGGGGTAACTGATGCAACTCCTTCTATGTCAACATCGACCTGCAGTCCTTTGAGCATCTTGCTTCGGGAAATGAGATCGTCATGAAATGCCCAGACCCGGTACGGTCCCGGTTTGAGATCCGGAAACTCAAACTGTCCCTGAGCATCCGTTTTCACTCGAATTATCGGGAGCACGCCGATATGCAACTGGCGTCTTAGCAGACAAACGTCCGCATTGGCAATGGGTGTTCCGTCGCTTTTCAAGACAACGGTGCCAGTGATTTTTCCAACCTTTTCCGCTGTCTCCTCGGTCGTTGCATTGGACTCGGGAACCCCGGGTGACGCCCCGTTTGCTTTCGAGGAGGCTGTCTCCCTGGAAGGCGATTTCGCGGGTGGCTGTTCGGAGTTCTGAGCTGCCAGTCCGATCGTAGCGGTCCCGATCAGACCCACGGACAATATGATTGCAATTCCACAAGTCAGACATGCGATCCAAAGCGGCATACTCAACTGTGTGGACAGTTGACGAGAGGAATCCATGATCCGTGTCATCCGACGGGCAAGTGATGATCGCAGTGAAACCATTCCTGTACTGAGGGTAGGAACTGCAGGGAGGCAACGCTCCGCGTAATCAGCCAGACGACTGGCGTAGAACTCCCGCTCACCCGCAAGTTGCAGGACAAAGTCGTCGCACACTTCATCTGCGGATTCTTCGATGCAAGATGAAAGCCACCAGAGGAGAGGCTGAAAAAACATGACAGACGTGGCCAAATGTCGTAGCAGATTCCAGTCACTGTCGCGTCGACGTAAATGGGCGAGCTCATGAATCAGCACGACGCGGAGCAGCTTTCCTTCAATCTCTTCGGGAAGAAGAATCATCGGATGACGCCACCCCACGAGGCAGGGGCTCGCAATAAATGGAGTCTGGCGAACTGGAGGGGCTGTCACATTCAGAATTAATGCCAGTTCATGACACATTTCGTTGGAAGCGACAGAAACGTCGATTGCCGATCGACGCAGTTTGACCAGGCGGTAATACGCCATTCCAACGCGAGTGAACAACCAGCAGGAGGCGCAAAACCAGACGATTGCGAGAACGAGAGAGAAGAGACGCGTATTGAACAGCATTTCTGGCTGTTCAGGTACGGACTTTGTGTTCAAGGTGTCCCTTGTGGGGGAGACAGACACTGTTGGCGTGACAGTTGACTGAGAAAAATTCGACGGCGGAACAGGAACATCGTCCTGCCGGATGCGTTGTTCTGATGTTAGAACGTTGGACTGAACCTGCTCATTCTGCAATGGAGAACGTTGGTGTTGAGAAACTTCACCTGGCTTCGCTTTTGCTTGTTCCAAGGGAACGACACGCGCCCAAACCGCCGTGAAATCAAGAGATCGAATGGACATGCCAGTCGATGCCATCATGAATGAGATCAGAGGAACGGCAAAGGTGCCAGCAAGAGTCATGCGATAAATCACCGACTTGACGGCAGCGCCACGAGGCTGCGCAAGCCTGCCCCAAAGCAGCCCTAACCCGATCAACAATGTCGACTGAACCAGCAGGAGGAACCCCAATTGAACCATTCCTTCGGCCGCACTTTGCAATAGTGTCAGTGTTCCGATGACCATCATCATTTCCTCGGTTGATTGCCTTGTTGTTCAATCAATTTGCGGATCTCTCGCAGCTCCTGGGCTGAGATATTTTCGTTCTTGATCAGATACGAGACGAGATCTCCAATCTGACCACCGAAAACACGATCCACGAATTCACGAGTGGCGCTGCGGCGATATTTCCCCTGCTCGACGCATGGAAAGAAGACAAACGTTCTTCCCTCGGCCTCATGAGCAACGGCCCCTTTCTCTTCCAGCCCTCGCAGAAGAGTCTGAACCGTACTATGCGCGATGGGTTCCAGCTGATTGAGAGAGTCGGTGATCTCCCGAGCGGTGGCCCGTTCTTTCTCCCACAGAACCTGCATGATCAAAAGTTGAACTCGCCCAAGATGAGGTGCAGCCATGTTTACCGATTCTCCAAAACTAGATCATCTAGTCAAGTAAATCTAGTCGTGTAGATTATCGATGTCAACAGAATCTGGGATCCACGAAAATGAATTACTGATCGGCCTGATGGTCTTCGTGAATGTCGATCCGATGGGGAGGACCGCGACGCACACCAAAATGCCCCGGCTTGCATCCTGGTTTCTTCTTGCGGGAAGATGCGGTCGGCTTGGCAAAAGGAGGCTGCATTCCCGAAGGAGTGGCGGGAGTCCGATAGGACGTTCCCGCCGCGGTGGCCTGCTGTTGAGCGATCATCTGAGCCATTTGAAACATCGCCCAGACGAACGCCTCCTCCCCACCCGCAAAGATTTCCCGGGCCTGCTCCCGAGTCAAGTTCGGTCCCAGCGAAATGTCTGGAGAAGTCATCATGGCATCGGTGTTCTCGATCTGAAACCTCTGGGATGCCCCCTCTCTGGCTGCACTCTCTTACCGAGTCTGCCAGGAACGTCATCAGTCTCAGACAGGTTTGACATTCTCGACACCTGTCGATATTGTTGTCGACGTGCGTCAATATTCGTCAGGATATAGCATCTCATTCGAGGTCCCCTTGTGAACGTCGATGCCTGTTGAGCGCAATTATGTCTGAACCACATCTTCCCGATGCCGAACTCGAGGTCATGGCCTGTCTCTGGCAGTTGCAGCAGGCGACGGCTCGTCAACTACGCGAAACAATGGCGACCTATCGGCCCATGGCGCATACCTCCATGATGACGCTCCTGGGGAGGTTGGAAGCCAAAGGACTGGTGAAGCGGACAAAGGGGCCTGTCGGCAAGGCTTTTGTCTATGCACCGCTACGGCGGCCCGGAAAAACTTACCGACGCGTGATCGGCGACATTCTGCAACGCATCTTCGGCGGCAACTCGCTGACTCTCGTTGCCTCGCTGTTCGAGACCCAGCCTCCGACACCGGGTGAAGTCGCACAACTGCAACGCCTGCTTGATGACCTTCGCAAAAAGAAACGTTCCACGGAGTGACGACCATGCCACAGTTTGTGACTCAACTGAACAGCATCGTAGCAACGTGGTTTTCGTTCTTGTATCATGCCGCCTGGCAGGCCACACTGCTGGCGGTATTACTGCTGGTAATCGTGCGACTGCGAAGGCGATGGCCTTCTCCACTACGATACTGGTTGCTGGTTCTTGCCTTGGTCAAGTTTGGACTTCCGCCACTGCTTTCGATGCCGACCGGGCTGTTCAGCCAGTTCAGCGCCACTGTTGAATCCCAATCACTGGTTGCCGAAGTCGTACCGCACCTGCCTGCCGAATCCAACCTGTCGATTTCGCCAACTGTTGAATCCGCCGCGTTCCCAACCGTTTCTCTGGGGTCTTTAACCGGGACCGTATCCCCCGCTCCACATCAACCTGTTGTAGAACGTCATGTGTCGATATCGAAAGTGAATGTGGCGGCATGGCTCATGCTGGTGTACATCACGGGCGCTGCCGTTGTGGCCATTTGGATCCTGAAGAATTTCATCAGATTGAAGAGGACGATCCGTCGCGCAATGCCGGTTGGAGAGGGTGAACTGAGTCAACGCTTTGCCGGGCTGGCAAAGCGATTCGGCTTGCGGCGTCTCCCTCGACTTGTGCTGTCGCGAACTCCGTGCGGACCGGCGGCCTGCGGCATTTTTCGGCCGGTGGTCATTCTGCCGGAAGAAGTTGCATCTCTCAGCGCGAGAGAACTTGACGCGGTTCTCTCACATGAATTGGCGCATCACCGCCGCCGCGATCCCTGGATCAACGGCCTTCAGCTGCTGCTGACCCCGCTGTGGTGGTTCAATCCCGTCGTCTGGATTTTGAATCGTGAGATTCGTAGCGTGCGTGAGGATTGCTGTGATGACTTGCTGTTGACGCTGGGGGTTTCGACGGGGGAGTCGTACTGTCAGGCACTCCTCAGTGCAGCATCGCGGGTCACCAGTCATGAGACCGCAGGAGTCGCCTTGGGATTTGGGGACAGTCTGCATCCGCTGGGACGCCGCTTCGAGCGAATCATGGATCACACCATCCGAAGAGTGCCACGCCTGCCGCTGACGGGGATGGTGGTACTCGTTGCACTGGCCTGCGTGGTATTACCGGGCTTGCGTCGCGCGGAGGGGGACCAGCCCGGTTCGGTGCGCAAGGAAACATCATCGTCCGTGGTCCAGGTTGACGAGAATGCGCTGCAGAAGGAGCCTGCCAGTGCTTCCCCCGTCAGTGCGCCAGGAGAGACTGTGCCTGTTGTAATTGCGGAATGGCGCGCGGGAACGACGGTCACGGGACGTGTTTTTGATCACGCTGGAGTTCCCGTTGCCAATGCCGAAGTGCTGCTGCTGGGTGACGAGCGAGTGATCGTCGAAGCACCCCGGAAAACCTGGTTCGCGCTGGAGAAGAAAACCTCCGGTCCGGTTTCGACAAGGACGGACAAAAACGGCGTCTTCACTGTCATGCGAAAGGATGGGAATGCGAATCGGTTGGGGATCATCGCTGACGATCCGCTCTTTTGGGTGATCCCGCGTCAAGCTTTTGGGGAGGGAGAGAATGTTGAAATTCGGCTCCCAGCGTCGGGGAGTCTGGTGGTCTCCGCGAACTTCCCGGGACAGCCCGAGAAGTTGCCGGTGATGATCGAACTGAAATCCTTTGACGGAAAAAACTGGAATGGTGACAGCCTGCGGTTTCACGAGAGTGGTCATTCGCTGAAGAATCCGGGCGAAACGGTTTTTATGCACCTGCCGCTCGGGCATTTTTCGGTGCAACGCTATCTCCACACCAAAACCGAGGGAGACGGTGTGCTGATGTCCGGCGCGGATCGGCAACTGGTTCAGATCGAATCTGCCCAGCAGGCCAGCCTTCGTTTCGAACGGTCTGATGGTCAATCCCTCTCCGGACAGGTTAGAGGTTTGGAAGACATCGAGCTGCGTTATGCCTACCTACAGATTTACCGCCTTGGCCCAAAGGAAGTGCTTGGAAGGGACGGGAAAATCCGTCAAATGTACATCACTTTTGATGGCATCCCGATCACTTCGGAAGGGAGTTTCACGACAGATCCGATGCCTCCGGGCAAGTATACGGCCAGCCTGTTCGCGGTTCGCGCCACGACGCCCCGATTGTCTCGGCAATCGGCGGACTTTTCAGCACATGTTGCGTTTACTGTTCCCGAGACCGGTGATCCCCCGAAAATCGAGATCGTGGCCAAAGAGCAGGCGCCGCCGGATCTGTCTCAGTTGACCGACCTGCGCGTGCGGGTCGTCGACGAAGAAGGGAAGCCGGTCACGAAGATGCAGGCCATGGCACATACGGCCGAGCGAGGTTACGGTCCCTGGACCTCCGGCACAAACGGACTCGTCTTTCTCGGTTCAGCAAATCAGTACCGCGATGCGGCCCTGCAGGTCGCGGTCCGCGCTGACAGCTTCGCCTCGGCCGTTGCCCGTTACTCCGCCGATCAGCATGACTCGCTGAGCAAAGGGGAAGCGACGATCACATTGCAGCGAGGAAAAAAGGTGAACTTGCGGCTCCAGGCGCCGGAAGGCATGACGTGGCCCTCAGGGACCTTCCCCGAGGTTTATTTCGATGACTTTCAGCACCGCGTGCGGATCATGCGTCAGCCTTCCAATCGTGGCTCGAAAGTCACTTCGGACTTCAATTTCCTCAATCTGCAGGAAGTCGGGTCGGGGATGTTTGAATTCCATCTTGCCGATAGCACCCCTCCGTTTCATGTGGCGGTCCATGCGCCGGGGTTTCTGCAATACTTTGAAGCCGGTCCCTTCACGCTGGCGGATGTGAGTGATGGGACGCTGACGATTGACCTTCCGAAACCGGCGGCCATCGAGGCTTCCTTTGCACCAGGAGACGCCGAGGCCGGATCGCTTTTCAAAAGTGCATTCCTGAACGTCATGTGGCGCATCACCGGAGAGAGTTATCTCGACGTAGCGTCGGCCAACGATCCATCACTCGCTTCCCGGTTGAACCTGACCGACTTGGTTCCCGGCGACTACATGGTCTCTGTGCGGACACAGCCGCAGGATGACATCCAGAATATTTCAGGGACCGAGATCAACCCCGGTCGATATTTCGACCGCCGCGTGCTCACACTGAAAGCAGGCCAGTCGGAGACAATCGATTTCCGCTCGACGCCGTACGATCCGGACGCCTTTCGCGGCACCCGCGAAGCGATGATTCGCCTCCGCAAACCCGACGGCCAGCCGGCTCAGGGACGTCGCGTGTCGGTGCATCGGTTCGATGGACACTATGGCTCGCAGCCCGTCTTTTCCGGAACCGTTCCGAAATCGGGGGAGATTCTTTTGACCGGCATCACTGATCGCAAACCACCGTCGGCACTTTTACCGTCAGTTTATTACGTGGCGGTCGATAATGAGACTCTTGGGGGATTTGATTTTGCCACCGAAACGGGGACGGAAACGTTTGATTTCACGCTGCCTCCTACCGTCGGAGACTTCGCCCCCGATGTGGAGTTGACCGATCTCGCCACTGGTCAGGTGACGTCGCTGCAGTCCTTCCGTGGCAAGCCCGTGTTTCTGGAGTTCTGGGCCACATGGTGCGGCCCTTGTCAGGAACCGATGACCAAGCTCAATGCACTCGCCCGTGAGCAGAAGACCGTCTGGGAAGATCGGGTGGCAATCATTCCCCTGAGCATCGACGTCGACCCTGATCGTGTCCGCCAGCACCTCCGCCAGCACGATTGGGGCGCCACGTCACATTTCTGGACGGGAGAAGCAGGGAAGGGTGATTTCCAGTCCCCCGCCGCGCGGGCATTCATCGTTCGAGGAGTGCCAACCGCCTTCCTCATTGATCCCGACGGCCGCATCCTCTGGCGCGGACATCCCCAGGAGCAGGACCTCAAGTCACGTATTGATCAGATTTTGAAATAACCGATCTGCCCGGATTCATCGCCCCACTTGCGGTTATTTGCAGACGATGGAGCTTCAACTCTTTTTAATCACACTCGTGTCTTGAGACCATGTCGATGGAGCGTATGCTACAAGTGACGTCAGAGTGGCTTGATACGGCAAGTTCACGCTGAACAACATATCGGCAATGTTGCTTCGGCCAGGTGGTAGCTCTCGCCGCTGAACTCCAGAATGTGGCAACGATGAGTCAGTCGGTCCAGGGCCGCTCCGGTGAGTCGTTCACTCCCCAGAACCTCGGTCCAGTTCTCAAACGGCAGGTTCGTGGTCACGATCAAGCTGAGTATCTCATACGCCGTGCAGATCACATCAAACAGCAGTTCCGCTCCCACTTTGCTGGTGGAGACATAGCCCAGTTCATCCAGGATCAGCAGGTCCAGTCGAGAGAGCTGTTTCTTCAGCTTCAGCAATGTCCGTTCTTCACGGGCTTCCAGCAACTCCGTGAGGGGACTTTTCGGGGTGAAAAGATTCAGGCACGACGATCACGACCAGCGGTGGCAGGGTTCGCGGGATTGGCGAACAACATGTCAAGGAGAATCTCTTAATGATTCCCACGGTTGCTGATTGGCTGCGACGTGTGAAGCCGGAAGCATGGATGGAGTGTTGGTGAAGGGGGGTGTACATTCCTCCCAATGACTTCATAGCTAAAAATCTTCGACAAGATGGCTGTCCGCGATGGCGATCAGATATTCCAGGATGCTGTCACATTCATTTTGATCTCCTGTCACATGGAGGATCGAATGTTCAATGTGCTCGGAAACAAAGCGCACTGAACCATCAAATAAAGCGACGTGGACCCCTCCAGGATGATTGCTGCTGGCGGTTGTATGAGAACGACTTCCAGCATTGATGGTGGTTTCCGGCGCGAAGCCGACGGACCGAACTGCCCGTGTGTCTTTGTCAACGCGACCGCATCCCAGCCAATAAGCCCCTTCAACGGGAATCTCCTGGTTCAGTCCTGAACTAAATGCCCATAACCGTTCCGTAATCGCAATTGTCTAAGAGTCTATCCGGAAAGTCATGCTGCTTTTTTCATAGATATTCGAGGATATCGGAATTCCGCCTGGTGGATATCGGGGTCTGGTGCGTGCCGTTTGAGCATCAAGTGAATCAGGCTCACCTGCACCATGGCTTCTGCCGATTGGGTGGTTCGTTCGTAGTCCTTGCTGTTGCGACGATATTTTCCAATCCACGCATTCGTCCGCTCCACCACTCAACGATAGGGGGAGCAGAACCAATCCCTTCGCGTCGGCGAGACGTTCCACCACCGTCACTTTGTAGTCCGCCTGGGATGTCTCCAGATAACGATCCAATGTTCGATTGTTGTATTTGGAATCTCCCCGGATTTCTTCCAGGCGACTCGTTTGATCGGACGTCAACTTCGCCAACACCTGAGGGGCATGCGTCCCTTCATCCAGATTGGCTGCCGTCACCAGGACACTCAGCAAAAATCCCAGGGAATCCACGATCAAATGC
>Ga0182745_1003066_pt1 | contig 14597 bp, 20 predicted proteins | sample eDN3rd30CKraftBY_FD_128523 | JGI IMG/M metagenome (GOLD analysis project Ga0182745, IMG submission 128523) | Enriched backyard soil microbial communities from Emeryville, California, USA - eDNA 3rd pass 30_C Kraft BY (version 2) (version 2) | ecosystem: Environmental > Terrestrial > Soil >...
GCGCCGGATTTCCCACACCACATCACACCGTTCGGCCTCATTGGCAAAACGGACCGACTCCTGGACCACCAAAGGATGCCCGGATGCCCAGCGAGCCCAGATATCTAGCCAAAGGTCCGGGTCGATGAACTCACGGCCAAACTCGGTCCCAAGGAACTGTTGAATTTCCGTGGCGGATCGGTTGCCAAGAGCGGCCAGGGGTCGGCGCTTCATGTACGGGTGGTCAATTAGGTCGTCTAGGGCGGTGCCGCTAAGCTCGGGCATGGCTTCCGCGAGTAGTGCGCGGGTCATACGAGCCAGAGGCTGCTTAATATGCCGTCGGGCAAATCCGTACCGCTCGACCAGATATTGCGCGACGGTACTCTTGCCCGATCCGGCGTAACCTTGAAGTCCAATAATCATGCTTGACACTCCTGTCATTGGGTGCGATAAGGGTAGTACGAAACAAGGAGAGATGCAAATGGCCTACGGTGACTACGAGGGCCCGAACAAACCCCACAAGGGAAAAGAAGGCGGTGCTTGCAATCGAACAGCGTGTCAGGCCGAACCCGCGATCTGGTGGAACCATGGTTCGTACTCATGGTACTGCGCGGATTGTCGTCATGACATTGAGACCGACGCCTTTAACTCGCGCGACTGGGATCGAAACTTCCGTCCTCGATTGGGACACCCCATGTTTGAGACGCGGGAAATGATGACCGCGCGGGGCGCTCTTTAAATCTCAAACTCGTGGCGGGCCATCCGGGACCCATCGGTCCAGAACGTATATGCGTAAACGGATCGGCCCGCGCGATACCCCTCAAATGAGTGGTACGCATCCTTGGCTACGGGTGAGCGTAGCGACTCGACCACCACCCCGCCGATTTCGCGCACACGCTCGTGGTGGATATGTCCAGTGAATACGCGCCGTCGGGTGCTCGCAGCCCAATCCTCGGGGCGATCCACGGCCATGAGTAGCGGCATGTCGGCCATGCGGGCCTTGTCGCCATGCGTGGCCCCGAGGAGCACTTTGCCGTACCGTTCGAACCAGATGTACGACGGGCTATCGTTCACGGTTACCCGGGGATGCCTATCGTACCCCTCGGCCAGCGCTATAGCCACGGCCAATGCAGCGCGCGTATCGTGGTTGCCCTGCATGATACGAACGTCAACGGTCTCGTGACGCGTAAGGGCCTTGTCAATCGTGAACTTCACTAGCTGGAGCGCGGCGCGCAGGACCTTGGGGTACCGGCTGTCCGTGTCCAGCACGTTACCCGAGCGTTCCGTACGGGGCTCGTACCCATCGAAATGCAGGAGGTCTCCTAGCCCGAGGATAAGGCACTTGCCGGACGGCGGGGTAGCTTCGATCAGGTCTCCGATAGCGCGGGTAAGAACGTCCTTCGCGATATGGAGGTCATAGTTGCCCCCGGTCTCTTCTTCCCACGCAAGGAGGCCAACGTGCCAGTCTGCGAGGGGGATAACCGTTAGGAGGTCGGAACGGGTTTCGTAGAAAGGATGGGTATCGTATGTGAGGGAGTAATCCTCGAACGCACCGCGCACAGCATTCGTAAGGGCCGTATCCGAAAGTTCCCCGTCGGTGCCGTATTTATCCCACCGAACGACTTCTTTGCCGTCGCGCGACAACACGCTAGCGCCCTTGAGGACCAATCCATCTGGTGGGACCGACGGCGCACCTTCTGGCCGCATCTTGACGAAATCGCCGTTAGGCCCATGGCTAATCTGACTAATCTCAAAGCCCTCGGGAACAGGTTTAAACCCATTCATCCCGTAACGGCTTGCGGCAGCTAGACGGCCTTGCAGTGTGCCACGGGAGATGCCGAGAGCCTGAGCGGCGGCGACTTGAGTTCCATGCTCTTCTAGTGCCGAAACGGCTTCTTGTGCAAGGTCTCGGGAAAGGGGAGGTGTCGGCAACTATTGTCCAGTACGTCTGGTGGGTCGGGTTGGCGGGTTGGCGTAGAAATGATCGATACGGGAGCCGATGGCGTCGATACGGGAAGCCACGTCATTGACGGCCTTCATAAGGCGGTCGGTCTGCTCAGACATGCCCTGCTTGGTGACGTAATGTTCTGCCACGTGAGTTTTATATTCGGACAGCATATTCTGGGTGAGTATAGCGAGCGCGTTAGCCGCGTCCGCCCGTTTTGCAAGGTCGTCCATTTCCTTGGAATTCGAACCTACCCGGCTTTCCAGCCGAACAAGCCATGTAACCAGCCCCACGGCTGAAAGGATGAGAGTGATTATGGTGGGGAGGTTCAACGAGGTTTCAACGATCATGGACAATGACCGTATATTATCGATTGCGGGAGTTCAATACCCGGCCCCCAACGTCCGCAATGACGATGGCGGGGACGAGGATAGCGGCTGTATCATTCCACCCGGGCGGCAGGGCGATAAGGACCAAATGCCAGCCGAACAACGGGTTCAATATTTGGATGATACAGCCATACGCCCAATGCAGCCCCCACGGCACGACAATAAGCCAACGGCCTACGGACGTGGCAGACCACGCCCGGGCCGATTCTGCCACGGCGATATCCCGGGCAGCCGAGATAGCTTGGATGTCCCGTTCCAACTGAATGCGGTCCGCATCATTGGTCGCGTTCAGTTTCGCTTGGTAGGCTTGCAGGAGGGGGCCGGTGAATTGCTTGATTACCCCGCCCCCGAGCCAGTTAAGGATTGCCGTTAGCATCCTTGATCTCCTTGGCGAACTGAACTTCCGGATCGGAGCCTATCGCAGCGGGGCGGGGACGCATCCAGAGGTTGGCAAGGAATACCGCTGCAACCACGTACGGTAGATACTTAGGCGGTATGATAGCCTGAATTTCGGGAGCACCAAGAAGAGGGCCGACGAGGACGAACAGCGCCCCTAGGCCATTGAAAAGCCACGTACGCCAGCGGATAAGGAGTTCGGTCATTTACGGTTGAGCCTTACGATTGTGATACCTACAGCTACCAATACCACAATACCGATGAGCCACCAAGACGACGTACCCGAGGTCTCAGCCGCCGTAATTACCGCACCGGCCCCCACAATCTCAGGGACCCCAACAGGAACCTTGCTGGCCGAGTACCCAGCGGCACGGAGGGCGCGTTCGTAGGCGTCGGCGTATGCGGCCACAGTGGCCCCATTTAGGCTACCATCGCCGTTGACCGCTGCGCGCATAGACTTGTAATCCTTGAAGCCAGAAGCTTTGCGGCCCGTGAACATGCCCTTTTCCAGACCGTCAAACAGAATGCGAACCGCTACGGGCATTTTGAGAGCATCGCCGGGATTGCTGGTAAGACCCCATTTGGCGTAATTAGCCTTTCCCGTCACTTGCGGCAGGCCCCGGCCTCGATAGTTATAGCCGTCGTCCCCACCCCCGTTCCCAAGGTCCTCGCGGTTCCCATAGACCTTGTTGGCCAGTGGGCGTGGATTTCGTAGGTAAGGGACCGCGCTTTCTACGGTCGGGAATCGTTTAGGCCATACCGCACGGATACGTTCGGGGGTCGTGTAGTACAGGTTTTCCTCAATGGGCTTGAACGTGTTTCCGGTCTCGTGCTTGGCCGTGGCTAGCGCGTACGCTGTCAGTTGCAGAGACGCGCCCCGGCGCTCCGCTTCGTTCAGGATAGCTTCTTGGCCGTCAACTTGCTGCTGGTTTTGTTTGCCAAGACTGGCGTAGAATTTAGATCGGTTCACGATGTAGCTCCGTACTGCCAGAGGGAATCTAGCTCTTGAGTTGTCATGCCTAGCGCGGCTCGCGCCATTTCGATAAAAGGATGATCGCGCTCAAAAAACTTGGCAAACTCTAGTTTGCTTGACGCGGCGGCTTTTTCCATTGGATCGGTGAGGGTGTCAACCCAATCTTTAAGCTGCTGTTCGTACCCCGCAACCCGGACTATGAACCAGAACTGATCTGGCTCAAGATTTGGAAACTGCTCTAACCTCTGACGGGCTTCCTCCCGGGCAGTTTCAATGTCTTGTGCCCGGGCGAGGATCGCCGCGTATGTGGGTTCACTGACGTATTGCAGGTAGGGTCCGATGGTCCCTATGATAACCCGGCCATCCCCGTCCATAGAGAACTGGGATACCCCCAATACCTCGTTTGCCGCGTCAAGGATGCTTTGAGAGGAAATCACGGTTCAAACTCCACGAATACATAGGAATGTTTAGTTAGTCGCGCCGTGCAGCCTGCATAGTAGCTATTGAAGTAGGGTGCGACAGCCCAACCGTTAGTATCGCTCCGGCGGTCTGAGTTATCTAACAACGCTGTTGCAGATACTGCACCTCTATGAGTGCTAGTACCTGCGGCGGGCGCGAACCCTTGCATTAGGAACTGCTGCTGCATGGAATGGGTCGTAGTGACATAGGCAGACCCATCATATCGATAGAGTATCATCGCCATTCCATGATCGCCGGTCGCGGCGCGCTCAGTTTCAGCGTCAATAGCGCAGATCACTAGGAGATTGCTGGTAGTAGAAGCGGGAGTGAAACTGGTCCCCACTGAGATAACCGCAGTCGTGGACGTGGTTTCATACAAGGTGTCGATCAGGGTGTATTGTGTTTTTCGAATAACCTTCCCGGCGAGCCCTGCAATAGATAACGACCCTGAAAGACTGACGTTTCCCAGGCCAGACAGGTTGCCGGAATCGTCCAGCGTCGCCGCGCTTCCCTGCGCAGTTACACCCCCGGTTCCATCTGAACGCATGAGCCTGTTATCCGTGGCCCCGAGACCACCACGGATAACACTAGCTACCGCAAGCCCACTGTCCTTAATCAGCTTTCCGCTGGTTCCATCAAACGACACAACGCGGTCTGCAATTGCACCAGCCGGGCCTACAACGTCCCCCGTTCCCGCGCCATCGGAGCCCTTGGAGGCTAGGAGTTGCCAGTACGCAGTATCAACCGGTGGGCTAGCCCCCGACGGGGCCTCGCCAGCGGGTACGGCTTGCAGAGCGATGAATGAGGACCCGTTGAACCGGACCACATCGTTTTCGTTATAGGTCAGGATAGCGGAATACGGCCCCGCGTTATAAAATCCCGGGGCCTCTGGCAATGTGAAGTCCAAACGAGTTCCGCCCGTAATCGGAACAGGCGTGACTGTAGGGGCCGTCCCGGGCGGGGTATTAGCTATGGTGGCATCGACATTGGGGGTAGCCCCGATGGGCCCCGTTACATAGGCCGGAGCCGTCCAATCGCCCGCCGTGTTACTGGCTTTCGAATATACGGCGGATCGTCCGTCCCCTACGTCGGAGACTAGTACGGCGAACCCAGCGCTTTGGCCATCATAGGCCGCACGATCCGCAAGTGTATCGACCTGCACATTATACGCCACGCCATTGACAAAATCCGCCTCGGGCTTGATCGTCATGGAGTGCGGCCCATCGAACACCGGTACGCCCGGGCCAGTAAGCCCAGTCAGGGCCAGAACGTTACCGTTGTCCAGTAAGTCAATTAGCTGGCGAGCTTGGGCGCTTACACGGCTGCTATCCCACTGGTAGCGGAGACGGTACGCGGCCCCGGTTAGGGCCGGGCCTTCCCATGGCTCCGCAAGCGTAATTTCCGTATTGGATACAACCGTCTCAACGATGGGTTGCCAGAAACCATCGCCCCCTTCAATCCAGATGAACAAGTCTCCTTGGCGGATGTCCGAAGCAATCCACGAGGTTCCAACCCCCGTTACGGTCGTTCCGGTAATGGAGATGGTTCCAGCGGTGATATCTGTAGGTACGGGCATAGCGGGGAGGATAACCTAAGAGGTGCTTGGCGTCTAGTTGTTGTACGAACAGGGGGTAATTTCGATGGTCCCCGTGTACGCGGTGGCATAGTTATTCGTGTTTCCGAAACTGCAATGGTTCCCGTCGCCTTCTCGAAGGACCGGAGAACTAAAACTGGATGCTATATTTTCTTTTGCTTCTACCTGACCAGTAACAAATCCTAAATTTCCTACAGTTTGTTTTCTTCTGAGGATAGCATGGCCTCCGCTAATAATAATATCCGCTGAACGCGCCCAATTATCCCCTCGTTCAACAATCATAGAATTGCCAATTAACTGCATCCATTGACCTTGAATAATCTCGCTAGGCCAAACATATAGTCCGGGTTGTGACGGGGTAATACTCCCCCAAGTACTAGGAGGAGAAGTTGTTCTAGTAAAATTGATCCTCGTTTCTAAAAAATCTGTACCGGGCGGAAGAACCCCCAAATCTATATTTGGTAAGGTAGTCTCCTCCGGATTAACCTTGGCAAGAGAGCGACATATTTCATAAGCTCGATCAAATGGATCGCCCGGGATACTAGCCCGACCCCACAGATACTGGTATGACTTATTGTTAAAGTCTGGAAAAGATAGAACGAAAGAAGTAAGAGTTATGGTCCCGCTAGGGACGGCGTTAAAGCTCTTGGCATCGGTGTCTAGAACTGTTCTAGAACCATCTTTCATGAGGACCCGACCAGATTTAAATGAAAATTCAGAAGCCATCAAGCCACCACACTAATATATGGAACATCGGTAAGACTGCCGTTATACCGCACTACGGTCGCCCCCCTCACGGTTACACTCTCAATCCAGAATCCACCAGAACGGACATATCGAACTTGCCCGTTATTGATATCATATACCGGCCCCGTAGGCATGTTGAATGCGGTCTCCCCCGGAAGAGCTAAACGTAGGTGCTTTTCTGAATAGTCTATCTTGCCGCGCCCCGCAATTAGCACGGAACCCTTGGCCTGAAATACGGGCTTACCGGGAACTGCTTCCGGCTTCCGGAATACTACTATCCGATACGTTTTACTCAGGGCGGACATGGGGCCCATTCCGGGAACCACGTACTCCACCTGTACGATCTGGGTATTAGTAGCATAGTGCCTGACAAACCGTGACCCTCCTTCTTGATTATTGGCGTATTGAATAGGGGCGGACGCAGGTAGCTCGTTATAATCTTCATCCCCTATGAGAAACTTGGGTACGTATCCTAGATTATGGGTTAGCAGAACCCGGCTTACCGTGTACGTCGTCGGGTATATGGTTACAGTTATTAAGTTAAGGGGGTCAGTGGCCCATACCGAGGGGGCCGACGCGGGGTACGCAGCATGGGCCACTGGCACGTTGGCAGACGCAGCCTCGGCGTAGTAGTCATTTTTGGAATGGAAATAAACGGCGTCAAGATTTTGCGCTGGGTTCTTATACGGACCGAAAGGATCGCCCGAGAGCGGTTTTTCCCAGATCGCCATCTCCTCGCCAATAAGGAGGCATTTTCCCCCGTCTTCCATATAGATGTACGCCATCTCTATGCGCCTATAATAGTGATTTCTTTGGTATTCAAATCGATGATCATATTTCCATCTGCGCTTTCGATACGTCCTGCCCGAACGAGACCGATATTGGCCACCTGCAATTTAAGCTCCCCGCCTTCAAAAATTAGGGGTTGCTGGGTATCGGCGTCATCACTGCTCACCACGATAAACTGATCCGCCCGCACTAGGAAACGGGTCGGGAGCGCCGGGTTCGTCGGGGTGTCCAGATACCAAGCTGCGCCCCGCCATGCAAGAGGGTCCGCAGTATCAACACGGGTTTCCGCACCGATCCGGCTATACCCCGTCGGGCCGCTAAGGGTAGTCATGCGGAACCGGGCCGTGCTTACATCGGACCCGTCACCCGCGCTCAACTCAGTTACCCAGTCTGCGAGCGCTGCTACCGAATTCTGCAAGGGGACAATGGCCACCGTTATGATTTGCTGGAAGCTTGCGGAAACCTCGCCCACCGAGACGGCAAGTTCCTGCCGAACCTCTTTGAACGTTAGGGCGTTACTGCCCTCTTGGTCCGCTGCGTGCGTGCTGACATTCTGGATAGCTTCGATAAGCTCCCGGGGAGATTGGCCCATCCACGTGGTCCAGTCTCGAAGGTCGTCGTCCAGTTGGTCAAACCCCACCACGCCTGAGTAGGGATCAAAATCCTTGCCCGGTACAAGCTTAACATCGGGGGTCGTAACCGATAGCCATGCGGACCACTCAGCAGGCGCACGGTCGTAGGTCATGTAAATGCCCCGAACCTCGTACTCCGTGGCATTGATGAGGTTGCCAACGATCTGGGTACGCCACGGGGAACCGTAGTTTACCACAACGTCAATGAATGGATTTTCCGCGCCGGGCATGCGAACTTGCACACGTACAAATTCAATGTTCTGCAAGCCGGACTGATACCAGACCTCGATACCCGGGCGGCGGGCTGTCCCATCATTGTCCAACGCTTCAACGCCGTACGCCTGCCAGCCGATCATTGGCAAGGGAGGGGTATCGACAAGCTGGATGGGGCCGTCTACGACGGGGGTAAAATCGGTGTCAAAATCCCAATCATAGTCGGACGGATCAACCTCCGTCATATCTACCAGAACGTCTAGATTGGCTTTATCGGCCATCCCATCGATACGGAATAGTTTATCTACATACCCGTTGCGTTCGCTGGTCCATTGAATGATGTCTCCGGGTTCCAGCACCCAGAACTCAGGCCCGAGCACATACGTGTGACGGCGAGCGCGCTGGGCCTCGTCCAGGGCGGATTTTTGGAGGCGCTGCACCTGCCCGACGTATGGAACCATGTCCAACGATACGGACGCCATGAGGCGACGGTTGCCGTCCAGTACTTCAAGGTCTGGGCGCAGGAGCGGGGGAGCGGTTTTTGTCGCCCATCCCTCCGATGGGTTGGGGTATGTGGCCTGCACGCCGTTAATGCTGTCCTCTAGGCCAAAGAAAGGCGTAAAGGACTGTTCCTCGGTGGAGATGATATCTCCGTCGGAAAACGCGAAAACGGCAGCGTCAGGCGCGCCGACCCGGAACTTATATGTGCCACCAATTTCAATCATGCGCCCTTGGCAGGACGTAAGAAGCGCCTCAATGGCCGTCTTGATCTGAGCCCCGACCTGTAACTCCCCGCCCGAACGATACTGCGGCTCCATACCAGCCGGGCCCATAAACAGAGTGCGGCATTTATTGATCTGGGTAATGGCGTCAGCTACAGGGACCCGATTAACATTGACGGACTGGAGCCCATACAGCCACTGACCCGCGTACGAAATGCCCATCATAATGTTGTAGGCTTGCACAACGGGCAGGTGGTCGCCATCGCCGCCCCACGTGGCCGGATTGTTAAGGCGTTGCGTGCCCGACCCACCAACGGACGAATCGCGGGACGGGTCGTAAAGTCGAGAACCGATGACCTCAAATTTGACCGATGGAGGCCCACCGGAAAACATGGGCTTTTCTTCGCCGTCAACGCGCTCGGGGGCCATGCAGGTTACGATGGCATACGGGATACCTCGCCCAATGCGACTCGAACCATAGGGCCTCTCCGTGCTGGACACTGTTGAGACTAGGAATGGGTCCGGAGCGGTCTGGGTCCCGTCATAAAACTTGACCCACATGTGGTCTACGCCGTTCTTGCGGAATTCCGCAACAGGCCAGCCGAGTTGAGCGTTGGGGCTGGATTTAATCAGCGTTCCTACAAGGTCCTCTACAAATACCCTCTCAAGGGATTGCGCCGGATAATCGCCCAAAGCAATGACGCGGGTATGGTAACCATTCGTAGTTCCGTTTGCCACACCCCACGTATTCCAGTAAGCAAGGGAGCCTGCGGTACAACAGTACCCGAGGAGGATCGAACGGGGCACGTCGTCCCCGCCCTGCAATTGGGTTTGAACACCGAATTTAGGTTTGCTTGCTGACTGATCTCCAGCAATCGCCTTGGCGATGAGAGACGCGCCAATGCCAACCGCGATCTGAACAGCACCTGCGGCGGCGGCACCTAGCCAAGCAAGGCCCGTAGCGGCGGTTACAGCGCCTGCGATGGCGGAGGAGAAGAAAGCCATTTAACCCAACTCGTTTCTAAACGTTCAAAACCCAATCTCCCATACAGAACCTCCACCTGCGGGAACTTCGCGAGCGATTTTACCTCAATGGCAAGTGCGCCCTTATTTGTAGCCCATCGCACGTATTCTCGCAACATGTCGACCGATCCACCCCGGTACTCGGGGTCAACCCACCAGACCACCTCTTGCGCCACTTTGAACGGCCCCAGCAGGGATTGGCCGACCATGCCGATGAGGATGCCCCCCGGGCGCTCGATACAGACCCAATCAGGGTCCGTACGAGCCAGCGCATAGAGCTTGTCCCCCCATTGAATGTCCGCCTGAAATGGAAGATTTGCTGCGCGGTGAAAATTTAGAAGGAGTTGCAGTGCGGAAGGTATTGACATGTCCGTCAGTTTCCATTAGGTTCGAAGTATCAAACAAGAGGAGAAAGCAAATGAATGTCAAGTTCGCGGAAATTGCTGGTCGGACTAACGCTATCGCCGTCGCCGCGTACGCCCGTTCGGGAACCAACATAATTAGCGGCATTGAGTTCGCCGCCCTGGGTAAGCACCCGCATGTACTTCAGTACTAACCAAACGACGGGCGTCAAGAACGAAGCGGCTATTTCCCGCGCACAGAAACTCTTTGCCGCTGCCGACAAACTCGGTATCGGGCTCCGTTGTGACGACGTTCATTATGCAAACGGCATCAATGGCCGTGAAGCTATCGAGGCCGCAATCCTCGCCCTTTAAGGGGCTACAGAAAGGAAAAGACATTATGACCAAGGACCAATTCCTTCAAGCCGCTCAGCACGACGTTGACGCTGCATTCCGCATGCTGTCCAATGTGGCGCTCGACAACCCCCGGAAAAAACTGACGGTCGCTCAGTTGAACGAACTCCTATGGCGTACGCAGAACGCGAGGAATTTTCTGGAGATGGCGCGAAAATCATAGGAATCCGAGGAAGTTGCCCCACCCGAAGAGGCCTTTTCGTGTCTCGACGGGTTGGGCTCCTCTGGTCTCCCCCCACGTGCCTTTCCAGCTACCAACTACAGCCGCGTCGATGAAGAACGTATCCCCCGGAGCGCGGACCTGTTGGTCTGCGTGGGACCGAGTAGCAGGGTTAGCGCGGATAAGTTCTTGAGTATGACTCACACATGTAAGCTCTACATAGCCATCCTCATTTTCTGCGCCCGTCTTGACCTCAACGACGTTCACGAACCCGATGAACCGAACATACGCAGGGGCCACGAGCTTCCGACTAACCGGGTCAAATAATCCCCGGTGAATTTCAACACGGGCTTGTTTGGTATCATACCCCCGTACGACCGCGTTAACCGCATCGTCAAGTTGGGACATGCGGATTCGGATATCCTGAACCTGCACGGCGCTTACGGAGGGGATATCATCAATCGCTATGAGGCTCCCTGCCCCGTAATAGCTTCGGCTCGTCAACCCCCCGGTGTTCGGGTCTATGATGGGGACAGACGATACGTTTTCGATATCAGACCAGAAACCCACCGAAACTGGGTTCCCTGTATCGCGGTCCCGGGCGGTAAACCAGAGAAAATCACGCGCAACGAGTGCCCGGGCCGCTAGAGCCGCTTGATTCTCTACAGAAATAGCGCGCATTAGCCTCGGGCCTCCACGGCTTCAAATGAGATAGAAGCACGGCCGTTAGTTCCGGTCTGGGTAGACACAGAACCCGGCACCAGAGCCATGAGAACGGAGGGTTTGGAAATATCCACGGTTTGTCCTGCCAATGCCCCCACAGAGAAATGCGGCGCGACCGAATAAATGGGCCCAGTAGCAGTTTCCGTGATTTGGTGTAGCCATTGGCCGTTGATCTCAACATAATCGCCAATACTCAGTTGCGTCGGCGCTCCATCCCAAGTAACCGTAAAGGACTTGTTATCTAGGCCAATGGACGCAATTACCCCGTTGCTGGCCCCTAGGCCTTTCGGGTGCTTGATCGGCCAGCAACGCGACATCGGCCACGCGGGGAACGTCTCCAGTCCATTCTCAAGTTCAGCAAGCCGGGCCCGCCATTCGTCCACTGCATTGGGGCGCAGCGGGTAGGACACGTACCCAGCGCGCCAGATCGGAGTTCCGAAATCCTTGACGCGCGTGCGACCACTCGCATGGCGGGACTGCTCCTGCCGATACATGAGTTCAAAGCGAATGGTCCAACCGGGAAACCCGTCCATTAAGTGCGCCCTTTCTTTCCTGCCGTTGCCATCTCTTTACGGATGGTCGGGATAATCTGTTGAGCCATCTTTTGCACGGATTGTTCCAGTCTGGCAACTGCCGCCACATCCGCGCCTCGCGCGTCGATCTGGGGGGCGAACACAACCTGCCCCCCACCACCGACCTGACTTGCCGGAACGATCTTACCGGGCGTAGAAGGCACGAAAATTTCCTGCCCACGTTCGTTAATCATTGTGGGGTTCCCGGCATAGACCTGCCCGCCCGTGGCCCGGGTCGGGAACCCTTGACCCCCGAAGATGCCCGCCAGATTAAGCCCCCCAGACCCGAACAGGCTATTTAGGCCCATATCGATCAGCTTGTTACCGATGCTGGCCAAAACGTTGCCGAAAGCCTCTGCGGCGGACTTACCCTCAATAAGATCGTTGATGAACCCGCGCGTGGCCGACTGGACCGTATTAGCCCACTCCTGAGAGGTCTTGTTAAGCTCCTGAATTGCCTGTTCGGTATCGTAGATGTACCCGGCCATCTGGGCAATGCTGGCGCGCTCCTCCTCGGTAGCCGTCGCATTTGCTTTGCTGAGTGCAATCGCGATAGCCTTTTCCCGATTCGATTGGCCGAGTAGCGCCGCTTCGAACCCCATGGCGTCCAGCAAGTCAAGGACCGCTTGCCGCTCACGTTCGTACTCAGACGCTGCCTTGACGCCTTCGGTCGTCTGTTTCTTGAGGTCCGCACGACGTTTTTCGGCGTCAAGTGTCTGGAGGGCAAGTTCTCGGGCCTTTTCGTCCGTAATGCCGAACTTGCCTGCGTCCGCCTTGATCCGCGCAATTTCCTTTTCGAGTGCAAGCTGGTCGGCGGTCAGGCCGTTAACACGTTCCTGTTCTGCGATATAGGATCGAAGGTCAAGAGCGTTCTGGAGGTCCCCGCTGGTCGCAGTTCCCGCGAGAGCGTGCGAGGCCGCAACAATCCCATTGATGGCGCTGCTGAACGCCGCCGCCTTTTCTGCCCCCTCGACCATGGAATTAATCAGATTGCCCAGTGATCCTGGGAGCATGGCCGTAACGCTATTGAACGCGCCCATGCTCTTCTGTAGGGCGACCATGCCGGTATAAAATTCCTCGGCGGAAATTTCACCCTCGGAGAAAGCGCGTGAGAGTTCAGCGGCCTTCGTAGCGGTCTCGTCGCCCGTCTGGGCCATGTCGGTGAATACCGTACTAACCTGCCCGGCGCGCACCACAAACGCGTCTAGCTCCTTGCGGAGATTATCGAATGCCTCCTGCGTCTGGGTAATCGCTATGCCCTGCGGCAAGCGCTGAACTTGGTCGAAATATTCCTTAACCGCGTCTTCCGCCGCACCATACCCACGGACAACGTTTTCCAGTTCTTCCCGATGGCGCTTGAGTGCCTGATTGGCCGATTCGGACTGCGGAACGACCTGCCCGATGGATTGGAGGAGGGCCGTACCGAGCGCAATGGACGCTATGGTAGCGATGGAAATGGGGTTGATAAGGCCCGCCACGCCCGTAGCGAGCGAGCGGAAAACACCCTGGCCATTCACGGCGGACTGCTGCAACTGCGCGGAAAGCTGCGTGCCCTGCTGGAGGGCGATGATAAGCGGGTTCATGCCCGCTGCGGCGGTGACACCGATATCTTGGAACTGTGCAGCTACGCCCGAGAAGGACGACCTTGCCGTATCCCCCGCCGAGATAAGCCGTTTCGAGTTGTTCTCAATGGTGTTGGTCGTCTTATTGAAGGCCGCGTCCGCCCTCTGCAAGTTCTGTACGTACTCGGTGGTTTGCGCCTTTAGCCGAACCTCGACCGTATCTGCCGTAACAGCCATTCTACAACCTCACGTCCGACATACCCGCAACGGCACTAGCCCAGATGTCCTGAGCGTCGTCCCACTCTTGGTCGGTCGGTTCATTTTTCTTTGGCTGCATGTTGCGCCACATGGTTTCCAGTTCGTACATGCTCATGGTTTCCCATGCGCGAGGGTCAATACCGGCTTTCAGGAACGCGGCGCGGATGAGTCCGAAATTGGTTCGTCCGTCGCCTTCTGGGACTCCCCCGGCGCAGCCTCTGGCAAGTCCTCCCATCCAAAATGCAGGGCCTTAAGAACCGCTGTTGCCGTTTTGAGGGTGCTTGACGGATCGCCCGGGGGATCAATGGGCTGGCCGTCCACGTAAGTATTAACCAGTTGTGCGGCTTCAACAGGCGGCATTCCCCCGCCAATGAGACCCAATCGGATCGTTTCGCGCAGAAGCGGGTACGAATAATCAACGCCCGAAAATGCGCGCATGCAGATTCGCCCAATCCCTTCCTTGCAGACGCGCTCCAACTCCTCGACCTGCTTAGCCTTGAGGCCGAAGGTATAAACCCCCGGCCCCCAAGCTAGTTCAACTTCCGCGCTGAGACGGGTCATGCAGGCTGGATCGGGCCACGGCTAGCGGAGTACGCAACCGTAGAGCCGCCCGTATTGGTCCCAGTGATCTTGACGCGCAGGTAGTTGCCCACGTCGCTGGTGTCCACTGTGTACGTGCTGGCCGTCGCGCCCGTGATTTCCGCCC
>Ga0182745_1003068_pt1 | contig 14590 bp, 15 predicted proteins | sample eDN3rd30CKraftBY_FD_128523 | JGI IMG/M metagenome (GOLD analysis project Ga0182745, IMG submission 128523) | Enriched backyard soil microbial communities from Emeryville, California, USA - eDNA 3rd pass 30_C Kraft BY (version 2) (version 2) | ecosystem: Environmental > Terrestrial > Soil >...
ATATACGACAGGATTATCTGGTGCAAATCTATTAGTAATTAAACAAGAGGATGCTGCAATTATTGCAGACTTAATGCTTGGTGGAGATGGCTTAAATCCAAGCATAGATTTAAGTGAAATTCAGCTAAGTGCTGTACAAGAAGCGATGAACCAAATGATGGGTTCAGCTGCGACATCTATGTCGACTGTGTTTAATAAAAAAGTGGACATTTCACCGCCGTCCATCGATTTGATGAATATCTCCCAAAATGAAGGTACGGATTCAATTCCAGAAGACGACTTATTAGTGAAGGTTTCATTCCGCTTGAAAATTGGCACATTAATCGATTCAAATTTAATGCAATTATTCCCGCTGCAATTTGGGAAAAAACTTGTGAAGTCATTGCTTGGTGAAGAAGAGCCTTCAGCACCAGTTAATGCACAGCAACCGGCAGCTCCTGTACAACCTGTACAACAACAAACACAACCGGTTCAACAACAGCCAGTACAGCCGCCAGTGCAACAGCAGCCTCCTGCATATCAGCAGCAAGCTGCGACAACGTATCACGAACCACCGGCAAACTATGCGATGCCAACATATCAGCAGCCTGCACAGCCTGTAAATGTTCAGCAAGCTCAATTTGCGTCCTTTGAAAGTACACCAATGACACAAGGTGAAGCACGCAATTTAAATATGCTGCTTGATATTCCTTTACAGGTAACAGTAGAGCTTGGTCGTACGAAACATTCAGTGAAAGAAATTTTACAGCTGGCATCAGGTTCGATTATTGAATTGGACAAGTTAGCTGGTGAACCAGTTGACATCTTAGTGAATAGTCGTTTAATTGCTAAAGGTGAAGTAGTCGTAATCGATGAAAACTTCGGGGTACGAATTACGGATATTATGAGTCAAGCAGAACGATTAAACAATTTGAAATAGGATTACTTGGAGGGAATTACATGTCTAAAAGGATTTTAATAGTAGACGATGCAGCATTCATGCGCATGATGATTAAGGATATTTTAACGAAAAACGGGTATGAAGTAGTAGGAGAAGCAGCAGATGGGCTTCAAGCTGTTGAAAAATATAATGAGTTAAATCCGGATTTAGTAACAATGGATATTACAATGCCTGAAATGGACGGTATTGCTGCATTAAAAGCCATCAAATCAACACATCCAAATGCAACAGTCATTATGTGTTCTGCAATGGGCCAACAAGCGATGGTAATCGATGCAATTCAAGCTGGCGCAAAAGACTTTATCGTAAAACCATTCCAAGCCGATCGTGTAATTGAAGCAATTCAAAAAGCATTAGGTTGATCAAATGAATAGAAAAGGTTATGCAATCGTTCGACTTAGTATCGCCTTGTTAGTAGCATTAACTTTTCTAGTACCAATGAATATCGCCTCTGCTGCACAGGGCAGTCAATCAGTGACAGAATGCTGGCAAAACCCTGATGCAGAAGGCTGTGAAGATACGAGCACGTCAGTTGATGAGGAGGAATCTGCATCGACTGACGTTGGTTTAGGTATCTGGGATTACATGAAAATGCTCTTCTCCCTTGGTGTTGTTTTGGCGCTATTGCTTTTTGTACTTAAATTTTTAAACAAGAAAAGTGCAAGCTATCAGCAAAACAGTGTTGTACGCAATATCGGCGGGATTACTGTAGGTTCGCAAAAGTCAGTTCAGCTGCTACATATTGGCGATACATTATATATTGTCGGTGTTGGTGAAGATGTCCAGCTTATTAAGGAAATTACCGACCCGCAAGAAGTAGAGCGATTACTCGCATTTTATGAAGAAAAACAAACACTCGTAGGCGGCACAAGCCCCTATATTTTAGAGCTAGTTAAAAAGTTAAAGAACAACAACACACAAGAGCAAACAGAAGAAAAACCACAAGAACCTCAAAATTTTGGTGAAATGTTCAACAAACGATTATCTGAAATTACGAAAACACGTAAAAGTGAGTTGGACAAGTGGAAGGAAAAGGAGAAGGATAAGTAATGCAAGATTTTGTCTCACTCTTTTCTGAAAGCGATGCGGCCAATGTATCGACTTCTGTTAAATTGCTGCTTGTTTTAACTGTTTTATCGCTGGCACCAAGTATTTTAATCTTAATGACGTCTTTTGCGCGGATTATGATTGTGCTTTCCTTTACTAGAACGGCCCTTGCGACCAACACATCTCCCCCAAACCAGGTACTGATTGGGTTAGCTTTGTTTTTAACCTTCTTTATCATGGCGCCGACATTCCAAGAGGTGAATGAACAGGCATTACAGCCATTATTTAATGAAGAAATCGGCTTAGATGAGGCGTATGACCGTGCTAGTCTACCTTTTAAGGAATTTATGGCACAGCATACGAGGCAAAAGGACTTGCAGCTTTTCTTAGATTATAACCAAGCGGAAAGACCTGCTTCAGTAGAAGAAATTCCATTAACGATGCTCGTTCCGGCTTTCGCCTTAAGTGAAATCAAGACAGCATTTCAAATTGGATTTATGATCTTTATCCCATTCTTAGTGATTGATATGGTTGTAGCGAGTGTCCTGATGTCGATGGGGATGATGATGCTGCCGCCAGTAATGATTTCGCTGCCGTTTAAAATCCTATTATTTATATTGGTAGACGGTTGGTACTTAGTGATTAAATCTTTACTTCAAAGTTTTTAGGGGATGATATAAATGACGCAGGAAATGGTCATCGCAATTGCAGAGAGAGCAATATGGATTGTCCTCATTGTTTCAGGACCTTTGCTATTAATTGCACTGATTGTTGGTTTGCTTGTTAGTATTTTTCAAGCAACAACATCTATTCAAGAGCAGACTTTGGCATTTGTTCCGAAAATCGTTGCCGTATTAGTGGCAATTATCTTTTTTGGACCGTGGATGATCTCTCAACTGACTTCATATGTAACTGACATTTTAAATAATTTAACACGGTATATAGGGTGATACAATGACAGACATCATGCCTGAAATTTCGGTTTTATTATTAATCATCGTCAGAGTTTCTGCTTTTTTTGTATCAGTCCCTTTTTTCTCATACAGTCGAATTCCTCCTCAGTTGAGGATTGCTTTAGCCGTTGTTTTATCGTGGATGATGTATTATACACTCGATGTTGAAGTGATTCCAATTGACGGAAATTACATATTGCTCGTTTTAAAGGAAGCCATTATTGGCGTAATGATTGGCCTTGTTGCCTTTAGCGTCATGACTGCTGTTCAAATCGCAGGCGGTTTCATCGACTTTGAAATGGGTTTTGCCATGGCAAATGTGATTGACCCGCAAACAGGAGTCCAGACCCCGCTAATGGGGCAGTTTTTTAATTTCTTGATCCTTTTTGTATTGTTATCGATAAATGGGCATCATTTAATATTAGACGGGATATTTTATAGCTATCAATTTATGCCGATTGACCAAGTATTTCCGAATTTCGGAGATGACAATATAGTGGAATTTCTGATCAAAACCTTCAGTACGGTCTTTGTGGTAGCGTTCCAAATGGCAGCACCTGTTGTGGCAACGCTATTTTTAGTGACAATGGCATTAGGAATTACGGCCAAAACAGTTCCGCAGTTAAATATTTTTGTTATTGGTTTTCCCATCAAGATTGCAGTTGGCTTTCTTGTTTTAATTGTTTCTATGGGTGTAATGATTGAAGTAATGGAAAAAGTAATAGAAATAATGATACTTTCAATGCGAGATTTCATGCAGTTGTTAGGTGGTGTATAGAGCTTGAAGTTACTACTCACATTAGATTTGCAGTTTTTTGGTGGGGATAAAACCGAAAAAGCAACACCGAAAAAGCGACAAGATGCAAGGAAAAAAGGACAAGTTGTAAAAAGTCAGGACGTTTCTGCCGCGGTTGTGCTATTATCACTTTTTTTATTTTTATATGCAGCAGGTCCCATGATCATTGAAGGGATATTTGGCTTTTTGCATCAAGCATTTGAAAAAAATATCTTGATTGAAACATTGAATACTGAAACCGTTATGCAAATATATACGGATTCATTAAAAGAGATGGCGATTATTCTCCTGCCCTTTATGGCTATTGCGATGGTTGCAGGTGTTTTAGCGAACTTTATGCAATTTGGCTTTCTTTTTACTACGGAATCCTTGAAATTGGATTTAAAGAAGATGGATCCCATTAAAGGCATCAAGAAAATTATTTCGGTAAGAGCAATTGTCAACTTGATTAAATCTCTATTGAAAATATCATTTATCGGAACTGTGACGACCGTCATTATTTGGATGAACCTAGAGCAAGTTTTATCCTTATCCTTTCAAAGTCCATGGGATACCTTGTCGACAGTGGCAAAGCTAACAGGGATGATGGGCATTGCCGCTTCATTGACCCTTGTGCTGATTGCATTGATTGATTACATATATGAAAAATATGAGTATGAAAAACAGTTAAGAATGTCAAAGCAAGACATTAAAGATGAATACAAAAACGCTGAAGGGGACCCGAAGATCAAATCGAAAATCAAGCAGCGTCAAAGGGAAATGGCTATGCGAAGAATGATGCAGGAAATTCCGAATGCAGATGTGGTTATCACGAACCCAACGCACTATGCCATTGCCTTAAAGTATGACGATGAAAATATGGAAGCGCCGCAGATTGTCGCAAAAGGAACAGACTTTGTTGCGCAGAAGATTAAAATGATCGCCAAAGAAAATGACGTTGTAATGGTTGAAAATCGTCCGTTAGCAAGGGCGATGTACGACCAAGTCGAAATCGGTCAACAGGTACCTGAAGAATTTTTTAAAGCAATAGCAGAAATACTAGCTTATGTATATCGTATAAAGCGCAAAATTTAGACCATAGTAGGAGGGACAAACATGAAGATTCGTGACATCGGGGTTTTAGCTGCAGTAATTATGATTGTAGCCATGCTCATTATCCCTCTACCGACATGGTTATTAAGCTTTTTAATCATTATCAACATTACATTGTCATTAATCGTATTGTTAGTGGCGATGAATATGAAGGAAGCATTAGATTTCGCCATTTTCCCATCGGTTATTTTGTTACTAACATTATTCCGTTTGGGGTTAAGTATATCCACTACTCGTGCAATCCTTTCCCAAGGGAATGCCGGAGATGTTGTTGAGACATTCGGCGAATTTGTAACGGGTGGGAATATCCTAGTCGGTTTAGTAATTTTCATGTTATTAGTAATTATTAACTTTATCGTTATTACAAAAGGTTCAGAACGTGTAGCTGAAGTTGCAGCACGTTTCACATTAGATGCAATGCCAGGAAAGCAAATGAGTATCGATGCCGATTTAAATGCGGGCATGATCTCTGACAAAGAAGCAAGAGAACGACGCGACAAAGTATCGAAAGAATCTGATTTTTACGGAGCAATGGACGGGGCAACAAAATTCGTAAAAGGGGATGCCATTGCCTCGATTATTATGGTATTCATTAACTTGCTGTTTGGAATTATTATCGGGATGCTTCAGCTGGGTTATGCGATGGCAGAGGCAGCAACACACTTTTCTACATTAACAGTCGGGGACGGCTTAGTAGCACAAATCCCTGCACTTCTTGTTTCAACAGCAACCGGGATTGTAGTTACGCGAGCGGCTTCTGAAGGCAACCTTGGAGAAGATATTGCAAACCAGCTTTTCGCGCAGTCAAAGCTGCTCTATATTGCTGGCGGCTCTATTTTGCTTTTAGGGTTATTTACGCCACTGCCAGACTGGATTACAATGCCGATTGCTGCAGTATTAATTGGCGGTGCTTATATGATTAATAGCAAGAAGGCGAAAGTGGAAGATCCTGAAGAGTTACTGGAGATTGAAGAAGAAGTGGCAGCTGATACGATGAAAAATCCTGAAAATGTGGTTAATCTACTTAATGTAGATCCAATTGAATTTGAATTTGGCTATGGGTTAATTCCTTTAGTCGATGCCTCACAAGGCGGAGATTTACTAGACCGCGTAGTAATGATTCGACGACAATTGGCACTTGAGCTTGGAATTGTTATTCCAGTTGTACGCATCCGCGATAATATTCAGCTGCAGCCGAATGAGTACCGCATTAAAGTAAAGGGTAATGAAATGGCAAGAGGCGAACTGCTTCTCGATCATTATTTATCCATGAGTCCAGGAGATGATGATTCCATCGAAGGCATCGATACTATCGAGCCGTCCTTTGGGTTGCCGGCAAAATGGATTACGGAAAAAGTGAAAGAGGATGCCGAAATGCTGGGCTACACAGTGGTCGATCCGCCAAGTGTAGTTTCAACGCACTTAACTGAAATTATCCGTGCTAGTGCGCATGAATTACTGGGGCGCCAGGAAACGAAGCAGTTAATCGATCATTTGCGCGAAAATTACTCCATTTTAGTGGAAGAGTTAACGCCAACGCCTTTATCGATTGGCGAAATCCAAAAAGTATTAGCCAAACTATTAAAAGAAAATGTATCTATACGTAATTTGCCAATTATTTTCGAAACCCTCGCAGATTATGCAAAATTGACAAGCGATACAGATGTTCTGACAGAATATGTTCGTCAAGGCTTGGCAAGACAGATTACTGCACAATATGTAGCAGGGGGAACAACTTTAAAAGTCATTACGATTCCTGGGAAATTAGAGAAGCTGATTGCAGACAGCATTCAGCAAACAGATCACGGCAATTATTTAGCCATGAATCCTCAAGATTCCCAAAATGTATTAGAGGCAATTGCAAGGGAAGTCGAGAAAGTATCCTTTATGGAACAATCGCCAATCATTCTATGTTCACCAGGAATTCGAATGTATTTGCGACAGTTAACCGAGCGTTACTTCTCGCAAATCCCTGTTTTGTCCTATAACGAATTAGATGCAAATGTTGAAATTCAAAGTGTTGGAGTGGTGAATGTAGAATGAAGATGAAAAAATATACAGCACCTTCAATTTCAGAGGCGATGAAATTAGTTCGTTCAGAATTAGGCGATGATGCTGTCATCATCAATTCTAAGGTAATCGTGACTAAAAAATTGTTCGGTCTTATTAAACACAAGAATTTTGAAGTACTTGCTGGAGTGGACCAAGTGGAGACAAGACCAACGTCTCCACGTCTTCCGGATTTACAGGTGATGACAACTCGATATAAAGAACTTGAAGAACTACCGAAAGTACATATTGACGAGACAATAACGAATGAGTTGAAAAGTGAGCTTGCAGATTTGAAGTCGATGATGAAATCGATGCAAAAGCAAACAATTCAATCCGAATTGCCAGAGAATTTTTTGCCCTTTTTTGACTTCTTGAAACGTCAAGAACTTAGTGAAGAGCTCATCACGGCAATAAGTGATGAGCTTTTTGTGCATCAAAAAGAGCAACAGGCGCCTTTAGCAAAACAGCAGATGAAGGAAATTGCGAAGAATATACTTCGCCGACTGCTGGCCGATTTACCGATGGGCGGCCTTTCCTATGAGAAAAAATACATTAATGTGTTAGGACCTACAGGTGTAGGGAAAACTACGACAATTGCCAAAATGGCTGCAAGATCCGTGTTGGAAAAGAAGAAAAAAATAGGCTTTATCACAACAGATACGTACCGAATAGCGGCAATTGAGCAGTTAAAAACCTATGCCAATCTTCTGCAGGCACCAGTTGAAATCGTCTATAACGAAACTGATTACAGAAAAGCCATCGAAAACCTGGCACATCTGGATTTAATTTTCATCGATACAGCTGGCCGAAATTATAAGGAAGCCAAATATGTAGAGGATTTAAAGCAGCTCATCAATTTCGAGCAAGAGGCAGAATCTTACCTCGTATTAGCTTTAACGGCGAAAGAACAAGATATGGAAACAATCATTGAACAATTTAGTGAATTGCCAATAGGTAAATATATCTTTACTAAAATGGATGAAACAAATTCTATTGGCACGATGTATAATTTAATGATTAAATATAATAAGGGACTTGCTTACTATACGAATGGACAAGAAGTACCAGAAGATATTGAAGAGGCTCGTTTAGAAGCAGTACTTGAATTGCTCTTTCAAGGAGAATTTTAATGAGAGATCAAGCAGAGAAATTACGGATGAAAATGCTGGAGAGTCAAGGAGCTATAGGGAGATCTATCGCAGTTGTCAGCGGTAAAGGCGGAGTTGGGAAAAGTAATTTTACAACGAACTTTGCCATTAATCTCTCGAAATTAGGGAAGAAAGTTGTCGTTTTAGATATGGATATTGGAATGGGCAACGTTAATATACTTATAGGCACATCAGCTCATTACAATTTAAAGGATTATTTGTTCGGTGACGCAAGCTTAGAAGAAGTGATGTTTGACGGACCGCAGGATTTAAAATACATTTCAGGTGGTTCTGGCATGTCCTCCGTGGTGGAATGGTCTCAGGAAATGACGGATGCTCTATTTCAAGCATTTGAACAATTACAAAAAAACTTTGACTATATTCTATTTGATATGGGAGCCGGTGCAACAAACTGGTCATTAGACTTACTAAGTGCAATAGACGAAATTATTGTTTTAACAACAGCAGAACCGACAGCGATAACAGATGCGTATTCAATGATGAAATATATTCACCTAAGGGATCAAGAGAAAACCTTCTATTTATTATGCAATCGAGCCTATACAAAAGAAGAAGGGCAAGAAACCTTAAATAGATTAGAAAGTACGATGAGACAATTCCTAAAAAAGGAAGTCATGGTTCTAGGTTCACTACCAGAGGATCAAGTAGTGCGAAAAGCGGTTCGTGAACAAGTGCCGTTTTCTATCGCGTATCCAGATAGCAATATCTCGAAAACCTTGAAAATCCTCGTTCAACAATTTATCGATCGCAATTTGACTGAGGTTCATGGCCAGAAAAAGCAAGGCGCGTTTTTGTCTAAACTAAGAAGTATTTTTTTGAAGGGGAGTGATTAATTGGAATTCTCAAATAAAAGCAAGCTATTAGTTGTGGATGACTCTGCTTTTATGAGAAAGCTAATTAGTGACTTTTTTGAAGGCAGCTCGAAAGTGGAGGTAATAGGTACTGCCCGCAACGGGAAGGATGCCATCAAGAAAATTGAAATGCTAAAGCCGGATGTAGTCACAATGGACGTTGAGATGCCGGAGTTAAACGGCTTAGATGCACTAAAGGAAATTATGAGGATTTCTCCCGTTCCAGTGATTATGCTTTCGAGTACAACCCTTCAAGGTGCAGAAAACGCTTTGCTTGCAATGGAGTATGGGGCAGTTGACTTTGTAGCCAAACCTAGTGGAACAATCTCACTGGACTTGCACAAAATTAAAGAAGAACTAATACATAAAGTGGAGCATGCCGCACATGTATCAGTAAATAAGCTGAAAAAACCGACAGCTGTCGAGCAACCAGATTCTCAAGCATCGCCAAAAGCGACCATCTTCAGAGGAACTCGATTGACTCCAACACAAGTGAAAAAGCCGATTACGGAAGAGTTTAACAAGAGCCGATTTAGTTCATCGGCGAAAAAAATTGTCCTCATCGGAACTTCTACTGGTGGACCACGTGCTTTACAGGAGGTTATTACGAAAATACCAAGCAGCATTAAAGCGCCAATCTTAATTGTTCAACATATGCCTGCAGGGTTTACAAAATCTCTCGCAGATCGTTTAAATAATCTCAGTCAGATCAGGGTAAAAGAAGCGGAACACGGTGAAGTGCTGCAAAATGGTGTTGCTTATATCGCGCCAGGCGGAAGCCATCTAAAGCTTGAGAAGCGCGGCACCTTCCATGAAATCGTTTTAGACCAACAGGAGCCTCCAAAATCAGGACATCGCCCAAGTGTGGATGTACTATTTGAAAGTGTCAGTAAGCTAAATGAATTCGACAAAATAGCAGTCATCATGACGGGGATGGGTTCTGATGGAACAAAGGGGCTAATTGAGTTAAAACGAAATGGCGATGTATTAGCAATTGCAGAGTCAGAAAAAACTTGCATTGTTTATGGGATGCCAAAAGCTGCCGTTGAAACACAGCTAGTCAATGAGGTTGTGGATGTTGACAATATAGCCCAAGCAATTATGAAATATTTGCCCTAAAAGGAGTGTTTTCCAATGGAACTTAACCAATATTTAGAAATGTTCATCGAAGAAAGTAAAGAACATTTACAAGCATGCAGCGACAATTTGTTAGAGCTTGAAAAAAATCCAACTGACTTGGCAATTGTAAATGAAATTTTCCGTTCAGCACATACATTAAAGGGTATGTCTGCAACAATGGGGTACGAGGATTTAGCAGACCTAACTCATAAAATGGAAAACGTTCTGGATGCCATTCGAAACGAAAAAATTCGCGTAAATGCTGAAATCTTGGATGTTGTCTTTGAATCGGTGGACCACCTGGAAGAAATGGTAATGGATATTGCTGGCGGTGGCGATGGGAAAAAGGATGTTTCTCAAACCGTTGCCAAACTAAAACGCATCGAATCAGGTGAGCCAATTCAACAAGCTGCAAATGCAAGTGAAACGGCTGCTGCTGAAAGTGCTGCATCGACTGCCGCACCAGAAAGCGCTCTACAATTGGAATATGATGATTTTGAAAAAACAGTATTGCTTCAATCGACAGAACAAGGGTTCAATGCTTTTGAAATTGCTGTAACATTAAGCGATAGCTGTCTTTTAAAGGCTGCGCGCGTATATATGGTATTTGATATTCTTGAAAAAAATGGAGACGTCGTGAAATCCTCTCCAACTGTCGACAGACTGGAAGAAGAACAGTTTGACCAAGATTTTAAAGTTGCAATCATTTCTCAAACAGATGCAGAAGAATTGCGAAGCAAAATTTTAAAAGTCTCTGAAGTCGAAAATGTTTCCATTACACAAATTTCAAATGACCTATTTATGCAATCTGCTGTTGTAGAACCGGAACTTCCGATTGTTGAAACGGCAACGGAAGAAGCAATTAGCGTTATTCAGCCTGAAGTGAAGAAAGAGGATGCTAGCCAAAAAACTGCTTCTGCCAAGCATGCTGCAAGTAAAACCATTCGTGTAAGTATCGAACGTTTAGATGTGTTGATGAATTTATTTGAAGAATTAGTTATCGATCGAGGGCGTCTTCAATCGATTGCGACGGAAGTTAATCACTCAGAGCTAAACGAGACGGTTGAACGCATGAGCCGAACAATGGGCGACCTGCAAACAATCGTCCTAACAATGCGTATGATTCCAATCGAGACAGTCTTTAACCGATTCCCGAAAATGGTTCGAACATTATCGCGTGATTTAAACAAAAAGATTAATCTTGAAGTCATTGGTGCCGAAACAGAATTAGATCGTACGGTAATAGATGAAATCGGTGATCCGCTTGTGCATTTAATCCGTAATTCTGTGGACCATGGAATCGAAAGTCCGGAAGTGCGTCGCGCAAATGGCAAACCGGAAGAAGGAAATGTCACATTGCGTGCGTACCATAGCGGGAACTATGTATTTATCGAAATTGAAGACGATGGTGCCGGCATTAATCGTGAAAGAGTACTGAAAAAAGCGATTGCAAAAGGTATTGTAACGAAGGAATCAGCTCTTTCTTTATCCGATAAGCAAATTAATGAATTAATCCTAGCATCTGGGTTCTCGACTGCCGAGGTTATTTCCGATATCTCGGGACGCGGTGTAGGACTTGATGTTGTAAAAACAACAATTGAATCTTTGGGCGGAAATATTTCCATCGAGTCAACAGAAGGTGCAGGTTCCACTTTCTCCATTCAGCTTCCATTAACATTATCGATTATCTCGGTTATGCTAGTTGAAATTGAACAAGAAACATATGCGATTCCTTTATCTTCAATTATTGAAACTTCCATTATCAAAAATAGCGATATTCTCAATGCGCACAATCAAAAAGTGATTGATTTCCGCGGCAAGGTAGTTCCGCTTATTTTCTTAGATGAAATCTTTAACGTGCCAAGAACAGAAGCGCAAAATGATGAATATCATTCGGTAGTGATTGTACGTAAAGGCGATAAGCTGGCTGGGTTGGTAGTGGATACATTTATCGGCCAACAGGAAATTGTATTGAAATCCTTAGGAAATTACTTAACAAATATCTTTGCGATTTCTGGTGCAACGATTTTAGGAAACGGAAAAGTAGCGCTAATTGTGGATTGCAATGCGTTAATGAAGTAATTGAATTGAATGGATGAAAGAGGTGTCATATATGACAACTGTTGAACAGGACTATTTAAAAGTCATTGTTTTTCAACTTGCAGATAAAGAATATGCAATCCCGGTATCGAATGTCCAGGGAATCGAAAAGTTAATGCATATTACACGAGTGCCAAAGACACCGAACTTTGTAAAAGGTGTCATCAATTTGCGCGGGGTCGTTACACCGCTAATTGACCTGCGTGAACGCTTTGGTATACCGGCTTCAACTAATGAGGATACAACAAGAATTATTATTGTTACTCTTGAGGAAATGGACGTTGGCTTCATCGTTGACTCTGCAAATGATGTGCTGGATATTCCAGTGAATGCGATTGAAGCGCAGCCAGAGGTAGTCGGCTCCAATGAGGAAGATTTTATCTCCGGTGTCGCAAAATTAGAAAACCGTTTATTAATCTTATTGCATCTAGACAAAGTACTAAACCCAGTCGATTAATGATGGCCAATTTGAGGTAAAGTAGGGGTTAAGTGATGAGTAAAATTGAAAGCATTACATCATTGCATTTAGATGTTCTAAAGGAAATTGGAAACATTGGTGCTGCCCATGCGGCGACCTCCCTTTCCAGTTTGTTAAATAGGAAAATTGATATGCGTGTCCCAAAGGTTGAAATGGTTTCTTTCAATGACATGATGGAGCTAGTAGGTGGAGCTGAAACCGTAGTGGTCGGCATTTACCTGCGAATAGAAGGCGATGCTCAAGGCAGTATGTTCTTTATTTTACCAATCGAGCGGGCAGATCAATTTATTCAGAGCTTAATCAATGATGACCTTTTTAGCTTTTCAAAAAATCAGGTTTCAGAACTAGGTTTATCGGCAATGCAAGAATTAGGCAATATTCTTTCAGGTTCCTATTTGTCTGCTCTCTCGGATTTTTCAGGAATGAAGCTCTATCCAACTGTACCTGGGTTAAGTGTTGATATGTTCGGGGCAATTATTAGTACAGGGCTTATTGAAATTTCAGAAGTGAGTGATCAAGTAATCGTCATTAATACGTCCATTTTTGAAGAAGGATTTACGAATCGCAATGAAGTTGACGGGCATTTCTTCTTATTACCCGATCCGGATTCCTTTATGAATATCTTCAAAACCTTAGGTGTGTCCTAAAATGATTCAGTCAAGTACCAGTCAAGTCATCAAGGTTGGAATTGCACAAATGGACGTAGTAAAAATGCCTGATACAATCCGTACATCAGGTTTAGGTTCCTGTGTCGGAGTGGTATTATATGATGAAACGAAAAAAATAGCCGGCTTAGTTCATGTAATGCTGCCTGATTCAAGCCTGGCCAGAACGGAAACCATCAACGAAGCAAAGTTTGCGAATACCGGCATTAGGGCCCTGGTCGAAAAGCTAAAATTAGCAGGTGTTCAGCCATTCCGCTTAAAAGCAAAAATCGCTGGTGGTGCCCAGATGTTCAAATTCGCAACAGACAATGATTCCATGCGCATCGGTCCGCGGAATGTAGAAGCTGTGAAAAAAGAGCTATCGAAAAATAACATCCCGCTAATAGCCGAAGATACGGGCGGCAACAGCGGCAGAACAATCGAATTTAATCCCGAGTCAAGCCAATTGATGATTCGTACAGTAAACCAGGGAGTGAACGAAATATAATGTTTGGATCAATCTTTTATAACTTATGGGCAGCAATCATCGGGTTTACCATCTATTTTTTCGCAACACTCTCAGATACGTCCATCCCGTTATACAGTTTACTCGGCTCCTTCATCGCAGCTGTCGTTGCGTTCATTTTAATGTATGCCATTCGATTTCTTCTGGGCTATATCTTCTATACCCCGGAAGACCATCTGTTTGACAGCTTGAAAAAAGAAAACGAGCAACTAAGAGAGTTAATGGCAAAACAAGGGGCGGATGCTGGAAATAATTCAACTGTAGAATTTCAAGACGAAAACTCCGAGGAAATAGCCAAAATAGTAAAAACAATGCTTCTCCAAGACGAATCCCATCTGGTGTAAGTCAATAAGAAACCCAACGAGCCGCGGCAAATAAACCCGGCTCTTTTTTATACTTTGTAAAAGTAAATATTAATCCCGGTGCGGTGGAAAACTAAAGCTTGTAAGATCAGTTAATCGATTATGCGGAATTTAGCATTATTTATTGTTTCTTAAATGAAATTTGCTATTCGAGTGAGATTGGGTTGTTTTGGGAAGAGTGGGATACATGGGTTGATCAAAGCGGCATTGGTTGTGAGTGGTGGCATAGAAGAGAGTTCTCAATGCCACTTTGGAGTGTGAGACAGAGGAAAGTGGCGTAGAAGAGAGTTCTCAATGCCACTTTTGTGAGTGAGAATGGAGAAAGTGGCGTAGAAGAAGGTTCTTAAAGCCACTTTGGAGTGTGAATCTGGGGAAAGTGGCATAGAAGAGAGTTCTCAATGCCACTTTGGTGTGTGAGACTGGAGAAAGTGGCGTAGAAGAGAGTTCTCAATGCCACTTTG
>Ga0182745_1003071_pt1 | contig 14587 bp, 14 predicted proteins | sample eDN3rd30CKraftBY_FD_128523 | JGI IMG/M metagenome (GOLD analysis project Ga0182745, IMG submission 128523) | Enriched backyard soil microbial communities from Emeryville, California, USA - eDNA 3rd pass 30_C Kraft BY (version 2) (version 2) | ecosystem: Environmental > Terrestrial > Soil >...
CGCCACCTGGCCGTCGTAGCAGCGCAGGTTCTCGATGGGCACGCCCAGCTCCCCGTAGAGCTGCGCCACCTCGTAGATGGAGGCGTGCGCCACCAGCGGGAAGCCCTGCCCGGCCAGGTACTTCATCGCCTCCTGGCTCTTGCCCAGCGGATACCCCAGCAGCACCGGTACGGCGCCGCGCTCCAGGTGCAGCCGCAGCCACGCCTCCACCTGCCCCAGCACCTCCGCGCGCGGCGGGAAGCGGTACCGCGGATGGCCGAAGGTGGACTCGATGACGAGCGTGTCGCACGCCGCCACCTCCGTGGCCTCGGCCGTGAGCGACGGCGCCACGTTCAGGTCTCCGGTGTAGACGATGCGGCGCCCGTCCGGACGCGTCACGCGCAGCTGCGCGCTGCCCAGGATGTGCCCCGCGGGCAGCAGCTCCAGCACCAGGGGCCCCAGCTCGAAGGGCTCGCGGAAGGGGACCGCGCGCGGCTCGCGGACCGGGCCCAGCCGGTGGGCCATGAAGCGCAGCGTGGCCGCCGTGGCGATGGTGCTCTCATGCCGGGCGATGTGGTCCGAGTGCCCATGGCTCACGAAGCACAGCGGCGACTTGCGCTTCGCGTCCAGGGACAGGGGGGTGCCCGTCAGGTGCATCCCGTTTCGCCGCAGCTCCACACTCATGGGAAGGGGGCCGGGTATAGCGCGTCCCTTCTCCCAGGGCCCGCACCACTTCGCGGCCCTGCCCGCCCGGCGGGTGGCCGGGCGCACCGTGGAAGCGCCCCCGCCCTGGCAGCACCGCTAGCGCCCCGGCGCCCGCGCCCGCCACCACGCCCACGCCGCCGCGCCCACCTCCGACATCAGCACGCCCGACAGGATGAGCCCGCCGCCCACCCACTCACGCGGCCCGAGCGTCTCGTAGCCCAGCAGCACCGAGTACACGGCGGCGCACACCGACTCGAGCGAGTAGATGACGGCCGCGCGCACCGCCGTGGTGCGCGCCTGCCCCCACGTCTGGACGCTGATGGCCAACGCGCTGGCGAACACGCCGCAGATGAGCACCGCGCCCACGAAGGACGGATGCCACGCCACGCGCCGCTCCACGAAGGGCAGGCACAGCGCGGACAGCAGCGCCACCGTCCAGAGCTGCACCGCCACCAGCCCCATGACGCCCTGCCTGGGCGCGTGCCGCTCCGTCAGCAGGATGTGGCCCGCGTAGGCCACCGCGCAGCCCAGCGACAAGACATCCCCCCGGGACAGGCCGCCCCCGCCCGCCCCCGCGTCGGGCTGGGTGAAGAGGTAGAGCCCCACCGCCGCCAGCCCCACCCCCAGCAGCGAGGTGGGCTGCGGCGCCTTCCGGTACAGCGCCAGGGACAGCAGCGGCACCAGCAGCACGCACAGCCCGGTGATGAACGCCGAGCGTGACGGCGTGGTGGTGGTGAGCCCCACCGTCTGCAGCGAGAAGCCCAGGAAGAGGAAGGTGCCCAGCACGGCGCCGCTGCGCAGGTTGCGGGGCGTCAGCACCTGCCGCCCCGCCAGCGTGCTCAGCACCACCGCGCCCACGAGGAAGCGCAGCGTGAGGAAGCTGAACGGGTCGCCGTGACCGAGCGCGTCCTTCACCACCACGAAGGTGATGCCCCACAGCGAGGTGATGAACGCCAGCGCCCCATCCGCCCGGAGGCGCTGCGACCGCGTCGGAGGCGCCGAGGCGCCCCCCAGCATGTCGGACGTCGAGGTGCTCATGGTGGGCGTTCCAACGGAAAGGAGAAGGCAGGGCGCGCCACGCTTCGGCATGGCGGCCACGGCCGCAGGCTATTTGACGCAGCCAGGGCAGCCGCGCAACCCTCGGCCAGCTCACGCCTCCAGCCGGCGCTCCAGCACCACGAGCCGCGCGGAGCCGCCCGTCGCGTCCCAGGCCTCGTTGGTCTCCCGGGTCAGCGTGTCGCTCGCCCGCTCGAATCCCAGGCGCCCGAACGTGCGGAGCGATGCCGCGTTGTCCTCGGCCACGTCCGCGTACAGCCACACCTCCCCCTGCCGACGCGCCTCCGCCATCAAGGTCCGCAGCAGGCCGGTGGCCACGCCCATGCGCCGCGCCCGGGGCGCCACCACCAGGGAGCGCACCCACGCCCCTTCGAGCGGCAACCCCTCCTGCCGGTAGGAGTCCATCCAGGCGAAGCCGTGCAGCCGCCCCTCGGCGTCGAAGGCCCCCGCCGCCGCGCCCCGGCGCCCCGGCTCTGCCAGGCCCCACCGCTCGCGGAGCTGGTGGCGCAGGAAGCTGGGAGACACCACCAGCTGCGCCGCCGCGAAGGCCAGGAGCGCGTCCACGTCACGCGCCGTCAGGAGCCGCACCGCCAGCGGCCCCATCAGCCGGCGCCGCAGCGGCCGTGACCAGCCTGAGAAGAAGTCCCACACGCCCCGGGACACTAACCGGGCCTGGGGCCGGGCCCACACCGCGGAGGCGGCCCGCCGCGCCGCCCACAGCGCGGGGCCGAAGGGCCTGGGCAGCGGCACCACCCAGCGCCCCCGCCGGACGGCCACCACGCGCCCCAGCGCCTCGCCAGCGGGCGCGCCCGCCATCCCCAGGAGCGACGCCGTTCGCCACGGCGCCGTGGACACCACCAGCTGGGCCACCAGCTCGCGCCCCTGGCGAATCAGCGCGACGTCCCCGGGCACCAGCAGGCCCGGGCCGCAGCGCAGCACCCGCACCGAGTCCCCGGGCCGCAGCAAGGGCGCCAGGCCCCGCCCCACGCCCCGCACCCACAGCCGGTGCCCTGGAGGAAGGGCCTCCAGCACGTCCAACAGCACCTCGGCGGAGGCGGCTCTGCGCGAAGGCATGCTCCCAGCCTCACGTGCCCACCGGCCCTCTGGAGCACGCGCGAAATCTACCTGTTGCCCGGTACACAGACCAACGGTTGGCGGCGGCAGGCGCCTTCCGCGCGGCCCTGGAGCGAATAAGAGGAAGCCGCACGCGGAGCACAAGGGAGGCGTCCATGGACACGGCGCAGGAAGGCTCGATGGCGCCCCGGCCGGGCTGGTGGAGCCGCAACTGGCGCTGGGCCGCGCCGCTGGGGTGCCTGGGGCTGGTGGCGTCGTGCGCCTGCCTGGGCATGCTCGTCGCCTACCTGGGCTTCACATCGCTGGGCCAGTCCGAGGCGCACCGGGCGGCGGTGGCCATCGCCAGCGCGGACCCGGAGGTCCAGCGCGCCCTGGGGACGCCCATCGAGAGCGGCCGCCCCCGGCGCTCGTCGACGCAGCGGCGCAACGGGGACTCGCGCACGCAGTTCTCGCTCCCGCTCGAGGGCCCGCGCGGTGAAGGCACGCTGCATGCGCAGGGTGAGCAGCGCGGAGACGGCCCCTGGCGCTTCAGCACCCTCACCGTCCACCTCCGGGACGGCACCGTCATCGACCTGCTCCGCGGCGGCACGGAGCCCCCGCCCGAGCTGCCCCTGCCCGGCGAGCCGCCCTACGCGGACCAGGCCCCGGAGCCCGAGGAGGAGGCGCCGCGCGACGCGGGCCGCGACATCGAGCTGTAAGCGCGCGGCGCCGCCGGAAACGCGAAGGGGCGGCGCGGGGAGGTCCCCACGTCGCCCCTGACCTGGACACTCGCGTGCCCCGGTGGACTACTTCAGCTTCGCCAGCTCCGCGCGCAGCTCGGGCAGCACCTTGAAGAGGTCCGCCACCATGCCGTAGTCCGCCACCTGGAAGATGGGGGCCTCGGGGTCCTTGTTGATGGCGACGATGGTCTTCGAGCTCTTCATGCCCGCCAGGTGCTGGATGGCGCCGCTGATGCCCGCCGCGATGTAGAGCGCCGGGGCCACCACCTTGCCCGTCTGGCCGACCTGCAGGTCGTTGGGAACCCAACCCGCGTCACACACCGCGCGGGACGCGCCCACCGCGGCGCCCAGGTCGTCGGCCAGGGCCTCGATCTCCTTGAAGTCGCCCTTGGTGCCACGGCCACCGGAGATGACCACGCGGGCCTCCGTCAGCTCGGGACGCGCGCTCTTCACTTCCTTGAAGTCGACGAACTTCGTCTTGGTCGCCTCGACCTTCGGGCTGAAGGCCTTCACCTCGGCGGCGCCCTGGCCACCCGCGGCCGGGGAGAACTCGGTGGCGCGCAGGCTGAGCACCTTCACCGGCGTGGAGAGCTTCACCTCGGCGAAGACGTTACCGGCCCACATGGGGCGGGTGAAGGTGATGTCCGCGCCGCTGCCGTTGATGGCCATGACGTCGGTGGCCATGGCGGCGCGCAGGCGGCCGGCCACGCGCGGCAGCAGGTCCTTGCCCTGCGCGGTGGAGGCCATGGCGACGTAGTCCGCCTTCAGCTCCTGGGCCAGGGCGGCGATGGCGGGCGCGTAGGTCTCCGCCAGGTAGTGCTCCAGCTCGGGCGCGGCGCCCACGTGCACGGCCTTGGCGCCGTAGCCCTTGAGCTCGTCGGCGACCTTGGACGGGTCCTTGCCCAGCAGGGCGATGTGCAGCTCGGCGCCGGCCTTCTCCGCCAGCTGCTGGCCCGCGGTGATGGCGTTGAGGGTGGCCTTGCGGAGGTTCCCGTCCGGCTGCTGCTCGGCGACAATGAGAACGATTGGCATTTGGATGTCTCCGTAGAGAGGTAGCGGGAGGGCCGCTCAGACGACCTTCGCCTCGTTGTGCAGCTTCTCCACCAGGGTCGGCACATCCGCGACCTTGATGCCCGCCTTGCGCGGAGGCGGCGAGGACATCTTCAGGACCTGGATGGCCGGGGTGACGTCCACGCCCAGCGTGGCCGGCGTCAGCTCTTCAATCGGCTTGCTCTTCGCCTTCATGATGCCCGGGAGGCTGGCGTAGCGCGGCTGGTTGAGGCGCAGGTCCGTGGTGACGACGGCGGGAAGCTGGCACTCCACCGTGGCGAGCCCGTTGTCGACCTCGCGAATCACCTGCACGCTCTTGCCGTCGCCGGAGACGACGATGGCGGGCACCTTGTTCTTCTCCTGCTCGCTCTCCATGGACTCCACCTTGGAGGCGAACGTGGCCTGGCCCCAGCCGAGGAACTCGGCGAGGTACTGGCCCACCTGGTTCTGGTCATCGTCGATGGACTGCTTGCCGAGGATGACGAGGTCCGGCTTCTCCTTCTCCACCACCTTCTGGAGCAGGCCCGCGATGCCGAGCTGGTCCAGCGGGCCCGTGTGGTTCACCCACACCGCGCGCTGCGCGCCCATGGCCAGGGCGTGGCGCAGCTGCTCCTGCACCTCCTTGCCACCGATGGAGACCACGACGACCTCGCCCTGGTGCTTGGCGACGAGGCGCAGGCCCTCTTCGACGCCGATTTCATCGAAGGGGTTGATCTTGTACTTGAGCCCCTCCTGAACGATGCCCGAGCCATCCGGCTTGACCTTGATTTTCGACTCGGGGTCTTCCACGCGCTTGGCGGTGACGAGAATCTTCACGGCGGTGCTTCTCCTTACGGGGAGGAGTTTGGAATCTGGAAAACAGTCCGGGCGGGCCAGGTTGACTCGGCGCGCGAACGGCCTGGGTTAATAGGCATTGGCGCGTCGCGGCGGCAATGGGAAACGGCCGCCGGACGCGGTGCTGCGGCGCTACTTGAACAGTTCCCGCGCGATGACGAGCCGCTGGACCTGGCTGGTGCCCTCGTAGACCTGGATGAGCTTGGCGTCGCGCATCAGCTTCTCCACGGGGTAGTCCTTGATGTAGCCGTAGCCGCCGTACACCTGCACGGCGTCCGTGGCGACCTTCATGGCCATGTCCGCGGCGAAGCACTTGGCGTAGCTGGACTGGAGGGTGTTGCGCTTGCCTTCGTCCAGCAGCCACGCGCTCTCGTAGGTGAGCATGCGCGCCGCGTGGGTGTTCATGGCCATGTCGGCGATCATGAACTGGACGGCCTGGTGCTCGATGATGGGCTTGCCGAAGGTGCGGCGCTGCGAGGCGTACTCCATGGAGTGCTCGAGCGCGGCCCGGGCGATGCCCACCGAGAACATGGCCGTCAGCGGGCGGCTGTTGTCCAGCGTGGCCATGGCGATGGCGAAGCCCTGCCCCTCCTCGCCGATGCGGTTCTCCACCGGCACGCGCACGTCCTCGAACGTCAGCGACACGGTGTCGCTGGCGCGCTGGCCCATCTTGTTCTCGTGCTTGCTGACGGTGAGACCGGGGGGCCGGCCCTCCACCACGAAGCAGGTGATGCCCTTGTGCTTCTTGGCCTTATCGACGGTGGCGAACACCGTGTACTGCTCGGCGTGGCCGCCGTTGGTGATGAAGCACTTGGCGCCGTTGATGACGTAGTGGTCGCCCTCGCGGCGCGCCATGGTCTGCATGTTGGCCACGTCGCTGCCCGCCTCCGGCTCCGTGAGGCAGAAGGAGGAGAACTTCAGCCGCTCCGCGAAGTGCGACAGCAGGCGCTTCTTCTGCTCGTCCGTCGCGTGGAGGATGATGGGCAGGTTGGCCAGGTCGTTGGCGATGATGGACGTCGCCACGCCCGCACAGCCCCAGCTCAGCTCCTCGCCGACGATGACCTGCTCCAGGTGGGAGAGGCCCACGCCGCCGTACTCGGCGGGAATCGCCATGTTGAGCAGGCCCAGCTCCCACGCCGCCGCCAGCAGGTCGCGAGGAAAGGTGGCCGTCTCGTCGTAGTGCGCGGCCTTGGGGCGAATCACTTCGCGGGCAAACTTGCGGGCTGCTTCCTGAAGCGCGCGCTGGGCGTCGGTGAGCTGGAATTCCATGGGGCCGTCATGCCTCCGTAGGCGTGTTGACTCGGGAGTCAACGAATACATGCCACGGCGCGAAATCTCCAGCGCAACCCGCCAGGAGCGCGAGGGCCGCCCCACTCCGGCGCCACGAACAGGAAGGGCCCCACCCCGGCGCGCGGGTTGGGGCCCTCCCCTCGGATGAAAACTTGATTTTCCGCGGGGTTACTTCGCCGCCGGGGGCTTGGCCGCCTTGGGGACCTTCTCCCAGTCGGCCAGGAACTTCTTGATGCCCGCATCGGTGAGCGGGTGGTTGGCCAGCTGGGTGATGACGTTGTAGGGCAGCGTGGCCACGTCGGCGCCCATGCGGGCGGCCTGGAGCACGTGCACCGGGTTGCGCACGCTGGCCACCAGCACCTGCGTGTTGAAGTTCTCGTAGTTCCGGTAGATTTCCAGGATGTTGGCGATGAGCTCCATGCCGTCCTGGGAGATGTCGTCCAGCCGTCCCACGAAGGGCGACACGTAGGTGGCGCCGGCCTTGGCGCACAGCAGGGCCTGGTTGGCGGAGAAGCACAGCGTGACGTTGGTGCGGATGCCCTCGGCGGCGAGCGCCTTGGTGGCCTTCATGCCCTCCACGCCCATGGGAATCTTCACCACGACGTTGTCGTGAATCTTCGCCAGGGAGCGGCCCTCCTTGATGAGCTCGTCCGCCTCCATGGACACACACTCGGCGCTGATGGGGCCGTCCACGATGGTGCAGATTTCGCGGATGGTCTCCTCCAGCCCCCGGCCCACCTTGGCGAGCAGGGACGGGTTGGTCGTCACTCCGTCCACGCAGCCCATGGCGTGGGCCTTGCGAATCTCCTCCACGTCGGCGCTGTCGATGAAGAACTTCATCTCGTCCCTCTCCTGGAAGGTGGATGTGCCCCGGGCATTGGACACCGGGCGAGCAGGCGCGTAACCGATGCCCCCCCATGCGTCAAGGGTGGCCACCATGGGGGGGTGAAGGGTAGAAGGCCGGGCACTGAACATGGCCCGCTCCTCTCGCTCTGCCGCCAAGAAGCCCCGCCTGCGCGCCCTCCCGAGCCGCACTGCTCCGGCGCCTGACGCTCCCTCCGACGCGGAGGCGACACTCGCCTACGCGCGCGGCGTGCTGGAGGCCGAGGCCCGCGCCATCCTCGGCGTGACGGAGCGCCTGGGCGACGACTTCCTCCGCGCCGTGCGGCTGGTGCGCGAGTGCCGCGGCCAGGTCGTCGTCACCGGCATGGGGAAGGCGGGCCACATTGGCCAGAAGCTGTCCGCCACGCTGGCCTCCACGGGCATCCGCTCCGTGTACCTGCACCCGGCCGAGGCCGTGCATGGCGATTTGGGCCGCGTGGGGCGCGGCGACGTCATCCTCGCGCTGTCCAACAGCGGCTCCACGGAGGAACTCATCCGGCTGCTGCCGTCCTTCAAGCGGATGGAGACGCCCGTCATCGCCCTCACCGGCGACGCGAAGAGCCCGCTGGGGCGCGGCGCGGACGTGGTGCTGGACATCGGCGCCATCCCCGAGGCGTGCCCCATGGGCCTGGTCCCCACGGCCTCCACCGCCGCGCTGCACGCGGTGGGCGACGCGCTGACCCTGACGGTGCTGCGCTCGCGGCCCTTCGGCACGGAGGACTACGCGCTGCTGCACCCGGGTGGGAAGCTGGGGCGCTCCGTGCAGCGCGTCTTCGAGCTGATGCGCACCGGCCCCGCCAACCCGCTGGTGCGAGACACCTCGCCGCTGTCCGCGGTGGTGGGGGTGATGACGAAGACGCCGGGCCGCCCGGGCGCCGCCTGCGTGGTGGACAAGGCCGGCAAGCTGGTGGGCATCTTCACCGACGGCGACCTGCGCCGCCGCGTGGAGGCGGGCCTCACGGACTTCACCGTGCCCGTGCGCGAGCTGATGGGGAAGAACCCGCGCTGCGTGACGCCGGAGACGCTGGTGCTCACCGCGGCCACGCAGATGCGCGAGCTGCGGGTGGACCAGCTCCCCGTGGTGGACGTGGAGGGCCGCGCGGTGGGCCTGCTGGACGTGCAGGACCTGCTGGCCGCGAAGTTCGTCTAGCGCGACTTCCCCAGCTTCTCCCGGAGGCTGGCCTTGTTGGGGTACTCCGGCGCGTCCGCGGCGAGCTTCTCCCACAAGGCCCTGGCGCCCTTCTCGTCTCCCTGGGCCTTGAGGGTGTCCCCCAGCTGCTCCACGGAGAGCGGGTCCGTCTGCACGGCCACGCCCCACACGCGCGCCGCCATGGGACGCTCCAGGCCCACCAGGGCCCACGCCATGCCCGCCTTCGCGCGCCCGTTCTCCGGCTGGAAGGGCACCACGCGCGTGTAGTTGGCGAGCGCCTCCTGGTAGCGGCCCCGGGCCAGGTGCTCCTCGCCCTCCTCCACCAGCTTCGCCAGGCCCTGCTCCAGCTCCGGCGTGCGCTCGGTGTTCTTCACCGCGTCCACCATCTCCTGCGACAGCGGGCGGGGGGCATCCGGCGCCGCGGCGGCCGTGGGCGCCTGCGACAGGCGGATGCGGCGGTCCTCCGCGCGCGAGGCCAGGAGCTGCTTGCGGCCCCCCGCCTTCACCGTCTCCTCCACCAGCGCCACCATCCGCTTCGCCATGGGCGCGCGGTAGGAGTCCGGGTACGCGATCACCAGCGCCTCGAAGCCCGCGCCGGCCTGCTTCAGCGCCGCCACGTCGTCACCCTTCGTCTCGAAGAGCAGCGCCGCGCGTGCGTAGAGGGCGTCCTCGTGGTGCGGCTCCACCTCCAGCACGGCGTCATACGCGGCCAGCGCCCTGGCGCCGTCGTTGGAGAGGTAGAGCGCGTTGGCGTACATCACCGCCACGTCCAGCACCGGCGCCAGCGCCGCGCGCGCGCAGGCCGCCGCGCCCGAGGCGTCGCCCTTCTTCGCGCGCGCCTCGGCGGCCGCGCCCATCTCCTCCACCGGCATGTTCGCCGTGAAGCCACAGCCCGCGGCCTCCGCGGTGGGCACGGCGGCCTTGCCCAGCTTCTTGCGCTGCGCCAGGAACACGTCCCACGTGGCCTTCGCGCGCGCCTGCGCCTGCTGGAAGTAGGTGATGGCCTCGGCGTTGCGGCCGTTCACGTAGTAGAGGCGCCCCAGCGACGCGGCGATCTCGAACGTCTTCTCCCGGTCCGCCAGGCCCTGCGCCGAGTCGAGCTGGCGCAGCAGCTCCTCGGCGGACGGCGGCGCGCGGCCCGTGCCGGACATGGGCGGGTGCCCTGGCGGCAGCTGCTCCGGGCGGATGCTCTCGGTGGCCGGGTGGCCCTCCGGGAGGGCCGTGGCGCCGGGCTTCAGCGTCGAGGTGGCTGGCGAGGCCTCCGTCCCCGGAGGGATGGGCGGGTGGCCAGCAGGCAGCGTCGAGGGCTCGGCGGTCAGCAGCGCCGCGGTGGCCAGGGCAAGGGACAGGTTCATGTGTCGTTGCTCGTGTAGCTCGCTTCGGGCCACCACGTGGCCTCGCTCCTGCGGACATCCTGCGGGGCGAGTTTCCCGAGGAGCGCCTTCACCGACATTCCCAGTACCGGATGATGCAGGTGTGGCGCCAGCTCCACGAGCGGCTCCAGCGCGAAGCGGCGCTTGTGCAGCTCGAGGTGGGGCACCTGGAGCGTGGGGTCGGCCACCACCTGTCCCTCCCAGAAGAGGATGTCCAGGTCGATGGTGCGCGGCCCCCAGCGCACGTCGCGGCGGCGGCCCAGGTCCTTTTCGATTTGCTGGAGGATGCCCAGCAGGCGCTGCGGCGGCAGCCCGCACTCCAGGGCCACCACCGCGTTGAGGAAGCGCGGCTGCGGCGGCCCCACGGGGGCGCTGTCGAAGAGCGAGGAGCAGTGGAGCACCGCCACCGCGTCGATGCGGGACAGCGCGGACAGGGCGGCGACGAGGTGGTTCTCGCGGTCTCCCTCGTTGGAACCCAATCCGACGTAGACGGTGTCGCTCACGGCTCCATCTCAACAGGGTTCACCAGGGTTCCAATTCCCTCCAGCTCCACCTCCACCAGGTCCCCGGGCGACAGCTTCCCCACGCCGGACGGCGTCCCGGTGCTCACCAGGTCCCCGGGCAGCAGCGTCATGACGTGGGAGATGAAGGACACCAGCCGGGCGGGGCTGAAAATCATGTCCGACGTCCGGCTGTCCTGCCGCACCTGCCCGTTCACCCGGCACACGATGCGGAGGTCGTCGGGGGACAGGCCCGTCACCGCCCATGGCCCGGCGCACGCGAAGGTGTCGTAGCCCTTGGCGCGGGTGTGCTGCACCTCGCGCCGCTGGATGTCGCGCGCCGTCACGTCGTTGAAGCAGGTGAGGCCCCAGATGGCGCGCGCGGCGGTGGACGCGTCGGCGTTCTTCAGCTTCTCGCCGATGACGAGCGCCAGCTCCGCCTCGTAGTGCACCTCCTGGCTCGCCTTGGGGATGCGGATGGGAGCCCCCGTGCCGTTGAGGGCCGTGGACGGCTTGGTGAAGATGAGCGGCTCGGGCGGCACCGGCTTGCCCATCTCCTCCGAGTGCTTGCGGTAGTTCTGGCCGATGCAGACGACCTTGGACGCGTCCGAGGGCACCAGCAGCGTCAGCGAGGACAGCGAGCGGTGGATGCCCGTCTCCTTCGCGCCGGCCCAGGGCGCCGCGGTGAGGACCACCACCTCGGAGCCCTCCACCCGGCCGTGGTGCGCACGGCCCTCGTGCAGGAAGCGGCAGTAGCGCGCGGTCATGAGGTCCTCGGGAAGCCGAGCACGTCGGCCATGTCGTGGAGGCCAGGCGCGCGCCCCGCCACCCAGCGCGCGGCCCTCAGCGCGCCAGCGGCGAACTGGTCTCGGTTGGTGGCGCGGTGCGTGAGCTCGATGCGCTCGCCCTCGCCAAAGAAGTACACGGTGTGCTCGCCCACCACGTCGCCGCCCCGGAGCGTCTGCACGCCAATCTCTCGCGCGGGCCGCGCGCCAATCTGGCCGTGCCGCGCGAAGGTGAGGTCCTCCTGGGTGCGCCCCAGGGCCTCCGCCAGCACGTCCGCCAGCCGCAGCGCGGTGCCGCTGGGCGCGTCCTTCTTCATGCGGTGGTGCGCCTCCAGCACCTCCACGTCGAAGCCCGGCCCCAGCACCCGCGCCAGCTCCGCGGCCATGCGGATGACCAGGTTGACGCCCACCGACATGTTCGGCGCGGCGACGATGGGCACCGCCTGCGCGCTCTGCGCCAGCGCCGCGGACGCCTCCGGCGTGAAGCCGGTGGAGCCCACCACCAGGGCCACGCCGCGCGCGGCGCACACCTTCGCGTGGGCCACGCTCAGCTCGGCGCTGGTGAAGTCGATGACGACGTCCGCGGGCGCCGCGTCCAGTGCTCGCTCCAGGCTGTCCACCACCATCACGCCCACGGGGCCCAGCCGGGTGGCCACCCCGGCGTCCTGCCCCACCGGGGGGCTGCCCGGGCGCGCCGTCCCCCCCACCACCCGCAGGTCTCCCGCGTCGCGCGCCAGGCGGAGCAACGTGCTGCCCATGCGGCCGGTGATGCCGGTGATGACGGTGCGAATCATGTCTGCCGCGCTCCAGGTAACGGCGTGATGCGGGAAACTCAGCCCTTGAGCAGCCCGAGCTGGCGCATGGTGTCGCGCAGCTTCGCGGCGTTGGGCTCGGTCATCTGCACCAGGGGCAACCGCACTTCGGGGCCAAACAATCCCATGATGTGCAGGCCCCACTTCACGGGCGAAGGGCTGGACTCGATGAACAGCAGCCGGTGCAGCTCGTTCATCCGCACCTGGAGGTCGCGCGCCACCGCGATGTTCCCGGCGCGCGCCGCCGCCACCAGGTCCGCCATCATCCGCGGCGCCACGTTGGAGGAGACGGAGATGACGCCCTTGCCACCGCAGGCGATGAAGGGCAGCACGGTGAAGTCGTCACCGGACAGCAGCGTCATCCGGTCGCCACAGCGCTCCAGGATGTCGATGACCCGCGGCATGCCCCCGGTGGCCTCCTTGAGGGCGACCACCTCGGGGATGTCACACAGGCGCAGCACCGTATCGGGCAGCAGGTCCACGCCCGTCCGGCCCGGGACGTTGTAGGCGATGATGGGGAAGCCCGGGTGCGCCCGAGCCACCGCGCGGTAGTGCTCCACCAGGCCCGCCTGCGTGGGCTTGTTGTAGTAGGGCGTGACGATGAGCGTGCCGTCCGCGCCCGCCTCGCGCACGCGGCGCACACCTTCGATGGTCTCCGCCGTGCAGTTGGAGCCAGCGCCGCCAACCACCGCCACGCGGCCCTTGGCCTCCTCCACCACCACCTTCACCGCGCGAGCCCGCTCGTCGGGCGTCATCGTCACGGCCTCGCCGGTGGTGCCCATGGGCACCAGCACGCTGGTCCCCCCCTCAATCTGCTGCCGGACCAGGGCCCGGTAGGCGGTCTCATCGAGCGCCCCGTTGCGGAACGGAGTGGCCAGGGCCGTCATGGAGCCTTCGAAGGTCTTCATGCCGGCGCTTATACGTTCAGGCCCGCTCACCGCGCCAGAGGTCCTCGACGCGCTCCCGCTCCCGGACCACGCGCCATGCCGCCCCGTCCACGAGCACCTCGGCCGGGCGTGGGCGGGAGTTATAAGTGGACGACATACTCATGCCGTACGCCCCGGCGCTCATGAAGGCGAACAGCTCGCCTGCTTGAGGGAGGACGAGGGGGCGGGCCTTCGCCAGCACGTCGGTGGATTCACACACCGGCCCCACCACGTCCACCTCCACCGCCTTGCCCCGCCGCTTCACCAGGGGCTGGAGGCCGTGGTGCGCCTCGTAGAGCGCGGGCCGCAGCAGGTCATTCATGCCCGCGTCCACCACCACGAAGCGGCGGGCGGGCGTCTTCTTCCGGTACAGCACGCGCGTGAGCAGCACGCCCGCGTTGCCCACCAGGGCCCGGCCCGGCTCCAGGATGAGCGTGGCGCCGGTGCCCCCCGCGACGGCCAGCACCGCGCGCGCGTACTCGTCCGGAGACGGCGGCGTCTCGTCCGAATAGGTGATGCCCAGGCCGCCGCCCACATCCAGGTACGCCAGCGGGTATCCCCGCGCCTTCAGCGCGGTGTACAGCCCCGCCACCTTGGACAGCGCCGCGCGCAGGGGCGCCGTCTGGGTGAGCTGCGAGCCGATGTGGCAGTCCAGCCCCGTGGCCACCAGGCCCTTCATCTTTTTCGCCCGGGCGTACAGGGCGACCGCCTCCTCGAACGGCACGCCGAACTTGGACGTCTTCAGGCCGGTGGAGATGTAGCGGTGCGTGCGCGCGTCCACGTCCGGGTTCACACGCAGCGCGAACGGCGCGCGGCGGCCCATCCGGCGGCCCACCGCGTCCAGCGCCTCCAGCTCCTCGGCGCTCTCCACGTTGAACAGGAGGATGCCCGCGGCCAGCGCCGCCTCCATCTCCTCCTGCGTCTTGCCCACGCCGGCGAACACCGTCTTCCCGGCGTCGCCGCCGACGTGCCGGACGCGGGCCAGCTCTCCGCCGGAGACGATGTCGAAGCCGCCGCCCCGCTCGGCGATGAGCCGGAGGATGGCGAGGTTGGAGTTGGCCTTCACCGAGTAGCAGATGAGGTGCGGCCGGTCCCCGAAGGCCTCCGTCATCACCCGGACGTGCCGGGTGAGCGTGGCGGTGGAGTACACGTAGGTCGGCGTGCCCACGGACTCCGCGATGGCCGCCAGCGGCACCTCCTCCGCGTGCAGCACACCCTGGCGATAGGTGAAGTGGTTCACGGGGCGCCCGCGCCCTCGGACGCGGGGGACGGCGGCGTGAGCGGCGTCTCCACCCCACCCTCCGGGGTGGGCGTGAGCGTCGGGCCCGACGGCTCCGGGAGCCCGCGCTCCGACTCCGTGGGGGGCGGCTGTGCCTGTGTCGCGGGCGCCGGCGGCGGTCCGGGCGGCCGGGGCGGGCCCTTGATGCCACACGCCACCAGCGTCAACGACAG
>Ga0182745_1003072_pt1 | contig 14581 bp, 15 predicted proteins | sample eDN3rd30CKraftBY_FD_128523 | JGI IMG/M metagenome (GOLD analysis project Ga0182745, IMG submission 128523) | Enriched backyard soil microbial communities from Emeryville, California, USA - eDNA 3rd pass 30_C Kraft BY (version 2) (version 2) | ecosystem: Environmental > Terrestrial > Soil >...
AATCAAGTGCTTATCCAGAGCCGTACCATGAAAATTGAAAGGCTGCCTTTCGATTTTCATGGTACGCATGGACACGGCTCGAGTTATCCCTGCCGAGTTTCGATCAGCCGCGAGCGCGCCAGGCACGATTCAGGCCAAGCGCGGCCAGGGTGGCGAGCGCGCCCGACAGCAAGTAGACGCCCACGAACGCCAACCCGAAGTGCGCGCACAAGCCCAGCGCAACCAGAGGTGCGAAGGCGGCACCGATCAACCACGCCACATCTGACGTCAACGCGGCGCCGGTGTAGCGATATTTGGAACCGAAATTGGCGGCCACCGCGCCGGCCGCCTGGCCATAGGACAGGCCCAGCAGGATGAAACCGATCAGCACGAACACATCCTGCCCCAGCGCCCCAGCGCCCAACAGCGTCGGCGCAAAACCGCTGAACACCCCAATCGCAGCCGCCAACGCTGCCAGCGTTCGCACCCGCCCGAAGCGATCGGCGATCAGGCCGGAGACCACTATCCCACCGGCGGCCAACACCGCGCCGACGATCTGCACGATCAAGAATTGGCTGACCGACTGATCTGAGTACAGCAGGATCCACGACAATGGAAAGATGGTCACGATGTGGAACAGCGCATAACTCGCCAGGGCGGCAAAGGCTCCGACGGCGACAAAGCGTCCCTTGACGTGCAGCAGTTCGAGCACGGGTGTCGGTTCAAGATCGTGCTTGCCCAGCTGACGCTCGTATTCATGAGTAACGACCAGACGCAGCCGTGCGAACAACGCCACCACGTTGATGGCGAAGGCCGCAAAGAACGGATAGCGCCAGCCCCACCCCAGGAAGTCGGCCTGCGACAGGCTGCTGTAAAGGTAGGCGAACAGCGCGGCGGCAACGATGAAGCCGATCGGTGCGCCCAGTTGCCCCAGCATGGCGTACCAGCCACGCCGCCGTTTCGGTGCATTCAGCGCGAGCAGCGAAGGCAGTCCATCCCACGACCCGCCCAGGGCCACACCCTGCCCGATGCGAAACAGCGATAGCAGCAGGATGGACACCGCGCCCAACCGCTCGAACCCCGGCACGAACGCAATTCCCGCCGTACAAGTACCCAGCAGGAACAGCGCCGCCGTCAGCTTGGTGCTCCGGTCCCAGCGGCGCTGAATCCACATGAACAGCATGGTGCCCAACGGCCGCGCCACGAAGGCAAGCGCAAATACCGCGAACGACCACAGCGTGCCCTCGAGCCGGTCCAGGAATGGGAAAAACACCGACGGAAACACCAGCACCGAGGCGATGCCATAGACGAAGAAGTCGAAATATTCCGACGTGCGACCGATCACCACGCCTACAGCAATTTCGCCGGGAGCCACGTCAGAATGACGTGCGGCAGCACGCGCCGATGATACGGCCATGGCTGAATCCGGGGTCGCAGGGGTGGAAGTAGACATCTTCCCTAGAGTCTCACTCCTCGCCCGAACCGGCTATAGGACAAAACGTCCAATCGCTCGCTGGACCCGTGAGATCTACAGTGCTGGTTCATGCCGCGTCGCAGCGACCGGTTTCGATTCCCCGGTTTTGAGCCCCAGTTTTGAGCTTATGGCACCGCCCTTGCCTGTCATGCCCACCGCCCATTCCCCGCGCAAATTGGTCTTGAGACTGTGCCTGGCCGGAGCCGCCCTGCCCCTGGCCGGCTGCGACACCCTGCTGCTGAATGCACCAGGCGATGTCGCCGCGCAGCAAGGCGACCTGATCATGATCGCCACCTGGCTCATGCTGCTGATCATCGTGCCGGTGATCGTGGTAACGCTGCTGTTCGCCTGGCGCTACCGCGCCTCCAACCGAACCGCCACCTACAAGCCGGACTGGGATCATTCGACCCAGTTGGAGCTGCTGATCTGGGCCGCGCCGCTGTTGATCATTATCGCGCTCGGCGCGGTCACCTGGATCACCACCCATACGCTCGACCCCTATCGCCCGCTCGAGCGCATCGCCGCCGACCGGCCGGTACCAGCCAGCACCCAACCGCTGGTGATCGAGGTCGTCGCGATGGACTGGAAATGGCTGTTCCTGTACCCGGAACAGAACATCGCCGTGGTCAACGAACTCGCCGCGCCGGTGAATCGTCCCATCCAGTTCAAGATCACCGCCTCGAGCGTCATGAACTCGTTCTACATCCCGGCGCTGGCCGGACAGATCTACGCCATGGCAGGCATGGAAACCCGGTTGCACGCGGTCATGAACCAGCCGGGCGACTATGCCGGCTTCTCCGCCAACTACAGCGGCGCGGGGTTCTCCGGCATGCGTTTCCGGTTCCATGGCATGAGCGACGCCGATTTCGATCGCTGGGTCCAGAAGGCCAAGACGCAGGGCGCCGCGCTCGGCCGTTCCGAATATCTCGAACTGGAACGCCCGAGCGAACGCGAACCGGTGCGCTACTACTCCCATGTCGCGTCGGGCCTCTATCACGCCATCCTCAACCGTTGTGTCGACACCACCCAGACGTGCATGGACCAGATGATGGCCATCGACGCAGGCCTCGGCCACCACGCAGGCCACACCAGCCAGGCGGGCCATTGAACGAATTCCCATGAACGCAATCCATCCTCAGCCCCACTGGTTGTTCGGCCGACTGTCCTGGGACGCGCTGCCGCTGCACGAACCCATTCTGGTCGGCACCTTTGCCGTAGTCGCACTGGTGGGCCTGGCGGTACTGGCCGCCATCACGCGCTATCGCCTATGGGGTTACCTGTGGCGCGAATGGTTCACCAGCATCGACCACAAGAAGATCGGCATCATGTACATGGTGCTGGGCCTGGTGATGCTGCTGCGCGGCTTCGCCGACGCCATCATGATGCGCCTGCAACAGGTCATGGCGTTCGGCGGTTCGACCGGCTATCTGCCGCCGGAGCACTACGACCAGATCTTCACCGCGCATGGCGTGATCATGATCTTTTTCGTGGCCATGCCACTGGTCACCGGTCTGATGAATTACATCGTGCCGCTGCAGATCGGCGCACGCGACGTGGCTTTTCCATTCCTCAACAACTTCAGCTTCTGGATGACCGCCGGCGGCGCCGTGCTGGTCATGCTGTCGCTGTTCGTCGGCGAATTCGCCCGCACCGGCTGGCTGGCCTACCCACCGCTGTCCGGCCTCGCCTACAGCCCCGACGTCGGGGTCGACTACTACATCTGGTCGCTGCAGATCGCCGGCGTCGGCACGCTGCTGTCCGGCATCAACTTGATCGCCACCATCGTCAAGATGCGCGCGCCGGGCATGAACCTGATGAAAATGCCGGTGTTCACCTGGACCGCGTTGTGCACCAACGTGCTGATCGTCGCCGCCTTTCCGGTACTGACCGCGGTGCTCGCCATGCTGGCGCTGGACCGTTATGTCGGTACCCACTTCTTCACCAACGATCTCGGCGGCAACCCGATGATGTACGTCAACCTGATCTGGATCTGGGGCCATCCGGAGGTGTACATCCTGATCCTGCCGGCGTTCGGCATCTTCTCCGAGGTGGTGGCCGCGTTCAGCGGCAAGCGGCTGTTCGGCTACGCCTCCATGGTGTACGCGACAGTGGTGATCACCATCCTGTCCTACCTGGTGTGGCTGCACCACTTCTTCACCATGGGCTCGGGTGCCAGCGTCAACTCGTTTTTCGGCATCACCACCATGATCATTTCCATCCCGACCGGCGCCAAGATTTTCAACTGGCTGTTCACCCTGTACCGCGGCCGGATCCGCTTCGAACTGCCCATGCTCTGGACCTTGGGGTTCATGGTGACTTTCGTGATCGGCGGCATGACCGGAGTGCTGCTCGCGGTACCGCCGGCGGACTTCGTGCTGCACAACAGCCTGTTCCTGGTCGCCCATTTCCACAACGTGATCATCGGCGGCGTGCTGTTCGGGCTGTTCGCCGGCATCAACTACTGGTTCCCCAAGGCGTTCGGCTTCCGCCTGGATGCGTTCTGGGGCAAGTGCTCGTTCTGGTTCTGGATCAGCGGCTTCTACTTTGGCTTCATGCCGCTGTACGTGCTGGGGCTGATGGGAGTGACCCGCCGCCTCAATCATTTCGACGACCCTGCGCTGCAGATCTGGTTCCAGATCGCCGCCTTCGGCGCCGCGCTCATCGCCATCGGCATCGCCTGCATGCTGATCCAATTCGCGGTCAGCTTCCGCCGGCGTCACGAATTGCGCGATGTCACCGGCGATCCATGGCACGGCCGCACCTTGGAATGGTCCACATCCTCGCCCCCGCCGGCCTACAACTTCGCCTTCACTCCCGTCGTGCATGACAACGACGCCTGGCATGACATGAAGCAGCGCGGCTACGAGCGGCCGGTGCAGGGCTTCAATGCCATTCACATGCCGAAGAACACTGCCGCGGGCGTGGTATTGGCAGGTCTGAGCACCCTGCTGGGTTTCGCGCTGATCTGGCAGATGTGGCTGCCGGCTGGCGTAGCGTGCGCCATGCTGTTGATCGCCACCATCGTTCACACCTTCAACTATCAGCGCGACTTCCACATTCCTGCGGAAGAAGTATCCCGCACGGAACAAGCCCGTACCCAGCAACTGGCGACCGCTCATGTCTGACGCTCTCGCAATCCACGCCGAAGCAAGGCCGGTGTTCTACGATGCCGACGGCCGGCACCATCCGGAGAACGGCACCCTGCTGGGGTTCTGGCTCTACTTGATGAGTGACTGCCTCATCTTCGCCTGCCTGTTCGCCACCTATGGCGTCCTGGGCCGCAGCTATGCCGCCGGCCCCACCGGCGCGGAACTGTTCGACCTGAACCTGGTGGCGGTCAATACCGCCATGCTGCTGTTCTCCTCGATCACCTACGGCTTCGCCATGATCGCGATGCGCCAACGCAAGGTGGCCGCAGTGCAAGGCTGGCTGGTCATCACCGGCCTGTTCGGCCTGGCCTTCATCGGCCTCGAACTGTACGAGTTCGCCCACCTGATCCAGGAAGGCGCCGGCCCGCAGCGCAGCGCCTTCCTGACTGCGTTCTTTGCACTCGTCGGCACCCACGGCCTGCACGTGACCTTCGGCCTCATCTGGCTGGTCACGCTCATGACACAAGTGGGACTGTACGGGCTGACCACCGACAACCGCCGGCGCCTGATGTGCCTGTCCATGTTCTGGCATTTCCTGGACGTGGTATGGATCGGCGTGTTCACCTTCGTCTATCTGCTGGGATCGATGTCATGAATCCAACCCACGCCACCGCACACGATCACGCTCACGATTACAACGGCCATGATGGCTATAACGGCACCACCCGTGGTTATCTGACCGGGTTCCTGCTGTCAGTGGTCCTGACCGCCATTCCGTTCTGGCTGGTCATGAACAAGCCCCTGGCGAACCCCCAGTTGCTCGCTTTTCTGGTCCTGGCATTCGCCGCGGTACAGATCGTGGTGCACATGGTGTATTTCCTGCATATGAACCCGAAATCCGAGGGCGGCTGGTCCATGCTGGCCCTGATCTTCACCATGGTGCTGGTGGTCATCACACTGGCCGGATCGCTGTGGGTCATGCACCATCTGAACACCAACATGATGCCCATGCCTGCCATGTCGTGAACCCGCATTCCGACATCACCCAAACAGAACCGCGACCGCCACGCCACACCCCGGCGCTACTCGCTCTCACCGTCGCGCTCTGCGTCGCATTCGCCGGCTTGATCGCTCTGGGAAGCTGGCAGATACAACGGCGGGCATGGAAGCTGGATTTGATCGAGCGCGTCGAATCGCGCATCCACGCGGCGCCGGTTGCCGCCCCTGGCCCCGACCAATGGAGCCAGGTGACTGCCGAGCGTGACGAATACCGCCATGTTCGCCTGCGGGGTCACTACCTGTCCGGCAAGGACACCCGAGTACAAGCCGTGACGTCGTTGGGCGCGGGCTTCTGGCTGCTATCGCCGTTTCAGGCCGACGATGGCGGTGTGGTCCTGGTCAACCGCGGATTCATCCGCCCCGATTGGCGCGGCGGCGCGCCGCCGCAGGCAGAAATACAGGTCACCGGCCTGCTCCGCTTGAGCGAACCTGGCGGTGGCTTCCTGAGGCACAACGCGCCGGCCGAGAATCGCTGGTACTCGCGGGATGTGCCGGCCATTGCCGCCGCACGCCAACTGGGCGACACCGCTCCCTACTTCATAGATCTCGACAGCGATGCCCACGCTGCCGATCCAAACCAGCCGGTGGGCGGCTTGACGGTGACGCGCTTTCCCAACAACCATCTGCAGTACGCGCTCACCTGGTTCGTCCTGGCCCTGATGGTCGCCGGCGCGGGCTGGCGCGTAGCATGGGAAGAATACCGGTTGCGTCACCGGCATGATCGAGGTCCGTAGATGCAGGATATCCTGGTACCGCGCCTGAGCCTCTGGCTCAAGAGCATGCACCCGCTGATCCAGTTGCGTTGGATCGCCGTGATCGGCCAGATCGCCACCATCGCGCTGGTGCATTTCGGTCTGGACATCGCCTTGCCGCTGGCTCCGATGGCGCTGGTCGTCGCCTTCCTGATCGGCTTCAACCTGGTCAGCATGTGGCGTTGGCGTGAACACGAAGTCAGCGGCCGGGCATTGTTCCTGGCCCTGCTCGTCGATGTATTCACCCTCACCGCGCAACTGCATTTCAGCGGTGGCGCCGCCAATCCTTTCGCTTTCCTGTACCTGCTCCAGGTGGTACTGGCCGCGGTACTGCTGGGACCGCGCGCGAGTTGGGCGGTGGTCGGCGTCACCACCGCCTGCTTCATCGGCCTGACCATCTGGACCGGACCCGTCGCCATTCCGGCCGATCTGTCCCGCGGCCTCGCCGATCGCTACGTACAGGGCCTGCTGATCTGTTTCGTGCTCAATGCCGCGCTGCTGGTTGCCTATATCACTCGCATCGGCAGTTCGCTGCGTGCGCGGGACGCCCGCCTGGCCGACCTGCGGCAACGCGCCGCCGAAGAGGAACACATAGTCCGCATGGGCCTGCTCGCGTCGGGTGCGGCCCACGAACTGGGCACCCCGCTCGCCACGCTATCGGTGATCGTCGGCGACTGGCGCCACATGCCGCCGTTCACCGAACAACCGGACTTGCGCGAAGATCTGGACGAAATGCAAACCCAGATCCAGCGCTGCAAGACCATCGTGAGCGGCATCTTGCTGTCGGCCGGCAACACCCGGGGCGAGGCTCCCAAACAAACCACGCTGCGCACCTTCCTGGATGAGCTGGCCGCCGAATGGCAGCGCACGCGCCCGGTCCGTAAATTCGACTATCTCTGTCACCTGGACCAGGACTTGGCCATCGTCGCGGATTCCGGCCTGCAACAAATGATCCACAACGTGCTCGACAACGCCCTGGAAGCCTCGCCCGGCTGGGTCGAGCTGGCCGCAACTCACGACGGCACCACGCTGATCTTGCGCGTGACCGACAACGGGCCCGGCTTCTCCGCCACCATGCTGGCGCACTTCGGCCAGCCCTATCAATCCAGCAAGGGCCGGCCAGGCGGTGGCCTGGGCCTGTTCCTGGCACTCAATGTGGCGCGCACCTTGGGCGGCACCATTACCGCGCGCAACCTGGAACCGTTCGGCGCCAGCGTCGCCATGACTCTGCCCCTGACGGCGCTGACCCTGGAGACCAGTCAGCAAGACCCGGTGATCAGAGAGACTATCGATGAATCTTGAGATACGCCGGCTGCTGATCATCGAGGACGACGCGACTTTCGCCCGCACGCTGGGCCGCTCCTTCGAGCGCCGCGGCTACGAAGTGCGCAGCGCCGCCAACCTGGAGGATGCCAGGGCACTGCTCACCGCCTACTCTCCCGGTTATGCGGTGGTGGATCTCAAGCTGGATGGCGATGCTTCCGGCCTGGCCTGCGTGCAGGCGCTCCATGCTCATGACCCCAAGATACTGATCGTGGTGCTCACCGGCTACGCCAGCATCGCCACCGCGGTGGAAGCCATCAAGCTCGGCGCCTGCCACTACCTGGCCAAGCCCTCCAACACCGACGACATCGAAGCGGCATTCAGCCGCGCCGGCGGCGACGCCACAGTGGAACTGACCCAACGTCAAACTTCGATCAAGACCTTGGAGTGGGAACGCATCCACGAAACGCTCGCCGCCACCAACTTCAACATCTCCGAAACCGCCCGCCGCCTCGGCATGCATCGTCGCACCCTGGCGCGCAAGCTGGATAAACGGCGCATCAAGTAAGCCACAACAGCGACAGGCCGCTCAGCGCCGCCAACGCCAGGATCGATGCCGCGCCGGCAGCCAACACGCGGCCACCACTGGCCAGCACGGAACGCAGATTGACCGACAGCCCCAGCGCCGCCATTGAAACCACCGTGAGCACCGTCGAAGCGTGTTGGGTGACTGTGAGTACTGGCTCGGCGATCAGTCCGAACGAACGAGCCGTCATGAGCACCAGGAAGCCGACGATGAACCAGGGGACGAGCCTGTGCACGGGGGGACGCGTGCCGCCATCGACACCTCGCTTCAATCCCAGCAACAGAATGACCGGCCCGAGCATCAGCACCCGCATCAGCTTCACGACGGTCCCCACCTGCACGCTCAGGCTTCCGACCGGCACTGTGGCGGCCAATACCTGGGGCACCGCATAGACGGTCATGCCCGCAACCACGCCGTACTGGCGCTGATCGAGACCGAAAGCGGTCACCGCCGCGGGCAGCAGCAACACGACCAGAATACCCAGCGCCGCGGTGAAGGAAATCGATGCCGCGACATCGTCGGAGCCGGCTTCGATGACCGGTGCCGCCGCGACGATGGCCGAATTGCCGCAGATGGAGTTGCCGCACGCCACCAGGACCGCCAGTCGTTTGGACAAGCCCAGCAGCCGCCCGATGCCATAGCTGGTCGGTACCGACAGCAACACCACCACTACCACCGCCCCCAGCAGTTCGACTCCGGACTCGGCGATGATCGAGAAGCTCACCGAAGCCCCGAGCAGCACGATGGCAATTTCCAGCAGGGTCTTCGCAGCGAATTCGACGCCGGGCAGCGCGGCGGCAGGCAGGCCCAGCAAGGTGTGACCCAACGTCCCGATGGCGATCGCAAACACCAGGCCGTCCACCCAGGGATAACCGGTCAGCGAGCGCTCCAGCACCTCCAGGCCCATGGCCACGGCGGCGACCAGGCCGGACAGGAACAGCCCCGGCAACAAACCGATCAGATCGAATCGCGAATGTGTCATCGGCCACGACCTCGGTGATTCGAGGCGCAGCCTAGCCAGGGTATTTATTCAATTCTATCGAATAATATGCTACAAACCATTCGATTTAAATTGATTAATTCATCATGACATTGGAACAGCTCAGGATTTTTCTCGCCGTGGCCGAACGGGAACATCTGACCCAGGCGGCCGGTGCGCTGCACCTGACCGCCTCGGCAGTCAGCGCCTCGATCAAGACCCTCGAGGAACTCCACCATGTCAAACTGTTCAGCCGTGTCGGCCGCGGCATCGAGCTGACCACGGAAGGCAGGGTGTTCCTGCGGGAGGCCAGAGAAACGCTGGCGCGCGCCAGGGTCGCCGAGCTGGCGCTCAGCGAGCTGGGTGGCTTGCGCCAGGGCCGCATCGACGTGCACGCCAGCTTGACCATCGCCAACTACTGGCTACCCCAGCGCTTGCTGCAATTTCATGAGCGCTATCCAGGCATCGAACTGCATCTCACGCTCGGCAATACCGCCACCGTGGCGCAAGCCGTGACCAGCGGCATCGCCGAGCTGGGCTTCATCGAAGGCAGCATCGATGAGCCGGCACTGTCGACCACCCGCATTGCCAGCGACGAACTGGTCATAGTGGTTCCGGCCGACCATGCCATTGCGCGCTCCCCGAAACGCGCCGCGGCCAGACATCTGCCACAACTTCGTTGGATTTTGCGGGAGCCTGGCTCGGGCACACGCACCGCCTTCGAGTACGCACTACGCACGTTGAAGATCGAGCCGGAGCAACTGAACCTCGCACTGACCCTCCCCTCCAACGAAGCGATCCTCACGGCCGTGCAGTCCGGCCAGTACGCCACCGCGCTCTCCCGGGCCGTCGTCGCCCCGCTCATCGAGAACGGCCGGCTGCGGGCACTCGATATCGCACTGCAGCCCCGGGACTTCACCCTGCTGCGTCACCAGGAGCGTCACCTTTCCAGCGCGGCGCGCGAGTTGCAGACCCTCTGTTCCGACGCCTCATAGACTGTTCACGCCTGCGCCCTTTCACGTTTCCTCGAGACTGATTTCGGTGCGGAATTTGGAGCGGTTCATGGCGAAGAACGAGCGGAAATTACGGACGTTCGGATCGCTGGTGAGCGTTCGGCGCACGAAGCGATGATAAGCATCCATGTCCGCCACCTGCACCACGATGATGAAGTCGGCCTGTCCTGACACCATGTAGCACTGCATTACCTCATCGGTGCGCTCCATCTGCTTTTCGAACGCCCGTTGCAATTGTTCGTTTTGCCGCTCGAGCACGATTTCTATCAGAACGAAGAATTTGCGATCCACCAGCGCGGGATCCAGCAGCGCCACGTCGGCGATGATCAGTTCTTCCCGCAGCCTGCGCACCCGCTTCAGGCACGTGGAGGGTGAGATTCTCACCTCCTCGGCCAATTCGAGGTTGCTTAGCTGATTGTTTCGTTGCAGGAGCTGCAGAATTCGCCGATCGATCTCATCCAACTTGATCATCACGTTCTCCGATGAGCTGCCTTCATTATCATTATTGATTTCGCCGTCGTGGTGATATCCGTCGAACGCAGGATCGCACGCCATAGCAGCGAACACAATCAACGCTGGCGATCACTGCATGATCGACAAACAATTCCCTTCGCCGGGTAACGAGGCTGCCGCAACGATCGCCGCGACCATCAAGAAGTCTCGCCTTCGATGAGTCGCAACGCGGCTGACCTTTTGGATTAGGCATTCTGAGAAAAAGCCCGCAAAAAGATGCGTACTAATGCTGAACGGGCAATCAACCTGGCATCTGAATAGTCATTAATTCGAAATGAAATACATTAATTTATCTGTAGTTACCGCGTTTGGAGAAAATGAATGGGGCGTGTGATTGCCGACGCTGTCACGAGCGGCCTGCGGATCGATGCGGAGCGGATGCTGGAGCGCATCGAGCGATTGGCGACGATCAATCGACGTGAAGATGGATCATGCTGCCGTCTGGCACTCACCGATGCCGACCGCGAAGCACGTGATCTCGTCGTATCCTGGATGCACGCAGCGGGACTCGAGGTGCGGATCGACGGCATCGGCAATATCTTTGCCATACGGCAAGGCCGCACGAATGGCGCTCCGGTGATGACCGGTTCGCACATCGACACGGTCGCAACCGGGGGCCGCTACGACGGGGTCTACGGGGTCGTCGCAGGCCTTGAGGTCCTGGACACACTGAATGCCGCACGGGCGATCACGGACCGGCCGATAGCCCTGGCCGTATTCACCAACGAGGAAGGCGTTCGCTTTCAACCCGACATGATGGGCTCACTGGTCTTTTCCGGTGGCATGCCGCTCGAGGCGGCGCTGGCATGCACGGACGGAGCCGTGACGCTGGGAAGCGAGCTGAATCGGATCGGTTATGCGGGCAGCATGCCCTGTGGCACGCCCGTACCACATGCCTTCGTCGAATTGCACATCGAGCAAGGACCCGTGCTCGACCGCAACAGCGAGACGCTCGGCGTGGTGGAGAACCTGCAGGGCATATCGTGGCAGGAGGTCACGATCCACGGCGTGTCGAATCACGCTGGTACGACGCCTATGAACCTGCGTCACGATGCCGGACATAGCGCCGCTAAGATTGCCATATTCGTCCGCGAACTCGCTCACCGCATGGGCGCATCACAGGTTGCAACGGTTGGCAGCGTTCGTCTCATACCGAATCTCATCAACGTGATCCCCGGAAAAGCTGTCATCAGCGTCGACCTGCGTAACACTGACGAGAATCGACTGAGGGCGGCGGAACGGGAGTTGGCGGGCCTTCTTGACCAGCTGGCGCGCGACGAAGGTGTCCAGATCGAGGCCTGCAGTCTCGCTCGCACCGAGCCGGTCATCTTCGATGCGCACACCGTCGAACTCATCAGCGCAGTCGCGGCCGACATGGGCTTGCCCATTCGACGTATGACCTCCGGCGCCGGGCATGACGCGCAAATGATTGCGCGTCTGTGTCCGACCGCCATGATTTTCGTACCGAGCGTTGGCGGAGTGAGCCATAACCCAAGAGAGTTTACCCAGCCCGCTCACCTGGAGTCCGGCGCCAACGCCTTGCTCAACACGCTGTTGAGGCTGTCGGCGTACCATTGACCGTCAACGTGGTCACGGCACAGCGCCCGGAGAATACCGGCATCGACTCGGACGATTATGGTGGCGGCGCCACCGAATCCGACATCACCATGCGCGGCATCCGCTCGAACGCCGCCATCACGGGGATGAGGTACGAATGGCATTCTCCCGACGCATTGACTCGATCAGCCTGCATTCCGCAGAGTCAGCGCAATTTCGGCTTCCTCGTTGAGGAAAGCGGGTTCATATCTTTTCGCTAAACCGGCGGAGATGCCAACCTGCCGCAGGGCCCCGCGCCATTCGCTGGATATGTATTGCGCCATTTTTCGGATCATCCGGCGCGCATCCGCAGCGCCGATCTCGAAGAAGTCACTCGCCTCGAGGGCCAGGCGGATGGATCGTTCGTGCGTACCGCCTTCAAGAATTGCCGTTTCGAGATAAGGATTGCGATCAGGCGCCGGGTTTACATCGAAAACCGGTGACAATCGCCAACGGCCCTCACCCACGTAGAGGAAGCCATGGTTCTTCAAATGGTCATCCTTGTTTGATACCAGGATGGTGAAAATCAAACGCAGGAAAAGCTCGCGAAAATCGGCCTGAGGGTCAGCGGCCGACGCTCGCATGAAGTCAATAATTTCCGTATAAGAGCCGAATTCGGTTCCTGCCTTCCCCAAGGCGGTCCTGGCGGAGATATAAGGAATGCGGGCTGTGCCACGGCGATCGAAACGCTGAATCAGAGCAACCGGGAATGGCGTATCGGCCAGCTCCAATCGAACCTCCGGTGTGCGAATACCGCAGGCCCGAGCCAAACGAAGTGTCGCCACCTCGACGCGTTCGATCGGCTGTTGATCATGAACCGAGGTGAACTTGGCCAACCAGAGCGTGTCTCCGTTTCTGACATTCGCCTTGGGCCGCGCGCCGCCGGACCCGCCTGCGCCAGCCAGCGCCTGTATGTCCTCGGCAGACACGTCTCCACCCTGTTCATAGGCCCGTGCGATAGCGGTAATCGTCTGCAGATCGACCAGGCGTGGCACGGCGTCAATCGCCCGTCCTTTGATGATTCGCCCCTCGGCATCCAGAAACCGCAGCGCACCTTGCCGACAAATGTCATCGGATAAAGTGAGGTACTCGAATTCGGAAAGACCGTTGCCGTAGACACGTTCGAGAAGCCTGCGACCCCAACTGTCTGGCGCCGCATCGGCGAAGGCGCCAGCCAATGCGTCACGCAGGTTCTCTAGCTGCCCCGAGCTGTGAAATGGCCCGCCTTCGATTGGAAAATCAGGTTGTACGGCAAATGCGCGGGGATTCTCGCTCCATGTGGAATCGTAGGAAAAAGTCGAGAACTGCCTCGGGCCGGCCTGAGTGAAGCGCAATTGGCCAACCTGCATCAGACTCTCGCCAAGTGCAACTTGGGCAAAGAAGTCAGCCATCAGAACGCCACGCCGTCCGGATCCACCACATCCTTTCCATCCTGCACTGCTGCCTCGCCGGCCTTCTGCTTGCGTAGCGTGGTCGCGAAAGATCGGCCGCGACGCGGCAGGCGTTCGGCAGTCAGCGCCAGCCCCAGATCATCTTTGCGAATGTCGATCAGATCAGACAGCCGTTCCACCAGCCCCAGCACTACCAGAACATCAGCAAGCGTACCGATAGCAACACCGGGATCTCCTTTTTCCAGACGTGCGATAGTGCTCGGCGATGTACCCGCACGCACCGCCAGATCGGAGACGGCAATACCACGCCGCAAACGCGCGCCGCGAACGTCGCGACCCAGTCTTTCAACGGCGATTTTGGATTTTGGTGAGCTCATATCAATATGTCATATACGATTAAAAGTATCTTATATTTACTCATATATGACAAATAAAATGACGAATGTAGATTTCAGATCGAGTAAGTCTTTGAAATATCGATATTTTCTATTCGACCTCGACGACACCTTGCTCGACTTCAAGGCATCCGAGCGACTGTCGTTTCAGGCAACCCTTGTGGCATTGGGTCTCGGTGACCTGACAGCCAGCCTCTTTCCAGGCTACCAGCGTGAGAACACGCAGCTCTGGGCCGATTTCGAGCACGGACTGGTCAGCAAGGAGCACATCAAGGTTGAAAGGTTCCGTAGGGCGTTCGCACCCCATCGTATCGACGCCGATCCGGAAGCAGCCAGCCGCCGCTATCTGGAATTTCTCCGTGACAGCGTGGTGTTGATCGAGGGCGCGGCCGAAATCTGCGAGGCGCTTTGCGAGTTTGGCGAACTGGGTGTCATTACCAACGGGATCGAAGCCGTCCAGACGCAACGCATCGCGAAATCCGGATTGGGTAG
>Ga0182745_1003074_pt1 | contig 14574 bp, 11 predicted proteins | sample eDN3rd30CKraftBY_FD_128523 | JGI IMG/M metagenome (GOLD analysis project Ga0182745, IMG submission 128523) | Enriched backyard soil microbial communities from Emeryville, California, USA - eDNA 3rd pass 30_C Kraft BY (version 2) (version 2) | ecosystem: Environmental > Terrestrial > Soil >...
ATAAAGGCAATGTTATTTTCAAGCGTATAAGGGAAATAGGTTGATTCGGCTGAACGGCTTAGCAGATTATATTCTCCTTGTATAACATCAACGTAGCCATCCTTATTTGCTTCTTTTAACTGTTCAAGTGAGAAATTCGAAACCCCAATGGAACGTATTTTCCCTTCGTCTTTTAACTTTTTCAAGGCTCCAACGGCTTCGTCCTTAGGTGTGTTGTCATCTGGGTAGTGAAGATAGAGTAAATCGATGTAATCGGTTTGAAGTCGTTTTAAGCTTTTCTCAACCTCGCTGCGTATAAAAGCAGGGGAATTATCAATGCTCTTTTCACCGTTCACAAACTTTTGAGCAATCTTAGTTCCGATAACAATCTCGTGGCGTTTGCCGCTTTCCTTCAATACTTCTGCAACTAATTCCTCTGAACGTCCCATACCATAACTAAAAGCAGTGTCGATAAAGTTCAGGCCATTTTCAATAGCGGTGCGAACTAAATCCTTTCCAACTTCTTCGTCCAAATTCGGATATAAATTATGTCCTCCAACAGCATTTGCCCCTAAACCAATAGAATTTACAAAGAGATCCGACTTTCCAAGCTGAACTTTGTTTGCCAAGATTTCATCCTTCTTTCCAATTGTTTTATTTTATTAGAATCATAGATTGTTACATTAATTTTATACATTTTATTCCAAAAAGAAAACTGATTGAACTTGTAAAGGGAGGAATAAATGCATTATTGTTCATTACTATTGTGGAATTTTGTAGATAAATGAAGGGAGTGAAAACTTGTTTGCAAAAATGCAGAAAGGTCGGCTGGAAAAATTTTATAGATTCAATAAAGGTTGGTGTAATAACTAGAGGTGCTGAAATCTTTGTCAACCATGGTTGACAATTAGAGTGGAATTCCAAGGAGGGGATGTCGAGGTTTGTAGCTAGATTCGAATCTTATTGAAGAAAAGCAATTAAAAAGAATGCGACACCAACTGACCCTTCTTCACGCATATCTGTTAAAACCCGATAGTCCAGAATTATTGTCAACCAAGGTTGACAACTTGTTATTTCAGTAAAACAGTCATGTCGATTTAAGAGAGAGATTTTAAAGGTTTCTTAATATAAGAAATAATAAAATAGGATTTCTGAGAGGGGACCGTTCAGGATTGCCCTTATAAGGGAGGGTGCCAGAATTTTTGTCAACCTTGTTTACAACAAACCTATTTTACGAAATGAAAATGTCGAGAAATGAATATAGTTTAAAAGTGTATTAACATAATAAATTTCAATGGTGAAATTTCAAAGAGTACTCATTCAGGAGCGGTACATTAAATCGGGGGAGCAAATTTTTTGTCAACCTTGTTTACGAAATAGGTATATAAGGGATAGTAGTGTGTCGTTTTAAGACATTTGAATTGTGCATTTATATTTAAACTCAGATTTTTAAAAAGTATTCGACATAGTAACCGGGTAAGCATGAAATTAGAATAATCCTCCTTCATTTCGTTACAATAAAATCAATTCCGATAACTAGAATATAATTTTTGAATAGATAAAAATTGGGATGTTTAAGGAGAAGGGAGTCTTTAAGATGAAGTTAAGTGTATTAGATCAGGCACCGATTACAGCTGGAAATACAGCGCCAGATGCCTTATCAAAAGCAGTAGAACTGGCGATTTTGGCGGAGGAGTTAGGATATGAGCGAATTTGGATGGCTGAACACCATAATACAAAGGGATTTGCCAGCTCTGCTCCCGAGATAACAGCTTCGTATATTGCAGCGAAAACGAATCGAATTCGAGTAGGGACTGGCGGAACGATGATCATGCATTATTCGCCATACAAAATAGCTGAAGTTTTTAAAACGTTAAGTGCATTAGCGCCAGGACGAATTGATTTTGGAGCAGGTAGAGCTCCTGGCGGCGATAATTATGCGATGTATGCTTTGGCAGAAGGAAGACAGCCGCAAGTCAACAACTTATATGAGAAGCTGCAATGGACTTTGGATTTCTTAAATGACCAAGCGCCGCAAAATCCGTACTATCAAAGTGTGACAGCCTCGCCATATAATGTGGTGCTGCCTCAAAGCTGGCTATTAGGTTCAAGTGGGAACAGTGCAGTACAAGCAGGGAAAATGGGAATGGGATATTCCTATGCACAGTTTTTCAATGGCTATATGAATAGACGTGTATTTGATGCCTATAGATCAAACTTTGTTCCTTCACCTTTTATGGAAAATCCTGAAATCATGATTTCTTACTTTGTAACAGTAGCAGAGAGTAAGGAAGAGGCTGAATATCAGGCAAAACCAGCTGATATCGCTCGACTTTTGTTTAATAGAGGACAGGTAGATATGCTAAGAATGACACCGGAGGAAGCAAAGGATTATCCGCTAACAGAAATGGACCGAATTTGGATTGAAGAAAACCGAAGCCAGCATTTTGTAGGTACAGCGAAGGAAGTGGCAGACCGATTGCTGCAGGAGCAAGAAGAGTACGGATTTGATGAAGCGATGATTTGTACAATTCCACATTCTCAAGAAGTCCGGTTAAATGTCTATAAGCTGCTAGCAAAGGAGTTAATGTAGATTGAAGTAAAGGGGGTGCCTAATAGAAAGGCACCTCTTTTTTATGGTTTTGAATTAACTAGCGCAGGTTTGTCCAACGTGATTTCATAAAATAGTGCTGTTAAGAATAGAATGTGACGAAGAAATAAAAGGGGAAATAGGGACAAGCGTTGTCTCTTTATAAATTGGTTTAGGAGATGGAGCTGTTGGGTTTTCTAAAAGCAATTTTTTTGTTCGTGTGCATTTTTACGGTCTCATTTCTATTCTTTTACGCAGGCTCACTTTTCGAGACATTACAGTACACGTTTGTTATGTGGATAATCGCCATAATGATTAAGAGATAAAAGGGAAGGAAGATTCTGTTTGCTTGAGACAGAATCTTTTTTATTTTGGATGAGGAGAGAAGGGGTGGATTTTTCTTTGGATTTTTTAATGTATTTCAATTGTTCGATTGAAATAGGAAAACTGTAAACTAGGTTGACAAAAAAACTTAAGGGTGAGGTGAATAGAATAATTGTTAAAAGAGCTGCTTATGATTTTGCCTGTAGTAAATTAATTTACTAAGAGAATAATGGATTAATAATTATACGATTGAAGCTATATTGATAAATGAGTATTGTCAACCAGGTTGCAGAAAAATTCGAGGGGTGGAGTGATTAGGTCGGGACTTATCGACGCTGCTTTGAAAATGAAGGGGAAACACATGATTTATTAATATAGTTTAAATATGCAAAGTCGAATTACTATAGAAATAAAGTCAAGTTGTCAACCTAGGTTGACAATGAAAACGGAGGGTGGACCTACAAGATCAACCTGTAATCGAGCTACTTGTGAAATGGGGCTATTAATAATTAGTTTAGTAGGAAAATATTACAGACAAATCCCCAAACAAGGGTGATAAATATCCGAAATTATAGAAAGAAAGCAATTTCGTCAACCGAGGTTGACAAAGATTTCGAGGGGGGAGGCGATTAAATCAAGGCTGAAGAGGGCAGGTGTGAAAATTCTCTGTAAAAATTTAGTTTAGTACTAAAATAGCAGTGTGAATTTGAAGTTAACTTAAGGCTAAGAGATTGGAAACTATAGTAGTATATCCGAGGCGTCAACCAAGGTTGACAACAATTTAAAGGGGTGGAGCGATTAAATCGAGGCTGAAGAGACCTGATGTGAAAGTGACCAGTTTAAATTTAGTTTGGTACTAAAATATCAGTGTGAATTTGAAGTTAACTTAATTGTATGAGATATAGAATTATAGAAGGATAGCTATATTGTCAACCGAGGTTGACAAAGATTTTAAGGGGTGGCGTGATCGGGTCGAGGGTGAAGAAGTATGGTTTGAAATTGCGCTCTGAAAAAATAATTTAGTAATAAAATATTACTAGATTAGTTATGGGAACTTAGAAAAATAGAGTTTGTGCTGTAGGAAAATCTTTATTACTTAAACATGTCTGAATAGGGAAAAGGGGAAGCTGTATTAGTAAGACAGGAGTGGAATTAAGGGGGAGAGTAACAAAGAGGTGTGAGTTTAGTAAAGACAAAAATTTTAATTTTTATAGGTAAGTTCCCTAGAAAGGATGCGGGAAATTATAGAGCTAAACCTGAATTGTCAACCAAGGTTGACAAAAATTACGAAGGGTGGGGTGATTAGATTAAGGCTGAGAAGACCTTGTATGAAATGGGGTTCTAGAAATTTATTAAATATAGATGGCATAGAAGAAAGGTCATGGTATGGGCGCTAGGAAGGTATAGTAGTATACCCAAATCGTCAACCAAGGTTGACAAAAATTTAGAGGGGTGGAGTGATTAAATCAAGTCTAAATGATCCTAGTATGAAATGTGGTCCTAAAAATTTACTTTGGTGAAAAAATATCAAATGTTTGGTAGGTACATAGAGAGGAAGTGCAGGGGAAATTATAGGAGTAAACCCAAAATGTCAACCAGGTTGACGAAAATTTCGAGGGGTGAAGTGATTAAATCAAGTCTAAATGAACCTAGTATGAAATTGAGTGCTGAGAATTTATTTTGGTGAAAAAATATCAATCGTTTGGAAGGTACATAGAGCGGAAGTGTAACGGAAATTATAGGAGTAAACCTAAAACGTCAACCAAGGTTGACAAAAATTCCAAAGGGTGGGGTGATTAAATCAAGGTTAAATGGACCTAGTATGAAATTGGTTTCTAAAAATTTATTTTGGTGAAAAAATATCAAAGGTAAGAAACGTACATATCGTGGAAGTACAGGGAGTAATTATAGAAGTAAAACCAAAACGTCAACCAAGGTTGACAAAGATTTCAATGGGTGGAGTGATTAGGTCAAGGCTAAACGAACCTAGTATGAAACTTGCACCTAAAAATATATTTTTCTAATAAAATATCCTTGGATTTAGGAAAATTTCATTTCATACAAAAAAGCACCAAATTGTTGGCTGGAAATCACAACAATTGAAGGTGCTTTGGCATTTTTTAGCGTCCTTTTATTAACAAATACATAAAATATGGGGCTCCAATGAGTGATACGATTAAGCCCACTGGAATCTCAGCAGGAGCCATGAAGATTCTGCCTAGTGTGTCTGCTAGTAATAAGAATAAGGATCCGGCTAATGCTGTTAGGGGAATTAGTCTTTTGTGATTTGCCCCTATAAGTCTACGGACGATTTGTGGGATGATTAATCCTAAAAAGGTAATTCCTCCACCAACCGAAACGCAAGTTCCAGCTAGAATCACGGCGATGCCCAATAACAGACGACGTTCACGTTCGATTTTCATGCCCAACCCAATGGCGATTGAATCGTTTAGATTGAGGACATTTAAATAGTTTGATTTATAAATAGCCAGCGGAATGAAGATGAAAATCCAAGGACATAGAGCTAAAACATATGTCCAGTTGGTCCCCCAAATGCTGCCGGATATCCAAACTAAAGCTGCTGTAAAATCAGCAGGCTCCATTTTCATTTGGAAAATGATCAATCCTGCATTAAATGCCGCATTAATTCCTATACCTACTAAAAGTAAGCGAGAAATGGATACCGAGCGATTTTTCATTGAAAAGGAATAGATGAAAATCGCTGCTATAAATGCGCCGACTAAGGCTGTAATAGGCATGATAAAAATGGATAAGGGACCTGAAAAGAATGCAGATCCTTGGAAAAAGAACATGTACAGAACTACGGCGAACCCAGCACCGGCATTAATGCCTAGGATACCAGGATCAGCTATTGGGTTTTTCGTCACACCCTGCATAATTGCTCCAGACACTGCAATCCCGGCACCTACTAGTAAAGCAATTACAATTCTCGGTAATCGGAACTGTAGAATTGTCAGCTCATTTGAGCCTGTCCCATTTCCTGTTAAAGTTGCGTATACTTCAGAAATTGGGATAGGTATATATCCTGCATTAATGCTTACAAGAACAAGTGCAATAATTAGTGCTAAAAATAAAACAATATAAGTTATAAATTTACTGTTGCTGATCTTCTGCGAATTCAATTTAATGTTCTCCCTTCTTTTCTAGCTAGATAAAGAAAGAAAGGTACACCAACTAAAGCGGTAATGGCTCCTACAGGTGTTTCGAATGGAGGATTCACCAAGCGTCCAACGATATCAGCTGCTAATAGCAATAGACCACCTAAGATAGCTGAACATGGAATGATAAAGCGATAATCCAAACCGACGAAAAATCGAGTAATATGTGGAATAACCAATCCGACGAAACCAATCATTCCTGCAATGGATACAGCCGCTCCTGTTAAAATTAGCACTGTGATTGTACCGAATAATTGAATTCGAGTCGTATTTTGTCCTAACCCTTTTGCAATATCTTCACCCAAACTTAATATTGTGATCGAACGAGACAGGAATAATGCTAACACTAAGCCTACACCGATTGCAGGCAGGGCAAAGGTTAGGTGGTGCATTTGAATGCTCGAAACGCCTCCCGCATAGAAAAAGCTGATATCTTTTGCGATATCAAAGCGAATACTAATAATCGTTGAGAGAGATGTTAGTAATGAGGTGATGGCTGAACCAGCTAATACTAAACGAATTGGCGTAATACCGCCTTTAGCCAAAGCAACCATACCAAACACTAAAAACGCCCCAACTCCAGCACCTATAAACGAGAAGAATATAAGTGATTGATAGGAAATGGAAGGCAAGATGGCCATTGCTAGTACAAGAACAAAGGATGAACCGGCAGTAACCCCCATAATTGAAGGAGAGGCTAATGGGTTTTTCGTCATTCCTTGCATAATGGCACCCGAAACTGCTAACGCTGCACCTACAGCTATGGCTGCAAGCGCACGAGGAATTCGCAGTTCTCTAATAATTACGTGCTGACTATTTGCATCATCAAAATGAAAAATACTTTGAGAAATCGTTGCAACATCAATCGCGGCAGCCCCATATAAGATTGAAATAATACCTAAGATTATAAGTAAAAAGATACCTGCAAATCCAAGTATCAGTGAAATATATGGCTTTCCTTTAACGGAGTTATGTATATGCTGTGATACCTTTTTTGGCTGACTCAACTTCAAAGCCTACTTTCTTTACTGAAAAAATTTTGGTTGACTATCTTGGTTTTTTAGCTTTTAATTATGAATGATAATCATTATCAACGAACAAAAACTAAACTAAATTTTAACATAATATCAGGAGGATTAAAATGGGCATTTTCTTAAAATCAATGCAATTAGCATCTGTTGGAGTATTAGCTTTAGCCTTAGCTGCATGTGGAGATAAAGCTGAAGAAACAACTAAAACAGATGATTCAACGAAAACTGAAGTAAAAGATACTGCAACAGAAGCTCGTACACTAACAGACGCAATGGGTAACAAAGTTGAAGTTCCTGCTGAGCCAAAACGTGTGATTGCATCTTATCTGGAAGACCCATTAGTAGCTCTTGGCATTACACCTGTAGCACAATGGTCATTAAATGAAGGCGCAAGTGTTCAAGGCTACTTACAGGATAAACTAAAAGATGTTGACTTAATCAATTACGACCTTCCTTTCGAACAAGTTCAAAGCTTTGAGCCAGATTTAATCATTATGGATTCACCTAGTATGGTAGAGGGTGGAAAGTATGAGCAATATAATGCAATCGCGCCAACATATGTAATCGGTGCAGAATTGAACAATGACTGGAGAGAAGAGCTGCGTACAGTTGGCAGCATCTTTGGAATGGAAGACAAAGCTGATCAAGTAATCACAGACTACGAAGCAAAAGCAAAAGAAGCAAAAGCCCAAATTGAAGAAAAAGCTGGCAAAAAATCAGCTGCTGCAATTTGGTTAGTAGGGGGAAGCTTCTTTATCGTTAAGCAAGATTTATCTAGTGGAGACGTTCTTTACAATGATTTAGGATTTGAAGTGCCTGCTGTTGTAGAAGAAATTTCAGCTAGTGGTGAAAACAACTGGAATGCTGTTTCACTTGAAAAATTAGTAGAGCTTGATGCGGACTATCTATTCCTTGTAAACAGTGATGGTAGTGAAAGTGCAACATTAAGTGATTCATTGTGGAAAAGCATCCCTGCTGTAAAAGCGGGTAATGTCTATGAATTTGGTCCAGAAACAAGCTGGTTATACACTGGTGCAGTGGCGAACGAACAAATCATTGATGATGTATTAGAAAGTGTAGCGAAATAAGATGCGAAAAAGTACTTGTTGAATATTTTCTCAACAAGTACTTTTTATTTTGCTAAAAAGCAATTTCGTAAACTAGGCTGACCAAAATTTGAGCAAAAATTTTATTATTTTATGCGTTCTTGTAAAAGATCAACAGGAATAAATAATCCGACATGGCCATGTGTTTGGTCTTTGGTCGTGGCAAAAACGATGCCGATTACCTGGCCGTCTTTATTGATCACAGGGCTTCCGCTATTTCCGCGATAAACTGGAGCATCCAGCATTAAAACCTGTTCATCCCAATCAGAAAGCTGCGTGTAATCAATCACAGTGCCTTCATTTGCAATACCGGTAAAATACAATGGATTCCCAATAAAATAAATGGCTTCGTTTTGAGTTGGTGTGTATGAATCAGCCAGTGTTAAATAGGGGAGGTCAGCTCCTTCCACTTTTAAAACAGCTAAATCTACGTCCGGATAAGTCTCGATTACTTCTCCTTTATATAAGGTTTCGTCTGGAAAGATGACAGTGATTGTCAGGGCGTCCTCGATCACATGATGATTCGTTACAATATAGCCATCCTCTGTTATCGCAAATCCAGTTCCTTTTCCGTCAGTTGTTTGAATTTCCACAACAGCCTGTTTATAGGTTTGGATGTCCTCTTGACCTGAAAGCCGAGCAGATACTTTTAAAAACTCGATCGCCGGAATGGAGAAAATCTCAAAAATCATCGTAAATGTACTAAAGGCAAGCATAGCAGCCATAATCCAGGCAAACAGGCGAACGGATTTTGGCTTTTTCTTTTGATGCTTTACTCCGGATAGCCGTTCTTCACGCGCTTTTTCAAGGGCTTTTCTTTGTTCTTCAAGGACTAATTCGATTAATTCCTCTTCACTGATTGGTTCAAATTCATGCTGCTTCTCTTTATCCATGCCAACCTCCTGGCGGAGAATTCTTTCTCTCATCATATCGAAAACTTTAGTTGTTTGGAAACATTCGATAATCTTCTAGAAGAATTTTCATGCTTAGTCATTCAAGAAAGTGCCCTTGAAACCGCTTTAAAAATGTGACATAATACAAGGCAATCAGAATAAGAGAAAAGTTTTCTAGGGTTCCGTATCACATTGATGATAGTCTGGTCCGAGAGAAAGCTACGCAAAAGACGTGACACGGAAGGACAAAAGCCTGGGAGATATTTTCTAATATCTCCTGGGCTTTTTTAATATAAGAGTCACCTCTGAAATAAGGAGGAGTAAAAAGTGCAATCTTGGTTGAAAGTTGTTTCGTAAAAGTGCTGCGTTACAATGGATTATAGTGAGTAGAAATGTGAACTATAAGATTGTATAGAATTTCTACCTAAAGGAGTTGAGAGGATTGAGTAAGCATCACTATTTTTTAGCAGCCAAGCTACCAGCTGAAGCGAAGAGCTTTTTAAGTGAATGGGTGGAAGGCAATAAATCAAATTATCCTTTTGCTAAATGGGTTTATCCTGAGGATTATCATATAACACTAGCATTTTTAGGTTTTGCCGAAGAAAGCATGAAAGAAGAAGTAATCCAAAGCATGCCGCAAGTTTTAGCAGATGAACGTGCATTTGCATTAACAATAGATCGGATAGGTATATTTGGCCCTCACAAAAAACCTCGGATTTTTTGGGCGGATGTGGAGCATTCAGAAAGCTTGAACGAGGTTCAAAAGAAGGTACATAGCCAATGTACGAAAATCGGCTTTCAATTGGACAAAAAGCCATTTCGCCCACATATTACGTTAGCTCGTAAATGGCAGGGAGAAGAGGACTTCGAGCTAGAGGACTTGAAGGAATTTGAAGAGCGTCTTTCATTTACGATAGATGAAGTTGTACTTTATGAAACACATTTAGACAAAACACCAAAATATCATGAATATGCTCGTTTTTCTTTGACTAAAGGGGAGTAAGGCAAAAAACAAGGTATGAGTAACAAGAACCATACCTTGTTTTTTAGTGGATTGTAAAATTTTTACTTGTTGATAATTAAAAAAAGAGATGATATATTGGAATACTTTTTTAAGTGTATATAGAAAGTAGTTTTTTTGAGAAGCCGCAGCCTACTGTGTAAGCTGCGCACTTCATACGGAAACTTTAGAAAAAAAATTTTGGGCGGGCCTTACACAAAGCACAAAGACAAGTCGTAGAGACAACCACAAGTTGGCTTTGCGGCTTGTGTGCTTAGACCGCCCACCTAAAATACAACTAAATTTGAATTTTAATTAGTAAAGCTATTTCCTCTATCATTTTGTAACTATTTCGCATTAGTGATAATTCCGAGTATGTCGTCCCAAGCATAAACAAGTTCATATAACATCTTGCCGCCGATTTCAATTTCAACACGGTCCAACAATTGGCCGCCCATCGTTTTGTAAAAGTCTTTTGCAGGATTATCTTCAAGGACGAAAATAATCATAGATTGGTATCCTAACGCATCAATGCCTTTGACAACAGCTTCAAAAAGAAATTTGCCAATTCCTTGATTCTGATATTCCTTTAAAATATAAATGGCCGTTAACTCACCGGGATAGTCGTCATATTCGCCGTTAATGGCTTTTCCTCCTGATGCAAAGCCAACAATTCGCCCATCGTCAGTTTCTGCTACATAGACATAGCATTGTGGGATAACGCGCGTCCAAATGCTTGCTCTATTTTTGTAGGACATGTTTTCTAAATACTCATCGGGAACGATTGTTTTATATGTTGTTCGCCAAGTATCTACCTGTACCTTCGCAATTGCCTTGGCATCATCTAATTTGGCTTCTCTAATTCTCATAGTTATCCCCCTATTATCAAATGTGCAAGCGTACAAAAAAGCTGGATAAAGTTTATAATAATCTAGTTTATGCGAGAAAAGAAGCTGAAACTTTATCAAATTTTTTAGTTTCCAAAGTGAGCGTCTCTTAAAGGAGTTAGCATAATTGTCGTGTATAATAGTTTTAAAGCACGTGAATAGGGATAATAATAGGAGTGAAGGCACCAGTGATCGAATGGATCTTAATCATTATACTTGTAGCGTATTTGGTGTACCGACTAACACCGGCAAAAGGGATTAACACAATCTCGACAGAGCAGCTAAAGGCAACTTTAAATGACCGTGATAAGGTATTTATAGATGTACGTTCCCCAATGGAATATAAGGGGCAGCATATTAAACAATTTCAAAATGTCCCGCTGAAATCCAACTTTAAAGATTTGCCAAAGGATAAAGAAATTGTGGTTATTTGCCAGACGGGTATAAGAAGTAATCAGGCTTGTAAAAAGTTAAAAAGACGTGGCTACCAAAATATTACAAATGTACGTGGTGGTTTAAGCCAATGGGAATTTTAAGGGGGACATTAACACATGAAAGAAATTTCAACTAAGGAAGTACAGGAACGTCTAGAAAATGGGGAACAATTAAATTTAGTCGATGTGCGTGAATTGAGTGAGGTAGAAGCGGGGCATATTCCCGGTATTGTACACATTCCACTGTCATTACTAGAATTTCGTATGGAGGAGCTTGATAAAACGAAACCATATATTATGGTTTGCCGTTCAGGCGGCCGCAGCGGAAAAGCGACTGAATTTCTGCATAGCCAAGGTTTTGATGCAACGAATATGAATGGCGGCATGCTTGCTTGGGAAGGCGAAGTAGAGTAAAAATTTACTTTTCTAATCGAAATAGTTTTTATGGTCTAACTCAAAGTTATTTTGGGTTAGACTTTTTTTTTAGTGAAAGAATGTAAAGCTTTTTGTTCTGCGTAAGTCGGAGTCTGTAATATATTAAAGAAATTTTAAAAACTATCATGTGAAGGGAATAATATAGAGCATTCTTTAATATATTTAACATAAAGGAGTGATGAGTTATGAGAATGCCTGCATTACCTCAAGCGAAAGATTTTGAGTTAAAAAGAAGAGGAATCTTCTTCAGGTTTCTTCGTCAAATACTTGCAAAGCGAAGTGTTAAAAAGAAATCCTTCGTCCGTATTCCACCGAGAAAGTAAAAGCTGTTCATCGTCTGTGGACGCTGAACAGCTTAAGTTTTGATTCTCCCGATTATTATCTGCAGTGTTTCTACGCTTTGTTTACTATTCCATTTAGTTCATCAAGCAAAAAAACGTCTAACTCTGGTCCCACCAGATATAATTCGTGCATAGCGCGCGTTAAAGCAACGTATAGCAGCTTTCGGTCAATGGCTGTATCAAAGTAGGGGATGTCAAAGGCTGCAATGATGACGGCATCAAATTCGAGCCCTTTTGCCAGGTGACTTGGGACTACGAGAAGCTTAGAACCGCCGAGCTCCGATTCCTCACTCAACATTTCGGCAGGTACACCTGCTTGAGCAAGAAGCTTCGTATAGTTAATGGCCTCTGCTGTTGTTTTGCAAATAAGTGCAATGGATTTATGTCCGTGCTGCCCGATGGATTGATACAATTCATTGATCTGTTCTGCATTGAATGTCTCGCTTTTGACAAAGGTTGGCTCATTACCGTGACGAACAACAGGCTCAACCAACGGCAAGTCTTCATCCATTTTCATAAGGATTGTATTTGCTACTTCCATAATTTCAATCGTCGTCCGATAGCTTTTTTGCAAGGTGAAATAGTTTGCGCGGGGGAATAGATCAAGTACTGAATCCCATTCTGTCAGTGAACGATAACTATGTATCCCCTGTGCTAAGTCTCCAACCATGGTGAACATGTCTGTCTCGAGCCCATCCTGCAAAGCCGCTAATTGGAACAAACTATAGTCTTGTACTTCATCGATAAAGACCACACGCATCTTCCATTGCTCTGCAACACCTTTGATTTTAGCGTGTAAATAGTAAAGTGCCGCTAAATCCTCTAATGCCCATTTCTCTTTTGTATGAGCCTGCAAAAACTTTTCATGCTGTTCAAACGTCCATTCAGGTGCAAGCTCTTGCAGGAGCTGCCGATCGGTTAAAAGCTTGCGATACATTTGTTTAATCTTCGCTTTTTCAAACCGTTTCATATAAGAAGTCGCGGTCGATTTTGCTTCGGCTGTAATTCTCGGAATGCGTTCATCTCGTTCGTCGATGAATTTTGTAACGGTCTCACGTCTTTTATCCGGATCACGCAGGCCACTTAAAGCCTTTCCAATCATATCCTCATAACGGGTGTTCAGCGATGTAAGAACAGCTTTTGACTTGCGTTTCACTTCTGTTTGCACGATTTTTTTAATGCGTTCAATGCGCTTTTCAATCGGCATATAGGCAAACTCTTCTAAGAAAAGCTTCTTCAAGTGGCTTCCTCGCATAATGCGATATTTTTCTATAAATACATCTTCGCTAAAGAGACTGGCCAAATTCTGTTCGTGAATTTTAAGATAGCGATCTAGCAGCTCCCGGTAAAATAAAGAGCCTTTAATCTGAGGGATGTTGAAGGAGGGAAGCCCATCAAGACCTTCTTCAACGATTGTTTCCAGTTGTTCGTTAGGATTTTGTAATTTTAGTTTGATGCCTGTTGCATTTTGAACGTACTCGGCATAGGTTGTTTGGCAAATTTGCTCAACCCCAAGCTCGGGTAAAACTTCTCCAATATATTCGATAAATAACTTATTGGGTGCTAGAATCATGAGCTGTTCTGGGTTGAAATGCTCGCCCATTGTATATAAAAAGTAAGAAATGCGGTGAAGGGCGATGGTTGTTTTACCGCTCCCTGCAGCGCCCTGTACGAGAATTGGCTGTTTTAAGTGAGCGCGGATAATTTCGTTTTGTTCTTTCTGAATGGTTGCAACGATTTCGGTTAAGCGAACATCGGCTTTTCCTGAAAGCGCCTCTTGTAAGAGGTCATCATTCGTTGTTAAATCCACGTCCTGATAGCTTAGCAATTCGCCATCTTCTATTTTATATTGGCGTTTTGAGAAGAGGTGCCCAGTAAAAATTTCATCGCGTACAGGATAAGAAATTTCGCCAAGTCGACCGTCATAATAGACATTTGCCACTGGAGATCGCCAGTCGACAATAATCGGCTCGAAGGTTTCGTTGTGGAAAAGAGAGGTTTTTCCGATATATAAAAGCTCCTCCAGCTCGCCAGTTCGTTGAAAGTGGATGCGGGCAAAATAAGGTTTTTTCCTAACGGCTTCTAAACTCTCTTTTTGATTTAAAGCTAATTCGAAAAAGCGAGAGTTCGTTAAAATGTTGATATAACTATCACTAGAATCGATGTATTCGAGGTTTGCCATTGACTCCTTAATCTTGTCTTGAACAGCTTTTAAATCTCTTTGTGAAGCAACAAGGAGTTCATCCATATACTGTTTTGTATAGGCTAGCCGTTCCACTTCCTTTTGAAATTCGGGGTGCTGGATTATGCTTCGTTCGTCTTGCTCAGCCACTTTAGATCAATCCTCCAATCATTCAGTTATTACGTGCAAAAAA
>Ga0182745_1003075_pt1 | contig 14570 bp, 9 predicted proteins | sample eDN3rd30CKraftBY_FD_128523 | JGI IMG/M metagenome (GOLD analysis project Ga0182745, IMG submission 128523) | Enriched backyard soil microbial communities from Emeryville, California, USA - eDNA 3rd pass 30_C Kraft BY (version 2) (version 2) | ecosystem: Environmental > Terrestrial > Soil >...
CGGATTCGTCGGCGACCTCGCTCATCGCCTGCGCCGAGCGGTCGAGCTCGGAGGCCGAATGTGCCAGTGCGGCGGCGACGCTGAGGATCTTGCTCTCGAAGTCGCGCGCCAGTTCGTCGAGCGCCTCGCGCTTGTCGAGCGCGGCCTGCTCGCGCGCCCGCTGTCGCATCTCCTGTGCATCCTTCAGGGCCACGGCGTTGTCGCGAAACACCAGCACGGCGCGCGCCATGGTGCCGACTTCGTCGCCGCGCTTGAGGCCGTCGATCGGCGCGTCAAGCCGGCCCTGCGCGATCTCGCGCATGACCCCGGCAAGACGCCGCAGCGGCCACGCCACGGTGCGGTGGGCGAGCAGCATGGCGACCAGAATGGTGCCCAGCGTGCCCCCGATCAACATCATGGTGAGCAGGCTGTAGGTCGCGGCCCGCTTCGCGGTCGCGGTCTCGACGGCGCCGCGCATCTGCCCGCCGAGAACGTCGATCAGGCGGTTCATGCTGGTGGTGGCATCGACGATCGCCGGATCGAAGCGGAATTCGAGCAGATGGCGGACTTTGGCGTCGTCGCCCGCCTTGATGGCCGCCAGCACCTCGTCGGCGATGGCGTTGAGCAGATCGAGGCGGCGCAGCATGCCGCGCACGTCGTTCTCGCGCGCGGGCATCGCCTCGATAACGCCGCCCAGCCAATGCTTCGCCGAGGCATATTGGCCGGCGCGCTCGTCGACGGCTTCGCGGATGGTATCCGGGTCGCTGGCGGCGGCCATCTTGTAGGTCGCGAGCCCCAGCGACTCCGCGGCGATCTTCGATTCAGTGAGAATGAGCCGCACCGGTGCGATCTCATGCGTGACGATGTCGTTGAGGCGATCGATGTCCTGCAGACTGCGCAGGCTGTACCAGTTGGCGGCAGCCGACAAAATACCGAGAGCGCCGATCAGCAGCATCGCCTTGGCGGCGATAGGCAGGCGAATCGCAGACATGCGCAGCATTGGATTTCCGGGAAGGGGAATTTCAATGGCGGTATTTAGGCCTTGATATCTTCCCGATTGCTTAATGACACCGTCATGCGGACGTCGTCAGGCGCAATTTGCGATGATGAATTCATGCGCGCAGGCCGCGTCACAAAGCGGCCACGATTACACATATTCCGAGCGCGTTATTTGTTACGCCATCTTTACTTGAGATGGCGCGGTGCCGGCGCTTCACTCAATCCCGTTGTGCGAGTGTCGGTCGTTTCTGACTGGGACGGTAGACACCGAAAATCCTCCACCTTGTGAAAGGGGCTTCCTCATGGAAGCCCCTTCTTTTTCTTCGGCGAGCCAGACGAAGAGAAAATTATTCCAGTCCGGTGGAGACCTTCACGTTCTCCGGCTCCAGCTTCATGCCGGAAGCGAGCGCCATGGTTTCCATCAGCGCCGCGAAATCCTTCTGCAGATAGGCTTCGGGATCCTTCTGCAACGTGGCCGCGCCGAAATGGCCCTGCAGCACCTCGCGCGTCGCCGCCGTCACCGGCATCGGCACGTCGAATTCGCGGCCGAGCTCGAGACCGAGGTCGAGGTCCTTGCGCAGCAGCTCCGGCGTGAAGGTGGTGGTCCAGTCGAGATTGACCAGAGCCGGCGACTTGTACCTGGTGAACATCGAACCCATGACGCCGTTGTTCATGAAGGCGAGGAAGGCGTGGCGCGGCACGCCCATCTTGTTGGCGAGCAGCGTGATCTCGATCAGGTTTTCGATGACGACGCCGAGCATGACGTTATGCGCGATCTTGCAGACGCGGGCGAGATCGCCCTCGCCGACATAGGCGACGCCCTGCGGCGCGATGATGTCGATGAGCGGCTTGGCGGCGTTGAACACATCTTCCGAGCCGGACACGACCGAGGACAGCTTGCCGGCCTTGATGACCTTGGCGTTGCCCGACACCGGCGCGGTGAGATAATCGCTGCCGGCTTCCATCAGCTTGCGGCGAATGTCGACGGAGTCCTCGATCGAAATGGTCGAGCAATCGATCACGACCTTCGGCGCCTTGCCGCCGCCGGCGAGCACGCCATTCGGACCAAAGTAAATCTCGTCGAGATCCTTGCCGGTCGAGACGATGGAGAACACCACATCGAGGCCGGCGAGATCGGACAACTTGTCGGCGATCTTGCCGCCGCTCTTGGCCAGTGGCTCCGCCTTGGCGCGTGTGCGGTTCCAGACGGTAACATCGTGGCCGGCTTTCAGCAGACGCTCGGCCATCGGCGCGCCCATGCGGCCAAGTCCGATCCAGCCGATCTTCTGCGTGTTCTTGGACATTGCAGCTCTCTCCCTTACATTTCCTTCGCGTTGACCGCGGCGGCTTTGTCTTGCCTATCCGCATAGCGGTTCCGCGCGAGACGCGCCAGTGGTGGGCAGCGGCTACAGCTGTGCATTGCATCCTGCTATAGAGCCGTGCCCTTTTCGGTTGCAGGTCCGATACGTCCGAGGATGCCGCCCATGAATTCACCCATGAATCCGACCACGAATCCGACCAAGACATTGACCGTCCCACCCCGCGGCAAAGCCGAGCCGCGCGTCGAGGACGACGCGCTGGTGCGCGGCGCCGGGCAATTCATGGACGATCCGCGCCTGCCGGGACAGGCGGCGGCGGTGTTCGTGCGCTCGCCGCATGCCCACGCGCGCGTTCTGTCGGTGACGACCGGGGCGGCGCTCAAGGCCAAGGGCGTGCTCGCCGTGCTCACCGCGGCGGATATCAAGGCCGCCGGTATCGGCACTCTGACGCGGCACGGCCCGCTGACCGGCCGCGGCGGCGCCAAGCTGGCGACGCCGTTCCGCCCCGCGCTCGCCGACAAGGCGATGCATGTCGGCGAGCCTGTGGCCGTTGTCGTCGCCGAGACCCGGGCGCAGGCGCAGGACGCCGCCGATCTCGTCGCGGTCGAGTACGAGGAACTGACGCCGGTCGTCGATCTCGATCAGGCGATGAAAGCCGGGACCGTGCTGTACGATGAAGCGCCGGGCAATGTCGCGGTCGATTGGCCCGGCATGACCGAGGACAAGGCCAACGAGGCGGCGGTCGCCGACCTCATCGCCAGGGCGGCGCACGTCGCCAAGGTCACAGTGACCAATCAGCGCATGGTGGTCGCCTCGCTGGAGACGCGCGGCGCGACCGGCGTCTATGACAAGGCGAAGGACAGCTACACGCTGCATGCCAGCTCGCAGGGCGCCGACACCTTGCGCGGCATGGCCGCCTCGATCATGGGCGTGCCCAACGAGCGGATGCGCGTCATCACCAGGGATGTCGGCGGCGCCTTCGGCATGAAGACGCCGGTCTATCCCGAATACATCGCGGTGCTGGTGGCGGCGAAAAAGCTCGGCCGGCCGGTGCACTGGATGTCGACGCGCTCGGAAGCTTTTGTCAGCGACACGCAGGGCCGCGACACGGTCACGCATGTCGAACTCGCCTGCGACGACAAGGGCAAGTTCACCGCGCTGCGCGTGCGCCACCTGTGCAATCAGGGTGCCTATGTCTCCAATGCCGGCGTGCAGATCAACACCGTCAATTTCTGGCGCTGCCTGCCGGCGATGTACGCCATCCCGAAAATGGATGTGTCGGTTGCCTGCTATTTCTCCAACACGCTGCCGATCGGGCCTTATCGCGGCGCCGGACGGCCCGAGGCCAATTACGCGCTGGAGCGCGCCGTCGAGGAAGCGGCAAGGCTGCTGAAGATGGACCCGGCGAAATTGCGCAAGAAGAACCTGATTCCGGCGAAAGCGATGCCGTTCAAGACGCCGATCCAGACCTACGATTCCGGCGACTTTCCCGCCGTGGTCGATCAGGCGCTCGCGCTTGCCGACTATGACGGCTTCGCCAAACGCAAGCGCGAAGCGCAGAAGCGCAAGAAGCTGCGCGGCATCGGCATCTCCTGCATGCTCGAGCATGCCGGATCGCTGCCGACCGAGTGGGCCTCGGTGAGTTTCCCCGAGAACGATAAACTGATCCTCGGCTGCAATGTGCAATCGACCGGCCAGGGCCACGCCACCGTGTTCCCGCGCTTGCTGGCGGCCAGGCTCGGCATCGACGCCAAGGCCATCGAGCATCGCCACGGCGACACTGATCTCGGCCTCACCGGCTTTGCCTCGGTCGGCTCGCGCTCGGCGCAATGCGCCGGCTCGGCCATCGTCGCCACCGCTGATGCCATGCTGGTGAAGGCGAGGAAGATTGCGGCATCGGCGCTGGAAGCGGCCGAAAGCGATATCCAGTATCGCGATGGCCGCTTCGAAGTGGTCGGCACCGACCGCCGCATCACCTTGTTCGAGACGGCGCAGCGCGCCAAGGCGATGGGCGAGAGCCTCGACACCAAAGAGAAGGCCGAGGCGCCGCTCACCTTCCCCAATGGTTGTCACATCGCCGAGGTCGAGATCGATCCCGACACCGGGCGCTTCGACATCGTCACCTACACGGCGGTCGATGACTGCGGCAATGTGCTCGACAAGGCCGTGGTCGAAGGCCAGGTGCAAGGCGCGATCGCCAACGGCCTCGGCCAGGCGCTGACGGAGAGCGCGGTATACGACAGCGGCAGCGGCCAACTCGTCACCGGCTCGTTCATGGATTACGGCATGCCGCGCGCCCACGACATGCCGCTGGAGTTGCGCGAAGCCGTGCATCCGGTGCCGGCGACCACCAATCCTCTCGGCGTCAAGGGCACCGGCGAGGCCGGCACCACGGCGGCGATCGCCGCGGTGATGAACGCAATTTCAAACGCCGTGCCGAACGGCGCCGCCGATGCCATGGACATGCCGGCGACTCCGGCCAAGGTCTGGGCGGCGGTGCAGAAGGGGATGGCGGGTTAGACAAGAAAGAAGCGGCGAACGCGCTTTCCCCTCTCCCCTTGAGGGAGAGGGGAAGAAAGCAAGCCGCGCGTTGCTGAGCATGATCATGTCGTCCCCGCGCAGGCGGGGACGACAGAATAAACAAAAACGGCCGGGCGATGAGTCCGGCCGTTTTGCCACACATTCCGTCATGGCCGGGCTTGTCCCGGCCATCCACGTCTTGCCGGACCTTAAGAAAGGCGTGGATGCCCGGCACAAGGCCGGGCATGACGGCGGTGTTACCTCACGCCTGGCTGATGAACTTCGTGTTCAGATAAGCCTGCAGGCCTTCGATGCCGCCTTCCGAGCCGTAGCCGGAATCCTTGACGCCGCCGAACGGCGTCTCGGGCGTCGACACCGCCACCGAGTTGATGCCGACCATGCCGGCCTGGATGGCGTCGCCCACCGCATTGGCAGTCGCCGTCGAGGTGGTGAAGGCGTAGGAGGCGAGCCCGAAGGGCAGCGAGTTGGCGCGCTCGATCACTTCATCGAAGGTCTTGAACGGCACGATCGGCGCCAGCGGGCCGAACGGCTCCTCGGTCATGATCTTGGAATCGTCGGCGATGTCGGTGATGACCGTCGGCTCGAAGAAGAAGCCCTGGTTGCCGTGACGATTACCGCCGGCCGCGATCTTGCCGCCGCGCGCCTTGGCGTCGTTGACGAAGGATTCCATCGCGTCGAGCCGGCGCGGATTGGCGAGCGGGCCCATCTTGGTCTCCTTCTCGAGACCGTCGCCAAGCGTGAGACCCTTGGCGTATTCGACGAAGCGCTCGACGAACTTGTTGTAGTTCTTCTCCTGAACATAGAAGCGCGTCGGCGAAATACAGACCTGGCCGGCGTTGCGATACTTGAACGCGGCGATGGTGTCGGCCGCCTTGATCGGATCGGCATCGTCGAACACCAGCACCGGCGAGTGACCGCCGAGCTCCATCGTCGCACGTTTCATGCCGCGCGCCGCCATGGCGGCGAGATGCTTGCCGACCGGCACCGAGCCGGTGAACGACACCTTCTTGACGATCGGCGACGGGATGATGTGCTCGGACACCTCGCCCGGCACACCGAAGACGAGATTGAGCACGCCCGCCGGCACGCCGGCATCGGCGAAGCACTTCACCAACTCGACGCAACCGCCCGGCACTTCTTCCGACGCCTTGATGATCAGCGTGCAGCCCGCAGCGAGCGCGCCGGCGATCTTGCGGATCGGCGTCAGCGTCGGGAAATTCCACGGCGTGAAGGCGGCGGCGACGCCGACCGGCTCCTGCACCACGATCTGGCGCGTGCCCTTCATGCGTCCCGGCACGATGCGGCCGTAAGCGCGGCGGCCTTCCTCGGCATACCAATCCGTAATGTCGGCGGAGGTCAGCACCTCGATGCGCGATTCCGGGAACGGCTTGCCCTGCTCCTGCGTCTGCACGCGCGCGATGTGATCGGCGCGCTCACGCATCAGCGTCGCGGCCTTGCGCAGGAAGTTCGAGCGATCGTAGGCCGAGGTGCGGCTCCAGGCGCCGAACGCCTTGTCGGCGGCGGCGAGCGCATTGTCGAGATCGGCCTTCGAGGCATGCGGCAGCCTGGCCAGCACCTTGCCGGTCGCCGGATTGATGACGTCCTCGCTCTTGCGGTTGTCGGCGCCCAGCCACTGGCCGTCGATGTAAAGCTTGAGATCGGTGTACATGTGCGAACCTCGTCGTTTCCCGGTGTCACTCAACTCGGCGCGTGGCTTACCACTTTAAGCGTGCCGCGGCCACCGCACCTGTCGCGGTGCAGATGAAAGATAATTCGGAAAGGATAGTCGAATGACTTTGCCGGCTATTTGCCGGTGAACTTCGGCTTGCGCTTTTCCATGAAGGCCTTGCGGCCCTCGATGTAATCGCCCGAGGCAAAGCACGCCTGGACCATGGCCTCGGCCTTGTCCATGTCGCGATCGGCCGGATCCTTCAGGATTTCGTTGACGATGAACTTGATGGAATCGACGGTGAGCGGCGCATTGCCGGCGATGGTCTCGGCATAGTTCTGCACATAGGATTCAAGTTCGCCATCGGCCACCACGCGATTGACGAGGCCCATGACCTGCGCCTCCTGCGCGGTGAACTGGCGCGCGGTGTAGAAGATTTCCTTGGCGAAAGACGGCCCGACGACATCGACCAGCTTCTTCACGCCGGCATAGCGATAGCCGAGCGACAGCTTGGCCGCCGGCACGGCGAATTTCGATGCCTCGGTGCAGATGCGGATGTCGCAGGCGAGCGCCAGGCCCATGCCGCCGCCGACGCAGTAGCCGCGGATCATGGCGATGGTCGGCTTGGGGAAATTATAGAAGGCGCCGTAAGCGCGATCGACCGCTTCGTTGTAGCGATCCGACGCTTCCTTGTTCGAGCGCTCGCTGGCGAACTTGGAAATATCGGCGCCCGACACGAAGGCCTTGCCACCGGCGCCGGTGACGATGACGACACGGATATTGTCGTCATTCTTGAACTCGTCGAGATAGCCCTCAGCCGCTTCCCACATGTCGAGCGACACAGCGTTGAGCTTGTCGGGATTATTGAAGGTGAGATAGCCGACCTGACCCTCCTTGCGGGACAGCATCTTGTCGGTGGTCGCGGGGGTGGTCATGTCCTCATGTCTCCATTTCTGTCATGCCCGGCCTTGAGCCGGGCATCCCGCTTAGGGATGCAATGCCTTTCCTAAGCGGGATGGCCGGGTCGAGCCCGGCCATGACGACGATTGATTCAGCGAATTCTCTAAACCGCCTTCGCCTCATGCAGCGCGGCGATCTCGGCCTCGGCGAAGCCGAATTCCTTGAGCACCTCGTCGGTGTGCTCGCCCTGCTTCGGCGGCGTCGCGGCGATGCGGCTGGGCGTGCGCGACAGGCCGATCGCCTGGCCGACGAAAGTCTGCGTCTCGCCATTCGGCTTCGTGCCGTCCCACGCCATCTTGAGGTGCTTGACCTGCTCGTCGGCGAACACCTGGTCGATCGCGTTGATCGGACCCGACGGCACTTCGGCTTTCTCGAACAGCGCGATCCACTCGGCGCTGGTCTTATGCACGGTCTTGGCGGCGATCGCCTCGTTGACCGCCTTGCGATTCTTCGAGCGCAGGCTGTTCGATTTGAAATCAGGATTGGCGATCAGCTCCGGCGCGCCGATGGCGTTGCACAGCCGCTCCCAGATCACCTGCCCGGCGGCGGCGATGTTGATGTGGCCATCCGCGGTCTTGAACACACCGGTCGGGATCGTGGTCGGATGATCGTTGCCGGCCTGCTGCGCGACTTCACCCTGCTGCAGCCAGCGCGCCGCCTGGAAGTCGAGCATGAAGATCTGCGCCTGCAGCAGCGAGGTCTGCACCCACTGGCCTTCGCCCGACACTTCGCGCTCGAGCAGCGCGGTCTGCACGCCGAGCGCGCACAGCAGGCCGGTGCACAGATCGGCGATCGGAATGCCGACGCGCATCGGGCCCCGGCCGGGTTCGCCGGTGATCGACATCAGGCCGCCCATGCCCTGCGCGATCTGGTCGAAGCCCGGGCGGTCGCGATACGGCCCGTCCTGACCGAAGCCGGAAATGCTGGCGAGGATGATGCGCTTGTTGATCTTCTTCAAAGACTCATAGTCGAAGCCGAGGCGGTCCTTCACGTCGGGGCGGAAGTTCTCGACCACGACGTCGGCCTTTTCGACGAGGCGCTTGAAGGCGGCGATGCCCTGTGGCGATTTCAGGTCGAGCGTGATCGAGCGCTTGTTGCGATGCAGGTTCTGAAAGTCGGCGTTCTCGCGCGGGCCACCCGGGCCTTCGCCTTTTTCCAGGTGCTGCGGGGTCTCGATCTTGATGACATTGGCGCCCCAGTCGGCGAACTGGCGCACGCAGGTCGGGCCGGAACGGACGCGGGTCAGGTCGAGAATGGTAAATCGGGACAGGGCCGAGGACGCCCGGGGAAATGGCATTTCAAGCAGCTCCAAACAGTCAAAAGCTTCAACGGGACCAAGACCTTCCACGATCCGGGCAGGGAAGTCTATCGGCGATAAAGGCGAGCGTCGGAGGGCGGAATTTGTTCACGTTCCGGCGCGATATTGCCGATTTCCGCCTTGAAAAGAACACGCGGCGCTGTCATATCAGCCTTGCGGATGAAGGCTCGATTCGAGCTCCGCGGGCTGCGTGCACGAATTTCCAGCAGATCATCTCGATCAGACGATTTTCGCCCCGCCTCTTCCGCCTCACCTACCGACACGACAACCCTGGCAACGCGGGATGTCTTGAAACCCCGATCCGCCGTGCGCGAAGCGCGCCCGGTCGTGTCGACGCATTAGAAAAGAGCTGTTTTGACTAACTTCAACGACTTCGGCCTCGCCGAACCGATTCTTCGTGCCCTCGCCGAAGAGAAATACGAAACCCCCACCCCGATCCAGGCCCAGACGATCCCCGCCGCCATGAAGGGCCGCGACATCGTCGGCATCGCCCAGACCGGCACCGGCAAGACCGCCTCCTTCGCGCTGCCGATCCTCAACCACATCGTCAACAACCGCATGCGCCCGATGCAGAAGGCCGCGCGCGTGCTGGTGCTGTCGCCGACCCGCGAACTGTCCGGCCAGATCGCCGACTCGTTCCGCACCTATGGCCGGCACATCCGCCCGCTCACGGTCGAACTCGCCATCGGCGGCGTACCGATCAACCGGCAGTCCCGCGGCATGGCCCGCGGCGCCGAAGTGCTGGTGGCGACGCCGGGCCGTCTGCTCGACCTCGTGCATCAACGTTCGGTCGTGCTCGACCAGGTCGAGATCCTGGTGCTCGACGAAGCCGACCGCATGCTCGACATGGGCTTCATCCGCGACATCAAGAAGATCGTGGCGATGCTGCCGCACAAGCGGCAGACCCTGTTCTTCTCGGCCACCATGCCGAAGGAAATCACCCAGCTCGCCGAATCGATGCTCAAGGATCCCGAGCGCGTGTCGGTGACGCCGGAATCGACCACCGTCGAGCGCATCGCGCAGCGCGTGATCCTCACCGAAAAGTCGGCCAAGCCCGGCCTGCTCGTCGAGGTCATCAAGTCGGAGACCATCGACCGCGTGCTGGTGTTCACCCGCACCAAGCACGGCGCCGACAAGGTCGTGCGCCAGCTCGAGAGCGCCGGCCTGCCTTCGGCGGCAATCCACGGCAACAAGTCGCAGAACCAGCGCGAGCGCGTGCTCGCCCAGTTCCGTGACGGTTCGCTCCGCATCCTGATTGCGACCGACATCGCCGCGCGCGGCATCGACGTCGATGGCATCACCCATGTCGTCAATTACGATCTGCCGAACATTCCGGAATCCTACGTGCATCGCATCGGCCGCACCGCGCGCGCCGGCCGCGACGGCGTCGCAATCTCGTTCTGCGATCATGAAGAAAACGGCTTCCTGCGCGACATCGAGCGCACGATCCGCATCAAGATCCCGTCCGAGGACAAGCGCACCGGCCGTTCCGCCGGCCGCGCCGAACCGGCGCCGCACCATCACGCCAACGGCCGCAATGGCGGTGGCAACCGCCGCGGCGGCAATGGCCAGAACCGTGGTCGCAATGGCGGTGGTCATGGCGGCCAGGGCCAAGGTCATGGTCATGGTCATGGTCATGGCGGCCAAGGTCACGGCGAACAGCGCCCGCAGCGCGCCAAAAGCCATGGCGGCAACGCTAATGGCGGTCACCAGAACGGCCAGCGCAACGGCAACCGCCCGGTGGCGGCCACGGCGGCAATCGGCGGCAATGGCGGCGGCGAGAACATTGGCGGCATGAAGTTCATGCAGCGGGGCCCGAACCGGCCGCGCAGCCACGCGCCGCGCTAACAATCAATGAATTACCTCCCCAAAGGCCGAAAAACGGCCTTGGGGAGGGATCGGTTTTTCGGATAAAGGTAGCCCCGCCTGTTTTAGGGCGCGGCCCCACCGGGAGAGGATTTGGATGCCGAAAGAAGAAATGCTGGAGTTCGACGGGACGGTGACCGAAGTGTTGCCGGACGGCAATTTCCGGGTGAAGCTCGATAACGAGCACGAAGTGCTGGCCTACACCGCAGGCAAGATGCGCAAATTCCGCATCCGCACCGGCGTCGGCGACCGGGTGATCGTGGAAATGTCGCCCTACGATCTGCAGCGCGGCCGCATCAGTTTCCGGCACAAGGGCGACGCTCCGACGGCAGCGCCCGCGCAGCGCCGGCCGAATTTCCGCCGCCGTTAGTCTCTCTAAATGTCCCGGCCCTCGCGCCGGGACATTTCGTTTCGGCGGGACCAAGCATCAAGGGAGCGCCGCCGATGACAAGAAAGTCCCTTTGCTCGGTCGTCGCGTTTCTGCTGGCGGCATCGGCCGCCTTGGCTCAGCCCTCCCCCGAGACGAAAGAACAGCGCCCCGAGGCCCGGCGCGAAGCCAGCACCGACGGCATTCTCAAGCTACTGCCGGCCGACGCCGTCACCCAGCATTCCATCGCGACGCCGCAAGGCAAGATCGACTACACCGCGACCGCCGGCACGCTGCCGTTCTACGACCAGTCCGGCAGCCAGAGCGCGGCGGTGTTCTACACCGCCTATGTCGCCAAAAACGGCGGACCGAACCGGCCGCTGACCTTCGCCTTCAATGGCGGGCCGGGCGCGGCGTCGGCCTATCTGCACATGGGCGTGGTCGGCCCGCGCATTCTCGAACTCGGGCCGCAGGGCCATGACGCCGCGCGCGCCGAGCTGCGCGATAATCCCGCCACCTGGCTCGCCTTCACCGATCTCGTGCTGATCGATCCGGTCGGCACCGGCTGGAGTAGAGCCGCCAAGAGCGACAACGCCAAGAATTTCTGGAGCGTGCGCAGCGACGCCGACGCCATGGCCAAAGCCATCGCGCTTTACATCGCGCGCAACAACCGCGGCGCCGCGCCGAAATATCTGCTCGGTGAAAGCTATGGCGGCTTTCGCGCCGTGAAGACGGCGCGGTCGCTGTTGCGCGAACAGGGCCTCGCGGTGAGCGGGCTCATTCTGGTCTCGCCCTTGCTCGAGGGCTGGCTCACTTTCGGCGACGACACTTCCGCGCTGCGCGCTGCGTTGCAGATGCCGTCGCTCGCCGCCGCCGAACTCGAGCGCAGGCAAGCGTTCACGCCGCAGGCGCAGGCCGAGGCGGAAAAGTTCGCCATGACCGATTATCTGGTGACGCTCGCCGGCAAAAGGCCGGAAGGCGATGCCGCCAACGCCTTCTATGCGCGTGTCGCCGCCATGACCGGCGTGCCGGAAGGCACGATTACGGCGTCGCGCGGTTTCATCAACGATTTCGTCAAGACCATCCGCGCCGGCAAGATCGTCAGCCGCTACGACGCCGACTTCGCCGTGGACGATCCGAACCCGGAGCGCCGCTCCGCGCGCGGCCCCGACCCGATCCTCGATGGCGTATCGCGCGCCTATGGCGGCGGCTTTGCCGACTACGCCCGCAACGAACTCGGCTTCAAGACCGAGATGACCTACACCCTGCTGGCCAATGACATCAGCGGCAACTGGGACTGGGGCAATGGCGGCCGCTTCGCCGCGACGTCCGACGACGACATCCGCACCCTGCTGGCATTCACTCCGTCGTTCCGCCTGATGGTGGTGCACGGCTATGCCGACATGGTCACGCCCTACGGCATGTCGCGCTACGTGCTCGACCATCTGCCGCCGATCGGGCCGTCCGGCCGCGTGCAGTTCAAGCTCTATCGGGGCGGCCATATGTTCTACATCGCCGCCGACCAGCGCAAAGCCTTCTCGAACGACGCCGCCGCCTTCTATCGCGCGGCGGAATAGGCGCCCGCTCCCTTGAATACCTAGCCGGGCATCTGCCATGGTGGCCCGGCCGGGCTATCCTTGGGGGCCGCTGCTTGGACTTTTATCTCGTCGCTTCGGAACTGCTGAGCGCCACGGTGCGCTGGCTGCATGTCGTCGCCGGCATCGCCTGGATCGGCTCGTCGTTCTACTTCATTCACCTCGACCTGAGCCTCAAGAAGCGCGCCGGCCTGCCCGACGGCGTCAAGGGCGACGCCTGGCAGATCCACGGCGGCGGCTTCTACCAGATGATCAAGTTTCTGGTGGCGCCGAAGAACATGCCGGACGAACTGACCTGGTTCAAATGGGAGGCCTATACGACCTGGCTGTCCGGCTTCGCGCTGCTGGTGCTGGTCTATTACATGCAGGCCGACCTGTTCCTGATCGACAAGTCGGTGCTCAACATGAGCGCGCCGATGGCGGCGGGAATCGCCTTCTTCAGTTTGCTGGCGAGTTGGCTGGTCTATGAGGCCTTGTGCCGCTCGCCGCTCGGCAAGCATGAAGTGGCGCTGGCGCTGGTCGGCTACGTCTATCTCGTCGCGCTGACCTACGCCTTCACCCACGTGTTCAGCGGCCGCGGCGCCTTCACCCAGATCGGCGCGCTGATCGGCACCATCATGGTCGCCAATGTGTTCGCCGTGATCATGCCGAACCAGCGCAAGACCGTGGCGGCGCTGATCGCCGGCGAAAAGCCAAATCCGGTGTGGGGCGAACGCGGCAAGCAGCGCTCGGTGCACAACAATTACCTGACGCTGCCGGTCGTCTTCCTGATGCTCTCCAATCACTATCCGCTGCTGTTCGCGACCAGGAACAACTGGCTCATCGTCGCCATCGTGCTGGTGGTCGGCCCGGTGATCCGCCACTTCTTCAATGCGCGGCACGAGGGCAAGCCATCGCCATGGTGGACGTGGTTCGTCGCCGCCTTCGCCATGATGCTGGTGCTGTGGCTCTCGACCGGCGGCCCGATGGGTGGCAAGTCCGGCGCATTGCCGGAGACGCCGAAATTCGCGCAGGTCAATGAGATCGTGATGTCCCGCTGCAGCATGTGCCACACCGCCGAGCCGGTCTGGACCGGCATCGGCGCGGCGCCGAAGGATGTTCATCTCGACAGCGCGGAAGCGATCCGCCTGCATGCCAAGTTGATCGCGCTGCAGGCCGGCCATTCCAGCGCCATGCCGCCCGGCAACGTCACCGAGATGACGCCGGAAGAACGGCAGGTCATCGCGGCCTGGTATGCGGCCGGCGCGCCGGGGGAGTGAATGATGGTACGCGAGAGCACGCACAGTCTCCGTCATGCCCGGCCTTGTGCCGGGCATCCACGCCTTCCTTTGAAGGCGACAAGACGTGGATGGCCGGGACAAGCCCGGCCATGACGGTGACATTAGATCAACTGAATTCGATGTCCCCCGCCGATTTCACCGCGGCGCTGGCGGATATCTACGAGCATTCGCCATGGGTCGCGGAAGCGGCGGCAAAGCACCGGCCTTTTCCAACGCTCAACGCGCTGCATGAGGCGATGGTCGCGGCGGTGAAAGCCGCACCCAACGACGCGCGCATGAAGCTGATCACCGCGCATCCCGATCTCGCCGGCAAGGCGGCGCGGGCCGGCACGCTGACGAAGGATTCGACAGACGAACAACTGAGCGCCGGGCTCGACCGCCTGAGCGACACTGACTATGCGCGCTTCCATCAACTCAATGACGCCTACAAGGCCCGGTTCGGCATTCCCTTCATTATCTGCGTGCGGCGGCACACCAAGGATTCGATCCTCGATCAGTTCGAGCGCCGCCTCGCCCATGGGAATGGTATTGGCGACACCACCGAAATCGACACGGCGCTGACCGAGATTTTCCGCATCGGCGCGCTGCGGCTCGACAGCCAGGTCACCGCGCACGACAAGCTGCCGGTGAAAGGCCATTTGTCGACGCATGTGCTCGACACGCATAACGGCAAGCCG